>Ga0213922_1000009_pt1 | contig 140111 bp, 131 predicted proteins | sample McNCre2917MG_FD_165060 | JGI IMG/M metagenome (GOLD analysis project Ga0213922, IMG submission 165060) | Freshwater microbial communities from McNutts Creek, Athens, Georgia, United States - 29-17 MG | ecosystem: Environmental > Aquatic > Freshwater > Creek | place: USA: Georgia | collected... | reverse complement strand
GTGGTTATTGCGGCGGGGCTCACCTCTTCCCATCCCGAACAGAGTAGTTAAGCCCGCCTGCGCAGATGGTACTGCAGTTATGTGGGAGAGTATGTCGTCGCCTTTCTTTTGAAAACCCTTCATCATTTGATGAAGGGTTTTTTGTTTTTAATACTATATGGGATTGAAAAGAGGATTACTATTTAGTAATCCTCTTTTAATTTTTAATTTACTCCGCTAGGTGTTGAATTTTGGTAAAATATCCTTATATAAAATAGAGAAGTCCGTAGGGACGAGATTATAGCTTTGCAGAGTAATTTAAGTTACTCAAGGCACGAGCAAGATGCTCGCGCTAGCGGAGGGGTAGCCAGAATATTTATGGTCTAATTATTTTGCATTGAATAATTATAAAAATCAATCGAATAGTATACAATAGCAAAAGTTATAATTAATAAATGAATTAAAGACAACTTCAGAAATTCATGTGAAGATTTTCTTTTTTCAATTTTACGTTCAAACAGAAAATTAATTGAGCTAATAATGAGAATTGAAATTGAATATGCTGGCAAAACTTGTCTAATTTGACTCCAAATTAAATCCATTAACTTTCCAGATTCTGGCACTCGAACAATAATTGCATAAGATAAATAAGGGAACCAAATCATCAAACACATAAAAGCAATATTGATTAAATATTTTATGATTTTCATAAGCATAATTTTCGTCTTTTGAATATGTCTGGCGACTGCTTGCCGCTAACTTCTTTATATACGCATGTTTATAATACAAATGATTACATACGTTTACATAATTGTAAATATACTAAAATGTTTGAACACTAAACGACTTTTATAGCCCCGATAGCAGTAAGCTACCTTGTAGCGCGGATAGCGGGACAACTAGTGTTTAGCAAGTAAAATAGCTGCTACTAAAAATAACACATAAAAAAATCCTCAATTACTACTAATTGAGGATTTTGTATTTATAGCCTAGTGTAACTACTAGTCATTCACAATGACCCATTGGCCAGAAGAGACTAAGCTTTCGGCTTTTTTGTACTTCATGGTTTCTGTTTTTCCAGTAGCGACCTCTTGAATCGTTACGGTATCGTTACGATTGATTTTAGGCATATCTCTAACGATGGTTTCGGTTACTTGACGTTGTTGCGTTTCACCTGCTTCATGGTTTAAACTTTCGCTGTTTGGGATTTCGTCTTTGCTTAATTTATAGTTTTCTTTTTGACGAATTTCTTTGGCTTCTTCAATTTGAGGCGCATTTTGTTGTGCCGGTAAATCGCCTTTGAATAAAAATGAAATCACTTCTTTGTTGACATTGTCTAACATCGCTCTGAACAAGTTGAAGGCCTCTAATTTGTAGATTAGCAACGGATCTTTTTGTTCGTGAACGGCCAATTGAACTGATTGTTTCAATTCGTCCATTTTACGCAAGTGTTTTTTCCAAGCTTCATCTACAATAGACAAGGTGATGTTCTTTTCAAAATCGGCTACTAATTGCGCTCCTTGGGTTTCGTAGGCTTTCTTCAAGTCAGTTACTACGTTCAAGGTTTTGATTCCGTCAGTAAATGGCACTACGATACGCTCAAACTGATTGTTTTTGTCTTCGTAAACTCCTTTAATGATAGGGAAGGCTTCTCTGGCACTTCGCTCTGTTTTTTCGGTATAGAATTCTAAAGTGGCTTTGTAAATTTTACCCGTCAATTCCATTTCGGATAACTTCGCAAATTCCACTTCGTTTACTGGTGAAGTAATCGAGAAATAACGAATTAATTCAAATTCAAAGTTTTTGAAGTCATTAACGGCTTTATTTGCTGACACAATTAGTTCGCAAGTGTCATACATCATATTCGCGATGTCTAATTTTAGACGCTCTCCAAATAAGGCATGACGACGACGTTTGTACACCACCTCACGTTGTGCATTCATTACGTCATCATATTCTAACAAACGTTTACGCACTCCAAAGTTGTTTTCTTCTACTTTTTTCTGCGCACGCTCAATGGATTTAGTCATCATGGAATGTTGAATTACTTCTCCTTCTTGCAATCCCATTCTGTCCATTACTTTGGCTACTCTTTCTGAACCAAACAAACGCATTAGGTTGTCTTCTAGAGAAACGTAGAATTGAGAACTTCCAGGGTCTCCTTGACGTCCAGCACGACCTCGTAACTGACGGTCTACACGACGTGAATCGTGACGCTCTGTTCCAACGATGGCTAAACCTCCAGCTGCTTTTACTTCGGGAGATAATTTGATATCCGTTCCACGACCCGCCATATTGGTAGCAATAGTTACTACGCCAGGTTTACCTGCTTCTTCAACGATTTGTGCTTCTTGTTTGTGCATTTTAGCATTCAACACATTGTGTGTGATGCCTCTCATTTTTAACATTCGGCTTAATAATTCTGAAATCTCAACAGAAGTAGTTCCAATTAAAACAGGTCTTCCTGCTTTTGATAATTCGGTTACATCTTCGATAACCGCGTTGAATTTCTCACGAGTGGTTTTGTAGATGAAATCATCTTTATCCATTCTCGCAATTCCTCTATTGGTTGGAATTTCGACTACGTCTAATTTGTAAATTTGCCAAAGTTCGCCTGCTTCGGTAACGGCTGTTCCGGTCATACCTCCCAGCTTGTTGTACATTCTGAAGTAGTTTTGTAATGTAACCGTTGCAAAGGTTTGTGTTGCTGCTTCAATTTTTACATTTTCTTTGGCTTCAATAGCTTGGTGTAATCCGTCAGAATAACGGCGACCATCCATAATACGACCTGTTTGCTCATCGACAATCAAGATTTTGTTATCCATAATAACATACTCAACATCTTTTTCAAACAAAGTGTAGGCTTTTAAAAGCTGAGTTAACGTATGGATACGTTCGCTTTTTACTCCGAAATCTTGGAACAAACGTTCTTTGGCTTCCGCTTCTGCATCCGCTTCTAATTTTTGTTTTTCGATAGCGGCAATCTCCGTTCCAATGTCTGGTAAAACGAAGAAATCAGCATCTGTATCTCCAGATAAGAATTGGATTCCGTTATCGGTTAATTCCACTTGATTGTTTTTTTCCTCAATCACAAAGTACAAAGCTTCGTCAACCAAATGCATTTCGCGTTTGTTGTCTTGCATGTATTGGTTTTCAGTTTTTTGAAGCAATTGTTTTACTCCTTCTTCTGATAAAAACTTAATTAAGGCTTTGTTTTTTGGTAAACTTCTATAAGCTCTCAATAATTGAAACCCTCCGTCTTTGGTGTTGCCTTCTTTGATTAATTTTTTGGCTTCTGCCAAGAAACCATTTGCTAATTGACGTTGCAAACTAACTAAGTTTTCAATTTTTGGTTTTAACTCATTGAATTCGTGACGGTCTCCTTGTGGCACTGGTCCAGAAATAATTAATGGTGTTCTGGCATCATCGATCAAAACGGAATCCACCTCATCAACAATCGCATAGTTGTGTTTGCGTTGCACTAAATCTTCTGGCGAATGTGCCATATTATCTCTTAGGTAGTCAAAACCAAACTCATTATTGGTTCCATAAGTGATATCAGCGTCATATGCTCTTTTTCTTTCTTCTGAACTTGGTTGGTAATTGTCAATACATTCTACTGTTAAACCGTGGAATTCAAATAAAGGTGCTTTCCAAGTACTATCACGTTTAGCCAAGTAATCATTTACAGTTACCAAGTGTACTCCGTTTCCTGTCAAGGCATTTAAGTAAATAGGAAGGGTAGCTACCAAGGTTTTTCCTTCTCCAGTTTGCATTTCGGCTACTTTTCCTTCGTGCAATACCATTCCACCAATTAACTGAACATCGTAGTGAATCATGTCCCAAGTAATTTGTTTTCCTGCAGCATTCCATGAGTTAGCCCAAATGGCTTTTTCTCCCTCTAAGGTAACATAGGTTTTTGTAGCAGAGAATTCTCTGTCTTTTGGGGTAGCGGTAACTTCAATTTGAGTGTTTTCTTTGAAACGTCTTGCTGTTTCTTTTACTACCGCAAACGCTTCCGGCAAAATTTCCATCAAAGTTTTCTCCGAAATATCGTAAGCTTCTTTTTCTAAAGCATCAATAGCCACGTAGATATCTTCTCTTTTATCGATATCTTCAATAGTTTCTACTTCTTGTTGTAAGGATGCAATTTTAGCATCTTTTTCAGCGCGTGCTTGTTTGATTTTTTCTTTGAAATAAACCGTACGAGCTCTTAATTCGTCGTTAGACAATGCCATTAAGCTACTCTCGAATCCTTTGATTTTAGTAAGGTAAGGTTGTAATGCCTTAACGTCATTTTGTGATTTATCACCGACAAAGATTTTAATAATGCTATTGATGAAACTCATAATTGTATTTGTATTTCTATATTTTGTGTAAATGTCTAATTTAACCAAAAAAAAAGCCTCTTTTGAGACTTTTTCTTTGGTTTATTTTTTAATATTCATCCTCATTCCAAAGGTAATCTTCGTCTGTAGGATAATCTGGCCAAATTTCTTCCATTGATTCATATATCTCGCCTTCATCTTCGATAGATTGAAGGTTTTCTACTACTTCTAATGGAGCTCCTGCTCTAATAGCGTAGTCAATAAGTTCGTCTTTGTTAGCAGGCCACGGCGCATCACTTAAATAAGATGCTAATTCTAATGTCCAATACATCTTTTGTCGATTTAGTTTAGTGCAAAAATAAATTTTTTACTGAAAAAGGCAAGTAAAAAATGATTTATTTTTATTAAAAGTTAAGAACGTTTTTTTGTCTGTTTTATAATTTCATTTCTACCGAAAAAAAGGAAAAGAAAATAGGTGCTTACTTTCGTGGAATCCATTGTATTTCCTCGGCGTTTAAATCTTTAGACAACTTTCGTGCCAATACAAAAAGATAGTCAGAAAGTCGGTTCAAATATTGGATCGCAATTTCAGAAACGGGCTCGTTATGGCTTAAGTGCACTGCAAGACGTTCGGCTCTACGGCAAACACATCGTGCAATATGACAATATGACACAGTAGTATGTCCGCCAGGCAATACAAAATGCGTCATTGGCGGAAGCGATTCTTCCATTTTGTCAATTTCTTTTTCTAAAAATTCAATATCCGAATCAATTATACCCAATTTTTGTAAACGTAGCTCTCCGTTTTTCAACAATTCTTTTTCAGGCGGAGTAGCAAGCATAGCGCCTACTGTAAACAGTCGGTCTTGTACTTCAATAAGGATGGTTTTGTAGTGTGGATTAATATCTTGGTCTCTAATTAAACCAATGTAGGAGTTTAACTCGTCAACAGTTCCATAGCTTTCAATTCTATCGTGATCTTTTGGAACTTTTTTCCCTCCAAAAAGAGCTGTAATTCCTCCATCTCCTGTTTTAGTGTATATCTTCATTAGAGTGAATCAGTTTATTTAGAGGTGTCGCTTTCAATCAATCCGTCCCTCAAACGAATAACACGATTAGCATAAGCGGCAATTTCTTCTTCGTGAGTGACCAAAATGACGGTATTGCCACTGGCGTGAATATCGCCAAACAATTTCATAATTTCCACAGACGTTTTACTATCTAAATTTCCAGTTGGCTCATCGGCCAAAATGATAGAGGGTTTGTTAACCAAAGCTCTTGCTACTGCCACACGTTGTCTTTGACCTCCCGAAAGTTGGTTGGGTTGGTGGTCCATTCGATCTGCAAGATTGACTTGTTTCAATACTTCGGTAGCTCTTTCGTTTCTTTCGGATTTGGAATACCCTGCATAAATCATGGGTAAGGCTACATTATCCAAAGCAGTTGTTCTTGGCAAAAGGTTGAAGGTTTGAAAAACAAAACCGATTTCTTTGTTGCGAATTTCGGCCAATTCATCGTCTTTCATTTGGCTCACATCTTTTCCGTTCAAAATATAGGTTCCAGAAGTGGGCGTGTCCAAACAACCTAAAAGATTCATTAAGGTTGATTTTCCGGAACCAGAAGGCCCCATTAACGCTACATATTCTCCTTTATTGATTTGTAAATCAATACCTTTTAAAACATAAACAATTTCGTTGCCTAGAACAAAATCGCGTTTGATGTTGGTTATTTTGATTAATGGATTTGCCATTGTTGCTGTTGGAATTAAAATTCGTTGAATTCGGATTTAAAAGTACGAAAGACTTTTGAATAAATCCATAAGTAGTGGTAAAATGAATTTTGTTACACTAAATAGAAATTAAGCTCTAAGGATAAAATGCTCTTCGACTTGTTCTTTTCTGAAAAAGACCAATCCAAAATAATAAGTATCAATGGTTACGGTTACTTTTGGATTTTGTTTTAGAGTTTGCCAAAGCATCTCTGCAGCTGCATTAGCGTGAATGTTTTCTAAAATCCAAAAACTATCGTTTTCCGTTGTGTTTAGAAGTTCTTCAATAGATGCATCCGTTATGGAAGGGAATTGTTGCGAATGGATATAAATACAGTGGTAAATAGCAATGTCAATATCAATGGTTGCTTTTGGACTTCCTAACGCGATGATTTCTTTTTCAAAAGGGTTTGCTCCAATAGTCAAAATTGATTTTGGTTCAAAATAGCGAATGATTTTATAAAGTAACTGCTGTTTTTTTGAAACCCGTTCCTTGGGGTTTGATAAAGTATGAGGGGCTAATTTTACTTTCTTGTTATACAAACCTTGCGTCAACAAAAGAAATACAAAAGGGGAGTGGACTCCATGTTCGTTTTTGGAGTGCCAAAGGAATTGTAAATACGATTGGATACGAAATGTCATTTTTTTAAGTGATTGGTGAGTAGTGATTAGTGAATAGTAACCAATTTATACTGAAAGTAGGACTAATTACCATTCACTATTTACTAACTACTCAATTTTGGCAGAAAGTTCAAACCAACGTTCTTCTTTTGTTTCTATTTTTTGGATGATTTCTTCTAACTCTTTTGCTTTTTTCTCAATATCAGCATCGGCAACTTTTCCATCAGAAAACAACTGTTCGATGGTCGCTTTTTGAATTTCTAAGTCTTTGATTTCTTTCTCGATTTTTTGATATTCTTTTTGCTCGTTAAAGCTTAAATTACCGGTTGGATTATTTTGTTTCCAATCTTTTTTTTCTGCTTTGTTTTCTTCTTTTTGAGCTACATCCGCGCTGTCTTCATAGGCTCTAAAATCAGAATAGTTACCTGGAAAATCCTCGATAACACCATCGCCTCTAAATACAAATAAATGATCCACAATTTTGTCCATAAAATACCTGTCGTGAGATACTACCATCAAGCAACCAGGATAGTCTAAAAGAAAACTTTCTAAGACATTTAAAGTAACAATGTCCAAGTCGTTAGTAGGTTCGTCCAAAATTAAAAAGTTCGGATTTTGAATCAAAACGGTACATAAATACAAACGTTTTAATTCGCCACCGCTCAATTTTTCCACATAATCGTGTTGTTTTTTTCGGTCAAATAGAAAACGCTCTAACAGTTGTCCCGCCGAAATGATTTTTCCTTTTGCTAGCGGAATGTATTCGCCATATTCTTTGATGATGTCGATTACTTTTTGCCCTGGTTTTGGATTGATTCCGCTTTGGGTGTAATAGCCTATTTTGATGGTATCGCCTTTAATTACTTTTCCACTATCCAAAGGCAAAGTGCCTGTCAATAGATTCAGAAAAGTGGATTTTCCAGTTCCGTTTTTACCAATGATTCCGATGCGTTCGCCACGTTGAAAATCAAAACTAAAATTATCCAAAATGACATGGTCTTTGAATTTTTTTGAGATTTTATGTAGTTCGATAATCTTACTTCCCATGCGCTCCATATTGATTTCGAGTTCTACTTTGTTTTCTCGACGTCGGTTTTGCGCTTTTTCTTTGATGATGTAAAAATCATCTTGACGGGATTTGGATTTGGTAGTTCTTGCTTTTGGTTGACGGCGCATCCATTCCAATTCTTTTACAAATAGATTTTGCGCTTTGTCCACACTGGCATTTTCAGAAGCAATACGTTCTTCTTTTTTCTCTAAATAATAGGAGTAATTTCCTTTGTATTGGTATAATTTTCCATTGTCTAATTCAATGATTTCGTTGCAAACACGCTCTAAAAAGAAGCGGTCGTGCGTCACCATAAATAAGGTAATGTTTTCTTTGGCAAAATAACTTTCTAACCATTCGATCATTTCTAAATCCAAATGGTTGGTCGGCTCGTCGAGAATCAATAAATCGGGACGATTGATTAGAATGATAGCTAACGATAAACGCTTTTTTTGCCCTCCCGAAAGATTCTTTACTTTTAGTTTGAAGTCTTCTAATTTTAGCTTGAATAAAATTTGCTTGTATTGGGTTTCAAAATCCCAAGCATTAAATTGGTCCATCTTATCGAACGCTTTTTGATAGGCTTCTTCGTCTTCTGGATGTTCTAAGGCTTTTTCGTATTGTTCAATTACTTTTAAAATTTCGTTATCCGAAGCGAAAATACTTTCTTCAATGGTCAACTCGTCTTGCAAATTATGATCTTGTGACAAAAACGCCATTTTGATTTCTTTTCGCAACACAACTTGTCCAGAATCGGGTTCGTCTTCGCCATTGATTATTTTCATAATACAGGTTTTTCCAGAACCGTTTTTGGCAATAAAGGCAATTTTTTGGTCTTTGTTAATACCAAAAGAAATGTTTTCAAAAAGGGTGCGTTCTCCAAAAGATTTAGAGATATTTTCGACTGATAAATAATTCACAAGTGTAATTTTTTTGCAAAAGTACTCTTTTGAAATGAAACAATGATTTTTGATTTGTTTTTCGCTACAATAATGGCTGTTTTGAAAAGTGTGTTTATTTGATTTAATCGTACCTTAAACTAAAAATATTTCCTAATTTTGCAATCAGAAAATCAAAATCACCTTTTACGTTAAGATTATGGCAAGATTTGAATTGAAACTTCCTAAAATGGGAGAAAGTGTAGCAGAGGCAACAGTTACTAATTGGTTAAAACAAGTTGGTGATAAAATTGAAGCTGATGATGCTGTGCTTGAAATTGCTACAGATAAAGTAGATAGCGAAGTACCAAGTGAAGTTTCGGGGGTTTTGGTAGAACAATTATTTGCTAAAGATGATTTGGTTCAAGTAGGGCAAACCATTGCCATTATTGAAACCGATGCAACTGCTGAATCAACTCCTGCACCTGTAGAAAATGTAACAATTCCTGTTGCCGTTGCTGAAATTGAAAAATCAGTTGAAGTAGCTCAAGCTATTGTTACTCCAGCGGTAGATTTTAAAGGGACAGAAAAATTCCTTTCTCCATTGGTAAAAAATATTGCGAAAGAAGAGGGTGTTTCTGTAGCTGAATTAGAAAGCATTTCAGGTTCAGGAAAAGAAGGTCGTGTGACCAAAGAAGATATTTTAGCGTATGTAGCTGGAAGACAAAAATCGCCAATTGCTAATCCATCCGATCCAACTCCAACCATCGTTCCAAGTACGCAAGCGGTACCCGTATCGGTTAATGGCGAAGATGAAATTGTGGAGATGGACAGAATGCGCAAGTTGATTTCAGGATATATGACAGCTTCGTTGCAAACTTCGGCACATGTACAATCTTTTGTAGAAGTAGATGTGACTCATATTGTAAAATGGAGGGATAAAGTAAAATCAACTTTCGAAAAGAGAGAAGGGGAAAAGTTGACTTTCACACCTATTTTTATGCAAGCGGTAGCGAAGGCTTTGAAAGATTTTCCAGGAATGAATATTTCGGTAAATGGAAATTTCATTATTAAAAAGAAAAATATCAATTTAGGGATGGCTACGGCTTTGCCTAATGGTAATTTGATTGTCCCTGTGATTAAAAATGCGGATCAATTGAATTTGGTAGGTATGGCTAAAGCGGTAAACGATTTAGGTAATCGAGCTAAAAACGGAAAATTAAAACCAGACGATACACAAGGCGGTACCTATACGGTAACTAATATAGGTTCTTTTGGGAGCGTTTTTGGCACACCAATCATCAATCAACCTGAAGTAGGAATTTTAGCTTTGGGAGCGATTCGTAAAGTGCCTGCGGTAATTGAAACTCCCGAAGGAGATTTTATCGGCATTCGCCAAAAAATGTTTCTAACCCATAGCTATGATCACCGTGTGGTAGATGGTGCTTTAGGCGGAATGTTTGTAAAACGCGTTGCGGATTATTTAGAAGCTTTTGATGTTGATACTGCTATTTAATAAGTATAACACACTAAAAAATAACCCTTTCAGAGCTAGTCTTTGAAAGGGTTTTCTTTTTTAAATTACATTCGCCACAAATTGATATATTTGTAATCTTATAAAATTATTAGATGGAACTTAAACTCAATAGACCAATTTGCTTTTTCGACCTAGAAACCACCGGAATTGACATTGGAAAAGATCGAATTGTAGAAATTTCAATTTTCAAAGTCTTTCCTAATGGGAACAAAGAAAGTAAAACATGGTTGGTGAACCCTACGATTCCAATTCCTCCTCAATCTACAGCAGTTCATAAAATTGATGATGCAAAAGTAGCTAACGAGCCTACCTTTGCGCAATTGGCTAGTCAAATTCAAAATATGATTAAAGACAGTGATTTGGCAGGGTACAATTCAGATCGTTTTGATATTCCTTTATTGGCGGAAGAAATGTTACGTGTTGGAGTTGATTTTGATATGAAAAATAGGGTGTCAGTTGATGTGCAAACTGTTTTTCATAAAATGGAAGAACGTACATTGAGTGCAGCACTTAAATTTTATTGTGGTAAAAGTCTTGAAAATGCTCATTCTGCTGAAGCAGATACTATGGCAACCTATGAAATTTTAAAAGCGCAATTGGATCGTTATTCTGAATTGGAAAATGATATGAAAACGCTCTCTGAATTTACTACACGAAAAAAGATTGCTGATTTTGCAGGAATGATTGCTTTTGATACTGATGGTGAAGAAATTTTCACCTTTGGAAAACACAAAGGAGCCAAAGTAGAAAAAGTATTGGAAACGGAACCAGGTTATTTCAGTTGGATTCAAAATGCTGATTTTCCTTTGTATACCAAAAAAGTATTGACTGCTATTAAGCTTAGAAAATTAAATACTAAGTAATTCCATCAAAGACAAATTACTTAATTATAGTTCAATTTAAATTTTAAAACATGAATAAACACATTGTAGTATTGTTATTTATATTATTGTTTAACAGCAAAAATTACGGTCAATTAGTTGATACCTTTGAAAAAGGAAATGTTGAATTGTTGAATGGAGAAAAATATGAAGGGTTAGTAAAATTGGGCGATAAATTTGACATGTCCAAACAAATAATCTTTAAAAAGATTGGTTCTGTATCTGAAGTCTTGTATACTCCAATGGAAATAAAAAAACTAACTCTGAATAATGGAGAGATTTATGTAGCTTTAAATGTTAAGGTTAATAAAAATAAAACAGAATTGGCGTTTTTTGGGAAGCAACTAATTGATGGAAAAGCTTCTTTATATCAAGGAGTATATGAGGGTGATGATATTTTTATTATTAGGAATAATGACATAAATTATGTTCTTCAAAATGACAAAATTAAACAAACGGAATTAGCTAAATTTAATTATGAAGGCTATTTGAAATTAGCTTTAGAAGATATTTATGGTACTCAAAAAAAAATAAATTTTAATGAGTCAGAATTTGTTAAATTAGTTTTAGAATATAACAAGTCGAAAGGTATAGATAGTAAGATAGCCGATTATAAGACCAAACCTATTCACTATTATTTAGGGTTTTTAGGTATGGGAATTCCAAATAGAATGGGAGATAGTGAATTTTTTGTTCAAGCTATGTATAGAACGTATTTTCCAAATTTTAGTAAAAGCACTTCATTGAATATGGGTTTAAGTTATTATAATTATAAATATTCAGAAGAATATTATAATATTTATGGTAATAAATTTCTTGTTGATTATAAAACTAGTTTGTTTTCACTTCCAATTCAAGTCCAGCAGAATATTCTTAATAAAAAAATCCGTCCCTTTTTCTATTTAGGAATTAATTTAAGTTATGTTAAGAGCGAAGATCAATTTGGTAATTCGCAAGTAAGTAATGGTTTGCAGAATAATTTTGGTATTGGATTGTTATATGGTGCAGGTTTAGAGTTTGATGTTTATAGAAGACTAATAGTTAAAAGTGAATTAAGAAATGAAATTTTTGGGCATTTATTATTAGTAGGAATAGGGTATAATTTTTCAAAATAATATTTATAAATCAGATGAAAATAATTTGCATCGGTAGAAATTACACCAATCATATAGCTGAATTACAAAATGAGCGCCCTACGGAGCCCGTGGTTTTTATGAAACCGGATTCGGCAGTGTTATTGAAACAACATCCGTTTGTGCTTCCGGAGTTTTCTAATGAAGTGCATCACGAAATTGAATTGATTGTAAAAATCAACAAAGTAGGAAAGTATATTGAACCTAAATTTGCGCATAAATATTATGACGAAATTAGTGTTGGAATTGACTTTACCGCCCGTGATTTGCAAGACCAATTGAAAGCCAAAGGATTGCCTTGGGAGAAGGCAAAAGCTTTTGACGGTTCGGCAGTAATTGGAGAATTTGTTTCCAAAGAACAATTTACTTCTTTAGAAGATGTCAATTTTGAATTGCTTAAAAATCGAGAAGTGGCTCAAAAAGGAAATTCGAACCTGATGTTGTGGAAAATAGATGAGCTAATTGCTTATGTTTCTCAGTTTTTTACTTTGAAAATAGGCGATATTATTTTCACAGGTACGCCAGAAGGAGTAGCAGCAGTACAACCCAACGATGTTTTGGAAGGGTATTTAGAAGGACAACAATTATTTAGAATACAAGTAAAATAATGGCACTACATTACAACCTTTCGAAAGTATACGCGCTTTCAGATAACGATACCGAATTTGTGAATCAAATATTGGTTTTATTTGTCAATGAAGTTCCGAAAGATTTATCGGAAATTAAAGAGGGAATCAAGTTGGAATCGCACAAAGAAGTGTATGCTTATGCACATAAAATTAAACCTACATTAGATTTAATGGGAATGCATGTAGCTTTTGAAGAGTTAGTGCTAATTGAAGCCTGGGCAAAAGCCGAAGGGAAAACAAAGAGCATTAAAGAGACCTACAAAAGTGTAAAATTACAAGTTAAGGAAGCTATTAAGGAGATTAAGAAAGACTTTAATTTGTAAATCAATTCAAAAATGAAAGCAGCTATAGTTACTATTGGAGATGAGATTTTAATCGGTCAAATTGTAGATACGAATTCGGGTTTTATCGCCAAGTCGTTGGATAAAATTGGAATTGAAACTCACGAAATGCTTTCTATTTCAGATAACAAACAACATATTCTAGATACGTTTGCTTTGCTTCAAAACAAAGTAGATGTTGTAATAATCACAGGAGGTTTAGGACCGACAAAAGACGATATTACCAAACATACCCTGTGTGAGTATTTTGGAGATACTTTGGTTCGAAATACTGAAGTTGAAAGTCATGTAATTGATTTGATAGAACGTGCTTTGGGTCGAGTAGCTTCTCAAATTAATAAGGACCAAGCTTTGGTGCCTTCAAAGTGTATAATACTACATAATCAAGTAGGGACAGCACCGGGAATGTGGCTCAAAAAGGAAAACACAGTATTTATTTCCCTGCCAGGTGTACCTTATGAGATGAAGTATTTGATAGAAAATCAAGTTGTTCCCAAATTGGTTCACGAATACCAACGCCCTTATATTGTGCACAAAACGATTTTGACTTATGGTCAAGGAGAAAGTCATGTGGCAGAGCGTATTGAGGATTGGGAAAATCAATTGCCTGAATGCATTAAGTTGGCTTATTTGCCAAGTCCAGGTCGAGTGCGTTTGCGCTTGACGGCTAGAGGGGAGAACAAACAACAATTGGAAGAGGCGATTGCAGCGAATGTGAAATCATTGGATGCGATTATACATGATATTATAGTAGGGTTTGAAGAAGACGACACCATAGAAGTTGTTCTTGGACGGATTTTAAAAGAAAAAAAACAGACTATTGCTACGGCAGAAAGTTGCACTGGAGGTAAAATAGCACAATTAGTCGCTTCAGTTCCTGGAGCCTCTACCTATTTTAAAGGAAGTGTAGTGGCATATGCTACTGAGGTAAAGGTAAATGTGTTGGGAATTTCGGATGCATATATTGCTGAGCATTCTGTGGTTAGTAAAGAAGTAGCTTCAGCAATGGCTTTGAGTGTACAGAAAATGATGCAAACTGATTATGCCATCGCCACGACAGGAAATGCAGGTCCGACAAAAGGAGATGCAGATGCCGAAGTAGGAACCGTTTGTGTCGCTTTGGCAACACCTAATGGTGTAATTGTTGAAGAATTTAATTTTGGTCAACCCCGTGAAAAAGTGATAGATAGAGCAGTGATTAAGAGTTTGGAAATGCTCCAAAAAGAAATTTTAAAAAATGTGCCTTAATTTTTTTGTTTCATCCGTTTATTTTTCTTTTCTTTGCACCCTGATTTTGAATAACGATAAAAGATAAAGAATAATGTCAAGAGTTTGTGACCTTACAGGTAAAAGAGCGATGGTAGGAAATAACGTTTCTCACGCTATGAACAAAACTAAGAGAAAATTTTCTGTGAACTTAGTTAAAAAGCGTTTTTATCTTCCAGAAGAAGATAGATGGATTACTCTTAGAGTAGCAGCATCTACGATAAAAACAATTAATAAAAATGGAATTGCTGCAGTTTTGAAAAAAGCACAAGCAGAAGGATTTATTAAATAATCTTTTCCTAAATAAATATACAGCAAGATGGCAAAGAAAGGTAACAGAATCCAAGTGATTTTAGAATGTACTGAGCACAAAACAACAGGTGTTGCAGGTACTTCAAGATATATTACAACTAAGAACAAAAAAAATACTCCAGATAGATTAGAGATTAAAAAATTTAATCCAATCTTGAAAAGAGTAACAGTTCACAAAGAAATTAAATAATAATTAGAGGTTAGATACAATCTGTAAGATAGTATTAATTTCAAATAACATTTGAATCATGGCAAAGAAAACCGTAGCATCGTTACAAACAGCTTCTAAGAGATTATCAAAAGCCATCAAAATGGTGAAGTCTCCAAAAACTGGTGCATATACATTCGTTGAATCTATTATGGCTCCTGAAGCAGTTGATGAATTCTTGAAAAAGAAATAATTTACTTTAACAGTATATAGAAAAGCTACTTTCAGTCGGAAGTAGCTTTTTTATTTTCTATATTTACCATTAGAAAATACATTTCATTTTCTGACCCTAAATCATTCATATATAATACTATTACAACATGAGTTTTTTCAAAAGAATATTTTCTTCCGAGAAAAAGGACGAAAGTCTTAACGAACAGGAGAAGCAATCCTTAGACAAAGGTCTTGAAAAGTCAAAAACTACTTTTTTTTCCAAGTTATCCAAAGCAGTAGCGGGTAAATCCAAAGTAGATGACGAAGTTTTAGATAATTTAGAAGATATCCTTATTTCTTCTGATGTGGGTGTTAATACTACGCTAAAAGTAATACAACGTATCGAAGCTCGTGTAGCTGCCGATAAGTATTTAGGTATAGGTGAATTGAATCAGATTCTTCGTGAAGAAATAGCAAGTTTACTTTCTGAAACCAATTCAGGTGAGGCTACAGAATTTGTTACTCCAATACAAACTAAGCCATATGTATTAATGGTGGTGGGTGTGAATGGAGTTGGAAAAACGACTACTATAGGGAAATTGGCTTACCAATTCAAAAAAGCAGGACATAAGGTAGTCTTAGGTGCAGCAGACACGTTTCGCGCAGCAGCCATTGACCAATTGCAAATTTGGGCTGATCGTGTAGGTGTGCCAATTGTAAGACAAAATATGGGAAGCGACCCCGCTTCGGTAGCTTTCGATACTTTACAGTCAGCTGTAGCACAAGATGCCGATATCGTGATTATTGATACAGCAGGACGTTTGCACAACAAAGTGAATTTGATGAACGAATTGACCAAAGTAAAACGTGTTATGCAAAAAGTAGTAGGAGATGCTCCACACGATGTTTTATTAGTTTTGGATGGTTCTACGGGTCAGAATGCTTTTGAACAAGCCAAACAATTTACAGCTGCTACAGAAGTAACTTCATTAGCGGTGACTAAATTAGACGGAACTGCCAAAGGAGGTGTGGTTATTGGAATTTCAGACCAATTTCAAATTCCAGTAAAATATATTGGCGTAGGAGAGGGAATCGAAGATTTGCAGGTCTTCAATAAATTTGAGTTTGTAGATAGTTTTTTTAAATAATAGAATATGAGTTCTTTTGGAAAATTAAGCCCAAAGGCTTTTTATTTTGTAAGTGTGATTTCTTTTGTTTTGGCGAATGTGATTCGGGAACAAAGTGTACCCGTCTATTATTTGTCCCTAGTAGTAGGCTTGGTGTTTTTCTTCTTGGGTTTGTATAAAAGAGTGAATACTAAAAGATAGCAGTATGAAGAATTTAGTTAAAGTAATATTGTTTTCATTCCTATTAGTAAGCTGTAAGCAGCAAATACAATCTACTGATATCCCTAAAATTAATGGGTATTGGGAAATTGAAAAAGTAGTTTTTGATCAAGGCAAAGACAAAGAATATGGAGCCAATCAAAATTATGATTATTTCCAAATTGATAAAAATAATCAAGGTATCCGAAAAAAAGTAGCTCCCCAATTGGACGGTACTTTTTTAGTAGATGATACGTATGAAAAAGTGCATGTTCGTTTTCAAGATGACAAAGCCTATTTGGATTACGTAACGCCTTACATGAAATACACCGAAGAAATTGTTAGTCTGACAGCGGATGAATTAGTGGTGTTGAATGCGCAAAAAAAAGAATACCATTACAAGAAAGCAACGGCTATAAATATTTTGGGTGATGGCAAAACGACTAAGTAATCAAAGTACTGTTGGCGATGTTTTAAAGCAAATTATTCAAGTGAATAAATTGCAACCCGGAATGGATCAGATTGATGTCAAAGAGGCGTGGCAAAACCTAATGGGAAATGGTGTTAATAGTTATACCAAAAATGTTGCCTTGCGCGGAAGTACATTATATGTTGAATTAAGTTCGTCTGTTCTACGAGAAGAATTAAGTCACGGAAAATCCAAAATCATTGCAATGATTAATGAGGAATTGCAGCGAGAAGTGATTAAGGATGTCGTTTTACGATAGATTATATAGATAATTAGACTTTTTTAGAAAATTAGATAATAAAAGAGAAACCCATTTCAATCGAAATGGGTTTCTCTTTTTATAAAATCTAAGAAGTCTAATCTTCTATAAATCTAATTATCTAATTTAAAATTGCTCTCTTCCTGCAAAGTGAAAAGCTCCTTCAATAGCAGCATTCTCATCGCTATCTGAACCGTGAACAGCATTTTCTCCCATAGAAGTAGCATATAATTTACGGATGGTTCCTTCGGCAGCTTCAGCAGGGTTAGTAGCTCCAATTAAGGTTCTGAAATCACTTACTGCATTTTCTTTTTCTAAGATAGCAGCAACAATTGGTCCGCTTGACATGAACTCTACCAATTCTCCGTAAAAAGGACGCTCGCTATGTACTGCATAAAATGCTTGTGCGTCAGCTACAGTTAATTGCGTTAGCTTTAAAGAAACAATTTTAAATCCGGCATTGGTAATCATTGCCAATATGTTTCCAATATGTCCATTTTTAACCGCATCGGGTTTAATCATGGTAAAAGTTCTGTTTGTTGCCATTTTTTATGTAATTATTAATTTAGAATTCAAAAATACTGATTTTTTGTTATTTATATAACAAAATTAACTAAAAAATAGATTTTTTTAAATATTATAAATTAAATAATTAGTGTTTCAAAACGCTGTTCTAAAGGGTGTAGTTTTGCTATTAAAGAAGGAATCAATGCTTCGCCATTTTCTAAATAGAATTCAGAGAAATTGGTTTGGCGTTCTTGTAAACTTTGGTTGGGGAATAATTCGTTTTGCAATTGAATAATTCGATTGAGCACATCTGCCAATTTTCTTTTTTGTGCTTTGAGTAATCGTTTTTCTAGGTGTTCGATTCCTTTGATTTGTTTGGTTTCTTGTGCTTTTAGTGCTCCAATGAAGGAATTATCGGTTTGTTCTGCAATGCTGTAAAGTGCCTCAAATTGCTTTTTTAGTTGGTCTTTTACATCCGATAAATTCAAGTCGATTTCAGAAAGTACTTTTGTTTTTTGGTTGACCAAATCATTTTGCTTACTGAACAAATCAGTCCAAGAAAGGTCTAAAGCATCTGCTTTTTTGATTTGTTTTTCAGTCGCCAATATAACAGAGTTACGAACCAATAAGATGGGGAAACTAACTTTTGCAGCATTGAAAAAAGACTGTAATTCTAACCAATAAGCAATCTCTCCGCCTCCGCCAATGTAGCACAGATTCGGCAAAAGAACTTCTTGGTACAAAGGGCGTAAAATAACATTGGGACTGAATTTTTCAGGATTGGTTTCTACTAATCGAAAAAGTTCTTCTTTAGTAAAAGATAGATCGGTATGGTTTACTTTATAACTGCCATTTTCTAAAATAATTCGATCACGCAACTCATTTTCAATGTAAAACAAGTTGATTTCACGAGGATTAACTTGAATGGAATACTCGTTTAGTTTTTCAATAGTTGCAGTAACTTCTTGGAACGATGTTTGGTTTTCTAGTTCGTCTTTGATGTATGGAATTAAAACCCGTTTTAAATCGGCAGCATCAGCGTCGATGATTACTAAGCCGTAGTCGCTAAAAAGTTCATTGGCTAGAAATCGAGTGGATTCAGCCAAATTAGCGTGTTCTAAATACGATTTTTGAAAGAGTTCTTTAATTTTTTGTGCATGGCTACTTGAGCCTAATTCTTGTGCGAAAACTTCAAATACGGCATCCAATCCTTCGGTTGATAATCGGCCAACGGGTCCTGAACTGTCTTTGTTCCAACGAAATTTTTTGCCTTTGAAATTGAAATAGTTAATTTCTTCAAAATCATGGTCTTCGGTTGCCATCCAGTAGATGGGTACAAAATTCGACTGGGGATATTTTGCTTTTAGTTCGGAAGCCAAATTGATAGTGGAAATGATTTTGTATAAAAAATACAAGGGACCACTAAACAAATTCAATTGATGTCCCGTAGTGATAGTATACGTATTGGATTGACCCAAAGCCGCAATGTTATTTTGAGTAGCTTCGGAAATTCGTATGTTTTGATATTGCTTCTGTAAAACACTAACCAATAATTTTCTATTGTCCTGATTGTAGTTGGCCCCTTTTTCAGTGATTTGCGCTTCAAAGTTTTCCAATGCTGGAAACCGGTTGTATAAGGAAGCTAGACTCAATTTTTGGTCTAAATAGTCTTTGATTAAAGAGGAAAAATAGCCTGAATTTTGGTAGCTGATACAGTCAGTTGGCATATTGGGTTTTGTTTGGAGTAAAAATACTAAAAAAATATTGGAACTAAATAGTTGTGGCTTCCGAAAAATAGTAGCATTTTTATACTCTTTTGAAAATTTATAATACCCCAAAATAAATGAGCACAACACCAAAAACCGAAAATTCCTTACAACATGTACTCTTTGGAAGCTTAATTGGAACTACAATTGAGTTTTTTGATTTTTATATCTATGCTAATGCAGCTGTGTTGGTTTTTCCACAATTATTTTTTCCAGGAACGGATAGTACCACTTCAGTTTTACAATCCTTGGCAACTTTCTCTATTGCTTTTTTTGCAAGGCCTTTGGGTTCAGCAGTTTTTGGACATTATGGAGATAAAATTGGGCGTAAAACGACATTAGTAGTGGCTTTACTGACGATGGGAATTTCGACAGTGAGTATAGGTTTTTTACCCAGTTATGCGAGTATCGGAATTGCGGCGCCTATCTTATTAATGTTGTGTCGTTTTGGACAAGGTGTTGGTCTTGGAGGCGAGTGGGGAGGAGCGGTGTTATTAGCAATCGAAAATGCACCACCTCACAAACGTGCTTGGTACGGGATGTTTCCGCAATTGGGTGCGCCAATTGGTTTGGTGCTTTCGGGAGGAACCTTTTTACTATTGACAAATTCCATGAGTTCTCAAGATTTTTTAGAATATGGATGGAGAATTCCTTTTATTGCTAGTTCGTTATTAGTTTTGGTTGGTTTTTATATTCGTTTAAAAATTACGGAGACCGCTGCATTTGAAACTGCCAAAAAAGAACAAGAGGAAGTGAAACTGCCTTTTATAACTTTATTGAAGTCGTATCGAAAAGAATTGCTATTCGGAACCTTTGCTGCGGTGACCACATTTGTAGTTTTCTATTTAATGACGGTATTTATGTTGAATTGGAATACGAAAGAATTGCATTTTTCAAATAAAGAAGCGCTTTTGATTCAGTTGTTTTCAGTATTGTTTTTTGCGGCATTTATACCTATATCTGCAGTAATTGCTGATAAAATTGGACGTAGAAAGATGTTGATTTATGCTTCGTTAGCGATTGCTATTTTTGGCTTGTTCTTTTCTCCATTTTTAAATTCGGGAAGTACTATTTTAGTCACTTTCTTTTTGTGTTTGGGAATGGCATTAATGGGATTTACGTATGGTCCTATCGGAACCTTTCTTTCTGAATTGTTTCCTACTACGGTTAGGTATTCAGGTGCATCATTGACTTTTAATCTAGCAGGAATTCTAGGTGCAGCATTTGCTCCAATGATTGCTATATGGATTGCCACCAATTATGGTTTGGACTTTGTGGGGTATTATCTTTCTGCAGCTGCCGTTATTTCTGTAATTTCTCTTTTGCTTATTAGTAAAAAAGAACATCAGTTTTAATGTAAACACACAATATTAAACGATATTTGTTCTCCAAAATAATCCCCTTGAAAACAAAACTATTTCTTGTTACGCCACCGTTTACTCAGTTGAATACTCCGTATCCAGCAACGGCTTATATTAAAGGTTTTTTGAATACCAAAAATATAGCGTCAGAACAAGCCGATTTAGGGATAGAAGTTATTTTAGCTTTGTTTTCGAAAAAGGGATTGCAAGATTTGTTTCAAGTCTCTAATTCCAAATTTCAAGAGGAAACATTTTCAGAAAATGCACAACGTATTTTTACGCTACAGGATGAATATGTAAAAACTATTGATTCGGTTATTGCTTTTTTACAAGGAAAGAATCCTACTTTGGCTTTGTCAATTTGCCAAGAAGATTTCCTGCCAGAGGCGTCTCGATTTGCACAATTGGAAGAATTGGATTGGGCTTTCGGTACTATGGGAACACAAGATAAGGCAAAGCATTTAGCGACCTTGTACCTTGAAGATATTTCGGATTTTATTGTAGAATGTATAGATCCTAATTTTGGATTCAGTCGTTACGCCGAACGTTTGGGGAGAAGTGCTAATTCATTTGATGAATTGTACGAAGCATTACAACAAAAAACTACTTACATCGATACTGTTTTGCTTTCGATTTTGGCAGCAAAAATGGAAACCATTCAACCTACGGTATTTTTAATTTCAGTTCCTTTTCCAGGGAATTTGTATGCCGCTTTTCGCTCAGCGCAATGGTTGAAAAAGTACTATCCCGAAATCAAGATTTTGATGGGTGGCGGTTTTGCCAATACGGAATTGCGTTCATTTTCGGATGAACGAGTTTTTGAGTTTTTTGACTTTATTACATTGGATGACGGCGAATTGCCGATTGAATTAATTGTAGAAAATTTAGAATCCGAAACAAATGCCGAATACAAGCGCACTTTTTTGTTGGAAAAAGGCAAAGTGATATATAAAAATAATTCCCCTCGACACGATTACAAACAATCACAAGTGGGAACGCCTGATTATTCGGATTTACTTTTGGATGAATACATTTCGGTAATTGAAATTGTCAATCCGATGCACCGCATGTGGAGTGATGGGCGTTGGAATAAATTGACCATGGCACACGGATGTTATTGGGGGAAATGCACTTTTTGTGATATTTCTTTGGATTACATTAAAGTGTACGAACCGATTGCCGCAGGAATTTTGTGTGACCGAATGGAAGAAATGATGGTCCAAACAGGTCAAACAGGTTTTCATTTTGTTGATGAAGCTGCTCCGCCAGCCTTAATGCGTGAACTGGCTTTGGAAATCTTGCGCCGTAAATTAGCAGTAACTTGGTGGACGAACATCCGTTTCGAGAAAAGCTTTACCAAGGATTTGTGTTTGTTGCTAAAGGCTTCGGGTTGTATTGCCGTTTCGGGCGGACTCGAGGTGGCTTCCGACAGATTGTTGCAATTAATTGATAAAGGTGTAACAGTGGAACAAGTCGCCAAAGTAACGCGCAATTTTACCGAAGCGGGAGTAATGGTTCATGCCTATTTAATGTATGGCTATCCCACACAAACTATTCAGGAAACGGTGGATAGTTTAGAAATGGTACGCCAATTGTTTGAAGCGGGCGTGTTGCAATCCGGATTTTGGCACCAATTTGCTATGACCGCCCACAGTCCTGTAGGGATGTATCCAGAGAAATTTGGTGTTACCAAGGACTCAAACGCAGTTGGGACTTTTGCCAACAATGACCTCACGTATACTGATAGTACAGGTATAGATCACGAACAATTTAGTTTTGGCTTAAAAAAATCATTATTTAATTTTATGCACGGCATCTGCTTGGATTACGATTTGCAAGATTGGTTTGAGTTTAAAATCCCCAAAACCACCATTCGCCCTGATTTTATTTATGATGCTTTAGAAGAAGAAACGAATTTTAATAGCAAACCTAATGCTAAAGTAGTTTGGTTAGGTGGGAAACCTACTGTAAGCAGTTTTACAAAAACAAAAAAAGGAAACTCTTGGGATATGATGAGTTTGACATTTCACGACAAAAAAGAAACGTTTGTCATTCAGACCAATCAAAAAGAGGGGGAATGGCTCGTTAAAATCCTAGCTACGATTTCGGTTTCCAATTCAAAAACCACACAATTTCAAGAATTAAAAGCTGATTTTGAAAGTGAATTGGATGATTTTGAATTATTTTGGTTTTCAAAACCGATGAATTCTTTAAAGGAATTTAGGTTATTGATCTTATAGTATTTTTACTTTTTTTACCAAAAGTATATTAATTTAGCAAAGATATACGAAGGAATCTATATATAATTTAGATAAATAGATACATTTACAACCAATAAAAAAATACACCTATGAGTATTGGTTATAAAGTAAATGTAAACGACACTTTCCATTTTGACATGGACTCAAAAAGTGTTTCGCAACTCGATGCGGTAAGCGTGGGATTGAATCAATTTCACATTTTACACGAAAACACTTCTTTTAAAGCTGCAATTGTTGAGGCTGATTTTAATCAAAAAAAGTACACTGTTGTAGTCAATGGAAATAGTTATACTGTTGCCATTGCAAATCCTTTGGATATCCTAATTAAAGAAATGGGATTTGAAACGGGATTGGCTAAACAAGTCAATGCTATCAAGGCGCCTATGCCAGGATTAATTCTGGAAATTAGTGTAACAGTTGGTCAAGAAGTCAAAGAAAATGATAATTTAATTATTCTTGGTGCCATGAAGATGGAAAATAGTTTCCTGTCTCCTCGTGATGGTGTAATTAAATCAATTTCGATAGCTGTTGGAGATGCAGTAGATAAAGGACAATTATTAATTGAATTCGAGTAAAAAATGAAGAAAATAGTAGTTGCCAATAGAGGCGAAATAGCCATTCGAGTAATGAAAACGGCTCGAAAAATGGGAATTAAAACGGTTGCGGTGTATTCTACAATTGATAGAAATGCACCTCACGTAAAATTTGCAGATGAAGCGGTTTGTATTGGAGAAGCTCCATCCAATCAATCCTATTTATTAGGAAGTAAGATAATCGAAGTGGCAAAATTCTTAGGTGCTGATGCCATTCATCCTGGCTATGGATTTTTGAGTGAAAATGCTGATTTTGCCGAAGAAGCCGAAAGAAATAATATCATTTTTATTGGGCCAAAATCCAAAGCCATTAAAATAATGGGAAGTAAGTTAGCCGCTAAAGATGCTGTTAAAGAGTACAACATCCCTATGGTTCCAGGCTACGATCAAGCCATTACAGATGTGGAAAAAGCAAAAGTAATTGCTACTGAAATAGGGTTCCCTATTTTGATTAAGGCTTCTGCAGGTGGTGGTGGAAAAGGAATGCGTGTGGTAGAGAAAGAAGCTGATTTTGAATCGCAAATGGATAGAGCGATTAGTGAAGCTATTTCAGCTTTTGGAGACGGTTCTGTTTTTATTGAAAAATATGTGGCTTCGCCACGACACATTGAAATCCAAGTGATGGCGGATAGTCACGGCAATATACTCTATCTTTTTGAAAGAGAGTGTAGTGTTCAAAGACGTCATCAAAAAGTAATTGAAGAAGCTCCTTCGTCAGTACTAACACCAGAATTGCGAAAACAAATGGGAGAGGCAGCTGTTTTAGTGGCTAAATCATGTGATTATTTAGGAGCTGGAACGGTAGAATTTTTATTGGACGAAAATAATAATTTCTATTTTCTTGAAATGAATACTCGTTTGCAAGTAGAACATCCTGTGACCGAAATCATAACAGGAACGGATTTAGTAGAATTGCAAATCCGAGTAGCTAGAGGAGAGGTTTTAGCACTTCAACAAGAGGATTTAAAAATCAAAGGTCATGCAGTGGAATTGCGTGTGTATGCCGAAGATCCATTGAATGATTTCTTACCAAGTGTAGGGCATTTGGATGTATATCAGCTGCCTGTAGGAGAAGGAGTTCGTGTAGATAATGGTTTTGAGCAAGGCATGGATATTCCTATTTATTATGATCCTATGTTGTCTAAATTGATTACCTATGGAGCTACTCGTGAAGAAGCGATTCAAACGATGATTCAAGCTATTGATAATTATAAAGTAGAGGGTGTTTCGACTACTTTGCCTTTTGGAAAATTTGTTTTTGAACATGAGGCATTTCGTTCAGGAAATTTTGACACACATTTTGTGAAGAAATATTACAGCGTTGAAAAGCTCAAAGCTCAAACCCAAAAAGAAGCTCAAATCGCTACTATGGTGGCGTTACAAAAGTATTTTGAAGATCAAAAAATCGTACGCTTACCAATTCAATAAAGTATGGAATCAAAAATAAAAATAGTACAAGATAAAATTGCTGAAGCTTATTTGGGTGGAGGGAAAAATAGAATTGCAAAACAACATTCAAATAAAAAATTAACCGCCAGAGAGCGTATCGATTATTTGATGGACGAAGGTTCATTTGAAGAAATCGGAATGTTAGTCACTCATCGTACTACTGATTTTGGTATCGAAAAAGAAGTGTATTTGGGAGATGGAGTTGTTACCGGTTATGGTAATATCAATGGTAGGTTAGTATATGTCTTTGCACAAGATTTTACAGTTTTTGGAGGTTCATTGTCTGAAACTCATGCAGAGAAAATTTGCAAGGTAATGGATATGGCACTAAAAGTAGGTGCGCCAATGATTGGATTAAATGATTCAGGTGGTGCGCGTATTCAAGAAGGAGTTCGTTCACTTGGAGGCTATGCCGATATTTTTTATAGAAATGTTCAAGCTTCGGGAGTAATTCCGCAAATTTCAGCGATAATGGGTCCTTGCGCAGGAGGAGCGGTCTATTCGCCAGCGATGACCGATTTTACGATGATGGTCGAAGATACCAGTTATATGTTTGTTACAGGACCTAATGTAGTTAAAACGGTTACTAATGAAACCGTTACTTCAGAAGAGTTAGGAGGTGCCAGCACACATTCGACCAAGTCAGGCGTAGCACATTGTACTTCGGCGAATGATGTGGAGTGTTTAGAAGATGTAAAACGATTATTGAGTTATTTGCCTCAAAGTAATAAAGAAACACCTAAAAATCTTTCCTACGAACTTAATGATGAATTAAGAGAAAAGCTTGGAGCTATAATTCCAGATAATCCGAATAAGCCGTATGATATGCACGAAGTGATTTCGGGTATTATTGACGAAGATTCGTTTTTTGAAATCCATAAAAACTTTGCAGAGAATATTATTGTAGGTTTTTCAAGAATCGGAGGACGCAGTGTGGGAATAATTGCCAACCAACCGATGATATTAGCAGGTGTTTTGGATGTGAATTCGTCTATAAAAGCCGCACGATTTACTCGTTTTTGTGATTGTTTCAATATTCCGTTATTGGTATTGGTAGATGTGCCAGGGTTTTTGCCAGGAACAGACCAAGAATGGAATGGAATTATTGTTCACGGAGCAAAATTGTTATATGCTTTAAGCGAAGCTACGGTGCCAAGAGTTACTGTGATTACTCGTAAAGCTTATGGAGGTGCTTACGATGTAATGAATTCCAAACACATTGGTGCTGATATGAATTTTGCTTGGCCAACAGCTGAAATTGCGGTAATGGGAGCCAAAGGTGCTAGTGAGATTATCTTCAAAAAAGAAATTAGCGAAGCGGCTGATCCTGCTGCTAAATTATTAGAAAAAGAAGCAGAGTATGCTAATTTATTTGCTAATCCGTACACCGCTGCACAAAGAGGATTTGTAGACGAAGTCATTTTGCCACAAGATACCCGCAAAAAGTTGATTAAAGCGTTCAGCATGTTAGAAAATAAAGAGAGTGTAATGCCAAAACGAAAACATGGTAATATTCCGTTGTAGTGTTTCGGAACAATACAATTCAAAACCACCTTATATAAGGTGGTTTTTTTATGACCTAAAATAAAAGAGAGATTTTTGTGTGAACTATAGACTAAAATAATTTATTGGTACTAAAAAATAGGGGTTAATATTATTTTTAAGCTTTAAAAGTGATTAAAAATCTTAATTTTTTATTTTAAAAAATTAAATACCCTAAAAAAAATAGGGGTAGAATGTATTTTTACGTTATTAATACCTTAATTAAACTATGTTTTGAATTGTAAATTTGTATTTTTTGAGAATTTTATTTTGAATTTGATAAAACTGCTTTAAATATTGAATAAAATTTATGTTTTTCTCTTTTACGTTGATAAAAGTTGATAGTTTTGCTTCAAGAAAAAGAAATAATTCAGTCTGTAATTGAAGATAATACTTCATCTGATTTTGATAAGCTGACTTGATTCAATTTTTTACAATAAATTAAATAATAAATTAAAATCGATTAAACATGAAAAAAGTAATTGCCATCTTAGCCTTAGTACTATCAAGTACATTCGCCTTTGCACAAGACACTCCATTAGAAATTTCAGGATCTGCTGATGCGTATTGGAAATATGATTTCGCAAAAACTGCTAATATCCCAACAAGTTTTGCTACAGATCAGAACTCACTTTCTTTAGGTATGATTGATATTGCATTAAAGAAAAAAACTGGAAAAACTTCTTTTGTTGGAGAAGTATCTTTTGGACCTAGAGGAGCAGGTCAATCTATTCCTGATGTTGCAGGACAGTCATTCCATATTCAAAATTTATATGCAACGTATGCAGCATCGGATAAATTAAGTTTAACAGCGGGATATATGGGGACATTCATTGGCTATGAAGTAATTTCTCCTTTAGGGAATTATAACTATTCTACTTCTTATTTGTTTACCAATGGACCGTTTCAAAATGCAGGGGTAAAAGCCAATTATGCGGTATCAAGTAAAGTGGGTTTGATGGTAGGGTTGTTTAATGATCAATGGAATACTTATCAAGCTACTCCAAAATTTGGATTAAATGCTTTTGGAGCGCAATTATCAGTAACGCCAGCTGAAGGATTAACAGCTTATTTTAATTTGTTGACTGGATCTGAAAGCGGAACTATTGTTGATTTGACTGCTGCTTACCAAATGTCACCAAAATTCAAATTGGGTTTAAATGCAGCTGATTTTTCAGGAACTGTAAGTGGTACAGGGTATACAGGTGTGGCTTTATATCCATCGTATGCTATTACTAGTTCATTCGGATTAGGTTTGCGTGCAGAATCATTTAAAGCAAAAAAATCGAGTGATTATAGTGGAGTTGGTAATGGTTCAGTTACTGCACTTACTTTGTCTGCTAACTTGAAATCAGGTAGTTTAACTCTTATTCCAGAAATCAGATTGGATAGCGCATCTCAACAAAAATTCTTCCAATCTAATGGAGCAGTTACTAAATCAGCATCTCAGTTTGCTGTAGCAATGGTATATGGTTTTTAATAAAAAATAAAGTTGTGTGTTTATTGTTTCCTAGAAACAATGTGTTTTAAATAGTAAGGAACTGCTCAAATATGTATAGTGTTTGGGCAGTTTTTTTTATAAATAACAAAGGGATTTATTGTTTTTTATAAATAGAATAAATGGTATTGATGGTTTTTTCATCTAATACATCATCTATTTCGGTTTGAATATAATGTAGTTTAAATGCTTTAATAGCCGATGAAAGATTACGAGTGTCATAACCAATAATACGCAATCCTTGTTCAATGTTGAAATTTTCTGGCGCTTTTTCTAAATCAGCATTAGGCCAAAGACCAAATCCTAAATCAGCTAAGGTTTTCCAAGGAAAGAAAGCGCTAGGGTCTGATTTTCTTGTGGGTGCAATATCAGAATGAGCAATTATATTTTGAATAGGGATATTGTACTCTTTTTTCAATCGAGATAATAAAGCTAAGAGACTGTTAATTTGTGCTTCAGAGAAAGGTTCGCAGCCGTTGTTATCCAATTCAATTCCAATAGAAGCAGAATTAATATCGGTATTTTTCCCCCAACTAGCATTTCCTCCATGCCAAGCTCTAAGATAGTCATTAAGCATTTGAACTACTGTACCATCATCACTAATAACGTAATGAGCACTAACTTGAGTTCGTGTTATAGTAAATGTTTTTATTGTTTGTTGTAAAGAATCTTGAGCAGTGTGGTGAATGATAATAAAATTCGGTTTGCGAAGATTGAAATTAACAGTACTAATCCATTGTGGTTCAATTCCGTTTTGCAAAGAAGTTGTATGAGTAATTGCAAGTGTTTTTTGGAATTTTTTAAGCTGTTTTTTATAGGATTTATCGCTTAATCGATACGGATTAGAACTACATGAAAAAATAGTTGCAACAGTTGAAAGGTAAATCCAATATTTTTTCATGTAGTAACTTTGTTTGATGATAAATTAGTTTATTCTTCTTTTTCTACTTTGTCTTCTTTATCTTTCTTTCTCTTTTTAGATTTGATTGGATTTTTTGCTTCTTCTTGCATTGCTTTGTATTTTTCCTTTTGCTCTGCATTTAGCAATTGCATTATTTTGGCATCGTTCAATTCAGAAAGTGTTTTAATCTCTTTTATCTTATCATCTTGATTCGTTTCTTGCTTGATTATTGCAGCTTGTGATTTTAGACTTTCGGTTAAAATATTAGCAACTGCAATTTCTTGTAGCGCATCTAGTTTTAATTCAGGCTTTATCTTTTCCATAATCTTGCTCACAGTTACTTCAACTGGAATTTCTTTTGGTTTAGAAGGTTCGTGACTCATACCTCTCATACCACCCATTCCGCCACCCATTTGGCCCATTCTTCCTCCGTAGCCGCCATAACCACCACCATAACCACCACCGTAGCCTCCATATTGAGCTAGTAGTGAATTACATGAAAATAATACAAAAAGGATGACAAGTAAGTTGATTTTATTTTTCATAACAAATTAATTTAGAATCAAATATAATAAAAGATAGTATAATTTAAACAGGCTCCCCGTACAAATCGAATTCGGTTGCTTCAATAATTTTGATGGTAGCAAACTCTCCTGTTTTTAGATAATGTTGAGTAGCGTCAATCAAAACTTCATTGTCTACATCAGGACTGTCAAACTCGGTACGACCCACAAAGTGACCGCCTTCTTTTCGGTCTATAATGCATTTGTAAGTCTGGCCTACTTTTTCTTGGTTCAAATCCCAAGAAATTTGCGATTGTAATTCCATAATTTCGTTGGCGCGTTCTTGTTTTACTGCGTCTGGAACATCATCCTCCAATAAATAAGCCGAAGTATTTTCTTCGTGTGAATAAGCAAAACAGCCCATTCGGTCAAACTTCATTTCCTGAACAAAATCTTTCAAAATTTCAAAATCTTCCTGAGTTTCGCCAGGATACCCTACAATCAAAGTGGTTCTAATAGCCATTCCAGGAACAGCAGCTCTAAAATCTTTCAGTAGTTGAGTCGTTTTTGCTTGAGTCGTTCCACGTTTCATGGATTTTAAAATAGCATCTGAAATGTGTTGTAACGGAATATCAATATAATTACAAATCTTTGGCTCACGCTTCATGATTTCTAATACGTCCATTGGAAAACCAGTAGGGAAGGCGTAATGCAAACGAATCCATTCAATTCCTTCCACCTTTACCAAAGCTTCCAATAGCTCGGCTAAATTTCTTTTTTTGTAAATATCAAGACCGTAATAGGTTAAATCTTGTGCAATCAAAATCAACTCTTTTACCCCGTCTCTAGCTAAACCTTCAGCTTCTTTAACTAATTTTTCAATAGGTTGCGAAACGTGTTTTCCTCTCATTAAGGGAATAGCACAAAAACTACAGGGTCTGTCACAGCCTTCGGCAATTTTTAAATACGCATAGTTTTTTGGAGTCGTGGTTAAACGTTCGCCTAATAGCTCGTGCTTATAATCAGCTCCTAAAGCTTTCAAAAGCTGAGGTAATTCGGTGGTGCCAAAAAACTGATCTACATTCGGAATCTCTTTTTCTAAATCAGGTCTGTAACGCTCTGATAAACATCCAGTCACAAATACTTTATCTACTAATCCACGTTCTTTTTTATCGGCATATTCTAAAATCATATTTACTGATTCTGCTTTGGCATTATCAATAAATCCGCAAGTATTAATTACAATAATATTACCTTCTTCTGATTCAGGTGCTTCATGTTCTACTTCTTTGCCGCTAGCTCGAAGTTGTCCCATTAGCACTTCACTATCGTAGATGTTTTTAGAACATCCTAGGGTAATCACGTTGATTTTATTTTTCTTTAAAGATTTCGTTCTCATAGTAGTAGGCTTTCAATAGTTTGAAAGGTGGGCAAAATTACGTTTTTTATTTTTAGGAGCACAAATCTTTCGGCTTTTTATAGCGTTTACTCCTGCTGTCCGTTACAATCTCCCGAAGAAAAACCGGGAGGATTTCCACTTCCATCAGGGCTAAAAAAAACACCCTGTTTTTCAGTACAGGATGTTTTTTAATTTTAATTTCCTATCGGTTATAATTCAAACAAAAGCGTTAAAGTAACCGTGCTGTTTTTTGTATTGATAGCGGCTCCATCGGTAAGTCCTTGTTCAAAGAAACCTTGTTTCGTATCTCTTTTGAATGTAGCGTAAGAAAGGTCAAGCTTAGTTCCTCCAAAATTATATCCGATTCCTCCTGAGTATCCTGTTAAATCTCCAATTGTAGTTTTGTTTTTATACGGACTTTGTTCGAAGCGGTAGCCCCCTCTCAAACTCCATGCTTCAATTTTATACTCAGCACCAATATGCAATTCGTTCGTGCTGCTTAATAAAGCATTGATATTACTGTTTAAGCCTCTGAAGTAAGAATCGTTTTCAGGTTTGAATTTGGTACTACTATAATCTTTTAAAGCATAATCAATACTAATTAATCCTTTTTTACCAAAAATATAAGCCATACTTCCTGTCCATTTGCTAGGAGTTTGAAGTTTATACGGATCGTAGTAATTAGTTACGTTTGGATTTACTACATCTGGAGCTAATTCGCCCGAAGTATTAGCACTAACACCTATTAGTTTTTGAGTCAATTCGTCGTTAAGTCTGTACCAAGTAGGAGATTCATAAGCGAGTCCTAGTCGTAATTCATTAGTTACTTTAGCAATAGCTCCTAGTTGAAATGAAAAGCCTGTTCCATAAGTATACAATTCATTGTTAAATTGTAATCTAGAAATGGTGTAATTTGAAGTCAATGGAGCATTATTATCTTCGTAAAATCGAGATAATTGTCTGAAATCTGTAAAATGCGAATTTAAGTTAACTCCTATATATAATTTGTCTTTATATGAAGTAGCAGCATTGAAAGATAATTTTCCGTTGTACCCTTTTGTTGTAACGGTGTTTTCGTGGTAATAATTCCCTCCAGAAGGGACGTTTGAGTTGTAAATAGTATTCGTCGAATTGGTGCTCGCAGGATTGATTATGTATGCTTGATAACCTAAAAAAGCTTGTTGCGCACCATGTCCTAATTCGTCATAATTCGAATTTTCTAAAACACTCAGCGGAATCCCATTAGCATACGATAAAAAATAAGAATCAATAGAATGTGTTGGATTGGTACCGGCAGAGAAAATAGAGTTGTTTAGATTACTCGTGTTTTCAAAGTTGATGGCTACGGAGAATTTTTTCCAATTACTAGAACTGTATTGATTTTTAAAAACAAAAACACCTCCTGCTTGGTTTAAATCAAAGGAGTTATTTGTTTGTTTTGTTTTTTCTCCAAAATAATCTGAGTTGTTGTTTATAGTATTATTGCTTAAAGTAAAACCAACTTGATTGTTAGAAAAAACTGCAGCCCCAGCTGGATTTACATTAATAGCAGATAAATCACCACCAAGTGCTCCAAAAGCACCACTCATAGCTCTAAAACGAGCCGTCCCATTAATGTTGTCTTGTGCGTAACGCAGTGCATCTCTGATTTCTTGTGCGCGAAGCTGACTCATAGAAAATGCAATTAATATAAGGAATATGTATTTTTTCATGATAATAAGCATTGAGATTTTTATTAATTTAATTCTAAGTAGGTGTTGGTTGGATTATCTTCCGCCTCTTCTTCCGCCTCCTCCACTGGAAGAACCGCCACCATAAGAACCGCCACCGCTTGAACGTCCATAGTTCGAATCTGATGATCGAGAAGGAGAGTAGCTGTCATTACTTCTACTAGGGGTGTATGATCTTGAAGGAGTATAACTATCGTTGTTGCGATTTGGATTATAACTTCTTGTAGGGGTATAATTTTGACTACTATTGTCGGTGTTGTAGTTTCTTGTTCTGGCGCTATTGTTGTACAAGAAATTTTGGTTTTGAGTAGAAGTTGTATTTCTGCTGAAAGTTGGAGCTGTACTCATTCTATTGTAACTACCTCTGTTGCTATTAGTATAGTCACTTGTAGTTGAATATCGAGATGGATATTGAGTAGAAGTCCTACCTATATAATTTCCGGAAGGATTCATGCTGTTAGGATAATAAGATCCTCTTCTGCTAGAGTTGTAAGAGTAATTTCCTCGGTAGGAATGGCCGTAAGTGTATCCGTAGCTTGGATAACCCCATCCATACATTGGATAATGATTATATCCATAATAGCCAGAATATCCCCAACCATAGTAAGAATTGTTCCAATAGCCGTATGGTGAATTCCATCCATAGTATGGATTTCCCCATCCGTAGTTATAATAAGGATATCCAAATCCAAAAGACAATCCCCAATTGCTTGGGTAATAGTTAATATTTATGTCTGTTGAGTTACTTCCCCAGCTAGCATAGTTAGAATTGTTTTGTTGGTTAGCTTGGTTGTTGTAATTACTGTAATTATCTATGTCTGTAAAAATAGCAGTGCTATCATTAGCGTCTTGTAGTGAACTAAAATAATTTTGGTAAGCTGTGCCAGACTCGCTAGGAGACGTTCTTCTCTGAATTTTAGAATCAGTATTGCCGTAAATACCATCAGTATCGTAATACGAGCTATTTTGATACGAACCACAAGAAGTTATTGCGAAAATGCTTAAAAAACCAATTATTGCATTAAGAGAGGGCATTGGAAAAGAAATAAAATTAGTTTTCATATCTGTAGGTTTTTTTATTGTTGCACATTACAAAAATAGTTAGTTTTGCCAAACTATTGAGTTAATAAAGAAGAAAACAAAATTTGTGCCAAACTATATAATATGAGTAAGAACCTTACTACGCGATCAGAAGATTATTCAAAATGGTATAATGAGCTAGTTGTTAAAGCTGATTTAGCCGAAAATTCAGGGGTTAGAGGATGTATGGTAATTAAACCATACGGCTATGCAATTTGGGAAAAAATGCAAGCTGAATTAGATCGAATGTTCAAGGAGACGGGGCATCAAAATGCCTATTTTCCTTTATTTGTCCCTAAAAGTATGTTTGAAGCTGAGGAAACCAACGCTGAAGGCTTTGCTAAAGAATGCGCTATTGTTACACATTATAGATTAAAAACAGACGAAGATCGTCCTGGGAAATTAATGGTAGATCCTAACGCTAAATTAGAGGAGGAATTAATTGTTCGTCCTACAAGTGAGGCAATTATTTGGTCTACCTATAAAGGTTGGGTACAATCTTATCGTGATTTACCGTTATTGATTAATCAATGGGCAAATGTGGTTCGTTGGGAAATGAGAACGCGTTTGTTTTTAAGAACTGCTGAATTTTTATGGCAAGAAGGACACACGGCTCATGCTACACGTCAAGAGGCTATTGAAGAGTCAGAAAAAATGATGAATGTGTATGCTGATTTTGTTCAGGATTTTATGGCGATTCCAGTTGTAAAAGGATTGAAAACAGAAACAGAACGTTTTGCAGGAGCTGATGAAACGTATTGTATTGAAGCCTTAATGCAAGACGGCAAGGCTCTACAAGCAGGAACTTCCCACTTTTTAGGTCAAAATTTCGCAAAAGCTTTTGATGTAAAGTTTGCTAACGCCGAAGGAAAACAGGAATATGTATGGGGAACTTCATGGGGAGTATCGACTCGATTGATGGGAGCGTTGGTAATGACGCACTCTGATGATAATGGTTTAGTTTTACCTCCAAACTTAGCGCCAATTCAAGTGGTAATTGTTCCTATATATAAGTCTGATGAAGAATTAGAGAAAATTACTTCGGTAGTGAATGATTTGATGACTCAATTCAAAAAACTAAACATCTCAGTTAAGTTTGATAATAGAACCACTCAAAAACCAGGATTCAAATTTGCTGAATGGGAATTGAAAGGCGTACCTGTTCGTATTGCGGTAGGTCCAAAAGATTTAGAAAACGGTACGTTTGAAGTAGCAAGAAGAGATACCTTAAGTAAAGAAGTCGTTTCAAATGACGGAATTGTAAATTACATCAATGACTTGTTAGAAACGATTCAGAACGATTTGTTTCAACGTGCATTTGATTACAGACAAAATCATATTACAGAAGTAAATTCTTTTGAAGAATTTAAAGAGGTATTGGAAAATAAAGGCGGATTTATTTCGGCACATTGGGATGGTACTCCAGAAACAGAAGAAAAAATTAAAGATTTAACTAAGGCTACTATTCGTTGTATTCCTTTGGATAGGGTAGAAGAGCAAGGGAAATGTGTTTTTACAGGCTCGGAATCTGCTGGTAGAGTGTTGTTTGCGAAAGCCTATTAAAAAAAAATATTTTTTTTCGCATCTACTCTTGTGCGTCTAAAAAATAGTTGTATTTTTGCATCCGCATTACAGAATTGAGGTCCGTTCGTCTATCGGTTAGGACGCCAGGTTTTCATCCTGGTAAGGGGGGTTCGATTCCCCCACGGACTACAAAATCTGATTAATGCAATAGCTTTCCTGAGCTTAGAAGGAAATTGGTCCGTTCGTCTATCGGTTAGGACGCCAGGTTTTCATCCTGGTAAGGGGGGTTCGATTCCCCCACGGACTACAAATTAGTTTTGAAATGGTTTTATGAAACAAATTTTGGTGTCTCCTTATTTGTTTTGTTAGTTAAAACTGAAGTGATTAATAATGATTAATTGTGGGAGGTTTTTCTAATTTTATTTCTAATATATTAATTAGTTATTTACATTTTAAAATATACACCAAATGGCAAATCATAAGTCAGCTTTAAAAAGAATTAGAAGTAACGAAAAGAAAAGAGTATTAAACAGATACCAACACAAAACTACTCGTAATGCGATTAAAGCTTTGCGTTTGGCTACTGATAAAGCAGATGCTTCATCTAAATTATCTGCTGTTATCTCTATGATTGACAAGTTAGCTAAGAAAAATATCATTCATGATAACAAAGCATCTAACTTGAAATCAAAGTTAACTAAACACGTTGCTAAATTGTAATTAAATACAATTGAAGATAGTAAAAGCCTCCTTTTTTAGGAGGCTTTTTTTATTACGTATTATTTTGGTGTTAAGTAATGAATAGAAACAATTTTTTATCTCAAAATAAAGTGTACCTTTGCACCCATTAAAAATCACAGATGGAATCTATTAGAAACATTGCAATTATTGCCCACGTTGACCACGGTAAAACGACTTTGGTTGATAAAATTATGTATCACTGTCAATTATTTCGTGATAACGAAAATACAGGTGACTTAATCCTTGACAACAACGACTTAGAGCGTGAAAGAGGAATCACAATTACTTCAAAAAACGTTTCTGTTGTTTATAAAGGAACAAAAATCAATATTATTGATACTCCTGGTCACGCCGATTTTGGTGGTGAGGTAGAGCGTGTATTGAATATGGCTGATGGAGTTTGTTTATTGGTAGATGCTTTTGAAGGACCAATGCCACAAACCCGTTTTGTTTTGCAAAAAGCAATTGATTTAGGTTTAAAACCATGTGTGGTTATTAATAAAGTAGATAAAGAAAACTGTACTCCTGAAGAAGTTCATGAGAAAGTATTTGACTTAATGTTTGAATTAGGAGCTACCGAAGAACAATTGGATTTCCCAACTGTTTACGGTTCAGCTAAAAATAACTGGATGTCTGACGATTTCAGAAATCAAACAGAAAACATTGAGCCTTTATTGGATATGGTGATTGCTAATGTGCCAGCTCCTAAAGTTTCTGAAGGAACACCTCAAATGTTAATCACTTCATTAGACTTTTCTTCTTTTACAGGACGTATCGCAATCGGTCGTCTAGAAAGAGGTGTTTTAAATGAAGGAATGCCAATTTCTTTAGTAAAAAGAGACGGAACTGTTATAAAATCAAGAATTAAAGAATTACATACTTTTGAAGGACTTGGTCGTAAAAAAGTACCACAAGTAATTGCGGGTGATATCTGTGCAATTATCGGTGTTGAAGGATTTGAAATTGGTGACACAATCGCTGATTTTGAAAATCCAGAAGCATTACAAACTATTGCTATTGATGAGCCAACGATGAGTATGTTGTTTACTATTAATGACTCACCTTTCTTTGGTAAAGAAGGAAAATTTGTTACTTCTCGACACATCCGTGAAAGATTAACAAAAGAATTAGAGAAAAACTTAGCAATGAAGTTAGGTGAAACTGATTCAGCTGATAAGTTTATGGTTTTTGGTCGTGGTGTATTGCACTTATCGGTTCTTATCGAAACCATGAGAAGAGAAGGATATGAGTTACAAATTGGTCAGCCACAAGTTATCATTAAAGAAATTGATGGTAAGAAATGTGAGCCAATTGAGGAATTAACAATCGACTTACCTGAGAATCTTTCTGGTCGTGCGGTAGAATTTGTTACTATTCGTAAAGGAGAAATGCTTTCTATGGAAGCTAAAGGTGATCGTATGATTATCAAATTCAATATTCCTTCACGTGGAATTATCGGATTGCGTAATCAATTATTGACAGCTACTGCAGGTGAGGCGATTATGTCACACCGTTATATTGGATATGAGCCTTTCAAAGGTGAAATTCCAGGTAGAAATAATGGTTCGTTAATCTCTATGGAGAACGGAAAAGCAATTCCTTATTCTATCGATAAATTACAAGATCGTGGTAAATTCTTCGTTAATCCAAATGATGAAATTTATGAAGGTCAAGTAATTGGAGAGAACTCTCGTAGTGATGATATGTGTATCAACGTAACCAAAGCGAAGAAACAATCTAACGTTCGTTCTTCTGGAAATGATGAGAAAGCTAGAATCATTCCGCCAATTATTTTCTCTCTTGAAGAAGCTTTGGAATACATTCAAAAAGATGAATATGTTGAGGTTACTCCAAAAAGTATTCGTTTGAGAAAAATTTATTTGACGGAAACAGATAGAAAAAGATTTAAAATCTAAGGATTACAATATCTTATTATAAAAAAACCACCAACGAAAGTTGGTGGTTTTTTATTGGGCATAAACACTAATTGAGTTAATACTTTATCGTTTTAGACTAAAATGTCCCTTAGCTTCTCTACCGTCTTCTAATTTTACAGTAAACCAATAATCATCTGCAGGTAAAGGTTCTCCATTGATTGTTCCGTCCCAACCTTGGCTAGAGGGTGAAATTTGTTTTATCAATTCTCCATAGCGGTCAAAAATGTAAACGTTAGATTGTATTATAATAGTTCCATTAGTCCCTTTTAAATTCCAATAGTCATTGTAACTATCTCCATTTGGGGTAAAGAATATGGGTGCTTCTAAAATTACCAATTCTGAATCTATTTGACCACAACCATCAACATTTTTAATGATTAGTTGATGAAGTCCTCCGGGTATATTTTCGAATATGGGACTATTTTGAAAAGCGGTTTCTGTTTTATTTTCGAAAACTATTTTGTAAAGATATCCTGTTGGGTTTTCAAGCAGTACAATAACTTGGTTGTTTTTTTGTAAATCTTTAATTTGTAATGAATTGATTCTTGCAAGTTTAGATAAAGTAAGAGTTATATTCCGAGTTGCTTTACAACCTAAATTATTAGTGACAGTTACATTGTAATTTCCTTCTTTAGTTGTTCTGATTGTAGGAGAAGTTTCATTAGTATTCCATAAATAAGTGAAATCATTTTCAGTTGCAGGAAAAATGATACCCGAATCCAGAATAGAAAAGTTATTAATGCCTTCACAGAGTATTTTAGCATCTTTTAGTTCGATGGAAGGACTTTGGTCTACTATTATATCAAATTGACCTGTTCCAAAACAACCCTCTTCATTCTCGGCTCTTATAAATAATGTTTTTGAATTAGAGATGTACCTTTTTCCTAATGGATTAGTTCCTAAATCTGCATCATTTTTGGTAGCGTAAAAGGTGAATACTATATTTTGAGGTAAATTGAGTTCTGTTCGTATTTGAATTGTCTTTTTTTCTAAATCAAACTCAGCGTTGTTATTTACATTAGCACATTCGTGTAAAGGGCTTGGCATGATTGAAATATTTGGATTTGCACGTAAAATCATGGATTGAACACTGAAACAAGACCCTGATGGCAGTACTAATTTGGCGTAAATAGTTTCATTAGGAATAGTATTTCTATAAATTAAATCCAATGAGTTTAAGTTGTTTTTATCATCATTAGCTTCGGTAATGGTTTTGTAATAATAAATTTCAACATTTTTTTGGTCAGCGCGTAAAACTTCTTTGGCTAATTCTAAATTAAAATTAGCTAATCCATCTAAAGGATTATTGTCTTGAGTGTCACATTGAATCAACTTGAATGGAGTAGTATTTGTTTTTGGGGTTTCAAAAATAGTGATGATTTTTTCAATAGGCTCTCTATTTTCTCCATTTACACTTTTAATTAACGACACTTTATAATCTCCAGGGGCTTGATAAGTGTGATAAGCATCTTTATTAGTTGATGTAGTCCCATCTCCAAAATCCCAAAGAATACTACTTGTTGTTTCTGATGAATTGATAAAAAAGTGAGTAGCTTGGCTTAAACAATTGAATTCATAATTAAAGGTGTAAAGAAATAACGAAGTAATAAATGGAGGTAAACCGAGATAAGCTTTTCGACCTCTTAAATCGATTTGATTTTGAAGGTAGTTACAATCTGAACCATCTAGTTCAGGATTATTGATTACAGAGAGTTTATCATATCCATCTTGCGAAACAGGATAACCTGATCGGTATATTTTTTCATCTATTGCTAGTTGTAAAGCACCTGCAACATTATATGAATTATTAATTTCTATTTTAGAATTTACAATATTGTCACTTTTTAAATTATATTGAAACAAAGAACTTCCTTGACTAATACCTTCAATGTCAAATAAGTTGGTAGTTACATATAATTTTTTTGATTTTGCAGAAAATTCTACTCCATATGGATTTACTCCACTTAGAATAGTTACTCCGTTGTTTACGTTACCTGTAGAAGTATTGAAATCGAATAGCCAAACATTTCCAGTATTTCTTCTAACTTCTCCTTTTGGACCTAATTCGTTGTTAGTTTTCATAGAAGAATTTACTATAGCTATTTTAGTTCCATTTGGAGAAGTTTTTAGGTATCCAATAGCATTTGAATGATAGCCTCCAAGAATTACATTCAGAGGAGTACTTGATTTCACAGGAGTTTTATTTACTCCAGTATTGCTTATTTTGAATGCATAGAAAGTATCTAAAAAATGAGTAATTACCCAAAAAGACACTCCATCTCCATGTTGTACTGCGGTTATTTTTTCTGAACATTTAAACTTTACCTCTTCTGTGTTTTCAGGATTGTAAGTAATTAAATGTATGTTTTTTTCTGTAATAGGGATATCTCCTAATCCATTATTTAGTCTTAAATCTACCTGAGAATAATTCAAACCATTATTAGGTGGATCTTCATCGTTTAAAGGATCATTGTCAACATTTTCGGCAAGAGGTTGATCTACTGTAAATATATAGTAGATATAAGGATTGTTAGGTTTAGGTACTATTATAGCTGATTGTGTACTTGAAACATGTCCTAATAGGCCCGATCCATTGGGCATTACCTGATGTAATTTATTGTACACTTTTGATCCATCTGTATAGAACAGAATATTTCCATTTTTATCAGAAATACTCGAGCAGCCTTCTCTTGTAATTAATTGTCCATTTAATAAAGCAACAGGATTACCAGAATTAAAAGTAATACCCGCCTTATCTCCAAAGTACCAGTTAGCCGCCTCGTTTTGAGCGAAAGAGGAGTTGTAAATTAGAACTATAATTAAAAGTAAAAACTTTGTTTTCATGTGTAGAATCGAATTCAAATTTATGCAATTAGTTAGAGTATTTCTAATTAATAACATTATCGTTTTAAACTAAAGTGTCCTTTAGTTTCTCTACCGTCTTCTAATTTTACTGTAAACCAATAATCATCTGCGGGTAAAGGTTCTCCATTGATTGTTCCGTCCCAACCTTGGCTAGAAGGTAAAATTTGTTTTATTAATTTCCCGTACCGATCAAAAATGTAAATAATAGATTTTGAGTTAAAATAAGTATTTACTCCTTTTATATTCCAAAAGTCGTTGTATCCATCTCCATTTGGAGTAAAAAATTTCGGGACACCAATTACGGCTACCTGTTTGGTAATTGTTCCACAACCATTTTTATCAATAATATATATATCGTGAATACCAGCTGCTACATTTTCAAATAGATTTGAGATTTGAAAAGGACCATAAGGAGCGTCTAAGCTATATTCATAAATACCTTTTCCAGAGGTGTTCACGGTAATGGAATTTACATCGGTTAAATCGATAATATCAATGCTGTTTATTGTAGCTATATCGGAAGCAGTTACCTTAATAGTTCTGGTTCTAGAACAACCAGCAGTTGTTGTAACTGTTACAGAGTAATCACTGTTTTTATTTACAATTAAGTTATAATTGGTTTCTGTTGGAAGAACGATTTCGTCTTTTGTCCAAGTATAAGTATAGTTAGTTGTTGGAGAACCATCCGTAATTCCGGCATTGAGCTCTACAAAAAAAGAAGGTAAATTAGAACATACTAATTTATCGTCATGTCCGTCTGCATTAATGTCAATATTGGGTTTTGGATTTACGATTAATTTAATATGTGGACCTAATCCATAACAGGCATTATCTAGAATACTTTCTACTCTTACCCAAATATCTTGTTGATTTGGATAGCCAATGTTTCTATAATTAGTAGTATTTATTATTTCATTTGTTTCCGCTAAAGCATCTGCTTCATTTGGATAGTATTTTATAGAATAATTGGTTAGTGGCGGGATGAGTAATCCTTGAATGTTTGAGGTTACACTACTGAAATTAAATTCGGAAATTCCATCTGTATCGGTGCTTATCGAAATAATATCGTCATCGCAGTTTTGAAACTCTCTTTTAAAATTTGTTGGAATTTGAGTAGAAGAGACAATTAAATTCATCTCTGAAATACTAAAGCATCCATTTGTATTTTCAACTCTAGTCCAAATTTTTCTAGAATTACTAGTATATGCAATTGGATTAGGAATTAAAGTAGTAATGTCTTTTGTTTGAGCACCAAACAATGATGTGTAATAAGTAAAAATCTCAGAGTTATTAAGAGTTGAAATGAGACTATTTTTTTCAGTTAAATTAAAAGCAGAAATGCCATCTGAATTATCATCACATTGTTTTAAATCTATCGATGCCACTAGAGTAGGGAGAGCATAAATAGTTAATGTAGCAGGGTTAGAAATCAATCCGCAACTATTTCCTGCTTTACTCAATTGAACACGATACTGAAAGCCATTCATGGAATTACTTACTTGATGAATACTTAAGGTGTTTGATGTAGCTCCAGAATAAGTTGCGTTATTAGTAATGTTGGCCCAATTAGTTCCGTCTGTAGATAACTGCCATTGATAGGTGTTGCCACCATTGTCAGCTATTGTAACGGAAGTATTTTGCAGTTCACAAATTGGAGTTATTTGAGGTTGCGTACTGATGCTAATTGGCGCTGCTATGGTATAATTTATATTGGGATTGATATATCCGTTACCGCTGATTACTATTCCATTAGAATTTACTATAGGAGGAATAGTACTTCCAAGAGTGGCATTTGTATTGCCTAAATACCCCGCTTCGACTACATCAGAGCATTTGTCATTATCACTATCTAATTCTCTAAAATTTTTGATACCATCAGCATCAATATCGGTATTAATAGCATTAGTTCCTGATTCGTCTGAATCGTATATACCATCATTGTCAGAGTCTAAATCTAAATAATCAGGAATATTATCGTTATCGGTATCTTGAGGGACGGTTCCTGTGCTAAAAACATCATAGATGCCATCTTTGTTATTGTCAAAACTAGACGCGCTAACTAATGTGTTTTGCTGTGACTCAATTATATCTGTGATGCTATCATTATCACTGTCTAAATCGAGTTGATCAGCTATAGTATCATTGTCGGTATCTTTTGGAATACAAGTAGCTTTTATTGTAAAAGTGGCTTTGTTATTATTGGCATCCGACAAGTTTGTATGAACAAAAGTGAAAGAAGAGGTTAAGTACGATTGAAAACTAAATGTCCCTGTTCCAGCTGTAAGAGGAGTAGTGCTATTTAATCTGAAGCGTATTTCAAAGGAAGAATATTCAGTAATGCCACTCTCATAAATTCCGTCATAATTAGTATCGATCAACAATTGGTTATTAGGATTCAATACCGTTACCGTTTTATCGATATCTGATTTTATAATAAAGTCACCATCTGAATTAATTAAATCAGTTGTATTGGCAGTGCTTACATATTCTAATGCTAAAGAAATTGGATTAGTAAAATTGATTTTGTATTCCAAGCGATTTCCTTTTCCAGCAGGAACTTCAATAGTAAAATCGCCATTTGGTTTCCCAATAAAAGGCGTAATAACCGATGAGTTATTTAATGATATTGGAGTAACAGTCGATGTAAAAGAATTGGAATAGGATTGTTTAGTAATGTTGGTGGAAGTAAGGTCTAAAGCTAAATTTCCTAATGATTCTATACAATTTGTAATTCCATCATTATCATTATCTAAATCAATATTGTCAGCAACTAAGTCATTATCAATATCTGTCGGACAATTACTAATAGGGATTTTATCAGACAATGTATTGGTATTACAACTTGGGATACTTCTTTTAACTTGGTAATAGCCAGGAGATAAAGGAATAAATGTATTACCTATTTGACCTATTAAATCAGCATCATTTTTAAGCCATTGATACGTATAATCAGCATCAGGAGTAGTTTTTAAAAGAATATTAGGTATGCAGCTTCCATAAGAAGTGGTTGTTAAATTTTCAATTGTTAATTCCGGTTTTAAATCAAACCCGGAATAATAACCCCCATATGTTGCCGCTGAATTGGTTCCATAATAAGAAACATAAACCTGCTTTGTCGATTTAATACTAATGTTTCCGGAAAGGGAATTAACAGTATAATATACAAATCGCGGATTCCCATTAATAGCAATTGGAGATAGTACTGCTGGGGTATCATTTATGAATAATGTTGCGCCATTTTCAGTGACAATATTAACAGTACCGTTATAATTTACATTACCTATTTTGCTAATTTGAGGTATGTTGTCTACAATTTTAGGGGTAGAGCAATTGAGAGGTGGAACAAAAAATAAATTTTGATTTGCGTTGGAAGTAGTTCCTCCGATACTCTGGTAAGCAAAGACTTTTTTAGAAGTATTGATATAAAGATTATTATTTACAAAAGCACTTCCGTCGAAAATATAATATTTCCCTGCCTGAAGGGTTGTAACCGGGACATTACTTCCATTTGCATAAATTTCAGTATTATCTTCATCTGCTATTAATAGGACTCTCTCTAATACAGTAGTGCCTAACCCTTTTATGAATATATATTCATTTCCAATTTTATCAGCCCCTACAATTTGATCAAATCCTACATCTCTACCTCCAGTACTTGAAGGGTCATTTGTCCCTCCAAAAGAACCACTATTGACTATGATATCTTTATTTGATTCAATCAAAGCACCTATCATATTACTACCAATACTACCATTTATTGCTAAAATATAACTTTCGTTTTTATTTAATTTAATTGGAGCAAAAGGAGAATTATACGTTGTATTGTTAGCAAGTAAAGTACCTTCAGTTATATTTGAAATAGTAACATCAGTATTGTTTTCAGTAGCTAGGATAGTGAAAAAATTTAATAGACCAACAATATTAGAAGGGTTTAACATAGCCCCAGCCCTAAATCGTTTACCCAAAGCGCTGATTCCTTTAGTAACTAATCCTCCTGCTTGATTACCTAATCCTGCATTAGTTCTAATACTAGAGTAAATTAATCCTTCACTTTCAATAATAAAACCTTTGTTATTGACTAAGCCAGTACTGGAACTTGGTACAAATAATTGTGTGTTTTCGCCAGATCCAATGTAATATATGTATGGGGTGCTTTTATTTACAGTACCTGTTATTGTAGTACCTCCAATCTGAATTATTTTAAAATTAATATTTGAAGAGCTTGGAGTAGAAATGTAAATATAATGATCTTGCGGAGTTACTCCTAAATTGCTATTTGTAGTCAGTGGCGGGATATAATGTGTCTTGCTAAACTGTGAAAAACAGTTTAACGATAATAGAAGTATGAATAGGAATAGTCTTTTTTTCATTTGTTAAAAATAGCAAAAATACGTTTACCTTTTTAGGCTAAAATGTCCATTAACAATTTGATTGTCATTCAGTATTAATCGAAACCAATAGTCATCTGCGGGAAGAGAATAGCCATTAAATATACCATTCCATCCTAAAGCATTTGAATTCATTTGCTTGAGTAATTTACCGAAACGGTCAAAAATTGAAACAACAGCTTGTGGATATAGATCTAATCCGTCAACTTTCCATAGATCATTGGATCCATCTCCGTTTGGAGTGAAAAAAGTTGGATAATCTAAAATTATAAATGGGTAAGTGGCATATTCACAATTAGATGTGTTTCGGATGTAGGCAATATAATTTCCTTTAGGTATTCCAGTAAAAAGGGAACTGTTTTGGTAATTGATGCCATCTATCGAAAATTCATAGTTGGCAGTGGTAGAAGGGGTAATTAATTCAATCGAATTTTTTCCGCCAGTAAACTCTTTTATATTTGGAGTTGGAATACTTGTTGAATTTTGACTACTGGGTAGTGTTCGTAATGTAATTTGAGCTGTTTCTGAACAACTAAATTTAGGATTGACTCCTTTGGCATACACAATTTGGTCACCTGAATTAGTTTTTTCGAAAGCTGTTGGGTTGGTTATTTCAATAGTTTGGTTACTATCTTCATAGTAATTGGAAATTGTAGTGTTTGAATCGTTGTTAGTAATGATAGATTGTACTGAGGTTAAATCGAAAAAAGCGGTTCCTGTTCCCTTATCATCGCATTTGGTAAGTTGTACGTCTTTTAAACCCATTCCCAAAGCATACTCTATTTTAATCTCCCCAATGTAATTACAACCACTTAAATCGGTCACTTCAACTTTATAAGTACCCGCTTGGGTTACTATAAGTGAAGGATTTATTTCTCTAGTTAGAGGACTAGTCGAACCATCTTTATACCATTTGTAAGTATATGTCGCCGACATATTGGTTTGTATTTCAAATGTTTCTCCATTACAAATGGCAGTATTGTCAGCTACTAATCGGTTTTTTCCTAAGTCAATTTTGGAAGTAAAACTGCCTGCTTCCACAAAAACCGCTGAGTTGTTGGCGTTATCACTATCATTTGCAATGACTAACTTAATATGGTAAGTATGTCCGGCTATCAAAGTGGTTTTTGCAGTTAAGGGAACGGTTTGCCCCGCATAATTTATAGGGCTTGAGTTTGGGCTTGTAGAGTTGAATTGTCCAAAATAAGATTCGTTTTTCGCATCGCATTTTGTGTTGGTAAAGGTGTCAGAATAATTGATTACTGGATGAATGTTTTTTGAAGAAACAGTAGTTCCATCAGGTAAAACAGCTAAATTACTGTAAGGACCTGCTAATGTTACATCTTTAATCAATAAAGCTAATCCATCTGAATATTTACAAGGATTGTCCTTAATGTATTCATTGGATGCGAAAATGTAATTAAAACTCAAAAAATTAGTTTGGGCAATAAAATCAAACTCTAATGTGCTAGCATTCCTAGAACTAATCCCTAAAATAGTATTGATATCTGAATCTCCTGCCCAATCGATTCCTCCTCCAAGATTGGTGTAGGGACCTTCAGAAATTTTACTATCCCATGTGCTTAAAATAACGCCCGAAGAAAAAGGAAAGCTACTGTTGTTTTTATTAAAAATACCATAGCTGTTTTGGATTAGGTTCAAAGGATCTCCTTTGGCAGTTTCATTCGAAACGCTAATACAAGATGCATTGTTCGTTAATTTTTGAACTAATGCTGTAGCATTTTTAGTGTCGTCAACACTAATAAATTGTGCTGAAATCGCTAAGGGAAAACAACAAATGAATAGTATAAATAATATGGTTTTTATCCAACTCATAATGAAACAAAGATACTATAAATCTCTTTTGAGATGTACTAACGGAAAATGAAACCAAAAATTATTTTCCAGTATAATTTTCAGTAAATTTGTTGTAAATACATTCCCAATGAGCGAAGAACCATTAATGATATTTAAAAAGCCGTCTTACCCTATTAATGAGGCGTTATTAGACTACCTTGAACGATTTGATCGAATTTCTAAATTTCCTATTTCGTATGACGATTTGTTGCGTTTTTCAGGTTCTATTAATGTGTATGATAAAGAGGATCAAGATACACTATGGATTCGAGTGTATTATAATGAATTTGAGCGCGAGGAAATTGATTTGACCTTAAAAAAAATCTATTCTTTGCTACACTCTGATGGTAATTTGGAGATAATCAAATTCTTGAATGTAGATTGTATTGACTATTGTACTTTTGGAAATTCAAAGCCTTTCAGAATTAAGGTTAGAAATATTCTTAACGATAACTATACCCATTTTTATGTCAAAAAAGCCGATGCTTCTCGTGTTTATGGTTTAGAACTAGAGCATATTTTATCGCCGGATAAAATTAACTTTTTAGTTCATCAGGATACCTTGATAGAGGAACATATAATGGGTATTGCAGGTGATGTTTTTATTAATAATCATCTGAAGAATTGTACCGAAACGGAGAAGTCTCAAATAGCCAAGGAGTTTGTGAAGTTCAATGAACGTTCCATGATTCGTTTACTTGGCGATATGCGCGCTTATAATTATGTGGTGATTCCTATTCACGATTTTGACCAAGTAGTGTATCGAATTCGAGCCATTGATTTTGACCAACAATGTTACGAAGGTAATTTTAAAGTGTATCGTCCTCAGTTTTTTAAGGAGAATTATCCCATGGTGAAATTGGTAAAAGATAAATTACAAGAAAGTTCGATCAATCAATATAAAAACGAAGAACGTTCTGTTTTGGCCAAAAGAATTCACTCGGCCGAGAATAGAATTAAACGCTTATTAAAAATTATGGGGGAAGATACGTTATCAACTTCTTCACATTTGGAACAATTGAAACTCGAATTGTATCGGTACACGAATGATTTGAATTTTAAGAAAGCTAGATCGATGGGAAATATTATGAGTGCTTCTTTTCAGTACATCACTCGAAATTTCAAAAACGTCAATCCGTTTAAATCGTAGCGGGTATAAAAAAATCCCCGATGAGTTCGGGGATTTTTTTTTAATTTTTCTCTTCTTTGTTGAAGTAGACTAAGTAATAGTACATTTGTTTTTCTTCGTCCCAGCCTTTTTCTACAAATTTTTCAGCACTTTCAGGGTTGATGAAATCCATTTTAATTTGGATGTGTGTATCCAAATTAATTACGTTTTTGATGGACTTTCTAGCGTCTGAAACTGCTGCGTTTGCAATAGGGAAGGTGGTAATGTCTTCAATACTGTATTTGTCTCCCTTGTCTACTTTATAGTTTTTAAATTCAGGAATCAAATCTGGATTGTCTAAAACTTCGTTTAAGAAATTAGTCTCCTCAAACTGGTCGTTTTTGGCAAAATAATTCACAGAACGATTCATAAACATGACTTCTTCTTTTTTGTCTTCAGCAGGGAAAACCACGTCTTTGGCAAAGCCTTGACAGAATTTCAAGTATTTTTTAGTGATGTAATTTTCGTCTTCGAAAGCATCTACAGATAAGAAATGCTCTAACCAATAACGGGCATCGTAACGATTACTGTCAACGGTTAAGATTTTATACCCTTCTTCTTTTTTGTAATTAAAAATCAAGCAGCCTTTGTCTAACTTATTCAAACTAACCCCGTGTTGCAAAATCATTTCAAGGTGGGTGCCTTTTTCTTCAAATTGTAAAAAGTCAGCTTGGATTTCGCTTTTGAAAATTCCAATGGCATCGACTACATTGTTGTCAATAGCAAGGTTTGTTAAATAGGTAACATAGACTTCGCCATTCTTGATATGAGGGTGATTGGATTGTTCAAACAAATGTTTGGTGATTTGTTTTGAAACCTCATGAACATTAGACGGATTCTCAAATATTTGAGAAGCGAATTTGTACATTTCATTGTAATCCAAATCCACTTCGTGCGCAAACTGAAAATAATTTTCTTCTTTCTCTCTAAAAGGCTTGAAGAAAAATTCTTTTATCAAAGGAACAATTTCATCATTTAAATTGAATGGTTGTTCGGATAAAAAAATAGCTTCGTTACGGCTTTTATTTCCTACACGATGAATAGAAAGTGAATCAATATGGGTGTTGAATAAATTAATCATTTTTTTAAGTTTAAGAGTGTATTTGTTTAACGGTTTAATAGGTTTTGGGTTTTAAACCCATAAACCATTTACCATTTAACCCTTTTTAATTCCAGTTTTCTTCGTATCCAAAGTCTTCAAAGCTATCGTCTCCTTCAAACATATCTAGATCGTCTTCGTCTAAATCGTCTTCAAATTCACCATAGATATCATCGTGCATATCTGCTTCAAAGTTTTTTTCAATAGCTTCGTCTGGCATTTCTCCGTGAGAAAAAATAGTTTCAGGATAGATAGCCCCAGCTTTAGGTTCTTCAATAGCAGCTAATTCTACCAAGAAAGTCCACATATTGATGAAGTCATATACGTAGATAATTTTTGTATTCTCTTTGTTTAAAATATCGGATAATTTGTAATCGCTCATGATGGTTTGTTCTCCAGGAACATCTCCTGCGTCAAACATCGGAATTTCATCTTCTTGGTTCCAAGTATCATCACAAGTATAAAAAGAAGCTACTTCCATTCCGTCAAATCCAAAAGAATTGAAGATAGCATTGTGTAAATCTTCTAAAGTGTCTTCAGCAAGGATAGCAATATCTCTGAAAATATCTTCTTCTGCGTCTAGAATTACTCTGAATTTATAAACCATAATCGTTGTTTTTATAGAAAGTTCAAAGGTAAATTATTAATTACGAATTACGAATTACGATTTACGTTTTGTTGAAAAGATTTTAAAATAATGACAATGAGGTTTTTATTCTAATTTCTTAATCACTTTGGCAGGATTACCCACGGCCATAGAATAATCAGGAATATCTTTTGTAACTACAGAACCAGCACCAATGACACAGCCTTTGCCAATAGTTACTCCAGGACAAATAACAGTATTGCCTCCAATCCAGCAATCGTCTCCAATCTTAATGGATTTAGAAACTTTATGGGTGCGACGCATTTGCGATTCCAATGGATGCGATGCGGTATACAATTGAACGCCCGGACCAAAAAGCACATGAGAGCCAATAGTTACTTTGTTTTCGTCGAGGACGACACAGTTTACATTGAAAAACACATTATCGCCACAGCTAATATTGTATCCATAATCGCAGAAAAAAGGCGGTTCAATGTATAAGTTGTTACCCGCATTTGGAAGTAATTCTTCTAAAATTAAACGCGCGTTTTTAGTCATTCGGTATTCGGTTACATTGAGGCGATGCAACAAATTTTTGGCTTTTCGTCTGTCTTTTTTTAGGTCTACATCACCTAAAGGATAAGGTTGGCCGTCAATTATTTTTTCTTTTTCGGGTTTCATTAAGAGTAAATTCTATACCTGTAAATATACACATTCTACAATTCATCTCGGTTTTTTGACAATTCGGTTTATCTTATTTTTATACTTGGATTCTTTGAACCAAATTTGTCTCATCAAAATAAAAATAGAACAGTATGATTCGAATAGTCATTTTATTAACCTTAAGTTTGGTTGCCTTATTGCAACAGCTATTATTTTAATCTAAGAATTATGATTGATAAATTAATTAAAGAATTTCCGAGAGCTTTTGTTCTTTCGCTAAGTATATTTTTAGTCTTATTACTGGTGCGTTACCTAATTGGAGATGCAATTGTGTTAGGTAATTCTTTTTGGATATACTTTGGATATACGATGTTGTATGGTTTTAGTTTGTACTATGCTAATGCTGCAGTATTTATATATTTGGATTCTGTTTACAAAGACAACCGATTCACAATTAACAGATTAATTATTGGTTTTTTAAGTACATTTTGTATTACACTTTTTGTGGTTTTTCTATTGCGTGTTTTTGAAGAAGTAATTATAAAAGAAGTGTCATTTCAAAAATATATAGAGGAGGAAAGTATAGGACATTTTCTAATTCCTATAGTTCTTTTTGTTATTGTTTCGTTGTCAATTCATGCATTTTATTTTTATAAAGCATTACAAGAAAATAAGGTTAAAGAACAAAAAATAATTGCAACAACTGCAAACGCGCAATTTGAAAGTCTAAAAAATCAAATTGATCCTCATTTTCTATTTAACAGCCTCAATGTGTTGAGTTCTTTGATTGAAGAAAATCCTGAAAATGCCCAAAAGTTCACCACTTCCTTATCCAAAATATACCGTTATGTTTTGGAACAAAAAGACAAAGAATTAGTAGCAGTTTCCGAAGAATTGGCTTTCGCCAAAATCTACATGCAATTATTAACCATGCGTTTTGAGAATAATATTTCGTATGAATTGCCAGATTGTACTAACGAAGAAGCCAAAGTAGTTCCTTTGTCATTGCAATTAGTATTAGAAAATTGCATTAAACACAATGTGGTGAGTAGTCCTAAACCACTACACATCAAAATTAGTATTGAGGAGAATCAATTGATAGTTGAAAACAATTGGCAAAAGAAAGAAGTCCTTTCTGACGGTAAAGGTGTTGGATTGCAAAACATTGTGAATCGCTATGCCTTATTGACTGAACGTAAAGTAAAAGTCATTCAAGACGAAAAATCGTTTAAAGTCTATTTACCTATATTAACCAAACAAATTTCAATAATGAAAACAGCTAACTTTACAGAAGAAGACATGGCTTATGCTCGGGCTAAAAAACGGGTGGAAGCTTTAAAAGGTTTTTATGGAAATCTTACTTCCTATTGTATAATTGTACCTTCACTAGCATTAGTGAATTATTTCACCTATTGGGGCTTTCAATGGTTTTGGTTCCCTATGCTGGGTTGGGGATTGGGATTGTCATTTCATGCCTTTGGTGTTTTTGGATACGGAAAATCGTGGGAAGAGCGAAAAATACAAGAGATAATCAATAAAGATAAATTTAACAATTGGGAATAATATTTTAAAAATCAATATAATGGAAAATTTTAATTCAGACCAAGTCCGCTATGAAGAAGCGATAAAAAAAGTTAAAAAATTAAAAGGTTTTTATACGCATGCTTTAGTGTATGTAGTCATTAATATTATGTTTGTGATCGTAAATTTCCAAAACCTAGCGCCAGGAGAGAGTTATTTTCAATTCAAAAATTTCTTTACAGCATTCTTTTGGGGAATAGGTTTGTTGGCTCACGCAATGGCTACTTTTGTCCCGTATTTTATTCTTGGAAAAGAGTGGGAAGAGCGTAAAATAAAAGAATTGATGGAAAAAGAGAAAGCTTCTAAGTGGGAGTAATAGAATATTGAAATTTGAAATTTATTTACAATGAAGATAATCATTATTGAGGACGAAAAACCAGCAGCCCGTTTACTGCAACGTAAACTTGAAAAACTAGGGTATTCCATTTCGACCTTACTACATTCGGTTGAGGAATCGTTAGCGTGGTTTCAAAATAACCCACATCCTGATTTGATTTTTTTGGATATCCAATTGTCTGATGGTTTGTCGTTTGAAATTTTTGAAAAAATTGATATTAAAAGTGCCGTGATTTTCACGACAGCCTATGATGCATATGCTTTACGCGCTTTCAAATTGAATAGTATTGATTATTTATTAAAACCTATTGACGAGGAGGAATTGGCAACTGCAATTTCAAAATTCAAGAATCAATTTCAAATTAACAGCATTTCGAGTTTAGATTTTGAAGCCATCAAACGAATGCTGGTTAATCCCGTTTCTAAAGACTATCGAAAGCGTTTTTCGGTTAAGATAGGACAACAACTCAAAGTAATTGATGTAGCTGAAATTGAATGTTTGTACAGCGAAAACAAAGGTACGTACATTCATACTTTAGATAATCGTGATTATTTGATTGATAGTAGTTTAGAAATTGTAGAAACTGAATTGAATCCTAAAGATTTTCACCGCATTAGTAGAAAATTTATCATTCCGATGCAATCTGTGAAAGAGATACATGTGCATTCCAACTCCAGACTAAAAATTAGTTTGCCCACCTATAAAGCTGATGAGGTAATTGTCGCTCGGGAGCGTGTTTCGGATTTTAAGGAATGGTTGGGTTAATTAGTTGAAATAGGCTTTTCGAATACCAATCAAAATAAAAATCAAAACAGAGTAAGCTATGAAAAATGGAATGATCCATTCGATTTGCCCCAAAGGTAAAAGTACGGCAATAATCAGCAATTGGAATCCTAAACCATATAAAGAAACCAACGTCATGAAAAAATTGGGTAAGGTTTTAACACGGTAAGCATCGCTGTCTAAGGTATGAATGATTTTATCAAAACCTCCATAAACTATAGTGTAAATTTTAAATAGAATATTGACTGAATATTGAGTTTCTCCTGGCAAAGCTCTAGGTGTTTTGTATTCAAAAACCTTACTGGTTGAATCTCCACCAACAGATTTGTTTCTCAAGATGACATAATAATAATTGTATAAGGTACCTTGTAATTGGATACAGAAAAAAGCAATTAATGTAAGCCAAAATGATGTTTTTGATACATAGCAAATAGCCATCAGAAACAGAAAATTCAATACAATATCAAATACACTATCTAAATACCTTCCTGTATAAGATGGCGTGTTTTTCAACCGAGCCAATTCACCATCGGCAGCATCAATTCCTGATTTTAGAATAATAAAAAAACAGGCCCATTTAAAATGATTATTACTAATACAATAAATGGCAATTAATCCAGCAATACCAAACAATAAGGTAACATGGATGGGAGTAAAACGCGTGTTTTTTAAGCTATTGGCAAGCAGTTTTCCAAAAGGTCTTCCATAATCTGATAAATCTATAAATTTATCTTGTGCAGCTAGTTTAGACATTGATAATGGTTAAGACGGTATATGTGACACTATAGTCGGATGTAATTATTTAGTATTTTTAGCACTATTTTCTAAAATTAAATAGAGTTGTAAACCAAATAAAATGGTTGCTATTACAACATGAATAGTTTGTGTTCCAAAGGGAAAATTGAAATAGTACATAACTATACCAGATAGAATTTCTACACAAAGCAATGCTATTACCCCATTCATTTTAGTAAAACCTAAATCTAGCTTTCTGTTTCTCCAAAATAAAAAAGCATTAGCACAAACAATTAAGATTGAAAAACTTCGGTGAGTATAAAATCCTCCTTTCGGGTTTTGCAACCAAACTTCTTTGGGCAAACCTGCTTCTACAATTGTATCAACCGATTCTCTAACTTGAGTTCCAAAAATAATTTGTAAGATAGTTAAACCCAATGCCACAAACAAAACCCATTTGAATTCAGTGTCAACTATTTTAGTTCTTTTCGTGTCTTGAACAGAATAAATAACATACAATTGAACAGCAACTATAAGTAAGGCTGCCAGCATATGTGTGGTTATTTTATAAGGATTTAATACTGAATCTACCACCGTTTTTCCTAACCAGGCCTGGAAGCCCATTAAAAAACAAATGAGTAAACTATAGGAAAATAATTTTTTATTTTCTTTCCAATATCCGAAAGAGAAAAAAAGCGCAATGATACAAGCAATACCAGCTAATGCACCAACTAATCGATTGAGGTATTCTACCCAAGTATGGAATGGATTGAAAATAGCATAATCATGTTTGGTATATTTTTCCCAGTGTGTACTTTCAAAATTTGTGGGAGCTACAAAATGGTCTTTGGCAACTAAAAGTGCTTCATTTTTAATTATAACTTGTCCTTTTGAATATTCTTTTCCAATTGTGTAAAGCAATTCTTTTTCTTCAGTGGGAGGGATGTAGTATCCAAAGCATTTTGGCCAATCAGGACATCCCATTCCAGAGCCTGTCATTCTGACTAATGCTCCAGCAACGATTACTAGATAGACTAAAACTAAAGCTACTTTTGCGGATGGTAGAAAATATTGTTTCATTTTTTTTATTTAAGTTTCAAAGTAACTGAGTTTCAAGGTTACAAAGTATCTTTTATTTTGTTCATGAAAGAAGTTAACATTCTCTCAAGTTCTCGGCTATCCTCATAAAGTCTATTGAACTTTTCTAAAGAAATATACTTTAAATTATACGTAATTTCTATTTGTGTTTGAAATTCGAAAAGAGAACCCAAAGAAATTGTTAAAAATCTGTAATAATCTTTATTAGTTCCTCTTCCAAATCCCTCTGAGATATTACTTGGAATTGAGATTGAACATCTTCTAATTTGAGAAGTTAGCCCAAATTGTTCATCTTTAGGAAAATCAGTTGATATAGTATAGCAATTAGTAACTAAAGCCATGGCTTTCTGCCAAATAAGTAGGTCTCTAAATGTCTTCATTGTATTGGTTTATCAAAATAACACTATTTAACTCAGTAACTTTGCTACTTTGTAACTTTACTTAATCCTAATTTTTCAGCTCTTTTCAACACAAAATCATAAGCAGCTTGGTATTCGTTTGGGATTTCTCCTTCCAAAATAGCCTCTTTTACTGCTTCTTTCAATACCCCAATTTCACGTGACGGTTGTAAATCGAAAATAGTCATAATTTCTTCACCAGAAATAGGAGGTTGGAAATTTCGAACGTGATCTCGAGCCTCTACTTCAATAATTTTCTTTCGAACAATATTAAAATTATTGTGGTATTTTTTAAATTTAGCTGGATTTTTAGTGGTGATATCGGCTTCGCAAAGTGTCATTAAATTATCGACATCTTCACCTGCATCAAAAACTAATCTTCGCACTGCCGAATCGGTTACAATATCTTCTGCCAATACAATAGGTCGAGAACTCATCATGACCATTTTTTGAACAAATTTCATTTTTTGGTTCAACGGCATATGCAAGCGTTCGAAGATTCTTTTGACCATTTTTCCACCTAAAAATTCATGCCCGTGAAAAGTCCAACCTTGCTTTTTATTAAAACGTTTAGTAGGTGCTTTACCAATGTCATGTAATAAAGCAGACCAACGCAACCATACATCATCGGTATTGGGACAAATATTATCCACCACCTCCAGCGTATGATAAAAGTTGTTTTTATGCGTATGACCTTCAATTTCTTCTACCTGATTCAGAGCAGTCAGTTCAGGTAAAATAATATCCAAAAGCCCTGTTTTGTGTAATAATAAGAACCCAATAGAAGGCTTTTCGGTAGATAAAATTTTATTCAATTCGTCTACAATTCGTTCACCAGAAATAATAGTGATGCGTTCTGCATTTTGGGTAATAGAAGCCAAAGAATTTTCTTCGATTTCAAACCCCAATTGGGTAGCAAAACGAATAGCACGCATCATTCGCAATGGATCGTCAGAGTAGGTAATGTCTGGATCAAGAGGTGTTTTTATGGTTTTGTTTTCCAAATCCAATACGCCATTAAATGGATCAACTAAATCGCCGTAAGTCTTTGGATTCAGTGACAAAGCCAATGCGTTTATGGTAAAATCACGACGGTTTTGATCGTCTTCTAAAGTACCGTTTTCAACAACAGGATTCCGACTTTCAAAATGATAGGATTCTTTTCGTGCGCCCACAAATTCGATTTCGGTATCTTCAAAACGGAGCATAGCTGTCCCATATGTTTTGAATACCTGAACTTTTGGTTTTTTAGGAAGGAGCTCAGAAACTTTAAGTGCGAGTTCGATTCCACTACCTATAGCAACAATATCGATGTCTTTTTTAAAATCTCTTCCTAGAAGAAAATCTCGTACAAATCCACCAATAACATAGCTTTCTACATTAAGTTCTTGTGAAGCTTTGGAGATGACTTCGAAAATTCTATTATGTAAGGCTGATTTATAGTTCATGTATTAATTTGAAAATTTGAAAATTAATCAATTTAAAAATGGATTTACATTTTCAAATTTTTACATTTTCAAATTATATTTTTCTTATTTTCTAATAATTCTCACCTGAGCATCGCTCGTCAGCTTAATTATGGTAGATGGTTTACTAGCAATTTTTTCGTGCGCCAAATTTACAACATAGTCCACACCTTTTATAATTTCGGGACTAATTTCTTTAAATGATTTTGGAGTAGGTTGCCCCGATATATTGGCAGAAGTAGAAACTAATGGTTTCTTCATACGCTCCATTAATTTGAAACAAAAAGGTTCTTTAACTAATCGAATACCTAAGGTGTTGTCAGGCGCAATTAAATTGGGAGCTACATTTCTTGGATTGTCAAGTACTAAGGTAGTAGGATTCTCTGATAAATCTAAAATTTGCCAGGCCACTTCTGGAATATCCTTAAAGACATTGTACATCATTTTTTCTCCATTCATGAGGCAAATCATACTTTGGGTTTCTGCTCTTTTTTTGAGTTGGTATATTTTCGCGACAGCATCTGGATTGGTTGCATCACAACCTATTCCCCAAACTGTATCTGTAGGATAAAGAATGATTCCGCCGTTTTTGATAACTTCAAAAGCATTGAGGATTTCTTGATTGATGTCCATCTAAATTGGTTTTATTTGTTTTTTTTTATAAATGATATTGCAAAGCAAACTGAATCTGAAGGTTGAGTTTACCCTGATCTTTTTGATATTGGTAATTGGCCATATAAATGGTATTTAATTTGGCTTGTATTCCCCAATTTTTGTATCGGCGATAAGCATACGTTTTTACACTTAAATCAACCCATTTATGTCTATAATCATCTTGATAAACATTGTAATAGAAATCTAAATTATGTGCATAGCGTTCTAATTCTATTCCAAAATAATTGTCTTTTTTCCAAACACTAAAATCTAATGTTTGAGAACTACCGCTCGGTCCAATTCCTGCGCCTAATACTTGACCTCTATTGGTATATCCATGAAGTACAGATCCATGTGTGTACCAAGATCCTGCATTAAAATCAATACGTTCCGCACTTTGTTGCATTTGTGTGTTTTCGAAATTTACTTTTAAATAATGTTCGCTACTTTTATCGAGTTTGAAAATTTTGCTAAAACCAAATAAATAGGCTTTAGAGTGAGAAGGAGTTTCGATAAAATCCATTAAATCCTGAGAATAATCATTCCATCCATTTTCACAATAAATTTCCACATTAGATTCTTTAAATACCCATCTCAAGAATAATGAAAATAGTTGATCTCTTGATTTTGCATCTTCATTATTTAGCTTGTTTTTTTCCAGGGAAATAATCACAGGGAAATAATCAGAAAAACTTTTTCCTAAATCGGTATTGTAAATTTGAAAAACACGATTCAAACCCAAAAATAATCCCGGAACCCATTTAGGGTGGTAGTTAATTGATAATCCAGACAGGTATCTCCATTCTGCTCGCTTCGAAATTTTATAATTTATGCCATCAACAATGTAATCTTCAGTTGGATTGTCAAAACCCGAATTTTCAAGTCTTCCATTAATTAATTGCCCTTCAAAGCTACCTAAAAATGTTTGAATCGGTTTCCGGGTATTAATTGTAAAATGTAAAAATCCTGGAGCATTGTTACTCATGATAAGCGAGTTTTTTTGACCCGGTCCCCACCATAAATTTTCTGAAGAGACTCCAACAGCAATATTATTTATGTTCAATTTAATACTACTTTGTCCCCAACCTAAATAGTGATACGATTTGTCTCCAAAACGTTTAGGAATATCAACATGATTAAGATATTCGATATTGCCTATTCTGGCAGTATTTGTTTCAGTTAAAGGAAAATATTCAAAATCAAGATTGGCAGCATATACATATTCAGGATTGATTTGAATTTCCAACGGGCCATACTTACCATGAACCCCAGCAGTAAATTGAGTTTGGTATCCTTTAGCGGGTATCATAGCGCCATCATTTTGTCCAAAAGGTGCAAAACTGGTGTATTGTTGTTTGAGATTAATGGGTAAGTAGTGAAATACGAATCCTTTTTGAACGTCAGCAATTGCTTTTTGTGTCAACGGTCGCAATGTGAAAGAAACTAAAGAATCCCCTTTTCCTAACAACTGTTCGTTTCGAGCTCTTTGTTCGGCTAAATCAATTGATCCAACAGTAATACTTTGAGCAGCTACTTTTCCAAATGTTAAAAAAAGGAAGATAAAAAGAAGTTTAGTATTCATGTTGTTTTGGTATTTATTGAAGTGAGTTTTCACTTCGTTAAAGAATGGGATTTTTAGATTAATTGAATTAATCTGTAATAAACAAAAGCGGATATTCTTTTATTTTGAATTTGTTATGTAAAATATAGAGGTTGAACAATCGTTCCGATAAAAAACCAAAAATTCTTCTTTGAAAATTGTCTTCCGGAATGGTAATATTTTTTTCTAATTCAAAAAGGATATCAAAAAGCCATGCATGATAATCATCCCAATTTTGTTTTGAAGTAATCATCATATTGCATTGGTAAAAATGGTTGTTAGTATCAAGATATTTTGAAATATCGTCTTTGTATTTAGGGTATTTTGAAAGTATAATTTCTTTGACTTTTATTAAATCACTTTCTCGATGATGAAGAATATAATCAGCTGAGATTGAAATTTTCATTTTTCTTGGTTTGGGCAAAATAAAATCAACGGTTTTCAAATCGTTTATTATTTTGTCCTTCTGAAGTTCAATAGACGTAGTAGCAATTTTATGCTTATTTAATTCATTACTACTAATTCGCTTTTGAGTAGAAGGTTTTAGACTGTATTTATTTGGAAAAAAGTTAAAATACCTTCTGTAATGACACAGACCAATATAATCGCTATCACTCCAATTTTTCCATAACCAATAACAGGCAGTAAGTTCACAGTAATTGTCGTTTTTAGACGCAATATTGTCAAGTGTATTATCTTGTAATATTCCATTAAAAATAATTGGGTTTACGTTGCTATTTACTTGAAAAGCAGTGTATAATTCATTGTTTAGATGAGGGATTGGTTTGTGAGTGATATTGAATATTTTCATTGTAATTAGTGTAACTCTTTTTTTGCGGTAGTTAGTGCAGAGGCAATGACCTGGTGCATGTCATAATATTTATATTCGGAGAGTCTTCCTCCAAATAGTACATTTTCTTCTTGTAAAGACATTTTTTTATATGCTTCAAATAATGCCTGATTTCTATCATCATTTATAGGATAAAAAGCTTCTTTACTAGTATCCCATTCTTGTGGAAATTCTTTTGTAATTACGGTCTTTTTTTGTTTCCCAAATTCGAAGTGTTTGTGTTCGATAATTCTTGTAAAATCATAATCAGCATCATTATAATTAACCACTGCGTTACCTTGAAAATTATCGGTATCTACAATTTCATTTTCAAAATGGAGCGATCGGTATTCCAAAACACCTAATTTGTAGTTGTAAAATTCATCTATTTTTCCTGTGAACACAACTTTATGGGCAAGTTTATCAAATCCTTCTTTATCCGAAAAGTAATCTACTCCAATTTTAACTTCCACATTTTGTAACAATCCTTCAATTAATTTATTATATCCTCCAATGGGTATTCCTTGGTATTTATCATTAAAATAATTATTGTCAAATGTAAATCGAATAGGAAGTCGTTTTATGATAAAAGCAGGTAATTCGGTTGCTTTTCGACCCCATTGTTTTTCGGTATATTCTTTAATGAAATTCTCGTAGATATCTTTACCTACAAGACTTAAGGCTTGCTCTTCAAGATTTGCAGGGTTTTCGGTACCGTAAATAGCTATTTGTTCTTCAATTTTTTCTTTAGCTTCTTGTGGTGTTCTTGTTCCCCAAAGTTGATAAAAAGTATTCATGTTAAAAGGTAGATTGTATAATTTACCTTTAGAATAAGCTAATGGAGAATTGATGTAATTATTGAATTCTACAAATTGATTAACATAATCCCACAAGCCTTTATCATTAGTATGAAAAATATGTGCCCCATACTTATGTACATTGATTTCTTCAATATTTTCACAGTATACGTTGCCTCCGGTATGATTTCTTTTATCTAAAACCAAGCATTTTTTACCAGCTTTGGTTGCCTCGTGTGCAAATACGGCTCCAAATAGTCCTGCACCTACTATTAAATAGTCATAATTGTTCATTAAACTTTACGTTTTAAATTTTGATAAAAATTATAGTAATTGGTCTGCATCACTTTTAAATCATGATTATTAGAGACCAAATCAAAAGCATTCTTTTTTATTTGTTCTGTTAAATCACTATTGTTTAGTAATTCTAAAACTCGATTAGCAAGCATTTGAGAGTCTTTGAAATCGGCTAAAAAACCGGTTTCTCCGTTGGTAACTACTTCTGGAATTCCGCCTGCTTTGGTAGCTACAACAGGAACTTTACAAGCAAATGCTTCATAAACACTCAAAGGAAGTCCTTCGGTTATTGATGTAATTAAAAAAACATCAAATTCAGGAAGTACATCAGTAGCATCATTTCTAAAACCAGTAAAGATTATATCATTTTCTAAATCTTGCTGTTTTACATACGCAATGAGTTCGTTATGTAATGGTCCTTCTCCAATAATTATGAATTTGATTGGAGCAGAAGTACTGTTGTCAATATTTATTTTTTTAGCAGTATCAATAAATGTAAACAAATCTTTTTGAGGGGTAAGCCCTGCAATAGTGCCTACTATTTTGGTGTCAGTAGTAAAGTTAAATTCTAGATGAAGGCTATTTTTATTTTCATTATGACCTATTTTTTTTACATCAATAGCATCATAAATAGTTACTAATCGTTCTTTATCCTTGATTATAGTGTCGAAAATAGCTTCAACAGCTTTAGAGACGCTAATTATTTTTTTAATATCGGGATGTGAATATTTATATCGGTTTAGAAATTTGTCTTTTATTCTATTATTTCTTTTTCTACTTAAAATTAAAGAAATCTTTTTTGATAAAAATCGCATGGCAATAAGTCCAGCATTAAGTGCTGAGGAGTCGTGAATATGAATTACAGAAATAGACTCTTTTTTGCAAATTTTTATTATAGCTACAATGAGATTAATTAGTTTTAGTTTGTTCTTTTTGTAAGTAAAATAAGGGGTATTGTCTTTTTTGCAAATAGTGGCAAGAACAGAATCATCAGGACATAAAATAAATTGATTGCAATCTTTTTTTTCTTTCAAGAGGTTGTATACAGTATACATTTGAGCGTCTCCTCCTCTTAATTCGGTTATTGATGTGACATTAAGTATGTTCATAGACAATCAAGACTATTTTATAGTGGGGTAACAGTATAAGTTCCAGCAAAAGTAAGTCAATAAAATTATTTTTCGGAAAATTAATTTTATTTATTACTACACACTAATAAGCATTTAGTTATTTTTGTCATTATTAAATTTTTATGATTATTAATTTCTATTGATAAACAGAAAAGAAAAGGGAAGAATAGAGTATTTAGTCCAATCTATTTTTCAAGCAAAATTAAAAGGGTAGGTCTATGAATTTTAGTTTTCTTAAAAACAGAAAAATAATTATTGGTTTGTGGTTAGTAGTTGCATTAGTAGCTGCTATCAAACAGTTTGTTATAGGAAAATACAATAATTACCTGATTTTTAAACATGTTTTTTTTCATACTATTGAGAAAAAATCATTGTATGGCCTTTATCCTGAAAGCTATTTTGATCACAATCATTACGGACCTATTTTTAGTGTTTTCATAGCTCCTTTTGCGGTTTTACCAGATGCTGTTGGGATGCCACTTTGGGCGGTGTTTAATGCTGCAGTATTAATTTATGCTATAACTAAAATCCCTGTAGATGCTCAAAAAATAAATTGGATTCTTTGGATTTGTTTTCATGAATTTTTAACTGCTATTTTAGGCTTTCAGTTCAATCCGATAATGACGGCTATAATTATATTAAGTTTTGTTTATATCACCGAAGAAAAAGATATTTGGGCTGCTTTTTGTATCGCTTTAGGAACATTCATAAAGTTATACGGAGTGGTCGGTTTAGCCTTCTTTTTCTTTTCGAAGAACAAACCTAAATTCATTCTTTCCTTAGTGTTATGGTCATTACTGTTTTTTGGTTTGCCAATGTTAATTTCCTCTCCAGAATTCATTTTGAATAGTTATAAAGAATGGGCTTTTAGGTTGGTCGAAAAAAACAATGAAAATGCAGGTTTAGATTCGATGCAAGATATTTCTGTGATGGGAATGGCCCGACGAATATTTCATGCTCCAGAGCTTTCTAATTTACTGTTCCTGATACCTGGCCTGGCTCTTTTTGGCTTGCCTTATCTTCGTCTAAAGTTGTATTCAAATGAAAATTTCCGATTGTTATTATTAGCTTCGGTGTTAATTTTTACTGTTATTTTTAGTTCTGGTTCAGAAAGTCCAACGTATATTATTGCTTTTGTAGGAGTCGCCATTTGGTTTGTTTTACAAGAAAGTCCCATCTCAAAATCAGCATGGTTTTTATTTATCTTTGCCATGATTCTAACTAGTTTTTCCCCTTCAGATATTGTTCCAAGATTCTTAAGAGAAACCTATATTAGGCCTTATGCTTTGAAGGCGCTACCTTGTGTGTTAATTTGGGGTAGAATTATTTATGAAATGCTATTTTTTAATTCAAATCAGAACAAAATAGAAAGTTAATGAAGAAAAACATTACGATAGTCATCCCTTCCTATAATGAAGAATCAAACATTGAGAAATTATTGGAATTTCTTAATGAGGTAATCACTTCTTTGAACTATAATTTTAAGATACTATTTGTCGATGATGGGAGTAGAGATGGTACCATCATAAAGTTGAAAAACTTAGCCCGAGAGCAACAGAATCTATTTTATATCGAACTTTCTAGAAATTTTGGACATCAAAATGCCTTAAAAGCAGGAATTGATTATGCTAAATTAAATTCAGACGCTGTCATTTCAATGGATGGTGATTTGCAACATCCCCCATCATTGATACCGGAACTTATTGCAAGATGGGAGGAAGGATACGATGTAGTGTATACGGTAAGAGCAGAAACAGAATCACTTTCTTATTTCAAGAATAAAACATCCAAATGGTTTTATAGTTTGATGAACAAACTTTCGGAGATTAAGTTTGAACCTGGTACGGCTGATTTTCGCTTACTTGATAAAAGAGTAGCCGAGGTTTTTTCTGATTTTACGGAGAATGAATTATTCATTAGAGGAATTATTAATTGGGTAGGATTTAGTCAGTATGCAGTGGATTATGTACCGCAAGACAGGTATTCTGGAAAAAGCAAATACACACTCTCAAAAATGATTCGTTTTGCCATACAAGGCATCACTTCGTTTAGTACTAGACCGCTTTATTTTGCTGTTTTTTTAGGACTCGGATTATCCGTTTTTTCGATTATTTTCTTTTCTATTTATGTGGGATATAGCCTCTATTTTGGTCACCCAATTTCAGGATGGGCATCAGTAATTACCGCGATTGTCTTTTTTGGATGTTTAAACTTGATTGTTTTAGGAATAATTGGAATTTACATTGGTAAACTCTTTATGCAGTCCAAAGGCAGACCGAACTATTTAATAAAAAACACAAATTATCAATGATTTTATTAAGTTTCGATATAGAAGAATTTGATATGCCCTTTGAGTACAATAGAAAAATTGAGTTTGAAGATCAAATTAAAGTTTCGGCTATTGGTACCGGAATTATTCTTGATATTTTAAAAAAGCACCAAATTAAAGCCACTTTTTTTTCGACGGCTACCTTTGCCATTCATATACCTGAACTTTTGAAAAGAATTATTGACGAAGGACATGAATTAGCTTCCCATACCTATTATCATAGCTCTTTTGATGTAGTTGATTTGGTTAATTCAAAGAAAAAATTAGAAGAGCTCTCAAATACAGAGGTTATTGGATTTAGAATGCCGAGAATGCAACCCGTAGACGAAAAAGAAATTTACAAAGCCGGCTACCGATACAATTCATCCATCAATCCAACGTATTTGCCTGGTCGCTATAATAATTTTGATAAACCAAGAACGTTTTATAACCAAGAAGGAGTATGGCAGATTCCAGCTTCGGTTAGTCCTATAATTAGATTTCCTTTGTTCTGGTTGTCATTTCATAATTTACCACTTTGGATCTATAAATTAGTAGCAAAGTGGACCTTGAAAAAAGATAGTTATCTAAATATTTATTTCCATCCATGGGAATTTACCAACCTAGACAATAAAGAAGCGTATAACTTCCCTGGTTATGTATCTAAAAATTCGGGCTATAAAATGGCTGAAAGGTTAGATAATTTTATTATCTGGTTAAAGCAAAACAAAAACGAGTTTGCTACTTTTAGAACATTTCTAGAACAAAATCAACTGAATTAGTGTATTAAATTAAAACCTATTTATGAACGAAGAATTGTTTCATATTATCAATAATTTTGAATCTCTCGGAGAAGATTGCTTCGTAGGCAAAAGAAATAAAATCAAAATTTTTGAATATAAAGGAGAAGTCATCAATATTAAATCGTTTAAGATTCCTTCGGGCATTAAAAGTTTTATATACAAATACATTAGAAAGTCAAAGGCAAGACGTTCTTTTGAAAATGCGTCAATATTATTAGAAAAAGGAATTGGAACACCAAGACCGATTGCCTACTATGAAAATTCAAATTGGATAGGCTTGAAGGATAGCTATTATATATGTGAACATTTAGATCCCGATTTTCTGTACACCAGTCTTTTTCGAGATTCACCAGGATTGGATCGTGATAAATTAATTCGAGGAATGGCTAAATTTAGTTTTCAGTTGCATGAAAAAGGAATCGAGTTTTTAGATCATTCTCAAGGAAATTCATTAGTGAAGGTAGATGAAAAGGGAGAGTATCATTTCTTTTTAGTCGATTTGAACCGAATGAAATTTCATCATGATATGTCATTTGTAACAAGAATGCATAACATGAGAAAATTAGGTCCTGAAAAAGAAATTGCAGATGTAATTGCAAATGAATATGCTAAGCATTACAAATTGAAGTCGGAAACAGAAATTGCAGATGCTTTATGGGAAGAATCGACTAAGTTCTATACGTTCTTTAAAAGAAAACAAGCATTGAAGAAAAAATTAAAGCTAAAATAAATTTTACTTTAACAAGTCTTTGTAACAGGCCATAATTTGTTGTGCAATGCCCTCATCATTGAATTGTTGAGCAAATTCAAATCCTTTTTCCTTCATTTCAGTTGATAAATTACTGTCAGTAAGTACTTGATGTATTTTATTTTGTAAGTCGGCTACATCATAAGGTTCAATATATAATGAGGCTGGACCTCCAGCTTCTGGGAAAACACCGTTTTTATTGGTTATCACAGGTGTTTTTGAAAATAAAGCCTCAATTATAGGGATGCCAAATCCTTCGAAGATAGAAGGGTAAACAAAGACAGTCGCTAGTTGATACATAATAGCCAATTCTTCATTAGTTATTCCTTTCAAAAAACGAACTCTATCTTGCAAATGATTAGCCTTGATGTATTCATGAATTTGATTTGCGTATGTTGTTTCTTTTCCAATTAATACCAAACTTATATCTAAATCTTTTATTGCTTTTACAATAGTTAAGGCATTTTTACGCTCTTCAATGGTGCCAACATTCAATACAAATTTTTCAGGGAGTCGGTATTTTTGCGCCACTTTTTCTTTGGATTCTTCTGAAAAAGTAGTTTTAAAAATAGCATTACACCCTTGATAGATTACTTTAATTTTTGAAGAAGCAACACCCAGATATTGGATAATGTCTAATTTAGTTTGTTCGCTTATCGCTATAATTAAATCAGCATTTTTTGTGGCCTTTTTGAATTTTAGAAAATGAATTTTTCGATCAAAAAAAGAATATAAATGAGGGTAACGTATGAAAATTAAATCGTGAATAGTTACGATAGATTTGATGCCTTTTGCTTTTAGTCCTGTGGGTAATTCTCCTGAAAGACCATGAAATAGTTGAACTTGATCGTTTTCTAAATCTTGTATTACACCTTTTTGTCTCCAAATATTGTAACATTTTTTATAAAAAGCAGTTTGCGGATTTTTTTCAAAAACGTTCGTTTCGTTTGGAACAAAAAGAGTCTCTTTTGATTTTTTTGGATTGTAAAGGGAATAATTGTTTTCGGGGAAATAGTGAGATACAATTCGAATCAAATCCCGACTGTAATTACCTAATCCCGTTTTGTTATGAAAAACTCTTTTTGCTTCAAATCCTATTTTCATCCTTTGATATTGTTTACCGTAATAAAATGAATCAATTGGTCTTCAAATAATTCAGGTGTAAAAATGGATTGCAGTTTCTTATACTCTTTGGATTGAATGAGTTCATCAATTGGTGTTGCTGAGAGAACGTTTTCAAAATCTTTTACGTGTACAGAAATGTTTTGCATTCCGTCTTCAAACATATTCCAATCATTTTTGATTACCAATGGAGAAAAAATAGTAAAAGTGGGTACGTTCAGTGCTTTTGCCATGTTGGTAGCACCACCTTCGTTCCCAATAAGTCCTTTACATAAAGAAGTTATTGCAAGAAAATCTCTCAGATTATCTTCATAAAAATCGAAATTAATTTTTGCTTGTGTCTCAGGTTTACACAATAAATATAACTGATAGGCTTCTTCTTTTTGAAACGGAAAATAGTTAAACAGAATCTGAATATCGTTTTCATTAGCAATCGTGTCAATCACTTTTGCCATGTATGCTATAGGGTAGGTTTTACTATCATTGCTACCAATAGCGCTCATCATTACAATAGGTTTTGAAAGGGTTATTCCAGCACTTTCTAACTTTGATTTGGCGACACTAATTTCGTGTTCTGTAATGAATATTTTGGGTTTTATAACTTTGAAATCGATGCCTAAAGGAGATAATAACATCATTCTATGTTCAATTGCTTTGGTTGCATTTGAAAAAGAAGTTTTATTTCGTTTTATGGGATGAGTATATAATAATTTCGAGTACACTTTATCAAAAGTGATCGTTTTTTTAGCACCAGAAAACCATCCTAAAAGTACGCTATTGGGTTTGCCGTAAGCGTCCACTACAATTTCGTAGTTTTCTTTACGCATTCGAAATAAAAACTTTAAAAAACCTAATTTGCTTTTGCGGTCTTCCTCATTCATGATGATAATTTTATCAACGAATGGGTTGTTTTCAACTACTGCTACACTATTTTCATAGATTAAATAATGCAATTCGTGTTCAGGAAATTTTTCTCGTAGTGCTTCCAATAAAATCGTACTGGTGAGGACATCACCAATACGTTTTTTTTGGATTACAAGGATTTTATTTTTTTTCAAAATACGATTTTTATACTGCTACGTCGTATTCTCTCAACGCATTGTTCAATGACGTTTTTAAATCTGTAGAAGGTTTGCGAGTACCAATGATTAAAGCACATGGCACTTGAAATTCACCAGCAGCGAATTTTTTAGTATAACTTCCTGGAATTACAACAGAACGAGCAGGTACAAAACCTTTCATTTCTTTAGGTTCGTCACCAGTTACATCTATGATTTTTGTTGATGCAGTTAAACATACATTGGCTCCAAGAACCGCTTCTTTACCTACATGAACTCCTTCTACTACGATACAACGAGAACCAATAAAAGCACCATCTTCAATAATTACTGGAGCAGCTTGTAAGGGTTCTAAAACACCACCAATCCCAACACCACCACTTAAGTGAACGTCTTTACCAATTTGAGCACAACTTCCTACTGTTGCCCAAGTATCAACCATAGTTCCTTCATCAACATAAGCACCAATGTTTACATAACTTGGCATCATGATAACACCACTAGAAATGTATGAACCATAACGAGCAGAAGCTCCTGGTACCACACGTACTCCTTTTTCAGCATAGTTTTTTTTCAATTCCATTTTGTCATGGTACTCAAAAATTCCAGCTTCCCAAGTTTCCATTTTTTGGATAGGGAAATACATTACTACGGCTTTCTTTACCCATTCGTTTACTTGCCATCCGTCGCCTTTTGGTTCAGCAACACGCAGTTTTCCAGCATCTAATAATGCGATAACTTCTCTAATTGCATTGGTTGTAGCCGTTTCTTGTAATAAAGTTCTGTTTTCCCAAGCTTGTTCTATTGTTGTTTGTAATGAATTCATTGTGTAGTTTGTATTAATTTTTGACAAAGATAGTTTTTTTGTGCAATTGTCAAAAGAGGAAGACTAGGATACCTTGTTGTCGATTAACTAAATTAATTCATCATGATAGTCGAGGATTTATCGTGAATTTTAGGTAAATTTACCCTCTTCAAATTAAGAGATAAATTAATGCCAAGAATACTCGCTATAGATTACGGACAAAAACGTACAGGAATTGCAGTGACTGATGAATTGCAAATTATTGCTTCGGGATTAACAACAATTCCTTCGGCAACGGCTATTGATTTTTTGAAAGCGTATTTTCAAAAAGAAAACGTAGAAGCAGTACTTATTGGTGAACCGAAGCAAATGAATGGTCAGCCTTCTGAAAGCGCTTCGATTATTAAAGGTTTTGTGACTCATTTCACCAATCATTTTCCAGAGATGAAAGTAATTCGAGTAGATGAACGTTTTACCTCAAAAATGGCGTTTCAATCAATGATTGATAGTGGTCTGAGTAAAAAGAAGCGTCAAGATAAAGGTTTGATTGACGAAATTTCGGCTACCATCATGCTACAAGATTATTTGACTAGAAAAATGTTTTAAGTTGTCTTTCGGGCTTAGTTAATAATTCGTTTGTTTTCTTACGTTTAGATTTGATTTTGTTATAAATTTATAATGATTTTTGCAATTTTAAGGAGTATATTTGCACCTTAAAATTTTGAACCATGTCCGATAATGCAATTCGAACCAATCCTGATGTAATCCTTATAGGTGCTGGAATTATGAGCGCCACTCTTGGAGTGATTCTTAAAGAATTACAGCCTAACTTAACTATCGAAATATACGAAAGATTAGATAATGCTGCATGCGAAAGTTCTGATGCTTGGAACAACGCTGGAACAGGGCATTCTGCTTTCTGTGAATTGAATTATACCCCTGAGTCAGCAGATGGAACTATCAGTCCTAAAAAAGCTATTAGTATTGCAGAATCTTTTGAGGTTTCAAGACAATTTTGGGCTTATTTAGTGCAGCAAAATAAAGTAGTTTCTCCTGAAAAATTTATTAAAAGCGTTCCTCATCTTAGTTTTGTTTGGGGTGAAAAAAACGTTGAATATCTTAAAAAGAGATTTGAGGTGTTGCAGTCGAATCCATTGTTTAAAGAGATGGATTTTAGCACTGAATTTTCAACACTGCAAGAATGGATGCCTTTAGTAATGGAAGGGAGAGAACTTTCTGAACCAATGGCTGCTACTAAAATGGATATTGGAACCGATGTTAATTTTGGAGAGTTAACAAGAAGTATGTTCAACTATTTACAAACACTGGATGGTGTGAGTATGCACTTCAATAATGAAGTTAGAAAATTGAAACAACGAAAAGATGGTTCTTGGAGAATAAAAGTACGTGATTTAACTACAGGTCAAAAAAGGAGAGTGTATCCTAAGTTTATTTTTATTGGAGCAGGAGGAGGTTCTTTGCCATTGTTGGAAAATGCGAATATTCCTGAAGGAAAAGGATATGGAGGTTTTCCTGTTAGTGGGCAATGGCTAAAATGTACTAACCCAGAAGTGATTGCAAAACACGAAGCTAAAGTGTATGGTAAAGCAAGTGTTGGAGCTCCTCCAATGTCGGTGCCACATATTGATTCCCGAATGATTAACGGAGAAAAGCAATTGCTTTTTGGACCTTTTGCAGGATTCTCAACACGTTTCCTTAAAAATGGTTCGTACTCTGATCTGCCATTATCCATCAAACCAGACAATATTATTCCGATGGTAATTGCTGGAATTAAAAACATACCACTTACAAAATATTTAATTGAGCAAGTGCGTCAAAAGCCAAAAGATAGAATGAATGCGTTACGAGAATATGTCCCTAATGCAAGAACTAAGGATTGGAAATTAGAACGTGCTGGTCAACGTGTTCAAGTCATTAAGAAAGACGAAAAAGAAGGTGGGGTTTTGGAATTTGGAACCGAAGTAATTACTACTAATGATGGAACTTTATCGGTCTTGTTAGGGGCTTCTCCGGGCGCTTCTACTGCGGTGACAGTAATGTTAGATGTGGTGCAAAAATGTTTCAAAGACCAAATGAAAACTACAGCCTGGCAGTCTAAATTAAAAGTGATGATTCCTTCGTATGGACAAGCTTTGAATCCTAATCCAGATTTATTAGCTGAAATTAGAAAGAATACTGCCGAAACTTTGAAATTGAACTAAATAAATCACACCAAAATTATAAGCATCGAAATTTTATTTCGATGCTTTTTTGTTTGATGTATAAGCAATTTTAAACTTTAACTGGTAATAGAACTTAACTGGAATGTACTTAAACCAAATTAATTATTTAATACTATCTATTTTTACTATTTTTGCACTCGAAATTAAGAGATTAAATCACTTAATTCATAGTATATAATACATAATACAACAATAATGATTTTACCAATAATAGGTTATGGTGATCCCGTTTTAAGAAAAGTAGGAGAGGCAATAACGCCTGATTATCTTAACTTAAAAGAGACTATTGCCAATATGTACGATACGATGTATAATGCTTATGGAGTTGGATTAGCAGCGCCACAAGTAGGTTTGCCAATACGTCTGTTTGTCATTGATACAACCCCTTTTAGTGATGATGAAGATATGTCAGAAGCCGATCAAAAAAAAATGAACGGATTCAAACGTACCTTTATTAATGCTAAAATTCTAAAAGAAGAAGGAGAGGAATGGAGCTTTAACGAAGGCTGTTTAAGTATTCCTGATGTTCGTGAAGATGTGTATCGAAATCCAGTGGTAACTATTGAGTACTGTGAAGAAGATTTTGTAATGAAAACGGAAGTTTTTGATGGTTTAATTGCAAGAGTGATTCAGCACGAATACGATCATATAGAAGGAATTTTATTTACAGATAAAATTTCGTCTTTGAAAAAACGTTTGATTCAGAAAAAATTAAAAAACATTATCGAAGGAAAAACATTTCAAGAGTATAGAATGAAGTTCTTTGGTAAAAAAGGAAGATAATTAAATAAAAACAGATACAATGAATATCGAAAAAATACTAGCTATTTCTGGGAAACCAGGTTTATACGAATTGAAAATCCAAACGCGTACAGGTTTTGTAGCCGAGTCATTATTAGATGGTAAAAAAATCACAGTAAATTTAAAAGCAAACGTAAGTTTGTTATCCGAAATTTCGATTTATACATATGAAGCTGAGAAACCATTAGCTGAAATATTGAATACTATTGCAAAAAAAGAAAAAAACGGACCAGCTATTTCTCATAAAGAAGATCCAGCTACTTTAGCCGCTTACTTTAAAGAAATCTTACCTGATTATGATGAAGAAAGAGTATATGGTTCTGATATTAAAAAAATATTGAATTGGTACAACTTGCTACAGTCAAAAGGGTTAGTTACTGATGAAGCGCCAAAAGCGTCAAGTAAAGAAGAATCCGTTACAGAAGAGAAACCTAAAAAAGCAAAAGCTACAAAAGCATAATTGCTATTTTATACACTATTTAAATCCTGCTGAGATACATTTCTTAGCAGGATTTTTTTATTTTTACCAAAACCAATTTTCACAATGAATTCAAGAGAATCACAACTTCAAGCTTTCGATAGATTGTTAACCATTATGGACGATTTACGTGACCAATGTCCTTGGGACAAAAAGCAAACATTACAAAGTTTACGTCACCTTACTATTGAGGAAACCTATGAGTTGGGCGATGCGATTTTAGAAAATGATTTGGAAGAAGTAAAAAAAGAATTAGGTGATTTGTTGTTGCACATTGTTTTTTATGCCAAGATTGGAAGCGAAACCCAAGATTTTGATGTGGCGGATGTATGCAATGCAATTTGTGAAAAGCTGATTCATCGTCATCCTCATATTTATGGCGATGTAAAAGTAAAAGATGAAGAAGAAGTGAAACAAAATTGGGAAAAGCTCAAACTGAAGGAAGGAAAAAAGTCAGTTTTAGAAGGGGTGCCAAAAGGGTTACCTGCATTGGTAAAAGCCAGTAGAATTCAAGATAAAGTAAAAGGAGTTGGTTTTGATTGGGAAGAATCCCATCAGGTTTGGGATAAAGTGCAAGAAGAATTACAAGAATTGCAAGTTGAGGTAGCCTCTGGAGACCAAGATAAAATGGAGGCTGAATTTGGAGACGTGCTGTTTTCAATGATTAACTATGCTCGATTCTTAAACATCAATCCTGAAGATGCCTTAGAACGAACGAATAAAAAATTCATCAGTAGATTTCAGTATTTGGAAAGTAAAGCAGCTGAACTTGGAAAGCCATTGATGGATATGACTTTGGCAGAAATGGATGTTTTTTGGAATGAAGCGAAGAAAATGTAGGAATTATTACTCCGCCATTTTTTTTAGTTTACCAATATCTATTAAGGTGATTTTTTTACCAGCTAATTCAATTAATCCTAATTTATTGAAATCAGAAAGTAAACGAATACAACTTTCGGTAGCAGTGCCAATCATACTGGCGAGTTCTTCTCTTGATAATTGTACTTTTAGGCTGTCATCTTCATTTTTGCCAAAGGTATCAGCTAAGTAAAGTAAGGTTTCAGCAAGGCGTTCTTTTACCGTTTTTTGAGCCATAGTAACAGAATGATCATCTGCATCTTTTAAGTCGCCACAAATTGTCTTCATGACATTCATAGAAAACTGATTGTTTTTGTCAAAAAATCCCATAACTTCAGTTCTAGGAATAAAACAAACTTCCATGTCTTCTAAGGCAACAGCACTTAAATTTACAGGTTCGTCACTAATGATGGAACGTTGTCCTAACAATTCTCCTTTGGTAATAAGTTTTACAATATGATCTTTACCATTGGCACTCAATTTAGAGAGTTTGCAAACACCATCTTTGATGCAGTAAATACCGTTAATTGTTTCGCCTTCTTCAAAAATGATATCACCTTTTTTAATAGTATATGCTTCTTTGCATTCCGAAAGTTTTACTAACTCTTCTTTGTTTAAAGCTTTCAAAGAACTGAATTCTCTAACGATACATTGTTCACATTTACTCATAATACAAAAGTAGGGACTTTATTAAGCACAAATTTAATGATTATTATGACAAATGTCATATTTTTAATGCTAACAATGAGTGATTTTTGTCTCAGGTAAAATGAGTAAAGAGTATGGTTACAAAAAACTGTTTCCATTGCGGTTTAGATATTGTAGAAACGGAAGAAATTATTTTTGATGACAAATTATTTTGTTGCACAGGTTGTAAGACGGTGTACGAAATTTTTAGTCTCAATGACATGACTTGTTACTATGATTTTGAAAAATCGCCTGGAGCAACTCCGCAAGATATTAATGGTAAATATGATTTCTTAGATAATGAAAGTATTGTGTCAAAACTGTTGGAATTCGAAGAGAATGCAACCGCTATTGTTTCACTTAACATTCCTCATATACATTGTAGCTCGTGTATTTGGATTTTGGAAAATCTACAACGTCTTCAAGAAGGCATAAATACCTCTCAAGTTAATTTTCCAGAAAAAAAAGTTCGAATTACGTATAAACCCGAACAAGTATCGCTCAAAGAAATTGTGTATTTACTGAGTGGGATTGGGTATGAACCTTATATTAGTTTAGAAAACTATGAGGCTGGTTCCAATAATGTTGACCGAAGTTTAACCTATAAATTAGGAGTTGCTTTCTTTTGTTTTGGAAATATCATGTTGCTTTCATTTCCAGAATATTTTGAGGTAAAAGAATATTGGCTTGACCAATACCGTGAATTTTTCCGTTGGTTAATTTTTGCATTATCATTACCGAGTTTTTTATATTCTGCAAGTGGTTATTATGTGTCAGCTTATAAAAGCATTAAATCCAAAATGCTCAACATCGATATTCCAATTGCTTTAGGAATCATTGTGATGTTTGTGCGCAGTACCGTAGATATTGTAATGGATTATGGTTCTGGCTTTTTTGATAGCTTGACAGGATTGGTCTTCTTTATGCTTTTAGGGAAAATGTTCCAAATCAAAACCTATAGTTTCTTGAGTTTTGAGCGTGATTTTAAATCGTATTTTCCAATTGCAATTACCCGAATTCAAGGAAATGTAGAAGAAAGCGTACCAGTTTACGATATTCAAAAAGGCGACAGATTACTCATCCGCAATCAAGAATTAATCCCTGTAGATGGTATTTTAATCTCTGAAACAGCCGAAATTGATTATAGTTTTGTAACAGGAGAAGCTATTCCAATTACCAAAAAGTCAGGTGACAAAGTATTTGCTGGAGGAAAGCAAATAGGGAAAATGATTGAAATGGAGGTTTTGTATTCCGTTTCTCAAAGTTATTTGACACAGTTGTGGAGTAATGATGTGTTCCAAAAAAATGTTGAGCAAAAACATAAAACCATTACCGACCAAATTTCTCGCTATTTCACTCCCATCTTACTTTTGATTGCTTTTTTAGGATTTGGATATTGGATTTTTAAAGATGCAAATACGGCGTTCAATGTATTTACAGCTGTATTGATAGTGGCTTGTCCTTGTGCTTTGGCATTAACTGCCCCGTTTACTTTTGGAAACATTCTCCGAATTCTGGGCAAGAAAAAATTCTATCTCAAAAATGCTTTGGTTATTGAACAATTGGCTAAAGTAGATACGATTGTTTTTGACAAAACAGGAACTATTACTACCAATAAAAAATCAAATATTTCCTATCAAGGTAAGTCGCTTTCGGAAAGTGAAATCGTTTTAATCAAAAATGTACTACGTGCCTCTAATCATCCACTAAGTAGGATGTTGTATGACTTTTTGCCAGAAACTAAAATTCTTAAAGTAAGTGCTTTTGATGAAATTACCGGAAAAGGAATTCAAGCTCAAATTGATGAAACAATTATACAGTTAGGTTCGGCTTCTTTTGTAGGTTCGATAGAAGAAAATGATGTTCAACAAACCTCAGTTCATATTAAAATAAACGGGAATTATTTAGGGAAATATATCTTTAACAATCAGTACAGAGAAGGATTAACGTTACTTTTTGCTAATTTGAGTCAGCAGTATCAATTGAAAATACTCTCGGGAGATAATGAAGGTGAACGAGATGCTTTGGAACAATTATTACCTAAAGGAACTGAATTAATTTTTAATCAAAAACCAGAACAGAAATTAGAATTCATTAAAAATTTGCAAGAAAAAGGACAAAATGTAATGATGGTAGGAGATGGATTAAATGATGCGGGTGCTTTGGCGCAAAGCAATGTAGGAATTTCCATTTCAGAGAATGTGAATGTTTTTTCTCCAGCTTGTGATGCAATTTTAGATGCTAGTGTGTTCCAGCAACTTCATTCGTTCTTGAAACTTTCTAAAAAATCAATAACGACGATTAAAATGAGTTTTACATTGTCATTATTATATAATGTGGTTGGACTCTCATTTGCGGTTACTGGTAACTTGTTGCCTCTTGTTGCGGCTATCATTATGCCCTTGAGTACCATTACGATAGTCAGTTTTGTGACCTTGATGAGTAACTATTACGCTAAAAGAATGGAAAGAAAATAAAAGGGTTTTTGTATTCTTTTTTTGACTAATTTTAATCGAAATAGTAGCGGTATGATAAATGTCATATTTTTTTAAAATCACTACAACTAACTTTGTTAACATAATTTTAAGGTATGAGTGTTATTTATTTATTGATCTCCATTAGTATCATAGTTGCGATTGGCTTTTTTATTGCTTTTATCAGAGCAGTAAAAACGGGGCAATACGATGATGATTATACACCTTCGGTCAGAATGCTTTTTGATGACGAACTCAAAATAAAACCAAATAAATCAGTACAAACAATAGAAGAAAAACAAATTTAATTATGGAAATGCAACAATTTTATTACGACAACAAAATTGTAAAGAAATTCCTTTATGCCACCATTGTTTTTGGTGTGGTAGGAATGTTAGTTGGACTTATTCTAGCTATAATGTTTCTTTTTCCCAATATCACCGACGGAATTTCGTGGTTGAGTTTTGGTAGATTGAGACCTTTACATACTAACGCAGTTATTTTTGCCTTTGTAGGGAATGCTATGTTTGCGGGGGTGTATTATTCACTTCAACGATTATTAAAGGCTAGAATGTTTAGTGATTTCTTGAGTAATCTTAACTTTTGGGGTTGGCAATTGATTATTGTTGCAGCAGCTGTTTCTTTACCATTGGGATTTAGTACCTCAAAAGAATACGCTGAATTAGAATGGCCAATCGATATTGCGATTGCTTTAATTTGGGTTGTCTTTGGTATTAATATGATTGGAACCATTATAAAAAGAAGAGAGCGTCACTTGTACGTTGCGATTTGGTTTTACTTGGCTACATTTGTTACCGTAGCAGTATTGCATATCTTCAATAGTTTGGAGTTACCAATTTCGGCAATGAAAAGTTATTCGGTATATGCAGGAGTTCAAGATGCTCTAGTACAATGGTGGTACGGGCATAATGCAGTAGCCTTCTTTTTGACTACACCGTTTTTAGGATTGATGTATTACTTTGTTCCTAAAGCAGCTAATCGTCCGGTATATTCTTATAGACTTTCGATTGTTCACTTCTGGTCTTTAATCTTCATTTATATCTGGGCTGGACCACACCATTTATTATATTCTGCGTTACCAACTTGGGCGCAAAACTTAGGAGTAGTTTTCTCAGTAATGTTGATTGCTCCATCTTGGGGAGGTATGATTAATGGTTTGTTAACCTTAAGAGGAGTTTGGGACAAAGTTCGAGTAGAACCTGTATTGAAATTTTTTGTAGTGGCTATTACAGGTTACGGTATGGCTACTTTTGAAGGGCCAATGTTGTCTCTTAAAAATGTAAACGCTATTGCACACTATACAGATTGGATTATTGCTCACGTACACGTTGGTGCTTTGGCTTGGAATGGATTTATGGCGTTTGGTATGATTTATTGGTTAATACCAAGAATGACTAAAACTCCTTTGTATTCTACTAAATTGGCTAATTTCCACTTTTGGATAGGTACTTTAGGAATTATTTTATATGCACTTCCAATGTATGTTGCAGGTTTCTTGCAAGCGTCTATGTGGAAACAATTCAATCCAGACGGGACGTTAACTTATGGTAACTTCTTAGAAACGGTAACTCAAATTATGCCTATGTATTTAATGAGAGCCGTTGGAGGGACTATGTATCTTTCAGGAATGTTAGTGTTAGTATATAACATTATTCAAACAGTAAGAGCAGGTCAATCTATCGAAGATGAATTAGCTGAAGCTCCTGAATTACAACAAATCAGCAGTGGAAGATTAAAAGGAGAGAAATTTCACCCTTGGTTGGAAAGAAAACCAATACAGTTGACCATTTTAGCAACAGTAGCTATTTTAATAGGAGGTATTATTCAAATTGTACCAACGATCATGGTAAAATCTAATATTCCAACAATAGCAAGTGTTAAACCTTATTCTCCATTGGAATTAGAAGGACGTGATTTATACATTCGTGAAGGATGTGTGGGATGTCACTCACAATCAGTTAGACCTTTCCGTAGTGAAGTAGAACGTTATGGACCACAATCTAAAGCAGGAGAATTTGTTTATGATCATCCATTCCTTTGGGGATCAAAACGTACAGGCCCTGATTTATTAAGAGTAGGTGGGAAGTATAATGACAACTGGCATTTTAATCACTTTTGGAATCCGCAAAGTATTTCTGCAGGTTCGATCATGCCAGGTTATAAATGGTTGTTTGTTAATGAAGCTATGGATATTTCCATGACTCAAAAGAAAATGGAAGCCATGGTTACTCTTGGAGTGCCATATACTGCAACTCAAGTAGCTAATGCTCAAAAAGATTTAAGAGCTCAAGCTATTACAATTGAAGAGAGCTTAAAAAACGATCCTGATTTTGTAAAAAGTTATGAGGAAAGTAAGAAAAAAGCAGCGGCCAAAGGCGAAAAATTTGTTCCAATGAACGAGAGAGAAATCGTAGCCTTGATTGCTTACATTCAACGATTAGGAACTGATATTAAAGTAAAAAAATAATATAGTAAGTCATGTTTGAACAAATAAAACATAATATGGAAACGATCGTGGGAGTTGCGATTTATCCAATACTATCATTGTTAATTTTCTTTTTATTTTTTGTAGGATTAGGACTTTGGGTTTTCTCCTATAAAAAAGAAAAAATAGAAGAGATGAGCCAAATTCCATTGAATGACAATCCATCATTATAATTTTTAAACTTTTGAAAATGAAAAAATTAATCCCTGTATATGTAAGAGTACCTCTTATTTTCTTTGCTGTTTTTGGCGCAATGGAGTTTTTTATTGACTCTGGAGACCGACCTGCTTTTGTGAAATTTCCAATGGTGTCTGTTTTCTTATTTGTTTTTCTATTTCTTTTAATTGCAATAGAAATTACAGTAAGTGCAATTGATAAAATTACCTATCAATTATTGACCGATGAGCAAAAAGCAAAATTAGAAGCAGCAGCCCAAATAGGTTTTAAAGATAGCCAGTGGTATGCTAAAATATTGAAAGCTTTGACGAAGTCAGAACCAATCGAAAATGAAGGACAACTTTTATTGGATCACGATTATGATGGAATTAAAGAATTAGATAATAATTTGCCGCCATGGTGGATTTATTTATTCTATGCTTGTATTGGTTTTGCCGCGATCTATTTAGTTCGTTTTGAAGTTTTAGGTGCTGATGACCAAGAGACAGAATTGAAAAAAGAAATGGCACAAGCCAAAATCGAAGTAGCTGAATATATGAAAACGGCTCCGGATTTAATGGATGAAAAAACAGTAACGTTATTGACTGATGCAGCTACGTTAGCTGAAGGAAAAACAATTTTCACTACTAATTGTGTAGCGTGTCACAGAGCTGATGCTGGAGGTCAAATAGGACCTAACTTAACTGATGATCATTGGATTTTAGGAGGAGGAATTAAAAACTTGTTTCATACGATTACTAATGGTGGACGTGATGGAAAAGGGATGATTGCTTGGAAAGGTACTTTGAAGCCAAAAGAAATTCAAAAAGTAGCGAGTTATATCATTTCTTTGAAAGGAAGTAATCCAAAAGACCCAAAAGCACCAGATGGTGAAATATGGGTAGAAGAAGCCGCTGCAACACCTGCAAAATAATAAACCAAATAAAAGACCAATTTCGATTTTTGAAATTGGTCTTTTTAAAATAAATGAAAATGTCAAATTTGCCAGACGAATCTTTCAGAGATAGTATCGGAACCATAGATGAGGCGGGAAAAAGAAAATTTATTTTTCCTAAAAAGCCTTCAGGTAAGTTGTATGAGTACAGAAAATTAGTTAGTTATTTTTTGTTAGCAATACTGATTGCCAATCCGTTTATTAAAATCAATGGAAATCAATTTATGATGTTCAACGTATTGGAACGCCGATTCAATATTTTTGGTTTTCCATTCTGGCCTCAGGATTTTTATCTGTTTGTTTTATTTATGATCGTTGGGGTCGTTTTTGTCATTCTGTTTACTGTGATTTTTGGACGTATATTCTGTGGCTGGATTTGCCCACAAACTATTTTTTTAGAAATGGTTTTTCGTCGAATCGAATTTTGGATAGAAGGAGATAGAGGAGCGCAGATCCGTTTGAGTAAACAAGAATGGAATGCTGAAAAAATTAGAAAAAAAGGAATCAAATGGTTACTGTTCTTAGTTATTTCTTTTTTCATAGCCAATGTCTTTTTAGCGTATTTGATTAGTAGCGATGAGCTTCTAAAGATGATTGAAGACGGACCCGAAAGTCATCTAAGTACCTTAATTGCGTTGTTAATTTTTACTGGGGTTTTCTATTTTGTTTTCGTTTGGTTTAGAGAGCAGGTATGTATTATTGCTTGCCCTTATGGAAGATTACAAGGGGTGCTTTTAGATAATAAATCGATTAATGTAGCTTACGATTTTGTTCGTGGCGAAAAAGAGGTAGGGAGAGCTAAATTCAATAAAAATGAAGATCGTGCTTTAACAGGAAAAGGAGATTGTATTGATTGTCATCAATGTGTGCACGTTTGTCCAACAGGAATTGATATTCGAAATGGAACTCAGTTGGAATGTGTAAACTGTACTGCTTGTATTGATGAGTGTGATACTATTATGGAAAGCGTTGGTTTACCCAAAGGATTGATTCGGTATGCCTCAGAAGATGAAATTGAGAAAAAATCCAAGTTCCTATTCACTGCAAGAATGAAAGGTTATTCTGCTGTGTTGATTATTTTGGTAGGCGTGTTGACTGGTTTGTTATTTTTAAGAACCGATGTAGAAGCATCAATTTTACGATTGCCAGGTCAATTATACCAACACAAAGGCAATAATATTAGTAACGTATATACGTTTAAAATTATAAATAAAACTAACGATGAATTTAAAGACATTCACTTTAAATTGGTAGGGATTAAAGGAACTTTAAAAGTAGTAGGACAACAAGACTTTAAAGTGCCTAAACAAGGTATGAACGGGGGAACTTTATTTATTGAAATCAATCAGTATTTATTAGAAACTGATAAGACCAAATTAGAAATTGAAGTGTATAACGGAAATAAAAAAATTGAAACAGCAACGACTAATTTTTTAAGTCCAAGAAGTTTTGATTAAATAATTTAAATAAAAATAGAATGAAAATTAATTGGGGAACAGGTATTGTAATAGCGTTTGGATTATTCATGGCGTTTATTTTGTATTTTGTAATTGAAGTACAATCCAATTCAAAATACGACAATGATTTGGTTGTAGAAGAGTATTACAAGCACGATGCACAATTTGGAAAAGAAATGCAACGCACTCAAAATGCTCAGGATTTAGTAGCTAAGCCAAAGGTCTCATTAACTTTAGATGGCGCTGTAATTACGTTTCCAGCAACTTTTGTTCCGAATAAGATTAAAGGTAATGTATCCCTCTATAGGCCATCTAACAAGAAATTAGATTTCGTAATTCCAATTTCGATATCTAATTCCACTTTACTCATACCTAAAAAAAGTTTGGTAGGTGGCCGTTGGGATATTAATATGGAATGGCAATACGAAGGGAAAGCATATTTAACTAAAGAAACAATCTATATTAATTAGCCGCTCATGTTGTATTCTGCTTTCATCTTTGGTTTAATTAGTAGCCTACATTGTATTGGAATGTGTGGGCCAATTGCCATGATGATCCCAGTAGATAGGAATAATTCAGCGAAAAAAGCGAGTCAAATCATAACCTACCATTTCGGACGTTTGTCAGCCTATGCTACAATTGGTTTGGTTTTTGGTTTGGTAGGAAAAGGTTTTTTTCTTGCAGGAATTCAGCAAAAATTGTCTATATTTATAGGGGTAGCTATGATTATTACGATACTAACACCTGAAAGAGTGTTGGCCAATTATAATTTTTCTAAACCTGTATTCCGCCTGATTTCAAAGATTAAAATGGCATTAGGCAAACAGTTTAAAAATAAAAGTTACCAATCGCTATTTACAATTGGTTTACTGAATGGTTTTTTGCCTTGTGGAATGGTATATGTCGCTTTATTTGGAGCTATTGCCATGCAAAGTGTACCTTTTGGAATAGTGTATATGTTGCTTTTTGGATTGGGTACCATTCCTATGATGAGTAGTGTAACCTATTTGAATTCTTTTATGACACTTTCATTTCGTAATAGAGTTCAAAAAGCGATTCCTTATGTGGGTGTTACCATAGGTATTTTATTCATATTGCGCGGATTGGGATTAGGAATTCCCTACGTTTCACCAGCCAATATGAGTTTGTTTATTCAAGAAACTCCTAATTGTCATTAAAAATAGTTTAGAACTTAAAATTAACAAAAATGGAAAGACACGATTTATTACACGAATTACCAGAGTACCATGATAGAATTCATCAATTAAAAATTGAAGATGAGCATTTTAGAAAAGTATTTGATGAGTATCACGAATTAGAACATGAAATTCATCGAATCAATATGGGGGTAGAAGTAGCTACTGATGAGCATTTACATCAACTAAAAGCTAATCTGCTGTTCATGAAAGACGAATTGCTATCGATTATTAAAAGTTAAGTAAATTTATTTTAGAACCAAAAAGCACACTTTAGAGTGTGCTTTTTGGTTTCTAATTTATTTTAAACTGTCATCGAAAATAAAGCAGTGTTTGGCGCTTTTCTTTTTAATAATAAATCAAAAGCCATACAAATATTTCGAACGAAAGGTTTTCCGGCTTCTGTTACTTGAATGCCTTCAGAAATGAAATTTACTAGTCCGTCTTTTTCCATTTCTTTTAATTGAATTACAATTTCAGGAATCTCATTAAAGTAGTTCTTTGGGTCAGCCCAAGAGGTTTCAAATTGGCACATCAAATTCAGAATATGTCTTCGAATGATCAGATCTTCCTCTGTCAATACATGTCCTCTAAAAACAGGAATGGTATTAGCATCTAACAATTGATAATATTCTTCAATAGTTTTTACATTTTGGGCAAAGCTATACCAACTGTCACTAATAGACGAAACACCTAAACCAATCATCAATTGCGTTTTGGAGGAACTGTATCCCATAAAATTGCGATGCAGTTTGCCTACCTCAAATGATTGAAATAAACTATCACTTGTCAAAGCAAAATGATCCATTCCAATCTCGTGATAATCATTTTTATATAACAATTGCTTGCCAGTTTCGTATAATTCTCTTTTTTTATTGTCTTTTGGAATATCGTCATCATTAAATCCTCGTTGCCCATTTCCTTTAATCCAAGGCACGTGTGCATAGCTGTAAAAAGCCAACCGATCGGGTTGTAATGATTTGGTCTTTTCAATAGTGTCAATCACATCTTCTTTTTCTTGAAAAGGCAAACCAAAAATAATGTCATGGCCTATTGAAGTATAGCCAATTTCTCTCGCCCACAAAGTTACTTTGGCAACATTTAGAAAAGGTTGGATGCGGTGAATCGCTTTTTGTACTTTTTCAGAATAATCTTGAACACCAAAACTTACCCTTCTAAAACCCAAATCGTATAATTGTTGCAATTGTTCACGCGTAGTATTATTAGGATGCCCTTCAAAACTAAATTCATAATCAGGAGCTTTGTCTGCTTTTGCAAAAATTCCATTGATTAGCAGTGCTAAATTTTCAGAAGAGAAAAAAGTAGGTGTTCCACCACCCAAGTGAATTTCTTTAATGTTAGGTCTTTCGCTAAGGATATCACAATATAAAGTCCATTCTTTTAAAATTGCTTGAATGTAAGGGTTTTCTACTTCGTGATTTTTTGTAATACGCTTGTTACACCCACAAAAAGTACACATGCTTTCGCAAAAAGGCAAATGAATGTACAAGCTAATTCCTTCTGACGTATTACTTTCTATAAATGATTTTTTGAGCGTGTCTAACCAAAGTTCGTGTGTGAAATCACGCTCGTTCCAATACGGAACCGTAGGGTAGCTGGTATATCTTGGGCCCGGAACATTGTACTTTTGTATTAGTGAATTAGTCATAGCAAAATCATTTGAAAGCTCAAAAGTAAACCGACTTTCAATCAATTAAAATGATATTTATCATTCCGTCAACTTTTTACATAAAAAAACCTCAATCGGTTAAATTGAGGTTTTAGGTATAAGGGTAAAAACTATTCCTGTTTTAGGTTTCGTAATTGTTTCAATTTCTCTTTCCAAACTTCCAAACTTTCTTTGTGTATGGCGATGTTTTTTCGAACTTCCAACACAATTGAATTTTCTTTTTTGGCGTTTTTAGTATTGGTAAAGAACTGAATATTATTCTCTAATTGGAAAATTTCGTTTTGGACTTCTTCAATTTTACGAATTAAGAATATTTTTTCACTTTCTATCTTACGTGAATCATTACTTTCAGACAATTGATCCATTCGGTTCGTAAAACGCATCATATCCGAATCTTTTTTACTCAAACTTAATTTTTCAAAAAGCGCATCTAATATTTTGTTGAATTTTCCTTCGATGTGGCGTCTGGCAAAAGGAACTTTTCCAAAAGCTTTCCAGTTTTGAATATGCAATTTAATGCCATCCAAATCCGTTTTGTGGTCGCCTACTAATTGGAAGGCTCTCAACGTTTCTAAGTAGGCTTTTTTGTTTTCAAAAGCAGCTACTTCTTCGCTGTTTTCTTCATTTTTTTGCTCTTTTAATTTGTCAAAATAATGATTACAAGCGTCTTTGAATTCTTTCCAAATACTATCCGAATACTTTCTTGGCACGTGACCAATTTTCTTCCATTCCTCTTGAATCTGTTTCATAACTGGAGTAGAAGTAGCAAAATCAGTGCTTTCTTGTAATTCTTTGGCTTTAGTGACCAAAGCTTGTTTTTTACTCAAGTTATCGTTTTGATCTTTCTTGATGTCTTTGTAAAATGAATTCTTGAACGAGTTGAAATTCCGTACAGCTGTTTTAAAAGCACTCCAGACGGCTTCGTTTACATCAGTTGGAACTTTACCTGCTGCAAAAAATGCGGCTCTTAAAGCTTCTACCTTTTCAATTTGAGCTAACCATTGTGTATGCGCATTGACTTTTTCAGTAGCCAAAACTTCAATTTGAGCAATAATTTCTTTTTTCTTGGCTAAGTTTTCTATTTCGGTACCTCTTAATTTTTCAAATAACAATTCACGTTTGTCGTGCATTTGTTTAGTCAAATCACTAAATTGGTTCCAAATTTCTTCACGGTGTTCTCTAGAAACAGGTCCAATTTCTTCTTTCCAAATGCGGTGTAAATCTTGCAATTCACGGAACGCTTTGTTGATATCGTCTTCTTTTACCAATTCTTCTACACGAGCTACAATTTTTTGTTTTTGCTCTAAATTGTGTTTGAAATCAATGTCTCTTGCTTCACGATCTAAGTGTAAATAGTCATAGAAATTTTCTACGTGAAAATGGTAGTTATTCCAAACGTGGTTGTATTTGTCTTTAGGAATCGGTCCTGCATTTTTCCATCGTTCTCTTAAATCATTAAAATGTTTTAAGATGTCTTTAATGTTGGCTTGCGGATTAATTAATTCTTTTAACTCTTCAACAATGGCTAAACGATTCTCTAAATTATTTTTTAGGTTCGTTTGTAAGCTTTTGAAGTGTTCATTTTTATGGTTTCTGTAAACAGAATAGATGTTGTCAAATTTTGATTTAAGAGGAAAGTGGTACTGAAATTCTTCATTTGGATCTTGATTTTCAGTAAGAAATTCTTCTTTTTTCTCCTCAATAAGGTGGTTGTATTTAGCCAAAAAAGCCTTTTTGATTTCCTCAACATGGTCTTTAATAGATAATACTTTTTCGTTAGAAACTAAAGTGTTTAATTCCTCTACAAGTGATTCCATGGATAGGGCATCATAATCTTGCATCGGAATATCGTGGCGCTCTTTTAAGCTTTCGTCTTCACTTTCCTCTGCATTGGTATCGGCAATGGCTTCAATAATGGTTTGGTTTACATTGGATTCAGGAGCTGCTGTTACGGGTTCAATACGCGTTTCAGTTACCTCAACTGGCGTTACTATAGGTGTTGATTCTGTAGAATCAGTTACATTTCCATCTGCCTCAAGCAGGTTATCATTCTTTTCTTCTAACATTTTTTCAATGTGTAAGGTTGCTAAATTATTCAAGTCGAAAGATACTAAACCCCTTTTGAACTACAAAATAAATCCCTTATTTATCATTCTTTTATGTTAAAAGAAGAGGTTATGAAGAAGTATAGATTTTATTTATTCCAAATTGTCCAAGCTTTCTCGGCTTGAAAAATAAGCATATCCAATCCGTTTTTAGTTTTAGCACCTTGGTGTTGTGCTTTTTTTAAAAATTGAGTTTCGGCAGGGTTGTATATCAAGTCGTAAGCGATGTGTTTTTTGGTAAAAAACTCGTAAGGAATTTCAGGATAGGCATCAGTATTTGGACTAGTTCCTACTGGGGTGGAGTTAATTACAATTTGATATTCGTCAAAGATTAAGTCTGTAATTTGGTTGTAACCTAAAATAGTTTCGCTAGCTTGTCTTGAGACGAAAGTATAGTCGATTCCTAATTCTTCTAAAGCAAATGCCACGCCTTTTGAAGCGCCACCAGTTCCTAAAATCAAGGCTTTCTTATGGTGGGATTCTAACAATGGTTCTAACGATTTTTGGAAACCATAATAATCAGTATTGCATCCTTTAAGTTTGCCTTTTTTGGTGAATTTAATAGTGTTAACAGCTCCGATTTTTGCCGCTTTTTTAGATAATTTATCCAAAAAGGGCAGTACCGTTTCTTTGTACGGAATGGTAACATTCATTCCGCTTAAGTGATCGTTATTTTTGATAACATCCAAGAAAGACTCAATAGTTGGAATGTCAAAATTCTCGTAAGTGTATCCTTCTAACTTTTCTTTTTCAAATTTCTCCGTAAAATAACCTCTGGAAAACGAATAATTGATGTTGCGTCCCAGTAAACCGAAACGTTTTTTAATAGGTGGCGTCATGCTTATTTTTTGTGTTTTGCAATGTAGTTTTGAACTGTTTTTTCTTCCCAAATCATTGGGAATAAATCTTCGATAAGAATGTAATTGTCAAAGTTCAAACGCAAGCCATTACTCAAATGAAATTTTGCTTTAGTTTTATCTTGAATCATAAAATACAATCCAGCTAAGCGGTATTCGATTTCGTTTTCTTCAGGAAAATATTCAGTAGCTTGCAACAACGTTTGAATAGCAGTATCAAATTCTCCTAAAAATTGAAGAATATCAACCCAAAACAACCAAGTGTCCAATTGGTAATCGCCAAATTCCACTGCTTTACGGTAACCAAATTCAGCCTCTTCAAAGAAATTCATTTGTTTATTGATAGTAGCATAACGCTTCCAATACATTTGATTTTGGTTGTCAATCGCCAAAGCTTTATTGACATAAAACAATGCTTTTTGGTAGTTTTTTTCGCGTACGTAAAAGTCAGTAATCGCAATCCACCCTTTATCTAATAGCGGGTCTTCGTGAACAGTTTGGTTATAGTATTTGATTGCTAAAGCGGTATTCCCTAATCGTTCGTGGCATTTTCCAATACGAAGTAAAGCATACGAAGTAGCGTCGTCTAACTCAATGGTTCTTTCATAGCTTTCAATGGCTTCTTTGTACTGTTTCAAACGCTCCAAGGCTTTGGCTTTTTCCATAAAAGCGCCCATGAATTCGTCGTCAATTAAAGTCGCATAGTTGAAAGCGCGAATGGCTTCTTCGTATTCTTTTAAACCGTAGTGCAGTCGGCCTACTTGGTGCCAAGCAATTTCGCTGTACGGATTTTTTTCAATGTATTGATTCAAGTACGTAATAGCTTCTTTGTTTTGGTCCAAAAACTCAAAACAATAGACCACGTTGTACAAAGCAGATTGGTCTTCTAAATCTTCTTCCAAACATTTGATAAAACTGTCTTTTGCCATCTCTAAATTGTCCATGAAAAGGTATTCCATCCCAATTAAGTTATAGACATCGGCGTAATCATCAGTATATTTTAAAGCGATTTTTAAGAGTTCAACAGCTTTTTCATGTTGGTCTCTTTTAGAATAAATATTGGCTTTTTGAATGTAAATTTCTTCGTTGTTAGGTTCAAGGGCATACAGCTCGTTTAGCATTTTTTCTGCCAAATCCAATTGGTCTTCATAGACTAACATTTCGACTTGAACTAATTTTAAACCGGTAGATTTTGGGTGTTGTTCCAAGGCTAATTTCAATGCTTTTTTGGCCAAAGAAGTTTTTCCTGAATCAATATAGTGAAGGATAATTTCTTCAAATTCCTCGGAGTCAAAAAACAAGACTTTATTGGTCTTTAACATCGACTCAAATTTGGAAAGAGATAAGTTGTAATCTTCTTCTTCGTTGCTTAATTGCATGCTGTTTTGTTTTTGAATTTGGCCTAAATAAAATTAGGAAAATAGAATAGTTATACGAGAAAAAGCAAGAATTGTTGTGAACAATTTAATTAACAAAAAGCAAGTAGAAATAGCGTTATATTTTTTGGGCTACTTCGTTCATTACTTCTAGTAGGATGGCACAACCTTCTCGTATTTCTTCTTCAGAAATAGTCAATGGAGGTGTAATTCGAATCGCACAACCTTCAAAAAGTAACCAAAACAAAATCAAGCCTTTGTCTTGACATTTTAAAATAACTTCATTGGTAATATCGGCGTTTTTTGTCATTGCTGCCAACATTAATCCTTTTCCTCTAACTTCTTCTATCAAAGGATGTACCAAGAGTGATCGGAAGAGTTTTTCTTTGGCTAAAGCATCTGCCATCAACGAAGTTTCAGTAATTTCTTTCAAGGTAGCCAAACAGGCTGCCGCTATGACAGGGTGTCCGCCAAAAGTAGTGATATGTCCTAACTTTGGATCATGGCTTAACAAATCCATCTTAGCTGCCGAAGCGGTAAAAGCTCCAACAGGCATTCCACCTCCCATGCCTTTTCCCATCACCACAATATCAGGTACGACATCGTAATTTTGAAAGCCAAAAAGGGTTCCTGTACGTCCAAAACCAGGTTGAATTTCGTCCAATATCATAATCGCACCGACTTCGTCGCAACGTTGACGTACTTTTTTTAGAAAATCATTTTCAGGTTGGATGAATCCTGCACCTCCTTGAATGGTTTCAAGTAAGATTCCAGCTGTTTTGGTTGTGATTTTCTCTAAATCGGCTTCGTTATTGAAAGTAATGAATTCGACATCAGGAATTAAGGGACGAAAAATTTGTTTGCGTTCTTCAAATCCCATGACACTCATAGATCCCATGGTATTGCCGTGGTACGCATTGTGACACGAAATCAATTGGCTACGACCTGTAACACGACGGGCTAATTTTAACGCACCTTCAATTGCTTCAGTTCCCGAGTTAACTAAATACGTTTTGTTTAAAGGTTCGGGCAGGAGCGAAGCCATCAGTTTGCAATACTCCACCGCAGGACTTTGCGAATATTCGCCATACACCATAACGTGTGAATACAAATCCAATTGGTCTTTAATCGCTTGGTTCACTCTTGGATGCTGGTGTCCCAATGAACAAGCCGAAACACCGGCTACAAAATCCAAGTACCGGTTATTGTTGGTATCGTAAATATACGATCCTATAGCGTGTGACACTTCCATTCCTAAAGGATAAGGAGAGGTTTGTGCTTGGTATTGTATAAAATCGTTGTTCACTTTATGTATTTTTCGATTGCCATTTCAATAGCTATTTCTTCTTCTTTTTATCGTAATCCAAAGTTTCTTTTCGCACTTTCATGGGTACATTTTTCTTGTCTTTTTGTGCTTTGGCTTGTTTGTCTATTTTTTCATTATCCTCATTTTCTTCAGGAGGGAAGATATCGTCCTTGGATTGTATTCGTTCTTCTCCTCGCCAAATGAAGCCTTTTAGTTTTCGGTCATTTTCAGGTAAATCTTTTTCAGGGAATAAGTCGCCATCTACTTGTTTGAAAAAGGTAATTTGATCCACCTCATTTTTATTGAACAGAATATTGATTTTACTACTCTTATTCTTGTTGATGCCAATAAGTTCGTGAGCGTCATTCCGCATATAATAAATCACCTCAGTATTTTTGATAATGTCCACATCATGTAGTTTTCCTTCTTCAAATTTACCGAAGAGATTTTGTCCTTTAATTTGGTTGTATCCCTTTCCAAGAGTGTCTTTGGAGACGAGAAAGGTATTGTTAAGCACTTTGAGCGAGTCTAATTTTTGTGTCGTATTGTTACCAATGAGATGCATGACATCTCCAGTAATTTGGCTTTCTCCATTCCAGAGAATGGGATTTCCAATTAATTTGGTCAAGGCAATTTTGGAATTCGAATGTATAGAGTCACACTTACCACTCATGTCTTTTTTGAAAAAACGCACGTTATTAAACGCCCGAATGATTCGGTTACCTTCTTTTCCTGTTACCATTAATTTTTTTCCGTGAATGTAAACGGAGTCATTTTCGACAAAGTTGATGGCAACGGCTCTTTTGGTTACAAAAAGGGAATCTTTTTTCTTGTACATTTCCGCGTAATGTCCTTTTACAATACCACGATTGATGGAATCGGTGATTTTTACATTTCGGGAAGCCGAAGCAAATTCTTTGTTTCTGTCGTAATACAAACTATCTCCCCTAATGATTCGGTCGTCGTATTTAATGTACGATTTGTTAAGGAAATGCGCTTTGTTTTTCTTGGTGTCGTAAAATCCTTTTTCGGTATAAATATAATTGGCTTTACTGGTAATGGTAGAAGGGCCTAATAAATAGGAGTGTCCCGAATTACTGTAATAATCCAAATGATTGGATTTGATAACATAAGTGGGATTGGTTATCGTAACTTCAGTCAGAAATTGGAATTTTTTTTCAGGAACATAGTACTTTCCCGATTTACTCACTAAGGTGTTTTGTAAGTTGGTTATCGTTCCTTTGGTATTATAAAATACTTCTTGAGTGTTTCGGTCAAAATTAATGGTATCTGTTACCAAAGTAGCTTCAGGAGAACTCATTACAGCATCGCCTGTTGCAAATGCTTTTTTTACATTGCCGCTGTATTCAGCATACTTACTATTTAAGAATAAGGTGTCGCCTTGAACTAATTGTACATTTCCAAAGGCTTTGATGTAGTTTTCTTTTTGAAAATAATAGGCTTTGTTACATGTTAAAACCACTCCGTCATGGTTGACACGTACATTTCCAGTTAGTAAAAAAGCATCTGGAATTTCTACTTGGTTTACATCGGCAAAATCAGAATGTTCTACCATGATTTTTTTAGGCGCCTGTCCCATTACTTTTGGTACAAGTACTAAAAACAAAGCAAAATAGAGTGCAAATTGAATTTTTTTCAAGTCTAAATATTTTGGGTATAAAATTAATCAAATTGTATGAAGAGCAAGGGTATTTAAGAAATATTTATAAGGCAAAGAGGAACTATTTAATTCCTAATAAAGTCATTCTTGCCGATGTCTTAAAAATAATTATATTTGTCAATAAGCTTAAATGCTATTTAACTATGAAACAAATTCTTTTTATTGCGGTTCTTATGTTTTCTCTATATACTGGAGCGCAATCTCATCATAAAAAAAGTAATACTCAAAAAATGACAAATACCCCACCACATAAAGCTGTAGTGTATCAAGTTTTTACACGATTATTTGGAAATACCAATACTACTAACAAACCTTGGGGAACCATTGAGGAAAATGGGGTAGGAAAGTTCAATGATTTTACAGACAAAGCGTTACAAGAAATTAAAGATTTAGGGGTAAGTCACATTTGGTACACTGGAGTTCCGCATCATGCTGTTATACGAGATTATACTCAATACGGCATTTCAAATGATGACCCTGAAGTGGTAAAAGGAAGAGCGGGTTCTCCTTATGCTGTAAAAGATTATTACAATGTGAATCCAGATTTGGCTTTGAATCCAGCCAATCGTTTGCAAGAATTTGAAGACTTAATAGCACGTACACATAAAGCGGGATTGAAGTTGATTATTGATATTGTTCCTAATCACGTTGCCCGTAAATACGAAGGAAAGAATAATCCAAAAGGTGTTAGAGATTTTGGTGCAGATGATGATGTTACTGTAGAATACCATAAGGATAATAATTTCTATTACATTCCTAATACCCGTTTCGAATTGCCAGAAGGTATTACTCCTTTAAACGGAGAAGTGAATCCGTTGATTGATGGTAAATTTGAAGAATTTCCTGCAAAATGGACTGGGAATGGTTCACGATTGGCTAAACCTGATAAAAACGATTGGTACGAAACGGTAAAAGTAAATTACGGAATTCGTCCTGACGGAACTAAAGATTTTGCAAAACTTCCAGCCGAATTTGAAACCAAATCGTGTCAAGAACATTTTGATTTTTGGAAAGAAAAAGAAGTACCAAGCTCTTGGAAAAAATTCCGAGCTATTGCCGAATATTGGTTGGCCAAAGGAGTTGATGGTTTTCGTTATGATATGGCCGAAATGGTACCGTATGAGTTTTGGAGCTATATGAATTCGGCTATTAAAGTAAAAAGGCCCGATGCATTTTTATTAGCAGAGGTGTACAACCCAAAAGAATATAGAAATTACATTCGTTTAGGTAAAATGGATTATCTGTATGACAAAGTGGAATTGTACGACAAGTTAAAAGAAATTGTACAAGGCAGAAGCCAAACGGATCCGATTACAGATATTCAAAGAGGACTGGCTGATATTGAGCACCACATGCTGCATTTCTTGGACAATCATGACGAACAACGATTAGCAAGTCCTGAATTTGCAGGTTCAGCAGAAAAAGGAAAGCCACTAATGGTGGTTTCTGCTACCATTAGTACTTCGCCAACGATGATTTATTTTGGACAAGAAGTAGGCGAGGCAGGGAATGAAAACGGAGGTTTTGGAACCCATTCCAGAACATCTATTTTTGATTATGTAGGCGTTCCGAATCATCAACGCTGGATGAATGGCGGTAAATTTGACGGTGGGCAATTGTCATCTTCAGAGAAATCGTTACGTGATTTTTATAAAAGGGTATTGAACTTTACCTTAAAAAGCGCGGCTTTGATGGGAGAATTTCAAGAAATTCAAGGACTAAATAGGTATGCTACTGAGGGTTATTATCCTGAAGTGTATTCGTTTGTGCGTTGGTCGGATGCAGAAAAGTTGGTTGTTGTTTCTAATTTTTCATCCGTACATACCAGTCATTTTGAATTGAAAATTCCAGAAGATGTTATTCAGAAATGGCATTTAAAAGACGGGAAATACACAATTGTTGATCAGTTGTATCGAAATAGTGTCTTGACTTTAGAAGTAGTTCACGGACAAGGAAAAGTACAAATTGCTATTGAACCGTTGGAATCGTTTATTTATCAGTTGAAGTAAAAAAAAGAATGCTATTTTGAAATAGCTTCTTCGTAATTTTCTTCAACTTTTCTCCAGTTGATGATATTAAAGAACGCATCAATGTAGTTTTTTCTCTTGTACTGGTAATCCAAATAATAAGCGTGTTCCCAAACATCAAGAGCTAAGATAGGTTTACCTTGCACTTTCGCATTTCTCATTAAAGGATTGTCTTGGTTGGCAGTACTTGTGATTTGTAGTTTTCCAGAACGATCTACAATCAACCACACCCAGCCTGAACCAAATACTTTGGTTGCTTCACCTTTGAATTGAGTGGTGAAATTATCAAAAGATTCAAAATCTTTTTCAATTGCGGTAGCCAAGGAATCTTTCGGTTGACCTCCTGCTTTTGGTCCTATACATTTAAAATAAAGAGAATGGTTGTAATAGCCCCCTGCATTGTTTTTTTGATCTTCATTATTGGTGTCTAACTGCGATAATACTTCTTCGATAGTACCGTTTTCTAAATTAGTTCCCGCAATAGCTTCATTCAACTTATTAGTATAAGATAAATAGTGTTTAGAGTAATGGTTTTCTAAAGTGATTGCTGATAAATTTGGCACCAAAGCATCGTAGCCAAAGGATAATTTTTCTAATTGAAAGGAACCATCATTTGCTTTGACATCATCAGGGATTCCCATAGTGATTTTTTCTTCAGCACTTGGCAGAGGAACTTCAACTACTTCGGTTAGTTTTTTCTTGTTACAAGAGAATAAAATAAAAAAGAATGCTACATAAATTACTTTAAAAAAGTGTTTTTTCATGACTTGTTTATTTTTTCAATAAAGAATTGATGATTTCAATATACTGTTCTTTGGCTTCTTCAATAGATATATGACTGATTTGCATCCAAGCATTGGTTTTGAAAGCATTACGCAAATCAAAATTTTCCGATTGGTTGTATTGAGCAGAGCCAAAGGTTGCTTGTTTGTAAAAAGCATACAAACGCAATTGTACATCTTGAGGTAAAGAGGCTTGCGTCATTTTAGAAGCTGCTTCAACGGCTTCGTCAAATCGTTTGTCTAAATCGTTCACAATCATTACGCTTTAGTTGCAATAACTGTTTTTCCGCCGATGGCTTTTTGATTTAACACTACATTAATTGGTGTTCCCAAAGGTAAAAATAAATCTACTCTTGAACCAAATTTGATAAAACCAGCATCAGTTCCTTGAATTACTTGCATTCCTTCTTCGGCATAGTTTACAATTCGCTTGGCTAATGCACCCGCAATTTGTCTGTACAATACCTCTCCGAATGATTTATTTTCTACCACGATAGTAGTTCTTTCGTTTTCTTCACTTGCTTTTGGATGCCAAGCTACTAAAAATTTACCAGGGTGGTATTTACTAAATTTTACAACACCTCCCATTGGATAACGAGTCACATGTACGTTAATTGGCGACATGAATATAGAAACTTGTAAACGTTTGTCTTTAAAATATTCTCCCTCATATACTTCTTCAATGACAACCACTTTTCCATCTACAGGAGAAAGAATTTGATCTTCGTTTAAGATGAAAGTACGTTTTGGATTTCTGAAAAATTGAAGAATGATAATTAAAAATAGAATTGTGATAATCTGAATCGTCATCTTAATCCAATTGGTATCAATTAGATAGTCACTAGCTAATAAAACAATGGCAGTAATAAAAGTGCCTAATAAAATTGACGGAGTTCCTTCTTTATGAAACATAAGATAAAATTTGATAAAATAAATATACAATTGGTGCTACAAATATAACACTATCTAGGCGATCTAGTATGCCTCCATGTCCAGGCATTATTTTACCGCTGTCTTTTACCTCAGCGATACGTTTGAATTTGGATTCGATTAAGTCACCAATGGTTCCAAAAACACCTACGATTAAGGCAATCATCGTCCATATTAAAATGGATTTATCACTAAAATCAGGATTTGGTTTGATGTACAATTTAGAAATTAAATACCCTGCAAAAATAGCAAATACAACCCCGCCAAGAAATCCTTCAATAGTTTTCTTAGGCGAAATCCGTTCGTATAATTTGTGTTTCCCAATTGATTTTCCAACAAGGTAGGCAAAGGTGTCATTAGTCCAAATCAACACAAACAGCCCAATGATAATTTTAGGATTGTAATCTTTTATTCCGAAGGAAATTTTTACAATAAAAATAAATGGAAGTAGAATGTAACCTATTAGGTATAAATATTTCCAAGGTTTTGTAATACTTTGTTCATTATTGTTGAATAAAAAACTCAGGCATTTAATAAATATTACTAGTGTAATAATTAAAAGTCCCAGATTTAACTGTTCTAGATCAATACCTAATTCGGTCGGTTTTTCCTGAAGATTAGATAAGTAATCATCTGTTTCTGTTTTATAGTAGCTTATTAAACTAATAATTGAATAGGATAGTGTAACAAATGACAGTGGTAAAATAGTATTGATTTTTACCAAATGACAGAATTCAAAGGTAGCAATCACTAAAAAAATACCGAATAAAAGGATAAAGCTTTCAGTAGAATAGAGAATACAGGATAATAAAAGTGTAATATAAACTACACCAGAAATTAATCTTTTGATCGTTTCATTCATCTTAAAGATCTTCTAAAAGCAATAAATATAAATTCTTGGCAGAACTTCCGTATTGTGTAAAATCTTCTTCTTTTGCTTTTTCGAAATATTTTATAGTAGTAATGTTCGTAGGATAGTCTCTTTCGTATTTCTTTTTGATAGCACTAAGACCATCACTTTTTGCTCCGAGAATTTGGCTTGTAGTAGCAATAACAACTATGTTTACTGGTAATTCATTAGGTTTTAGTTGTTTAATCTGTTTAGAAGAAAATAAGATAGAACCTTCTTCAGCTATTAAATTTTCACAACTTGCTAATAGAAAAGTTGGGTTAGTAGGCTTTTCGTGTGGTAGTTTGTTTTCTTCTAGTAAATAGAAAAGATTTGGATCAAAGCATAAAACTTCATTTTCAAACCAATCGTTTTCTTCTAATATATTTTCAAATTGTTCATTTACTTCTTTTTTATTTTCACAGTAGATAAATTTACCACCATTCTTTTTGAAATGATAAATAAAAGCTTCATCAACAGCCATACTTACTTCAGGAAGAAACTGGCTTTGTTCGTTGTCTTTATCTTCCTCAGAAGCTGGATTACTGGAACTAAATAATTTTCTAAAAAGACTCATATTCTATTTGAACTACTTAAAAGATTGTTTGAAAACGTTCAAAGATAAAAAAATCTTAATTCAAAAGTGATTTTTGAATTAAGATTTTATTAATAATTGATAATTTAAAATTAGGAGACTACTTCTTCCAAGTTTTCGTCAAAGCTTCTTTTTCCAAAAATAGCTTCTAAATCATCTTTAAATATGACTTCTTTTTCGATTAAAATATCAGCTAATTGGTTTAGCTTTTCTTTGTTTTCTTCTAGTATTTGAATCGCTCTTTGGTATTGTCCTTCGATTAAAGTAGAGATTTCTTCGTCAATTACTTTGGCTGTTTCATCAGAATACGGTTTTGAAAAACTATATTCACTTTGACCTGAAGAATCATAGTAAGTAACGTTTCCAATTTTCTCATTTAAACCATAAACCGTTACCATAGCTCTCGCTTGACGAGTTACTTTTTCTAAGTCACTTAATGCGCCAGTTGAAATTCTGTTGAAGATAACTTTTTCAGCAGCTCTTCCTCCCATAGTAGCACACATTTCGTCTAACATTTGGTCAGGACGAACGATTAAACGTTCTTCCGGTAAATACCAAGCAGCTCCTAAACTTTGTCCTCTTGGAACAATAGTAACTTTGATAAGTGGTGCTGCGTGTTCTAACATCCAGCTTACTGTTGCGTGACCTGCTTCGTGTATAGCAATGGCTTTTTTCTCCTCTGGAGTTACAATCTTGTTTTTCTTTTCTAGACCTCCAATAATTCGATCTACTGCGTCTAAGAAATCTTGTTTGTCAACTGCTGTTTTGTTATTTCTTGCAGCAATCAAAGCCGCTTCATTACAAACATTGGCAATATCAGCACCAGAAAAACCAGGCGTTTGTTTGGCTAAAAAGTCAACATCTAATCCTTCTACTTTTTTCAAAGGCGCTAAATGCACTTTAAAGATTTCTCCACGCTCACGAATGTCTGGTAAATCCACAAAAATCTGTCTGTCAAAACGACCTGCACGCATCAATGCTTTGTCTAAAACATCAGCACGGTTGGTAGCGGCTAACACAATCACATTTGAATTAGTACCAAAACCATCCATTTCAGTTAATAACTGATTCAAGGTATTTTCACGTTCGTCATTACCACCTGACATATTGTTTTTTCCTCTTGCTCTACCTACTGCATCGATCTCATCGATAAAGATAATAGCAGGCGATTTCTCTTTGGCTTGTTTGAACAAATCTCTTACACGAGAAGCTCCAACACCCACAAACATTTCTACAAAGTCAGAACCAGATAAAGAAAAGAAAGGTACTTGTGCTTCACCAGCAACAGCTTTGGCTAACAAGGTTTTTCCTGTTCCAGGAGGGCCGACCAATAAAGCGCCTTTAGGGATTTTACCTCCAAGATTGGTATATTTTTCAGGATTTTTCAGGAATTCTACGATTTCTTGAATTTCTTCTTTAGCTCCTTCTAAACCAGCTACATCTTTGAATGTAGTTTTGATATCTGTTTTTTCATCAAATAGTTTGGCTTTCGATTTTCCAATATTGAAAATTTGTCCACCACCACCAGCACCACCACCTGACATTCTTCTCATGATGAATATCCAAACAGCAATAATGACGATAATTGGCAATAGACTAACTAAAATGTCAGTCCAATTGCTTTTTTGTAAGAAGTTAAAATCTTTCAATTTTCCTTCTCCAACCGCTTTTTCTAATTTAGTTTGGAAGATTTGGTCGTTACCAATTTCTAAAGTATAATGCGGCCCAGCATTGGGACGATCAAAAACGTCTTTAGCTACTTTTGAATGTGTTTTGTCTTTTAAAGCCGCTGAAGTTAAGTACACTTCGGCCTCACTTTTATTGTACACAATCACTTTTTCAATTTGTCCTTTTTCAAGGAAATTATTGAATTTTGACGAAGTTAATTGTGCAGGTTCCTCAAAATTACTTCCGCCAGTTGCAAAACTGATGAAAAGAAAAATAAGAAGAATTCCTGTGTAAACTAACCAAGGACTTACTTTAAATTTATTCGGATTAGGATTATTATTCGCCATTACTAGTTTTTTTCTTTAGTATTTGTTTTCGATTGAAGTAATTTTAGCATCTCCCCAAAGGCTTTCGATGTTGTAATACTCACGGATATGTTTTTGGAAAACATGAACCACCACATTGACATAGTCCATTAATACCCATTCGGCATTATCGGTTCCTTCTACATGCCAAGGCTTGTCTTTCAATTCTTTTGAAACGGTTTTTTGAACGGAGCTTACAATGGCGTTAACTTGAGTGTTAGAGGTTCCGTTGCAGATGATGAAATAATCGCATACTGCCGTATCTATTTCTCTTAAATCTAAGATATCAATATCATTTCCTTTTACTTCTTCGATTCCCTTGATGATGTTAGCAATGAGCACATCATTATTTATAGTCTTTTTCGCCATGAATTATTTTTAATATAAGTTGGTAAAGTTACCATTTTTTGTGATTATTTTTGAACCATTAACAGAATATTAAGTTCTGTGTTGCAAATTATAGTTGTATGAAACTAATCAAACTCGATGCCATAGATTCTACTAACGAATTTCTTAAAGGAATATCGACTCAACCAGATCTTGAAAATTTCACTGTGGTTACCGCCGAGAACCAAACCAAAGGGAAGGGGCAAATGGGAGCAGTTTGGAACTCTGAAGTGGGTAAAAATCTAATAATGAGTGTTTTGGTTAAGAATTTTTTATTAGAAATTAACGAAATCTTCAACTTAAATATTGGCGTTTCTTTGGCTGTTATTGCGGCATTAAAAAAGAATAATATTCCTGATTTAAGTATCAAATGGCCGAACGACATTCTGTCAGCCAATAAAAAAATTGGTGGTATTTTGATTGAAAATAGCATTAAAAGTGATGGAACTATTTTGTCAATCGTAGGTTTAGGGTTGAATGTCAACCAAACCAATTTTGAAGGATTGCCAAAAGCGTCTTCTTTGGCAGTGGTAACAGGAAAAGAATTGGATAAAGAAGAGTTGCTTCTAGAAATTATTACGAACTTAGAAGTGAATGTAGCTGAGAGTAAACAAAATTCAGCTTCGTTACGTCAACAATTTGTGGACTTGTTGTATAAAAAAGGTATTCCGATGCCGTTTACGAATCAAAAAGAGGAAAAATTCATGGGAATTATTCAAGGAATATCTCTTGTTGGAAGGTTGCTAGTGTTGTTAGAAGATGATTCGGTTGCTGAATTTGACATCAAAGAAATTCAAATGTTATATTAATAAAAAAGGGCTGTAATTTTACAGCCCTTTTTTATTATCGTATTTTAAAATTAAAGTTTGTGCATATTCTCCACCAAGGTTTCGATAAATTTTTGAATAGGTCCTTTAATCATCATCGCCATCATCGGGTTGAAATCGCCTTCAAAATCCAATTTCACATCAGCACTATTTTCCGTAACTGCGTCAATGGAAGCGGTTAAAGTAAAAGGCAATTTATCGCTAGCAGCACCTAAAACGAGTTGGCTCGGAGCCACTTTTTCTTTAATCACTAATTTGATTTCAGGCATTCCTTTTAAACCAAAAATGAAAGCATCAGCGCCAATCACTTCAAATTTCGCAATATTTTCAGGCATTAATTGTTCAAAGTTCTTTACATCAGACAATAAATCAAATAGACTTTGAGCCGATTTTTGAACGCTAACTTTTGGACTTTCTAAATTCATCTGGTTTTTATTATTTCAAATTACACATTCCAAGTTGAAGGATTCACGTTCCATTCGCTTAAAGTTTGTTGTTCTTCTTCGGTGATATAGGTTTTGGCTACAGCCAAGTTCAATAAGTTGTCATAATTACTCAAAGTGCATAATTCCACTTTAGCATTTTTGAAATTTTGCTCGGCTAAATCAAATCCATACGTAAAAATAGCAGCCATTCCTTTGACATTAGCTCCTGCTTCTTTCAAAGCTTCCACAGCAAGTAAACTACTGTTTCCGGTGCTAATTAAGTCTTCAACAACTACTACATTTTGTCCTTTTTGTAAAAAACCTTCTACTTGATTTTGTCTTCCGTGTTTTTTAGGTTCTGGACGAACGTATACAAAAGGAAGTCCCATACTTTCAGCAACAAGAATACCAATTCCAATAGCTCCAGTAGCAACTCCTGCAATTACGTCGGGTTTGCCAAATTGTTTTTCAATGTTTTTGGCAAACTCATCGCGAACATAATTTCGGATGGCTGGAAATGAAAGGATTAGTCGGTTGTCGCAATAGATTGGCGATTTCCATCCAGAAGCCCATGTAAAAGGATTTCTTGGATTCAATTTAATTGCATTTATTTGCAAAAGCAATTCGGCTGTTTTTTCGGCTGTTTCTTTATTAAAAATCATAGTGCAAATGTATAAAGTTTTTGTGAACGACAAACCACTTTTTTTAACAAATCATATCTCTAAAGAGACCGATTTTCAATTGTTTTTGTTAGAAAGTATTGACATCGAACAGCTTATTGTAAAAATTTTTCAAAATAAAATTCAAAAAGCCTATTTGTATCATCCCGATGAAAAGGAAATTTTGAAAACGTTAAAAGAAAAAATCCCTGTAAATAAAGCGGGTGGCGGCTTGGTGTACAATAAAAAAGGGGAGGTACTTTTTATTTTTAGAAATGGAAAGTGGGATTTGCCTAAAGGCGGCACCAACAAAGGAGAAGCAATCGAAGACACCGCTATGCGCGAAGTGGAAGAGGAAACTGGCGTTGGGAAACTCAAAGTGACCAAAAAACTCCAAAAAACCTACCACGTTTTTAAACGCAACGGCAAGTACCGACTTAAAATTACGCATTGGTTCGAAATGACCTCTGATTACGAAGGAACACTGGTGGGTCAAGCCGAGGAAGGAATTGAGAAAGTAGCTTGGCTGAGTCCATTGCAAATCAAAGAGGCCTTGAAGAACTCGTATGAAAATATCAAATTATTATTTGAAGAAGAAAAGCTCCTGAAATAGGAGCTTTTTTTTATTTAATAATTCGATAAACAGGATACTGTAAATGCGCTTTTTCATAATACACGGACTGTTTGTAAATCCAATCCAATTGCGCTTTAGGATTGTTCAGGAACTCGGGTTCCTTTTGTTTTTTTGCTTCCAAATCACTTTTTAATTTCGGATTGTCTTTCAGCAATTGCGCTGCGGTATCTTCAAATACATAATCCGAATACCCTTCTTTTTGTAGTAAAATGGGATCAAAGAAATTCCAATTGAAAAAAGAGTCCACCGCTTCGGGTTCTAGTGTTTCTAAAAGGTATTTGATGCCTTTTTGTTGGGTAGTAACAATATAATCTCCTTTGGCGAAAGCCAGTTTTTCGGTTTTTGATGCTACTACGGTATTTCGGTGAATATAATGTCCTTCGTAAGCCGAAGGCGTAGTTTTGTAATCTACAATTCGGTAGCTTTCTACTTCAATAATCGTGTCTTTTGGAATGTATTGACAAACAATCCCATTGCTTTTTAAGAGTTCAATCACCGGCCAAAATCCACGCGGAATGATATAGGCTTTAGGAATGGTTACGTCTTTTACTGATTTGTATTGCGGAAAGAAAGGTACTTCTTTTTTGAAGGGTTGGTTTCGGTCGTAAAACAAACGTTGTCCCGTAGTAGCCTCACTTTTTTTGTAACCCGCTTCATAGCCCAAAAAAGTAAAAGGTTCTTTCACACTATTGTCCACTTCCCATTGCAAGGTGTAGGTTTTGTTGGGTTGGAATTGTGCTTCGTTTTCTTGTCTTTTTTGTTTGATGGTAGTAGCATTCGCATCGGTGAATTCTAAAGTAGATTCCATGAATTCGTAAGTAACTTTAACACGATCACTATAATTTTTTAGCATGTGCGTTTCTACCACAAATCCAATCGAATTGAATAAGGAAGTGTAGCCTGTGGTGTAGCGCGGACTGTCATAAAACTGCGCAAATCCTTGGTCGGGTGTTTCGTGAAAGGTATTCACATAGGGAGTTGTTTCGATTTTTTTCTTCTTCAAATCCGAAACCAAGTTGGGCATCATTTCTTTTCTTATATACGAACCCAAAACAGTTCCTAATTTACTAGGTTCTGTCATGATGTAGGTGAGTTTGTACTGGTAATCAGAACCATTGCTCACATGGTTGTCAATAAAAACATCCGGATTAATTTGATGAAAAATTTCGACAAAACTTTTGGTGTTTCGCGTATCCGATTTAATAAAATCCCGATTCAAATCATAGTTACGGGCATTGCCTCTAAAGCCATATTCTTCTGGACCGTTTTGATTGGCTCTTGTAGAGCTGTTTCGGTTTAAAGCGCCGCCAATATTGTACACCGGAATGCACACGATTACAGTGTTTTTAGGGGCTTTTATTTTGCCTAAAGCCAAATCTCTAAAGAACTGCATCGAAGCATCAATCCCATCAGGTTCTCCTGCGTGAATTCCGTTGTTGATGAATAACACGGCTTTGTTTTTTTGAATAGCTTCAAAGTCAAAAGTGGCATCCGAATTGAAAGTCACCATATGCAAGGGTTCGCCACTATCAGTTAAGCCCATTGTTTTTATATCGATGGTTTTAAAATCATTCGCCAATAATTGAAAATAAGCGATTGTCTCTTGGTAAGTCGCCGATTGATTGCCGTTTCCTTTTTCAAAATAGGTATCGTATTTCGTGTTGGTTTGTGCCAAAATAGTCAAGGAACACAAAAGAAGTAGCGTCGTTAAAAATCTCATTTTTGGTAGTTTTTTTAAAAATCAAATGTAGCTTTTTTAAAATTATTAGTGAAAAAGAATCAAATAAAGACTTGGGTTTTCTTATTCGCCAACCAAAGCACTATCTTTGCACGATGAATACACAACACCATTCCAACAACCTACTCCTGAATTTAGGGATTGAGAGTCTTAATGAAATGCAAGAAGTAGCACAAGATGCTATTCTAAACGATAATAATGTCTTATTACTTTCACCAACAGGTTCCGGAAAAACACTCGCTTTTTTATTGCCTATTTTCGAATTATTGCAACCCGAAATTTTGTCGGTGCAATGTTTGATTTTAGTTCCTTCTCGCGAATTAGGGTTGCAGATTGAACAGGTTTGGAAAAAAATGGGAACTGATTATAAAGTGAATACCTGTTATGGTGGTCACTCGATAGATACTGAAATTAAGAATTTAAGTAATCCACCCGCCGTTCTAATTGGAACTCCAGGTCGAATTGCCGACCATATTGACAGATGTACTTTCCGTTTGGATAAAATTCAAACCTTAGTTTTGGACGAATTTGATAAATCATTACAATTAGGGTTTCACGAACAAATGTCGTTTATCATTGGTAAACTAACCAAACTGAACAAACGTGTTTTGGTATCGGCGACTTCCGATATTGAAATTCCCAAATACACTCGCGTGGTGAATCCTACTGTTTTGGATTTTATTCCTGAGACACAAGAAGAGAACAACTTAAGTATGAAACTAGTCGTTTCCAAAGAGAAAGACAAAATCAACACTTTGTTTCAGTTGATTTGTTCGTTGAAATCGCAAGCGGCTATTATTTTTTGTAATCATCGCGATGCTGCGGAGCGTATTAGCGATACGTTGAACACTAAAGGAATCTATGCGACTTACTATCACGGTGGAATGGATCAGGACGAGAGAGAACGCGCTTTGATTCAGTTTAGAAATGGAAGTGTGGGTTATTTAATCACTACCGATTTAGCTGCACGTGGATTGGATATTCCAGAAATGAAACACGTGATTCATTATCATTTGCCTTTGAAAGAAGACGAATTCACGCACCGAAATGGGCGTACCGCTCGTATGCAGGCTTCGGGAACGGCCTATATTATTGCGCACGAATCGGAGAAAAAAATGGACTATTTGGATTACGGTATGGAAGTGTTGACAGTAGATTCGGCTACAACTTTACCTAAACCACCCGAATTCCAAACGATTTACATTAGTGGTGGAAAGAAAAACAAACTGAATAAGATTGATATTGTAGGCTTCTTTTCTCAAAAAGGGAAATTAGAAAAAGGCGATTTAGGATTGATTGAGGTCAAAGATTTTATCTCGTTTGCCGCGGTCAAATACAACAAAGTGAAAGACTTACTTCATAACGTGAGAGACGAAAAAATGAAAGGGAAGAAGTTCAAAATTGAGGTCGCTCGAAAAGTGATTAAGAAAGAAGAATAATTAAGTTACGATATATGAAGAAGAATAAAAAAACGTCTTGAGCAATCAAGACGTTTTTTTTAGGTGTAACCGAAAGTTATATTTTCTTCACGTATTGTGTGATGATTACAATTTGTTGACCATCGACTTTTCCTTCAATGTATTCGGCATTTTCGTGGTCTAAACGGATGTTACGCACGGCAGTTCCTTGTTTAGCCACCATACTTGAACCTTTTACTTTCAAGTCTTTGATTAATACTACTGAGTCTCCGTGTTCCAAGATAACTCCATTGCTATCGCGGTGGATGATTTTGTTTTCGTCTTCTTCTCCTTCGCCAGTGGCTTGTGCCCAAGCTAAAGTATCTTCGTCAAGGTACATCATGTCTAATAATTCTTGTGGCCAACCCGCTGCACGCATACGGCTTAACATTCTCCAAGCTACCACTTGAACCGCTGTTTGTTCGCTCCACATACTGTCATTCAAACAACGCCAATGGTTTACATCCACATTATCAGGATTTTCAATTTGGTCAATACAAGTAGCACAAGCAAAAACACTTTCGTCAATTCCTCCTTTTTGAGTAGGTAAAACGGTATATACTTTTAAGTTTTCTGTAGCAGCACACAATTCACATTGACCTCCGCTACGTTTGTTTAATTCTCTATCTAAACTCATGGTTTTATTTTTTTGGCGAAAGTAACGCTAAATAGCGCTTTTCACAAATTTTAGGAAATAATACTACTGCACTCGAACTGCATCAGGGACTAATAGTTCGTATTCGCCGTGATTTCGAATCACATCGCGTACAATGCTCGAACTGATGTAAGAAGTTTTGGCTGCCGTTAATAAAAAGACGGTTTCAATCTTAGACAAACGTCTGTTCGTGTGTGCAATGGCTTTTTCAAATTCGAAGTCGGCAGGGTTGCGCAAACCACGTAAAATGAAGTTGGCATTGATTTTTTGGCACAAATCAATCGTTAAACCTTCGTAGGTGATTACCGAAATTTTAGGTTCGTTTTTGAAGGTTTCTTCGATGAATCGTTTTCTGTCTTCCAAGGAAAACATGTATTTTTTATCGGCGTTGATACCAATCGCAATCACGATTTCGTCAAACAACGGCAAGGCTCTTTTGATGATGTCTTGGTGACCTAAAGTTATGGGGTCAAACGAACCTGGAAATATGGCTTTTCTCATATTGATTAATTGTTCATTATTTCATTTTCAATTTTTTTGTTCGGAATAATCCAAAGTAAGGCTACTGCAAAATAGAGAAATCCAGAAATCCAAACCGAAATGAATGATGTTGGAATTCCTAATAGGTAACAAAATAACGAAATTTTTCCTTTACTATCTTTTTCAGTAACTCTGGCTAAAACGGAATTTTTCCCTTCTAATTTTAGAATTTTTTTGAGCAGAATATTATATGAAAAACCACTCATAAATAGTACAAAACCATACAAACTCATTGGAACTGCTGAGAAATGTTGCGAACCAATCCAGCTAGAAGCAAAAGGAATTAATGAAAGCCAAAAAAGTAAAAAAAGATTCCCCCATAAAATAGAGCCGTTAACATGTTTTACCGCCTGAAAAATATGATGATGATTGTTCCAATAAATACCAATATACACAAAGCTCAAAACATAACTCAGAAAAACGGGTAGTAAAGAAGTTAAGGATTCAAAACTGTTTGTTACAGGAGCCTTAATTTCTAAAATCATGATAGTGATTATGATGGCTAATACTCCATCGCTAAAAGCCTCGAGTCTGTTTTTATGCATTTTTATATATTTTGATTGTAATAATCATTAGGATGCAATTTTTGTTTTTAAGCTAAAGCCAATTCAATCGCATTAGTGAACAAGTCTTCTAATGAAATACCTGCCTCTTTCGCTTGTTGTGGCAATAAACTCTCGGTGGTTAAACCGGGGATAGTATTCATTTCTAACATGTGCGGTTCGCCGTCTACTATGATGAATTCAGAACGAGAGAATCCTTTCATTTTTAATGCTTTGTAGGCACGTTTGGCAATTTCGCCCACTTTTTGAGTCATTTCAGCTGAAATTCGAGCCGGTGTAATTTCTTGTGATTTCCCTAAATATTTGGCTTCGTAATCAAAGAAATCATTTTCAGAAACGATTTCAGTGATGGGTAAAACGGTAATTTCGCCTTTGTAATTGATGACTCCCACAGAAACTTCGGTGCCATCCAAGAAACTCTCGATGATGATTTCGTTATCCTCCTTGTAGGCTACTTCAATGGCAATAGGCAATTCGGCAGCGGTTTTTACTTTGGAGATTCCGAAACTAGAACCTGCTTTATTGGGTTTTACAAAACAAGGCAAACCTACTTTGGCAACAATAGCGTTAGTATCGATGTGGTCGCCTTTGTTCAAATAATACGAAGTCGCGGTTTTGATGCCGTACGGTTTTAAAACCGAAAGCAAATCGCGTTTATTGAAAGTCAAAGCGGCTTGGTAATAATCGCAAGCGGTTTGAGGAATGCCAAGCAATTCGAAATAGGCTTGCATTAATCCGTCTTCGCCCGGTGTACCGTGAATAGCGTTAAAAACACAATCAAAAGTGATTTTCTTTCCATCAACTATTACTGAAAAATCATTTCTATCGATAGGAAATACGGTGTCATTTGCATCTACATAGACCCATTTTTCTTTAAAAATATGGATTCTAAATCCGTTGAATTTAGTTTTGTCTAAGAATTGGTACACGACGTTTCCGCTAATTAGTGAAATTTTGTATTCGCTAGAATAGCCGCCCATGATGATGGCAATGTTTTTCATTTAAAATGGTTTAAGTCTTTGTTTACTATAGGCGTTTGCCGGAGGGATTATCCTAGCCCCGATAAAAGCGGCATCCTTTTTTTAGACTTTTGGCCTAAAAAAGATAGAGCGGATAGCGGGAAATAGCTCCTAACAAACTAGTAAACAAAATTATCATTTTTTTTGAAACGAAATAGGTTTATCTTTGTACCTACTAAAAATAAATTTATGAGTTTACGTAAGTATCTAACAAGTCGTGTGTTTTTCGGTCAAGTTTTGGCGGCTCTTGCCATTATTGCGGTTTTGGGTTATTTGTTTATGCATTGGTTGACTTTTACGACTGATCATGGACATGAAATTGAAGTGCCGAATTTGAGTAAACTGACAGAAGAGCAAGTGGAGGACAAGTTGGACGAGTTGGATTTGGATTACGTACTCTTGGATAGTGTTGATTATAGAGGCGATTATCCAAAATTTACTGTGGTAGAACAAGACCCTTTGCCAGGAACGAAAGTGAAAGTGGGTAGAAAAGTCTATATTAAAATTAATGCATCGGGTTATTCTTCTGTGAAGTTGCCTGATTTGATTGATAAAACCTATCGTGAGGCGGTACCTACTTTAAAAGCCATTGGTTTAGAAGAAGGAACTATAACTTACGTTCCTAATATGGGAAAAGATATGGTGCTTGAAATGCGTTACAAAGGGCGTAATTTAAAACCAGGTGAGCGCGTTTTGAAATCGTCTAAAATTGACTTGGTTTTAGGAGATGGGAAAATGAGTTACGAAGAACAAACTCAAAAAGATAGTTCGGCTACACAAACCATAGACGCACCAGTAAATGAGCAATAATACCGAATCCTTCGACTTAGAAGACGAATTATTTGAGCATTTTAAATTTGAAGTACCTAAAGGGCAAGCGTTTTTACGTATTGACAAATACTTGATGGGACTGATTCCAAATGCCACCCGAAATAAAATCCAAAATGCGGCCAATAGTGGTAATATTTTTGTCAATGACGAAATTGTGAAATCCAACTACAAGGTCAAGCCATTGGATGTGATTAAGGTAATGTTATCGCATCCTCCTTTTGAAAATCATGTGTTGCCAGAGAATATTCCGTTGAATATTGTGTACGAAGATGAGGCGTTGTTGCTTGTCAACAAAGAGCCTGGTTTAGTCGTGCATCCTGGTCATGGAAATTACACCGGAACTTTAGTGAATGCCTTGGCGTTTCATTTTGATAATTTACCAATGAATAGCAGTGAGCGTCCTGGCTTGGTGCATCGTATTGATAAAGATACTTCGGGCTTGTTAGTGATTGCCAAAACGGAAGCGGCTATGACGCATTTGGCCAAACAATTTGAAGCTAAAACGACCGAAAGAGAATACATGGCGTTGGTTTGGGGGAATGTCGCTAATGATGCGGGAACGATTGAAGGCAACTTGGCCCGACACCTGAAAGATCGCATGCAAATGGCAGTTTTTGATGATCCAGAAATTGGTAAACCTGCGATTACGCATTACAAAGTATTGGAGCGTTTTGGGTATGTGACCTTGATTTCGTGCCAACTGGAAACGGGGCGTACCCACCAGATTCGTGCACACATGAAACACATAGGACATCCGTTGTTTAATGACGAGCGCTACGGCGGTCATTTGATTTTGAAAGGAACTACGTTTACCAAATACAAGCAATTTATAGACAACTGTTTTAAAGCGTTACCAAGACAGGCTTTACACGCTAAGACCTTGGGCTTTATTCACCCGAATACAGGTGAAATGATGCGTTTTGATACGGAATTGCCAGACGACTTCAAGGATTGTTTGGAACGTTGGAGAAATTACTCTAAATCGCATACTGCAGAAGAAGAATAACAAAAGCCCTGATTGGGGCTTTTTTTGTTTTTGAAGATAATTTTATTTCTTTTCTTTTTCCAAATTACTCGCCACACGATAGCGCAGTATTTTTTGTAATAATTCTTCGGAAAGTGGTTTTTCTAGGGTGAACTGAATGGTTCCTGCTGAGGTTTTGAAACCTGTTAATTCGTCCTTGAAAACGTTGATGGTTTTGGAATCCCAAGGAAAAAAACTGCAATGGTTTTTAAAAGCCGCAAAGCCACCAATCATTCCGTGAAAATGGTAGGCTGGCATTTTGTAACTCAAGTATTCTTGTGCTTCGGGAACGGTATTTTTAATGATTTGACGCACGCGCTCCAAAGCAATTTGTTGCTCTACAGGTAGATTTAAAATGTATTTGTTAACTCCTTCGGTATCGTTAGGTTTAGTTTTAGCCATGGCAGTCAATATTTATCTTCAAAAATAATAAAAGTTTTTCCTTTTTTGCATAAATTAATTTTAACCACATAGAAACATAGTCTCAATTTTGTATAAAGAAGAGATAGAAACACTGTTGTTTTTCACATAGCTATGCGAAGAGCGAAGCGTCTATTTTGTTCTAATTTGAAACTATAATTTTCTATGTCTCTATGTGGTAAAAAAAGTTCAACACTAATTTGTTTGCTAAAACAAATTAACGGAACAGATAAAGTTTGATTTTCGGATTTTCAATTTGTACTTTTGAATTCAATTCAATCAGCACATTAAACGCCATTTATAATGAAAATAGTAATTTCCCCAGCCAAGTCGTTGAACTTCGAAAAAGAATTGCCTACTATGCAATTCACACAACCCAGTTTGTTAAAAGAGTCCAAAAAAGTGCATGCAGTATTGAAACAAAAAACACCTGCTGAATTATCACAATTGATGACGATCTCAGATAAATTGGCTGATTTGAATTGGCAACGCAATAAGGCGTGGAAAACTCCTTTCAATAGTTCGAATGCCCGTCCTGCTGTTTATGCTTTTGATGGGGATGTGTATACGGGTCTAAACGCGTATTCGATTCCAATGGAAAAGTTGGATGTGTTGCAAGAGCGTTTACGCATTTTATCAGGTTTGTATGGGGTGCTGAAACCTTTGGATTTGATGCAAGCCTACCGATTGGAAATGGGTACCAAATTGCCTATTGGCGAAAGCAACAATTTATATGATTTTTGGAAAAGTACGGTAACCGCTAGTTTGAATAAAGAACTGAAAAAAGGGGAGTTGTTTGTCAACTTGGCAAGCAATGAATATTTTTCGGTAATTGATACCAAAGCACTTAAAGTTCCTGTAATAACGCCCGACTTTAAAGACTATAAAGACGGCAAATTAAAGATGATTAGTTTCTTTGCCAAAAAGGCCAGGGGCATGATGGTGCGTTATATTATTGACACGAATGCAGAAACTATCGACGACTTAAAAGGGTTCAACTACGAAGGGTATCAATTTGATGCCAACTTATCAAAGGGGAACAATTTGATTTTTACGAGATAATAATTCGTTCACCGCAGATTCACAGATTACAATAATTGAGTTTTTGAGTTTAGATTTGAAATAAAAAAAACACAGACTAAAACCGAGGTCTTAATCTGTGTAATAGTATTTTAGTGCATTGCTTCGGCAGGATCGATTTTGTTTTTCCCTTTTTTAATTAATAAAATAATCGGGATGCAGCAAAGGAACAGAATTCCGAGATACATAAAAACATCCATATACGCCATAACGGTAGATTGTTTCATGACCGAATAATCGAGTATTTGATACGCTTTATTCAAGGCTTCATTGCTGCTATATCCTTTGGACATAAATCCTCTTTGAATCATAGCAATACGTTGTTGCACATTGGTTTTGGTTGGGTCTATATTAGCCAATAAACTCACTCGGTGTTCTTGACTGAATCGTGTGATGTAGGTCGTAATAATAGCAATACCAAAAGATCCGCCCAATTGACGCATCATTCCTGTAAAAGCCGCCCCTTCACCAATACTTCTTCCTTTTAAAGTAGAAAGCGATAGGGTAGTGATGGGTACAAATAGCAATCCCAATCCAATTCCTCTCAAGATTAATGGCCAGAACAAATGTTCTACTCCCGTATCGGGCGTCATTCGGCTGTACATCATGAAGGTAAAGAAGAAGAAAATTAAGAATCCCACTCCCACCATATAGCCTTGCGGAACTCCTTTTTGAATCATTTTACCAATGATAGGCATCATGAATGCCGTAGTTATGGAACCTGGAATTAATAATAAACCAGCATCTGTAGCTGTCCAACCCAAAATAGCTTGGGTGTAAATAGGAATAATAAGTGTAGAACCATACAAACCGAATCCAAGGATAAAACACATCACGACACCAATTCGGAGATTGCCATCTTTTAAAACACTGAGGTTGACAATGGGATGTTCGTAAGTAAGTTCTCGCCAGATAAAGGATAGTAATCCAAAAACGGATACAATACTCAAAACTAAAATAGTTGTATCGTTGAACCAGTCGTCTTGCTGACCGTGTTCTAGAACGTATTGTAACGAACCAATGAAACTCATAAGGAATAAAATTCCCCACCAGTCCACTTGATGTGCTTTTAATTTTTCGCCGTATTTAGGACTTCTCACAAAAGTAAACGCTAGAATAGCCGCTACAATCCCGATAGGAATGTTGATGTAAAAAATGTAAGGCCAAGAAAAATTATCTACGATATAACCTCCTAATGGTGGGCCTAGTGTTGGCCCAACAATAACTCCCATTCCGTAAATGGCTTGCGCCATTCCGCGTTTAGCCGCTGGATAACTTTCGGTAATAATAGTTTGAGCCGTTACCAATAACGCTCCACCACCCAAACCTTGAATGAATCGGTAAATTATCAGTTCCCATATATTACTTGCGTTACCACATAAAAAAGAAGCTGTAGTAAAGATGATGATGGAAACCACAAAATAATTTCGTCTTCCAAATTGTTGCGAAAGCCAGCTCGTCATCGGGATGACAATTACATTCGCAATAGCATAAGCAGTAATTACCCAAGCTACATCATTTAAGGTCGCTCCAAGACTTCCTCTCATATTGGTTAATGCCACGTTGACAATAGTGGTATCTACAATTTCGAGCAAGGCACAAAGTACCGCTGTAATGGTGATAATTACACGTCTATAGCCGTATTCTACTAAATCGTCTGCTTGTACCATTTTATTTTAAATGTACGTCAACATCCACATTCATTCCTGGACGTAATAATTTAATTTTTTCAGGATCGTTGTTCGCGTCTAAACTGATTTTTACAGGTAAACGTTGGATTGTTTTTACAAAGTTACCCGTAGCATTATCAGGAGGTAGCAATGAAAAACGCGCTCCTGTAGCTGGAGAAAAAGAAGTAATAGTTCCTTGGAAATCATAATCAGGATACGCATCTACTTTGATGGTTACTTTTTGTCCTTCTACCATTTTGTTCAATTGCGTTTCTTTGAAATTAGCAATTACCCAAGCCGAAGCATTATTGATAATTTGGAACAACGATTGCCCAGCCTGAACCAGTTGCCCGGGTTGAATATCTACTTTAGATACTTGTCCGTCGATAGCTGCAGTAACAACAGTATAAGTTAAGTTCAATTTAGCCGCCTCTAATTGTGCTTGCGCTCTTTTAATATTGGCAGCAGCCACTTCAGTTTGCTTATTAGACACTTTTGATTTGGCTTCAATAACCGATTTTTGGAAGCTAGATGCTTTTTGTTGTTGTTGCAAAATATGTACTTGCGTTTCAGCCTCTTGTTTGGCAGCCAAAGCTTGCTCGTATTGTTGTTTAGTAATTGAGTGATTTTTGTACAAATTATTGTATCTGTTGTAATCACTGGTTAAGCGTCCCAAACGAATTTTTGCCGCTTCAATATTACCACTTGCTGATTGAACATTAGCGTCAGAAACAGCCACGCTAGCTACGGCACCACTGATGTCTGCTTTTGACACTTCAAAACTACCTTCGGCAGCTACTAGTGCAGCATTAGCTTCTTCAATTTTAATTTTAAAATCTCTTTGGTCAATGGTGAATAAAGTATCTCCTTTTTTTACAAAATCGTTGTCTTTTACATATACTTTGTCCACATATCCCGAAACTCTTGGAATAATTGGATTCATTTTTTTCTCAATTTGAGCATCATCTGTTAGCTCATGAGATTGTGCGTGTAGGTATTTGTATGTTCCATAAGAACCACCTACAATGATTAATGCTAAAAATATAGTGATGAACTTTTTATTGGTATTTTTCTTTTCCATGTCAGGTGTCGATTATAGTTTTGAAATAGTGAAAGTGCTTGTTAGTTGCCCCGTTGCGTTAAGCAAGGCGTAGTATTTTTGAATGATATTGGCTTTGGCTAATGTTTTATTGATGTTAGCACTTAATTGTTCTACATCGGCTTCCAATAAGTCATTGGTATCCGCTAATCCATTATCGTATTTATCTTTGATGATTCGGTAATTTTCTGAAGATTGTGCCACAGCTTGTCCGTACACTTCATTTTGTTGGATAGCTAAATGGTATTCTTCCATCGCTTTTTGAACTTCAATTTTGATATAGTCGGTTAGCATGTCTTCTGAATTTTGAATTTCAGTTGCTTTGCTTTCGGCTAATCTGACAGCGGTGCCATTTTTAAAAATAGAACTCAAATCATACGATAATCCCAAACCATAATTCATGGCGTTTTGAACGGTTACCACATTTTTCAAATCCAATGCGACATAACCACCGATAAGGTTGATAGACGGATAATACCCCGCTTTTGCTACTTTAATATTGGCTTTGCTGGCTTTTCCTTGCAATTGAACTGCTTGTAAATCTTTTCTGTTTTCCAATGCAGGTTGCTCGCTTGTTGGAACATTATCCATTTTGAAATTAGCAAAATCACTTTCACGAATTTCTAATTGAGTTCCAATAGGCAATTTCAATAAAGTAATTAACTGAAAATTGATGATATTTTCGTTATTCACCGCTTCATCAATCGATAATTTGATTTTAGATACTTGCAATTGTGCTTTCAATAAATCATTTCGAGCGATGATTTCATTTTTTTCTAATTCGCTAAAATCAAACGCACGTTGTTCAGCTCGTTTTTGATTTTCTTTCAGCAGAGCAACTGTTTTCTGTGCCTTGAACAAACTAGCATAATAGTTGATAACTTTCATTGCCACTTCTTCTTTGGTGTGTGCAGCAGTAGCGGTTTCGGCTTCATACAAATTTTCATGCATCTGTACACTATTCTGCATTTTGAAACCCGCAAAAATAGGAAGCGTCGCGTTGGCTTGCCCTAACATTAATTGGTCAACCACAGGTGTGGCAGCAGTAGAGGTACTCCCTTGATTTGCTTTTAAATTAATAGAGGCATTGGCCAATCGTTGGTATTGACCTGAAATTTTGAAATCAGGGTATTGATTGTTTTTTGCCGATTGTAACTCGTATTTTTTAGAGCTTACTTTGGCATTTGCCAATCCCACTTCATTGCTTTTGTCCCAAGCTAAATGAACGGCTTCGTCTAGTGTTAGACTTCTTTTTTCTTGTGCGTCTATTGAGCTTATCCCTAAAACGGATAATCCAAAGAGCAAGAATCGATTAATTTTCTTCATGTATCAGTAGCGCTTTTATGGTTTGTTGTATATGATTTTTTAATTCTTTTGTACTATAATTTTCAAAGGATTCTTTGGTATTCAATCCCAGTACTTCTTCAAAAAACGGTTTGTTCATTTGAAAATGAAAAAAAGTCCCTAAAATAGTAGGAGTGAGCAACGGAACAATAATATCTTTTCTAAAAACGCCTTTTTTCTGTCCTTCTTCAATGATGGTTTCGAGCGTTTTTAGATTTCCTTTTTTTAATTCAGAAAATGCCGCTAAACTTTTGGCTCTTTTTTCCGAATTGAATTCAAAATGTAAAATCCGGTAAATTCCTTTGTTTTTGTTGATTCGATTGATGTACAATTCAATCAGCTTATTGATTTTGTCAATAGGTTCTAACTCTTCCTGAATCAAATGATCCAATTGATTTTTCAAATCCGATGTTCTATAAAAAAGCAAAGATTCCAATAAACGTTCTTTCGACCCAAAATAGTACGAAATCATAGCAATATTGATTTTGGCTACTTTCGAAATATCCCGAATAGAAGTACCGTCAAAACCCTTTTCCGCAAATAAGGTTTCGGCTACTTCTAAAATCTGAATCTGTTTGTCGTTGAAATTGTTTTTCACACTCTTTTTTTAATAACTACAAAATTAAACAACTGTTTAATTAAACAAGTGTTTAAATTGCGTTTAACACTATTTTAACAAATGATTAGCGCTATAAAAAAGTGCGGAAAGGTTAAAAATTATACGATTGATTTACCCAAACAAACACTTGTTACCACATTTTCATATTGGTCGAAGTTAGGGATAATAGAATACCCCATTTTCGTGTACAATTGAATGGCTTCAGGATTGTTAGTAACTGTTTCCAGAATACAATTGGTGAAACCGTATTCGCTTGCCCAATTTTCTAATGCAGATAGGATTCTTCTCGCAATACCTTGACCGCGAAAATCAGGATGTACAAACATTCGTTTTATTTCGGCGGTAGTGCTATTATAGGGTTTGAAAGCACCACAACCAATAGCATGATTACCTTGGTAGCCAACTACGACATTCTTAATGTGATCTAAAGTGTCGAATTGAGCATAAAACGCATGATCTTCACCATCTCTACGAGCTAAATCTTCGTCTAATAGAGCGACTAAACTTAAAAAGTCTTTGTTGTCTGATGCCGTTCTTTCGAATGTCATTGAGATGGTTTGTGTTATTTTAATATGACGAAGGTGAAATAATTATTTTTTACCTGAAATTTCAATATTAAAATTCCAAGGGTGTGAATACCAAACTGTAGAATCTTCTAAACTAGTTCCTTTGCTACGGCTAGCTTCTCCACTGTATCCTCCTGAAAAACAAAAACCAGTACCTGAGTTTGTATTGCCGTAGCTTCCTGTATTTACTCCTAGTGCAATACCATCAACTAAATACCATTGAAAAATATAAGTAGTGTCTTTTTTGAATAGAAGATGTAAATTTTCTATGTTAAATGCTATAGCTCCTCCATTAAAGGTATCTAAAACAGTAGTGTTAGTTGACGCTATAATTTTACCATTAGTCTCTCTTATGTTCAATTTTAACTGAACATTTTGATTATAGTTGGTCTGTGAGTTGAAGTATTTGAAGCCTGAATCCATTAAAACAGTGAATCGTAGTGGATTGACATCTGTACTAAATTTAACTGCTTGACCAGTACCAACAATTCTATCATTTGGTAAAATATCAGGAGCATTAGTTCGATTATCTCCTCCAAACCATTTATTAGCATTCATAGTCGTCATACACGATTCTGAAAAATTTTCTAACATACTAGTTAAAGTAACTATATATTCTTTTTTGTCTCCCGTTTCAGAAGTTACAGTGTATTTTACTGGAGATGAATAATCTTTAACATTGTTTGGATCAGGAGAAATAGTTGCTCTATCAGAATAGCGAACCGATACATTCAAATTTGTGAGATCTAAAAAACTAGGTACTCGTTGACTAATGGTATAGTTTTGAGTATTTATTTGAGGATTAATAAGCAAAGAACCTGCATTTATTGTAAGCCCAAGAATAGAATTTTCAGTGCTTAACAATCTCTTTATCGAAATATTGTAAAGTTGGATGTCTCCATTTTCTGCGGTAACAGTAAAACTAAAATCTCCTGTAATAGTAGTAATTTTACTTGGATCGGGACTAATAGTAGCTCCTTTAGATACAGGTATATTCAGGCTTAATCCATTCAAATCAATAGTACTATCTACAGTTCCAATTATAGAATTTTCGATAATCTCAAAACTTTTACTGAAGCCACCTCTAGTTAAAGTGAATGAAAGAATTTTATTTTCATTACTTAATGGAACTTCAGTACAATTTGATAGAATTAAACTAGAAAAAATTAATACAATGATTGAATATATTTTAAATTTCGGAGAAAAACATTTCATATTTGAGTAGGATTTAGTTTTGATTTGTTAGAATTTGAAACTTATTTTTTATTGTATTCTATGATTTAAATATCTTTTTCTTAAAAGATTTAAGGAAAAATGAATATCAAAAATAGAAAAAAAAATATAACAGTTGGCTTTTTTTATAAAAAATATCTGACGTTTCAAAATATGAGATATATTTTTAAAATAAAAAAACCTATTGAATCTCAATAGGTTTTATAAAATTAGTGATGATTTTTCTTACCGAATAGCTTTGACGAACTCTTCAATTTTTCCGGTTCCATTTTGAGTTAAATGCGTAATGAAAGCACTTCCAATGATGGCGCCTTTGGCAAATTCAGTCGCCTGGTTGAACGTTTCGGCATTGTTGATTCCAAAACCAATGATTTGTGGATTTTTCAAATTCATAGAAGCAATGCGTTTGAAATAATTTTCTTGTGTACTCCCAAAACCAGATTGCGAGCCCGTTACGCTGGCAGAGCTTACCATGTAGATAAATCCGTCAGAGACGCTATCAATAAAACGGATGCGTTCGTCAGATGTTTGTGGTGTGATTAAAAACACGTTGATGAGGCCGTATTTTTCAAAAGTCGCTTTGTATTCGTCTGCATATACATCTACGGGTAGGTCAGGGATAATTAAACCGTCAATACCAATTTCGGCACATTTTTTACAAAAGTTCTCTACTCCGTATTGTAGCATTGGGTTAAAATACCCCATAATTACTAATGGAATAGAAACCGTTTTACGAATATCTTTCAATTGGTCAAACAACACTTGTGTAGTCATTCCATTGTGTAGGGCTTGGGTAGAACTTGCTTGTATCGTAGGTCCATCAGCTAAAGGGTCGCTAAATGGTAATCCAATTTCAATCATATCAACACCGCTTTTTTCTAAATCTTGAAGGATTTGTACCGTATCGTTCAAGTTAGGGTAGCCAGCTGAAAAATAGATAGACAATACTTTTTTAGTTTCTTGTAATTTTTGATTTATTCGGTTCATTTTAATTTACGATTTACGATATACGATGGGACGTATAGTATATTTTGTTACAGTTTAAAATAATCAATATAGGTATTCAAATCTTTGTCGCCACGTCCCGAAAGATTAATTACGACCACGTCGTTAGGTTTGAATTTCATTTCGTCCAAAACAGCAAAGGCGTGCGCACTTTCAATAGCGGGTATAATTCCTTCTAATTTAGACAATTCCAATCCCCAATTCATAGCTTGTGCATCAGTGATGGAAATGAATTGCGCTCTTCCTGAGGCGAACAAATGCGCGTGCATGGGTCCAACACCTGGATAATCCAATCCAGCCGAAATAGAGTAAGGTTCCGTAATTTGTCCGTCAGGAGTTTGCATCAACAAGGTTTTACTTCCGTGAATAATACCCACTTTACCCAAAGCAGAAGTAGCAGCACTTTCACCAGAATCTACTCCTAAACCTGCCGCTTCCACAGCAATGATATTGACTTCTTTTTCATCCAAAAAGTGGTAATAGGCTCCCGCAGCATTACTTCCTCCACCCACACAGGCAATCACATAATCTGGATTTTCTTTGCCTTCTTTTTCCAATAATTGGCTTTTGATTTCTTTTGAAATCACCGATTGGAAACGCGCCACCATATCGGGATAAGGGTGTGGTCCTACCACAGAACCAATGATGTAATAGGTGTCAACAGGATTGTTAATCCAATCGCGAATGGCTTCGTTGGTAGCATCTTTTAAGGTTCTTGAACCTGAAAGTGCTGGACGCACTTCGGCACCCAACATTTTCATACGAGCTACATTGGGTGCTTGACGTTTGATGTCAATTTCTCCCATATAGACAATACATTCTAAGCCCATTAAAGCACAAACCGTTGCTGTAGCTACACCGTGTTGACCTGCACCGGTTTCAGCAATGATTCGTTTTTTGCCCAAACGTTTGGCTAATAAAATTTGCCCAATCGTATTATTTACTTTATGCGCTCCCGTATGGCACAAATCTTCTCTTTTGAGGTAGATTTTTGTATTGTATTTTTCAGACAAACGCGCTGCAAAGTAGAGCGGAGTAGGTCGTCCTACATAATCTTTCAATAAAGCGTCAAACTCAGCTTGAAACTCAGGTTCGGCTGTAATTTTTAAATAGTTTTGGCGTAATTCTTCTACATTTGGATATAACATTTCTGGAATGTAAGCTCCTCCAAATTCTCCATAATAGCCTTTTTCGTTGACGTTGTAACTCATGGTATGTACTTTTTTAAAAGTTTATTTTTTGTTTGAAACGATGTAATTCTTCGCTGTTTTTTAATCCTGCTTCGATTTCAAATTTACTATTTACATCGACAGCATAAATGGGTAAATCGGTTTTTAGTATTTCGTTGACTAAATCGATTTCGTCTAATCCAATACCTCCGCTTAAAAAGAAAGGCTTTTGCGAAGGATATTTTGCTAGGACTTTCCAATCGAAAGTAGTCCCGTTACCTCCTGGTAGTTTCCCTTTGGTATCAAAAAGGAAATAATCACAAACCGTTTCGAAAGGGTGTAATTGGTCAAAATCAAAATCAGCATCCACTGAAAACACTTTAATGATTTCAATGCTTTTATCCAATTTATTTCTTAATTCTTGACAAAATGCCACCGACTCTTGTCCGTGTAATTGAACAGCTTGTAAATCGTATTGGGCTACTTTTGTTACAATTTCTTTTGGATTAACATTAACAAATACGCCTGTTTTTTTGATGCTTTTAGGCAAATTAGGCATTTCTCCATCAAAATAACGCGCCGATTTCTCCCAGAATATAAAGCCCATATAATCGGGTAGGAGCGATCCTACTTCGAGTATATTGTCGGGATATTTCATGCCGCAGATTTTGAGTTTCATGTTTTAGTGCTTTGAGTTTTGGGCTTTGGGCTTTGGGCTGAATGCTCACAGCCCAAAGCTAATCGCTTAAAGTTTACTTATAAATTCTTTTGCCGCTTGACCTGCATTATCCGTTTTTATGAAGTTTTCACCAATTAAAAAACCTTGGTAACCATAGGGTTTTAATTCGGTTATGGCTTCAATAGACGAAATGCCACTTTCGGATACTTTTACAAATTCATTCGGAATTTGGTCAGCCAATGTCTTGCTGAAATCCAAACTCACTTCGAATGTTTTTAAATTTCGGTTATTCACTCCAATCATGTCCAAACTCGGCATAATCGATTTTTCTAATTCTTCTTGATTGTGTACTTCCAAAAGGACTTCCAATCCTAAACTATGTGCAAATTCGGATAAATGTTTGATTTCCTCTCGGCTCAAAACTGCTGCAATCAACAGAATTAAGTCGGCACCGTGCGCTTTGGCTTCCAAAATTTGGTATTCGTCCACAATGAATTCTTTTCGCAAAAGCGGAATATTTACGCTAGCTCTCGCCAACAATAAATCGTCCAAAGAACCTCCAAAATACTTTCCATCTGTTAAAACAGAAATACCACAAGCGCCTGCTGTTTCATAGCCTTTGACTACTTCTTCTACGGTAAAACCGTAATTAATTTCTGCTTTGGAAGGCGAACGACGTTTGTGTTCTGCAATAATTCCCGAACTACTGTTTCGTAAATTGTGGCTCAACGAAATAGTTTGTTTTTCAAAAAACACTGATGCTTCCAATTGTGAAACTGGAATAATCGATTTTTTGAGTACGACTTCTCTTCGTTTGTCTAGTATTATTTTGTCGAGTATGTTCATTACTATAATTTAAATCTTTTAATCTTTCAATGTCTATTTACTTAACTTTTGTAAAATTTGCAAAGATTGCAATCCTTTTCCGGAGAATAAACTCTCCTTGGCTAATTCAAAACCTTCTAATGGACTGCATTGGGTCACCGTAGCAATAGCCATAGCTGCATTGGCACAGACTACATTATTTTGGGCTTCGGTTCCTTTTCCTGAAATGATATCAGTAAATAATTGCGCGGATGCTTCGATTGTTTTTCCACCTTCAATTTCTGTTTGTGACAAAAGACGAACGCCAAAATCATCTGGATTCAACATCAGTTCTTTGGTATTGGTGATGCATTTGGTTGGACAGGTTAACGATACTTCGTCATAACCGTCTAACGAATGTAAAATCGTAAAATTTCTATCCGTGTTTTGATACAAATACGCATACATTCGAGCCAACTCCAAGTTGAAAACGCCCACCAATTGATTTTGAGGAAACGCAGGGTTTACCATAGGACCCAACATATTGAAAAAGGTTTTTACGCCTAATTCTTTTCGAATAGGTCCTACATTTTTCATAGCAGGGTGAAAGAGTGGAGCGTGCAAAATACATATGCCTGCTTTTTCCATACATTTTTCTAAGAAACCAGCATCATTACTGAATTTAATTCCCATTTTTTCCATCACATTACTCGATCCCGAAATAGACGAAACACCGTAATTTCCGTGTTTAGCGACTTTAATTCCCGCACCAGCCGCTACAAAAGAGGCCAAGGTCGAAATGTTAAACGTATCTTTTCCATCGCCACCCGTTCCGCACAAATCAATGGTGTTATAGCCTGATAAATCGACACGGATACACAAATCCAATAAGGCTTCACGAAAACCAGCTAATTCTTCAATGCTAATGCTACGCATCATATACACCGTCAAGAAAGAAGCAATTTGGCTCGTATTGTATTCCCCGTTAGAGATGTTTACTAAAACGTTCTTAGCCCCTTCTTTCGAAAGCATTTCGTGATTGATTAATCTGTTGAGTATATTTTTCATTTTCTTTTTTTTGCCGCAAAGGCGCTAAGCTTATTAAGATTTAACCCAATTTTCTAACATTTTCTTTCCGTTAGGTGTCAATACACTTTCTGGGTGAAATTGAACTCCTCGAACATCATACGTCTTGTGGCGAAGTGACATTACTTGTCCGTTTTCGTCAAAAGAGGTAGCTTCTAAACAATCGGGTAAATTCGTGTCAACTACCCAAGAATGGTAACGTCCTACTTCAAATACATTTTCCAATCCTTCAAAAAGCAATTCGTCGTTCACTGCTTTTGTAACGTTAGTAGCTACACCATGATAGACTTTGTCCAAATTAGAAAGTGTGCCTCCATAAACCTCACCGATGGCTTGTTGACCTAGGCATACACCAAAAATACTTTTAGTAGGTCCGTAGTGCTGAATGACTTGTTTCAATAAACCGGCTTCCTCTGGAATTCCAGGGCCTGGCGATAATAAAATTTTGTCAAAATGAGCAATATCTTCCATCTCAAATTCATCGTTTCTATACACGGTTACTTCACAATCTAAATCTTCTAAATAGTGGACTAAATTGTAAGTGAAGCTATCGTAATTGTCTATGACTAGTATCTTTTTCATTTTTTTTATTAAAAAATTGAAAGATTTAAAGATTGAAAAATTAATATCTTTAAATTCTTAAATTATTGAATTTTATATCGTTTCTGCCAAATCCAAAGCCGTATTCAAGGCTCTTAATTTGTTGTACACTTCTTGCATTTCACTTTCTTCATCAGAATCAGCTACAATTCCAGCACCCGCTTGACAATGCAATTGGTGGTTTTTACTAAGGAACGTTCGAATCATAATCGCATGATTGAAATTGCCTTTAAAATCCATAAAGCCAATGGCTCCTCCATAAAAATTACGATTCGTTTTTTCGTAATCTTCAATCAATTGCATGGCACGGTGTTTTGGTGCACCACTTAAGGTTCCCGCAGGGAAAGTATCGGCTACTACTTGCATCGTTGAGGCTACATCGTGTAAATGGCCTGTTACTTTGGATACCAAATGAATCACATGCGAAAAGAATTGTACTTCTCGGTATTTTTCTACTTGTACCTCGTGGCCGTTTCGGCTTAAATCGTTTCGAGCCAAATCAACCAACATCACGTGTTCGCTATTTTCTTTTTTATCTTCGGATAATTGTTTGGCCAAAACGGCGTCTTTTTCATCGTCACCCGTTCTTTTGAATGTTCCAGCAATGGGATGAATCTCTGCTTTGCGGTCTTTTACAATAATTTGGGCTTCGGGTGAAGAACCAAATATTTTGAAATCGCCATAATCAAAGAAGAAGAGATAAGGCGATGGGTTGATGCTTCTCAAGGCACGGTACACATTGAATTCGTCGCCTTTGAATCCTTGTGTAAAACGTCTGGATAAAACCAATTGGAACACATCGCCACGATAACAATGTTTTTTAGCCAAAGCCACATTGTGTTTGAACTCGTCGTCGGTTAAATTAGAAAATCCTTGACCGTCTTTTGAAAATGAATAAGAAGCAATATTGCGAGATTGTAATAACTGTTCGATTTCTGCAATGTTGTTTTTTCCGTCCAAACTATGGCAGAAAATATACGCCTCATTTTTGAAATGGTTGATGGCGATAATATTTTGGTACACTGCGTAAAACACATCAGGAATGGTATTGCTATTTTCTTTTTTGGCAATGTTTACTTTCTCAAAGTAACGCACGGCATCGTAAGAAATGTAACCAAACAAACCATTATTAATGAATTTGAAATCGTTTTTCTCTGATTCAAATTGCCCTGAAAATTCTTGGATTACGGCAGGAATATCAGTTTGGGAATCAATCGCTATTTTTTCAGCACTTCCATCAGGATAGTTTTTGATGATTGTTTCGTTTTCGATTTTAATAGACGCAATTGGATTGCAACAGATGTACGAAAAACTATTGTCGTTTCCGTGGTAGTCGCTACTTTCTAAAAGCAAACTATTCGGGAATTTATCGCGTATTTTCAAGTACACACTCACCGGCGTAATCGTGTCGGCTAGGATTTGTTTGTATTTTGTATTTAAAATAAAAGATTTCAAAATATTCATTTTTAAAATGTTATCAAAAGCATCGTTTTGGATATGAAAAAAGGCCTGTCGTCATGACAAGCCTTTTATATTTATAGTAATACTACAGGAGCTTTGTTCACGACGATTGACGTAAATTGTTCCACCACCAAGTATTGTTTGTAATCGTTATCATATTCTGTTTATGTGTTGACAAATATATAAAGGTTATTCCATTATCCCAATATAAAAAAGCGAAAAAAAATATATTTTTCTCGCTTTTTTGTTAAATTAAGCTTGGGTTGCAGACTTGTTGTGTAATTTTTTTTAACCACATAGATACATAGAATTGCAGTGTATTTAAAAGATTCGGATAGGCATTTTATTTTTCACAAAGTAAATCTATGTGAAGAATAGAATTTATTTCTATCCATTCTTTAATTATAAATCATAAATCTATGTTTCTATGTGGTTCATTTTTTTTTAATTTGAATTTCAACCTAAATGGATTGCATTTTCAATTATGAAACCAATTCGCCTTGATTTCTAAAGACCAATTGTCCGTCAAAAGCATCTAAAAGAATAATACTTTCGGTTTTGATGTTACCTGCTAATATTTCTTTAGACAATTGGTTTAATACCTCCCTTTGAATCACCCGTTTTACAGGTCTGGCTCCAAATTGGGGATCGTACCCTTTTTGAGACAAATACTCGATGGCTTCAGGCGTAGCATCCATCGTGATGCCTTGTTGTGCTAACATTTTGGTTACTGATTTCAGTTGTAAGCCTACGATTTGTGCAATATTAGCATTGGTCAAAGGCGTGAACATTACAATTTCGTCAATACGGTTGATGAATTCAGGTCGCACGGTTTGTTTCAATAAGCCTAATACTTCTACTTTGGCCGACTCCGTTGCCGCTTCGATACCGCCTTTCAAGTTTTCAAAAGTGTCTTGAATAATTTGGCTACCCATATTGGATGTCATGATGATAATCGTGTTTTTGAAGTCGGCCAAGCGTCCTTTGTTATCTGTCAAACGTCCTTCGTCCAACACTTGTAACAGGATATTAAACGTATCCGGATGCGCTTTTTCAATTTCGTCCAACAAGATCACAGAGTAGGGTTTTCTTCGCACGGCTTCGGTCAATTGTCCCCCTTCGTCATAGCCTACATATCCTGGAGGTGCACCCACTAAACGACTCACCGAGTGGCGTTCTTGGTATTCGCTCATATCAATTCGGGTCATGGCATTTTCATCGTCAAAAAGGTATTCGGCCAAGGCTTTTGCCAATTCCGTTTTACCAACTCCCGTTGTTCCCAAGAAAAGGAAAGTACCAACAGGCTTTTTCATGTCTTGCAAACCGGCACGACTCCTACGAACAGCATCGCTTACCGCTTCAATGGCTTCTTCTTGACCCACCACACGTTTGTGTAATTCGTCTTCTAATTTTAATAGTTTTTCTCTTTCACCTTGTAGCATTTTGGTAACTGGAATTCCAGTCCATTTACCGACTACTTCAGCAATATCTTCTCGGGTAACGACTTCTTTTATCAAGGAAGTTCCCGACTGATTTTCTTGCAATTGTTTTACCAAAGCATCCAAAAGTTCCTGTGCTTCTTTAATTTTTCCGTAACGAATTTCGGCTACTTTTCCATAGTCACCATCACGCTCGGCACGTTCTGCTTCGTATTTGAAATCTTCAATTTCGGTTTTAACGGCTTGGATGTTATCTACCACATCTTTTTCCGATTTCCATTTGGCATAAATTTCGTTGCGGTCTTCTTTCAAATTCGCCAAGTCCATGCCCAAGACTTTCAATTTACTTTCGTCTTTTTCGCGTTTGATGGCTTCAATTTCGATTTCTAATTGCATGATTTTTCGATCCAAAACGTCCAATTCTTCGGGTTTTGAATTGATTTCCATACGCAATTTAGAAGCCGCTTCGTCCATTAAATCGATGGCTTTATCAGGTAAAAAACGGTTGGTAATATAGCGTTGCGATAATTCTACCGCGGCAATAATCGCCTCATCTTTGATTTGTACTTTGTGGTGTGTTTCGTATTTTTCTTTGATACCACGTAAGATAGAAACCGCGCTTTCTGTATCCGGTTCTTCTACCATTACTTTTTGGAAACGTCTTTCAAGGGCTTTGTCTTTTTCAAAATATTTTTGGTATTCGTCTAAAGTAGTTGCTCCAATTGCACGCAATTCGCCACGTGCCAAAGCAGGTTTTAAAATATTAGCCGCATCCATAGCGCCTTCGCCACCTCCGGCACCCACAAGCGTGTGGATTTCGTCAATGAAAAGGACAATATCGCCTTCGGCAGAAGTCACTTCTTTCACTACTGATTTCAAACGTTCTTCAAATTCACCTTTGTATTTGGCACCCGCAATCAAGGCTCCCATATCGAGTGAGAAGATGATTTTGTCCTTTAGATTATCTGGAACGTCACCATCTACTATTCGGTGCGCTAAACCTTCGGCAATGGCGGTTTTACCCACACCAGGCTCACCTACTAACATCGGGTTGTTTTTAGTTCGTCGTGTTAGAATTTGCAGCACACGACGAATTTCTTCGTCACGACCAATAACGGGATCCAATTTGCCGCTTCGAGCTAAATCGTTCAGGTTTTTGGCGTATTTGTTTAAGGCGTTGTAGGTTTCTTCGGCAGAGGCAGAGGTCACTCTTTCGCCTTTTCTCATTTCTTCAATGGCGGCTTTTAGTCCTTTTTCGGTTACGCCTTGGTCTTTTAAAATTTGAGCAATTTTACTTTTGGAACCAAAAATAGCGAGTACCAAATGTTCTACCGAAACGAATTCGTCGTTCATTTTTCCAGCCAAGATTTCGGCTTCGTTCAAAGTGCTATTGGCGGTTCTGGATAGCATAATATCGCCACCTGAAACTTTAGGGAAACTTTGAATGGTACTTTCTAAGATTTGTTTGAAAAGTGACACATTCACGTTCAATTTTTTTAATAGAAAAGGCGTTACATTTTCATCGACTTCTAAAAGCGCTTTGAAAATGTGTTCGTTTTCAATTTGTTGTTGACCAAATCCTTGCGCTAACTGTTGCGAAAGTTGGATGGCCTCTTGCGATTTGGTAGTAAATTTATTAATGTTCATTTTTGTCTTTTTTTAAAGTTGAATTTGGGGTTAAATAAATACCTTTGGAGAAAATTCGTCAATTGTTATTCCACTCCTAAATTTACGACAATTTGACCTATATCAAGGGGTTACAGCCGACAAAATGACTTAAAAAACGACAAAATGACTTTATTTACTTCTATTTTTGGAGATTCAGAAAAGAAAAACACCAATGCATCCAAAATTAATTGGATTCCATTGACTGATTTGGGGCAATTGAACGAGATTATGGAATTGTCTCATCAACAAGCCGTAGCGATTTTTAAACACAGCACGCGTTGCAGTATTAGCCGTATGGCATTGAAACAATTTGAGAATGAATTTGATTTGGAAGGTAATGTGACGCCGTATTTTTTGGACTTGTTGAATCACAGGGATATCTCAAATGAGATTGCGACTCGTTTTGAGGTGTACCACCAATCGCCACAATTGCTTTTGATTAAAGAAGGAAAATCAGTCTACGATGCTTCGCATAGCGATATTGATGCGGTGGAGTTGAAGGGGAGGATGTAGTCTATTTTCTTGAAGAATCCTTTACGAACATATTGAAGAGAAGTCCACCCATTACCGCTCCATATAGTGTGGAGTTCAATGGTTTTGAAGTAATGGCACAAGTACCCGAGGCACAGCCTACATAGTAATAATATCCATAACCAGCTAGGGCGCCAACAGCAATTCCAAGACCAGTTATAACTAATACTTTTGTACTCATGAATTGCTTTTTTCTACAATGACTTTGATCAGGTCTTCTTTAGAAAGCACCCCTGATTGTCGCCATAATGGTTTCCCATTTTGAAATAAAATCATCGTTGGAACACCACGAACTTGGTATTGTGCAGCTACAGCTTGGTTTTTATCCACATCAATTTTAATGATGGAGATGCGTTCGCCTAAATTGGCTTTTACCTCTTTTAAAATTGGGGCTAACATTTGGCAAGGCCCACACCAAGTAGCAAAAAAGTCCACTAAAACTGGTTTGTCGGATTGTATGATTTGATTAAAAGAGCTCATATTTTTTTATTTTTTTGAGTAGGGAACAGCACAGCCATTGGCACCGCAACCCATATTAAAAATCACTTGAATCAAGAAAAAGGCGCCAAAAAACACAAAGGTTCCTTCTCTCAACATATAGGCCTGACTGAAAAGAAAAATCGCAAAAGCCAAACGTACCCAGCGCATGAGGTGCCAATTGGTTAAAAGTAAGTTTTTCATAATAATATTTTATTAACCTGTTGGGTGTGATTATTAAAAACGTCAATTCGAGTGTTTTTTGTGTAGTGCAACGAAACAAAAAATGTATCGAGAATCGTTTTTAATGAAATTTTACTTGTTCTCGATACAATTTTCTTCCCGAAGATTCGGGAGAAAATCACTCGAACTGACGTAAAATTATCATCAAAAACCAATCTAACGTGTTTTATTAATAGTTAGCTTTAATAATTTTGTATTTTTCGTCAAAAGAAACGGTGTCTTGTAATTTTTTGAGTGCCACTTCTTGGGTACTAGTAATCACCACTTCGCTAAAATTGGAATTCATATTGACATTTAAAACGGTGTCTAACGACGCTAATTTTTCAGAAACGGTAGCTTTGCAACCACTGCAAGTAATGCCTTCAAATTCATACAAATGCACTTTAGCTTCGGTGTTTTTTTTGAATTCAATTCCTAATTCCGTATTCGCTCTTGGCGCCACCGAATTGGTACATACTTCCATTTTTTCAATAGTAAAAGCTCCTGAAAATAGATTGGTGTATTCTACTTTGTTACCACCAAAAGGAGGGCCTTGTTCAAATTCACGATTGAACAGCAAACCTACCAATTTTCCTTTGGGAGCTAACAATTGGTGCATTTTCCAAACGTATTTTGGTCGCATCGTTGGCGGAAGCGCACAAAAGAAAGTTTGTTCAATAATCCAGTCGTACTGTCCTTGATACTCAAAAAAGTCGCCTAAAATGATTTTGACATTCGGGTGATTGACAAATTTTTGTTGTAACACTTCAATTAAAGTAGGTGCAATATCAATTACCGTTATATTGGTGAAACCTTGTTGTAAAAGGTATTCTGCCTCATAGGAATTCCCACCACCCGGAATTAAAATGGCGCTATTTTTATCTTCAATAGTATCAATTAGTTCTTGAATAGGAGGGGAAACCGTTCCCAAATCCCAACCCGTAGCCTTTGCCTTGTATTGGGCATCCCAATAGGTTTGGTCTAACGGTTTTTCGCAAGAAGTCACACAACATTTTACATCTTCCATGGTATTTTTATTTTTTTAAAACTACTTGATAGTCATTAATTTTTAATAACAATTTTACGTCAGTTCGAGTGATTTTCTCCCGAATCTTCGGGAAGAAAATTGTATCGAGAACAAGTAAAATTTTATTAAAAACGATTCTCGATACATTTTTTGTTTCGTTGCACTACACAAAAAACACTCGAATTGACGTTTTTAATAATTGTTTTCCCGATTTATTACTTCAGTACCTTACTTTGGCACACAAAATCGGTTCTAGGAACCGTTGTTTTTGCAATCGCATTGAAACCGCCTTCCACTTCGCTAAAGTTTCTGAAACCGCGCGCCTCCAAAATAGAAGCCGCAATCATCGAACGGTAACCGCCTGCGCAGTGCAAGAAAAAATGTTCTTTTGGATTGATGTCTTTTACCCATTCGTTGATGTACGCCAAAGGTTTGCTATACGCCTCTTCCACATGCTCGGCTTCGTATTCACTTTCTTTACGAATATCGATGATTTTGCTTTCGCCAATGGTTACTTGATTGGCAAATTCCTCGGCTGAAATTCGGTTGATGGTATCTATTTCGTGACCTGCTTTTTTCCAAGCTTCGAATCCGCCTTCTAAATGTCCGATCAGGTTGTCGAAACCCACACGGCTTAAACGGGTTACGGTTTCTTCCTCGCGACCGTTGGGAGTCACTAAAATAATCGGTTGGTTCACATCGGCAATTAAAGCGCCTACCCAAGGAGCAAAATCGCCATCGATGCCAATATTGATAGCCTGCGGAATGAATCCTTGTGCGAACTCCCCATTGTTGCGAGTATCTAGAATTAGCGCTTTGGTTTCTTCCACCATCATTTCAAATTGGTTGACAGGAATAGCGCGCATTCCGTTGTTCAAAACGGTTTCAAAACTTTCGTATCCTTTTTTGTTCATCGCTACATTCATCCCAAAATAAGCTGGTGGAGGCAACAAGCCTTCGGTCACTTCTTTGATGAATTCTGCTTCAGTCATATTCGCTCTTAGTGCGTAATTGGTTGCTTTTTGGTTGCCAATAGTAGATACCGTTTCTTTGCTCATATTTTTTCCGCAAGCACTTCCGGCACCATGAGCAGGATAGACAATTACATCATCAGCTAGCGTCATGATTTTGTTGCGAAGCGAATGGTACAAAGTGGCTGCCAATTCTTCTTGTGTCATCGAAGCGGCTTTTTGAGCCAAATCAGGACGACCCACATCGCCAATAAACAAGGTATCTCCAGAGAAAATCGCGTGGTCTTTCCCGTTTTCGTCTATCAATAAGAAAGTGGTACTTTCCATAGTGTGACCTGGCGTATGCAGTACTTTTATTTTGATGTTACCTACTTCAAACAGTTGATTGTCTTCGGTAACAATGGCTTCAAACTCTGGTTTAGCGGTTGGACCATAGACAATTTTAGCTTTGGTTGCTTTGCTCAAATCCACGTGACCCGAAACGAAATCAGCATGAAAATGGGTTTCAAAAATGTATTTTAATTTGACGTTATCGCGTTTCAAACGGTCTAAATACGGTTGTACTTCGCGCAATGGGTCAATAATGGCGGCTTCTCCGTTAGAAGTGATATAATACGCACCTTGTGCTAAACATCCGGTATAAATTTGTTCAATTTGCATGATTGTAAATGTCTTTTTTTGAACTACAAATGTAATTCTGAATTCTGATTTGTATGGTGACTTTAGTTACTTAACTAGTTATTTTAAGAAAATTTCTTTGGTGATAATATAGAGACCCATAATGAGGATGAACCAGCCAAAAATAGGTTTGAGTTTGCTGCCGTCAATTCGTTTTGAAATTTGGGTGCCAACGAGCATTCCAATAAAGGCAATACTCGAAATAATCAATAAAAAGGGATAATCAATGGGGGTATTAATATATAAATCACCTGCGAAACCAATGCTAGAATTGATAAAAATGATTAGTAATGACGTTCCTACGGCTTGCTTCATGGGGAGTTTAGCAAAAAACAACAAAGCAGGAATGATTAAAAAACCGCCGCCAGCACCCAGAAAACCCGTGATGATTCCGATGAAGAAACCAATGATGGCGAGTTGGGTATAATTAGTTGTAGCACCTTGTATTTGAATAGTTTTAGTACGAATCATCGAGATGGATGCTAAAATCATGAGTATCGAAAAAACAATCATGATTAGGAAATTTTTCGACACTTTGTAGGAAGCTATCGAAAATAGTGTTTCGGCAATTTGCGGAAAAATAACTTCTCGAATAATTAAGATGGCGAATATAGACGGTACCGCAAAATAGAGCGCCGATTTGATTTTGAGGTTTCCCATTCTATAATGGCTAATGCAACCTAAACCCGCCGTGATTCCTACAATAAATAGTGAATAGCTAGTAGCTAGTTCAGGGTCAATTTTGAATAAATAGACTAATATGGGTATGGTTAAAATAGAACCGCCACCGCCCACTAGGCCTAGGGAAAGTCCGATAATTATAGCAGCAAAGTAGCCTATGTATTCCATCTGTAATTTTTATTGCAAATGTTGGACTTTAGAATAAGTATTAGTGTAACATTTGTCACAATGGTACTATTTTTTCAACAATTCGATGTGGTTGCGGTGCAATTTCAATAAGTTTCGTTGTTCCATTTTTTTGAGTAATCGTGAAATTACTTCTCGGGACGTATTGAGTTCTGTAGCAATTTCTTGATGCGACAATTTTAAGTCTTGGCAACCACAAGCATCGGCGTGGCGTTTTAAATAGAATTCCAAACGCTCGTCCATCGCTCTAAAAGCAATGCTGTCAATGACTTCGAGTACTTCTTCAAAACGACTACGATACGTGCCAATAACAAATTCGTACCAAGAACGGTGTTTCATCATCCATTGATCCATAAGGGATAGCGGTACCAAAATCAACTCGGCATCTTCGACCACTTTGGCCATGATTTGGCTTTTTTCTGATTTGGTAGCACACACCATCGAGATAGCGCAAGCCTGACCGGGTTGGAGGTAATACATAAAAAACTCGCCGCCTTCTTCGCCTTCTCGATAGACTTTGATTTTGCCTTTGGTTACCAGTACCGTATTTTTAATGTACTGACCTGTTCGCATAATGACGGTCCCGGTTTTGAAACTTTGCACCGAATCATTGGCTTCAATATCAGCGATTAAGTCGTTGGAGAAACTAGGAAATGTCTTTTTGATTACAGCGTCCATTTTTTGGATTGATTGTTTTTATTGAAAACGTAAAAATACAGCATTTTTTTGATAAAAAGTAGTGCGTTGTATGCTGAAAACGTAAATAGGTGTTGCTAATTGAAGTCGAGTAGTATGTATTGATGTATTCATTTGAATGAATTTTCAGTATATTTGATTTTGGCTTAGCTCAAGGCAAGAGACTTTGAGCAGCGTGAGTGATTTGAATCAATTAATAGGCACGAGCAAGATGCTCGCGCCAGCAAGGGGATAAATAAAATTACATTTATGAAAAAAATATATAATTTTTTGTTTTATAAACTATTTCGTTTTGCAAAAAATCAAGAAGAAACAGTATTTGTTGAGATAGGCTTTTTAGTGTTTATTAGCATTTTTGAATTCTTTCATTTATTGATAATAGGAGTTTTTTTTAAAGCTATGGGTTACGAAGTAGAATTTCCTGACTATTGTATAAAATATTTTGGATGTTTTTTTGTGTTATTAGGAATGCTATTCAATTACTTTGTATTTATAAAATCAAAATTAATTTATAAGATTGACGATTATTATGAGTCCCAAAACCGTCAAATTTCGAATGATAATTTATTTTTTTTTGGATATATTTTGCTGTTATTCCTTCTTATGATTGTTGAAACATTATATTTTAAAAAGTAACGGTAATGGGTAATGTATCAAAATTAGTGATGCTGCTGTAAAAGCTAGTTAATAAACTAAAAATCCCCCCGCTGGCGCGAGCATCTTGCTCGTGTCTACAAACAAATAAATAAAACCAATTTTTAAAAGATTAACTACGGTTGCTTTTTTTGTACTGAAAAATAAACGGGTATTCTAGCCCCGATAGCAGCGGCATCCCTCGCTAGGGGATATAGCGAATAGCGGGACTGCACGAGTTACAAAGACAAAAAGAGTGCTTCCAATAAAAGTATATCGGCTTGTGTGCTGCTCTCTTTTTGCAATCAATGCGTCAAAATTACGCGTGTTAATTGAAGGTTAATTCATTTTTAATTCTACTTTAAATCGAGTGTTTTAGACGTTTTTTTTCGATAAAATCAGAATTTGAACCATAGAATGATTATTCGCAAACGTTTTCTTGAAAATACTATTTAATTCACAAACCTTTGATTTATTGTTTCATAAAAACCTCGTATTTTTACCCAAAAATAATTTGCTATGAATTTAACACAAGAAGATTGGATTGCTCAATTCGAGTCAGACGAAAATGGTGTAATACTCGACGTGAGAACAGAGATGGAATTTGAAGAAGGATATATTGCGGGAGCAATTAATTATGATTTTCATCAAGGTGCAGCTTTTGTAGCTGATTTAGAAACATTGGATAAATCCAAAAATTACTATGTATACTGTCGTTCAGGAGCTAGAAGCGCCAATGCGTGTGCGATTATGAACGAATTGGGTTTTGAAAATACCTACAATTTATTAGGGGGTATTATCGAGTGGGACGGCGATATTGTTGAGCCTTAATTTAGATCAAAACCAACCCCAATTTAATAACAACACAACACCATATTATGAGTACAATTCCTCAAGAATTTCAAATTACTTCGACCTTAGCTCAAGATACGTATCTAGTTAATGGCGAATTAAAAAAATGGACTGGAGTTACTACACCAGTTTATTCGACTATATCTTCTACGGCAAATTATGCACCTACTTTGTTAGGGACGATTCCGGCAATGGGAGAGAAAGAAGCTTTGGAAGCGGTTGAATCAGCTGATTTAGCGTTCAACAACGGTCAAGGTTTGTGGCCTACTATGAAGGTAGTAGATCGCATCAAGTGCATGGAAGATTTTGTGACCAAAATGAAAGATACTCGTGCCGAAGTAGTCAAATTATTAATGTGGGAGATTGGAAAAACCCTTGGCGATTCTGAAAAAGAATTTGACAGAACGGTAGAATACATTTATGACACGATTGATAGTTTGAAAGAACTAAATGGTAGAAGTGCTCATTTTAGTAAAGTGCAAGGCATCCACGCGATGGTGCGTAGAGGACCTCTAGGAGTAGTATTGTGTCTTGGACCGTACAACTATCCTTTGAATGAAACGTTCTCTTTGTTGATTCCTGCTTTGATTATGGGGAATCCTGTGGTTTTTAAACCCGCAAAACACGGGGTGTTATTGTTATCTCCGCTATTGGAAGCGTTTAGAAGTAGTTTCCCAAAAGGGGCTATCAATATTATTTACGGTAGAGGTAGAGAAGTCGCTTCGCCAATAATGAAATCAGGTAAGGTTGGTGTTTTGGCTTTGATTGGAAACAGTAAGTCGGCCATTGCTTTGCAAGATCAACATCCTAATAAAAACAGATTGCGTTTGATTTTAGGGTTAGAAGCAAAAAACCCAGCGATTATTTTACCAGATGCTGATTTGGATTTGGCTATCCAAGAATGTATTACTGGTTCGTTGTCTTTCAATGGTCAGCGTTGTACAGCATTGAAAGTGTTGTATGTTCACGAATCGATTGCGCAAGAGTTCAATACTCGTTTTGCGGCTAAAGTAGATGCTTTGGCTTTTGGTAATCCGTGGGAAAAAGGAGTGATGCTAACACCACTTCCGGAGAAAGAAAAACCAGCGTATATTCAAGAATTAATTGACGATGCGAAAGCCAACGGCGCTCAAATTTTGAATGCCAAAGGAGGAGAGCACAGCGATAACTTTATATTTCCAGCGGTTTTATATCCTGTAAACAAAAATATGCGTGTGTACCACGAGGAGCAGTTTGGTCCAGTAGTGCCGGTAATTTCGTTCAAAGACATTCAAGAGCCATTGAACGATATGGCCGAATCCAATTACGGACAACAAGTGAGTTTGTTTGGAAAAGACATCAAAACGATTGCACCACTGATTGATACGTTGGTGAATTTAGTATGTAGAGTCAATTTGAACAGCTCGTGTCAAAGAGGACCAGACGTATTCCCATTTACAGGTCGTAAAGACTCTGCAGTAGGTACGTTGAGTATTCACGATGCGCTGCGTTCGTTCTCGATTAGAACGTTTGTCGCTTCTAAAGACAACGCTTACAACAATGAAATTTTGCAAGAATTATTGAATAGCAAGGAGTCTAACTTCATCAATACAGACTATATTTTGTAGTCTGATTTTTTACAATTTTAAGCGTCTTATTGGCATACAATAAGGCGCTTTTTTAGTTTATAGTTATTAACAAATGAATGTTAAAAACTTTAATTTATACGTACTATTTTTTTAATCAATGGTAAAAAATAAGATTGTGCCATCGATAAGAAGTAATTTTGGTTAATTATAGTAGTTACTATTTTAAGTTAATGTAAAAAAGCAATTATTACATTTTACTATTGACTGTAAATGCTATAAAAATAGGAGTAAAAACAGGAATTTGTTTTTTCTTCTTTTAAATTAAATTATGAAAAATAGTATGAAAAATCCCCACTTATTTCAGTCTGTTCTAGTTGCTGTATGTCTATTAGTTAGTGTTTCTTCATTTTCTAGAGAAAAACTGATAGCGCACAATATAAAATCAAATGACTCTAGAGGAACAAGTTTGTCTGTATCTTTAGGAATGTACTCTAGTATAGTTGGACCAACTATTGGGACGCAACCTTTGGGGCAATCGGTTTGTGTGGGTAGTACAGTTTCATTATCTGTTGTTGCAACAGGAAATGGTACTTTGAGTTATGTTTGGAAAAAAGACGGGAATTTACTTTTTGATAATACAGGATTTGTTGTTGGAAGTAGAGCGGCTAATTTATCGGTTATAAATGTACAAGGTGTTGATGCGGGGACTTACACTTGTGAAGTAACAGATTTAGACGGAACTACAGTGTCTTCAAATGCTGTAATTGTTGTTAATTCTTTACCGAATGTTACAATTACTGATCCGTCAGCAGTATGTACTCCAGCTACTATTGATTTAAGTGCATCTTCAGTTACATCAGGATCCTCCTCTAATTTGACATATACCTATTGGACAGATTCTACGGCTTCTAGTCCGTTATCTAATTTTAATGCGATTACTTCAACTGGAAGTTTTTATATTAAGGGTACCAATACCAATGGCTGTTTTGCCATTGCGCCAGTAACTGTCACTGTAGACCCAGCTCCTAATGTTACAATCACCAATCCAGCAGCAGTTTGTTCTCCAGCTACGGTAAGTATTACTTCGATAGGAGTGACCACAGGTTCGGATGCTAATTTAACATACACTTATTTCACCAACGCTTCAGCTACAACAGTTTTGTCTAATCCTAGTGCTATTAGTACTTCGGGAACCTATTACATCAAAGGCACCAACACGACTACTGGTTGTTTTGTGATTAAGCCAGTTTCTGTCGTGATTAATGCTTTACCCAATATTGTAATTACTAATCCTACAACTGTTTGTGCTCCAGCAACGATTGATTTAAGCGCAGCTTCTGTTACAACAGGTTCGTCTTCAGGATTGACCTACACATATTGGCGCGATTTAGCTGCTTCATCTACTTTACCTAATTATACTAGTATTGCCACTTCTGGATCTTACTATATTAAAGGAACTAATTCTAATAGCTGTTTTTCTATAGCAAGAGTTGATGTAACCATCAATCCAGAGCCAATATTAGTGATCAATAATCCGGCATCAGTTTGCCCGAATACAACAATAAATTTAAGTGCAGCTGCTATTACTTCGGGATCTTCTTCAGGATTGACGTATACCTATTTCACGGATGCCGTTGCCACAACACCATTAGTTAATTATTCTACTATAAGTGTAGCAGGAATCTATTACATCAAAGCCACTAATACGACTACAGGTTGTTTTACTATCAAACCCGTTACCGTAAGTTTTAATCCAGCTCCTAATGTTGTTATTACCAATCCAGCTGCAGTTTGTTTTCCTGCTACGGTAAGTATTACCTCAATAGGAGTGACCACAGGTTCGGATGCTAGTTTGACCTATACTTATTTTACAGATTCAGCAGCTACGACAGTTTTGTCTAACCCAAGTGCTATTAGTACTTCGGGTACGTATTACATCAAAGGCACCAACACAACTACTGGTTGTTTTGTGATTAAACCCGTTGTGGTTACCATCAATGCATTGCCAAGTGTTGTGATTACCACCCCAGCGGCGGTATGTGCCCCAGCGACAATTGATTTAAGTGCTGCTTCTGTTACGGTTAGTTCTTCGGCTGGCTTGACCTATACGTATTGGCGTGATGCTTCGGCTACTACTTCATTATCAAATTACACGGCAGTGAGTGCATCAGGTACGTATTATATTAAAGGGACCAACGCTAATGGATGTTCATCAATCCAACCTGTTACTGTTACGGTGAATCTAGAACCTGTCTTAACGGTAGTGAATCCGGCGGCAGTTTGTGCTTCAAGTACAATAGATTTAACCGCACCCGCAGTTAGTTCTAATTCGACGTACTCATTAAGTTATTATCAAGATGCTTCTGCAAGCCAACAATTAGTAAGCCCAGAAGCAGTTAGCGTAGCGGGAATCTATTACATCAAAGCTACTAATGTCACTACAGGTTGTTTTACTATCAAACCTGTTACAGTAAGTTTTAATCCAGCTCCTAATGTTGTTATTACCAATCCAGCTGCAGTTTGTTCTCCAGCTACGGTAAGTATTACTTCGATAGGAGTGACCACAGGTTCGGATGTTAATTTAACTTACACTTATTTTACCAACGCTTCAACTACAACAGTTTTGTCTAACCCAAGTGCCATTAGTACTTCGGGTACGTATTACATCAAAGGCACCAACACGACTACTGGTTGTTTTGTGATTAAACCCGTTGTGGTTACCATCAATGCATTGCCAAGTGTTGTGATTACCACTCCAGCGGCGGTATGTGCCCCAGCGACAATTGATTTAAGTGCTGCTTCGGTTACAGTTAGTTCTTCGTCTGGCTTGACCTATACGTATTGGCGCGATGCTTCGGCTACTACTTCATTATCAAATTACACGGCAGTGAGTGCATCAGGTACGTATTATATTAAAGGGACCAACGCTAATGGATGTTCATCAATCCAACCTGTTACTGTTACGGTGAATCTAGAACCTGTCTTAACGGTAGTGAATCCGGCGGCAGTTTGTGCTTCAAGTACAATAGATTTAACCGCACCCGCAGTTAGTTCTAATTCGACGTACTCATTAAGTTATTATCAAGATGCTTCTGCAAGCCAACAATTAGTAAGCCCAGAAGCAGTTAGCGTAGCGGGAATCTATTACATCAAAGCTACTAATGTCACTACAGGTTGTTTTACTATCAAACCTGTTACAGTAAGTTTTAATCCAGCCCCTAATGTTGTTATTACCAATCCAGCTGCAGTTTGTTCTCCTGCTACGGTAAGTATTACTTCGATAGGAGTGACCACAGGTTCGGATGTTAATTTAACTTACACTTATTTTACCAACGCTTCAGCTACGACAGTTTTGTCTAACCCAAGTGCTATTAGTACTTCGGGTACGTATTACATTAAAGGTACCAACACGACTACTGGTTGTTTTGTGATTAAACCCGTTGTGGTTACCATCAATGCATTGCCAAGTGTTGTGATTACCACCCCAGCGGCGGTATGTGCCCCAGCGACAATTGATTTAAGTGCTGCTTCTGTTACGGTTAGTTCTTCGGCTGGCTTGACCTATACGTATTGGCGTGATGCTTCGGCTACTACTTCATTATCAAATTACACGGCAGTGAGTGCATCAGGTACGTATTATATTAAAGGGACCAACGCTAATGGATGTTCATCAATCCAACCTGTTACTGTTACGGTGAATCTAG
>Ga0213922_1000006_pt1 | contig 220862 bp, 209 predicted proteins | sample McNCre2917MG_FD_165060 | JGI IMG/M metagenome (GOLD analysis project Ga0213922, IMG submission 165060) | Freshwater microbial communities from McNutts Creek, Athens, Georgia, United States - 29-17 MG | ecosystem: Environmental > Aquatic > Freshwater > Creek | place: USA: Georgia | collected... | reverse complement strand
GCATTCGACCGCGAGAACAAGTCACTGCTAAAGCAGCTTGAGGCCGCCGCCGACCGCGCACGCAAGCCGCAACTGGCACCAGACTCCAACGACATTTATCGTTTCTACGATGCCCGCATTCCCGCCGACGTGGTCTCTACCCGCAGCTTCGAGGGCTGGTGGAAGCAGGCCAAGAACGCAACGCCAAAGCTGCTGAATATGACCCGCGAGGATCTTTTGGGCGAGGCCGAGGCAGCACCAGATGAGCAAGAAATGCCGCGCGAATGGACCAGCGCCGGCCAGAAATTCAACCTGCGCTATCGCTTCGATCCGGGCGCCAAGGATGACGGTGTCTCGGTGGATGTACCGCTGCCAGTGCTGGCCTCCTTAGATCCCGAAAACTTCGACTGGCTGGTGCCGGGTATGCGCCTCGACCTGGTGACCAACCTCATCAAATCGCTGCCCAAGAACCTGCGCCGAAATGTGGTTCCGGCCGCCGACTGGGCCGCCAAGGTGGTTGCCGGGCTACCCGCTGAGCCCAAGGGCAACGTGTTTACCACCGTGGCCGCCAGCTTGCAGAACCTATCGGGCGTGCGCATCACCGCCGCCGATTTTGACACCACCAAGTTCACCGATGCCCAGCGAATGACCTACCGCGTTGTGGATGCCAACGGGCGCACGCTTGGCCTGGGCACCAACCTGCAGGCACTGCAAACCAAGCTTGCCGATTCCACCCGCGATGCCGTGGCAACCGTGGCCGAAAAGGCGCACTCACCCATCGAACGCGATGACCTGAGCACTTGGGACTTCGACGAGCTGCCAAAGCACGTGGAGAGCAAGCTTGCCGGAAACGTGGTGCGAGCCTTCCCGGCGCTGGTTGCCGTCAAACCCGCTGCAGAAGCCGGCAAGAAGGCCGGCAAGCAGATAAACATCAGGCTGTTTTCCACCGAAGCCGAACAGCAGCGAATGCACCCGGTTGGAGTGCGAACCCTGATTCAGCTGGGCATTGCCTCCCCCGAGAAATACGTGGAGGAACACCTAACCCATCAGGAAAAGCTGGCGCTGGCTCACCTGCCCTATTCCAATTTCGGTGCCTTTATCGACGACGTGATTGCCGCGAATATCGACCGCGAACTTGGCCGAGTTTCCAACAGCCGAATGATTTTCAAGAAGTCGGAGTTTGAGGCCGTTCGGGCTGCAGCCCAGCTCTCGCTTATGGACGTAACCTTTGAAACCGCTGGTTTGGTTGCCAAGATAATGGTTGCCGCTCGCGCGGCAACCAAGGCAATCTCAGAGGTGAAGGCCTTCGAGTTCCTGTCCATCTTGTCGGCCGAGAAGCAGCACATTGAGCAGTTGACCCAGCCGGGGTTTGTGCTTGCCACTGGGCTAGACAGGCTGCCGCGGGTTTTGGTTTATCTGCAGGCAATCAAGCACCGAATTGAGAAGCTCACCGAGAACCCGATGCGCGACCGGACTGCCTCGGTGGAACTAGACCAGGCGCTGGGAATCTACCTAGCCGCTGGAGGCACCCTGCCGTTGGCCGCTAACTCAGACGCCAAGATTGTGCGCACTCGCTGGCTGCTTGAAGAGTTGCGAGTTTCGCTGTTTGCCCAGCATCTGGGAACGGCAGAGCCGGTATCGGTGCAGCGGTTGAAGAAGGCCCTAACCGACTAACTATTGGATGCTGTGGCCGATCTGCGCCACGGTGCTCACCAAAAACACCGGTGACAACATGGCAAACCAGGCCCAGATGTGCAGGTAAACCTTCTGAAGCCTGCCACGCAGACCAGCATTGCCCGAGGCGTGCTTGAACATCTTGCGCCACGGCGCCCGAATCCCAAAGTAAACCGCTACAAAAATAAGGGCCACAGAAACCCAGATGAGCACCGATTGCCAAGATTCAACCCGTACGGCTCCCTGGCCAAAAAACACGCGCTGCAGCAAGAGGCTGAATATCAATTGAACTGTGCGGATCAAAGTCCAGTAGACCAGCATTGCGCCCAGCAATATTCCAAGGTCAAGCCAATGTGCCATGGACAGCTTGCGCATGCCTAACCTCCCCAGTTACTTTCGTCGCAGTAGGACCCTAATTCCGTTTGCTATCAAAAGAATAGCGACCGAAACCGGCACGGCTGGGCCAGGAACCGTAAACATGAGGGCAAAACAGAGCACAACGCCCAATACCGCCAGAAAACGTGGGAAAACGCGCTCTCCGCAGGGTTGGCGCAGCACCGATAGATGTCCGATGGCGTAGTAGAAAAGCACGCTGAAACTGGAGAAACCGATGACCCAGGTGAGGTTGCCCACCGAAACCAGTGCGATAGCACCGGCTGCAATCAGCACCTCAGCAAACCAAGGCGAACCGGCCGAGTTTCGAACGGTCAGGAATCTTGGAAGCTCGCGGTCCTCACCCATGATGGCGGCAGTGCGACTGACCCCGGCCAGCAGTGCCAACACCGACCCCAGTGAAGCCAATACCGCCACCGCTGTGGTGACCCACACTGGAATACCCGGCAGCACCTGGCTGGCAAGGGTTTTGAGTGGTGCCACATCGGTAAACAGGTTGAGGCCAAGGAACTTCTGCAAAACCAGAGCCAACCCAAAGTAAAGCGCAATCACAAAGGCCAGGGCCACCACGATGGCACGCGGGATGTTGCGTCTGGCATCGCGCACCTCGCTTCCCAGCGTGGCCACTCGGGCATACCCGGCAAAGGCGAAGAAGAAGATGGCGGCAGCGCTAAAGATATCGGCGATGGCTGGAGCAGCATTTGGGGTTGGCAGCACCAGCATCGGTGCCGACTGCACCACACCGGCACCAACCGCGGTAAGCAGGTACACCGAAGTGATGGTGGCCAATACGGCTGCGACCGCGGCCGTACGCTGAATGCCCAGAATGTTGATGAATGCCATACCCACGATGGCGAGAGCTGCCGGCCAGAACCCCACGCCGGGCGCCACGTAGTAGTTGAAGGCAAGGGCGATTGCCGCGATGGAACCGATCTTGCCAAACACGAAGGCAAAGCCAGCACTGAATGAGGCGGTTGGGTTTAGGTAGGTGCGCGCATAGGCGTAGATGCCGCCGGGGCGCTCAATCTGGCGGGCTAGCGAGTAAACCGACCAGGCGTTTAGAGAGGCCACCAGAGCGGCAAGCCCAAGCGCCCAGAGGAAGCCAGACGGAGTAATGGCGTAGGCATTGTGGAAAACCACGAATACTCCGGCGCCCAGCATTGACGCCAAGCCGATTGCTACGGCACCAACCAGGCCTACCTGCTGCTTTGCCATCGGAGCCTAGTTACTGACCTTGCGGCCGAAGCGGTTTAGGCGTGGCCTGGGAAGATGCTGGAAACCGAGTCGTCTGAGAAGACGGCTTCGATGGCACGAGCAATCAGCGGTGCAATGCTGATGACGGTGAGCTTGTCGAACATCTTGTCGGCAGGAATTGGCAGGGTGTTGGTAACCAAAACCTCGTCAACCGAATCTCCCGAGAGGCGCTCTACGGCTGGAGCCGAGAAGATTGCGTGGGTGGCTGCAACGATAACGCGGCCTGCACCGTTCTCCTTGAGCGCCTTGGCGGCAGCAACAATGGTTCCGGCGGTGTCGATCATGTCGTCAACAAGCAGACAGGTGCGTCCCTTGACGTCTCCAACTAGCTCGTGTACCTGAACCTGGTTTGGACGGTCTGGATCGCGACGCTTGTGGATGATGGCCAGTGGTGCACCAAGGCGGTCTGCCCAGATGTCTGCTACGCGAACGCGGCCAGAGTCTGGTGAAACTACGGTTAGGTCCTCGTGGCCCCACTTCTCAGCGGCGTAGTCTGCCAAGGTTGGCAGTGCCCAAAGGTGGTCAACTGGGCCATCGAAGAAGCCCTGAATCTGTGGGGTGTGCAGGTCGATCGACATGATGCGGTTGGCACCAGCAGCCTTGTATAGGTCTGCAATCAGACGGGCCGAGATTGGCTCGCGTCCCTTGTGCTTCTTGTCTTGACGAGCGTATGGGAAGAATGGTGCAACCACGGTGATGCGCTTTGCCGATGCGCGCTTGAGGGCATCCACCATCAGAAGGTGTTCCATCACGTGCTGGTTGATTGGGAATGGGTGTGCCTGCATTACGAAGGCGTCTACACCACGAACCGATTCCTCGTAGCGAACGAAGGTCTCGCCGTTGGCGAAGTCGTATGCGGTGGTGGCTAGCACTTCGGTGCCAAGTAGCTCAGCAACCTCGCGTGCCAACTCGGGGTGAGCGCGACCGCTTACCAGAACCAGCTTTTTCTTGTTTTCGGTTGATCTGGTCAAGGTCACTCTTTCTAGTTGGCCGGCTTGTTGGTGCTGGCGTTTGTTGCATTTGCATCTTTGGCAGCCTGTGCTGCCTTGGCTGCTGCGGTTCCCTCGCGCTTGGAGAGCACCCAATCAGCCATGTTCTTCTGCGGGGCTACGTTGAGAGCGAGGTCTCCAGGAGCCACACTTCGCCTAACAACAGTGCCCGCTGCGGTGTACGCTCCGTCACCAATTGTAATGGGCGCAACAAAGACGTTGTGCGAGCCAGTTCGCACCTCACTGCCAATGGTGCTGCGGCTCTTGGTTACGCCATCGTAGTTGGCAAAAATGGTGCCAGCACCGATGTTGCTGTTGGTGCCGATGGTGGCATCGCCTACATACGAGAGGTGCGGAACCTTGGTTCCGTCTCCGATGACGGCGTTCTTGGTCTCCACGAAGGTGCCAATCTTGCCGTCTTTGCCAAGGTTGGTTCCTGGGCGAAGGTAGGCGAACGGACCAACACTGGAGTCTTCACCGATGATGCTCGAGGTGGCGTGTGCCTTGACCACCTTGGCGCCGGCACCCACCTGGGTGTCGATGAGGACAACCTCTGGGCCAACAGTTGCACCAGCGCCCACGGTGGTGGTGCCCTGAAGGTAGGTTCCCGGAAGCAAGACCGCATCCTGGCCGATGCTGACGGTCACGTCGATCCAGGTGCTGTGCGGGTCAAGAATGGTTACGCCGGCCAACTGCCAGGCGTAGCAGATGCGGGCGTTTAGCTCGGCGGCAACTTCGCTGAGTTGGGCGCGGTCGTTGATGCCCGCCACCAGCCACTCATCCTCGATGGCGAGCGCCTGCACCTTGTGGCCGGCCTTGAGCAGTGCGGCAGCTGCATCGGTGAGGTACTTCTCGCCCTGGGCGTTGTGGGTGCCAACCTGGTCTAGCGCAGACTTCAGGTGCTTGGCATCGAAGACGTAGACGCCGGCGTTGACCTCGTCGATTTCGCGCTGGGCATCGCTGGCATCCTTGTGCTCCACGATCTCGATGAACTTGCCATCGTTGCTGCGCAGAATGCGACCATAGCCGGAAGGATCGCCCAAGAAGGTGGTGAGGATGGTGGCCGAGTAACCGCCATCAAGGTGGGTCTGCAGCATGGTCTCGAGGGTTGCCACATCAAGCAGCGGAACATCTCCCGAGGTAACCACGACAACGCCATCAAAGTCGACTGGAAGCATTTCTAGGCCGCACTCCACCGCACGGCCGGTGCCAGGAATTTCATCCTGTTCTGCAATCAGTGAGGTTGGGAAGAAAGCGCTGATGTAGGCGCTGATCTGCTCTTTTTCGTGGCGAACCACAGGGATTACGTGCTGGGCACCGAGGCTGGTGGCGGTGGCAAGCGCATGGCCTAGCAGTGGGAGGCCGGCAAGCTCGTGCATGACCTTGGGTTTGGACGACTTCATTCGGGTGCCCTGGCCCGCAGCCAGAACCACAACCGCTAGGTGTCGCTCGCCCATTGCTCTCCTCGGTTTAGGTTTGCTGGTCTACCAGGATTCGAACCTGGACAAACGCCTTCAAAGGGCGCGGTGCTGCCGTTACACCATAGACCACCGCGTTTTTCAGTGGCTAAAAGCCAAAGAAACACACCCTATAAGTCTGCCACAACTAGCCCAGTAGCTCGCTGACCTCTAGCCATTCCACTTCAAGTTGCTCGCGCTTATCGTTGAACTCGCTCTGCTTGTTTGCCAGTGCGGTTAGGCCCGCAAAATCGCCCTGATCGTGGGTGGCAATCTTCTCGTGCAGATCGGCTTCTTCGCCGGCCAGCTTCTCCAGAGCGCGCTCAATGCGGGCCAGGTTCTTCTCGGCATTGCGCAGCTCTGCACCGGCAAGTTTGGGGGCAGCCTTCGGCTGGTTGGCCTCCGATGGAGCGGTGCCGCCAGCCACCGATTCGGTGTGCATTGGATTTCCGCTGGTTCCCTGCGAGGCAGCCTTGGCGGATGCTTTCAGCGAGTGCTTGCGCAGCTCTAGGTACTGGTCCACTCCCCCGGTGAGGTGGCGCAGCGAGCCATCGCCCAGCAGCGCGTATTGGTGGTCGGTGACGCGCTCAAGCAGGTATCGATCGTGGCTAACCACGATGAGCGTGCCCGGCCAGGAGTCCAGCAGGTCTTCCATGGCGGCCAGCATGTCGGTGTCTAGGTCGTTGGTTGGCTCATCGAGGATGAGAACGTTTGGCTCACCGAAGAGCAGTCGCAAGAACTGCAGACGGCGGCGCTGACCACCCGATAGATCCTTGATCTGGGTCTGCAGCTGGGCACTGGTGAAGCCAAGCTGTTCAACCAGCTGGCTGGTGGAAACCTCTTTGCCATCCACCACAAAGTAAGACTTCTCGCGGGCGATAAGGGTGAAGATCTTGTCTTCGGCAAACTCGTCCAGCTCGCGCACCTCTTGGCTTAGGGTTGCGATGTTCACGGTCTTACCGCGCTTGATTCGGCCCGAGGTCTGTTCGAGGGCACCGGTTACCAGGCGAAGCAGCGTGGTCTTGCCGGCGCCGTTTACGCCAACTAAGCCAACGCGATCGCCCGGGCCAAGGCGCCAGGTCACGTTGTTCAAAAGCGTGCGTCCAGGAATCGAGTAGGTCATGTTCTCGATGTCCACCACGTCTTTACCCAGACGCTGGGTGGCCATCTTCTTGAGGTTGACGGTGTCGCGCGGTGGGGGCTCGTTGGCAATCAGTTCGTTGGCGGCATCGATGCGGAACTTAGGCTTGCTGGTGCGGGCGGGGGCACCGCGGCGAAGCCAGGCCAGCTCCTTGCGCATGAGGTTCTGACGACGAGCCTCAGAGGCCGCGGCAGAGCGATCGCGCTCGGCACGCTGCAGGATGTAGGCCGCGTAACCACCCTCGAATGGTTCTAGCAGACCGTTGTGGATCTCCCAGGTCTGGTTGCAAACCTCATCCAAGAACCAGCGGTCGTGGGTAACCACGATGAGACCGCCGGCTGTTGCCGACCAACGCTGACGCAGGTGCTGAGCCAGCCAGGCCACGCCCTCGATGTCTAGGTGGTTAGTGGGCTCATCCAGCATCACCACGTCCCAGTCGCGGCTAAGCAGCGCGGCAAGGGCAACGCGGCGGCGCTGTCCACCCGAAAGTTCACCAATCTGCTTGGTCCAGTCCAGGTCATTCAGTAGGCCCGCAATCACATCGCGCACCTTTGGGTCGCCGGCCCACTCGTGCTCGTCGCGGTCTCCCACAACGGCTTCACCAATGGTCATTCCCGGGTCTAGCACGTCTTGCTGATCAAGCATGCCAACCTGCAGCGCACCGCGGTAGGTCACTCGCCCAGAATCGGTGACCAGGCGCTTGGCCAAAACCTTCAGCAGCGTGGATTTGCCGTCGCCGTTGCGGCCAACGATGCCAATGCGGTCGCCCTCGTTTACACCGATGGTGATGCCATCGAAGACGGTCTTGGTTGGAAATTCGTGCCGGATATTCTCGGCACCGAGTAGGTGAGCCATGACTAGAACACCAACTGCGATGCGCCGGCAGGCGAAGAAGTGATTACGGCCTGCTGTCCGTACGTGGTGAGGCGGCTAGCGATGGCGATGGCATCTTGGGCATCGCGGGCCAGCATGGCCACGGTTGGGCCAGAGCCAGAGACGATGGCACGAAGCGCAAAGACCTGGTCCTTCATTTCCAGTAGCGCTTTGAGTTCTGGTCGGAGGCTAATGGCCGCCTCCTCTAGGTCGTTGTGCAGCAGCGGAGCGATCTCCTCGGCGGTGGCGCCGTCGCGCAGCGCCTTGATGAGAGCGTCATCCATGTGAGCCTGTGACACCGAGCCCGGGTCTTCGCCGCGCTCGGCGCGCAGGCGGTCCAGTTCTGCATATACGGCAGGTGTGCTGAGACCAAAGTCGTTTGGAACCAAGACCCAGTGCAGCTGACTCTTCTGCGCAACCGGGGTCAGCTCGTGTCCGGTGCCCTCACCGATGGCCGAACCACCCATCAGAGCAAAAGGTACGTCGGCACCGATGGCGGCTGCCACCTCGTCCAGCTCGGACATGGAAAGCCACTTGCCCCAAACCGATTGGGCGGCCAAGAGTGCGGCGGCGGCATCTGCCGAGCCACCACCCATGCCACCGGCAACCGGAACGTTCTTGTGAATGGTGAAGGCTAGGCGCGGCACAGTGCGGTACTTGAGCGCCTTGCCTGCAGCCTTGGCTGCCGCAACCACCAGGTTGTTGCGATTGGTTGGAACCGCGGCCAGGTGCTTCTCACCGATGGTGCCGGTGACCGCCACCTCCCAGTCGGAGGCCAGCTCGGCAACCACGGTCTCGCTGAGTTTTACGCTCTGATAGAGGCTGGACACCTGGTGGTAGCCATCGGCCTGCAGCGGGCCAACCTTGAAAAACAGGTTGATCTTGCCGTAGGACATTGCGGCGTGAACTGGCTCACAGAGCAGGCGGTCGAAGATGCTCTGGAACGCCGATTCCCAGTACTGCTGGGCCCAGGCTAGCTCGGCGCTGTCGTGCAGGTGTTCGTGGACTACGGCAACGCGGTACATGCCCTTGCGAATCTGCTCGAAGGTAATTTCTACGCGGCTCTGGTTCTCAAAGGAGTAGCCGAGCAGTTCGCTCTGAACAATGCGGATCAGGCGCTGCGGCGCAGCAACCGGCCAGGATGCCGGGTCCTGAAAGAGTGCAAACAGGCGTGGCAAATCTGCGCCAAAAAAGCGGGAGGACTCGGCTGTAAACCAGCCGCTCTTGGATGTGGCAATGCTCCAGTGCTGCATTACTGGCCACCCTCACCGATGGCGGTGTCGCCAGCCCCGGCCGCAGCAACTGGTTTGCCAGCCCCGGCCGCAGCCAGATGAGCCTGCTTGGCCTGAGCAATCTTCACGAAGTCGAAGACGTCCAGCTGCTCGCCGCGTTTGGTTGGGTCGATTCCGGCGGAAACCAGGATGGTCTCGGCTGCTGCCGGCGAACCTCCGGCCCACTCGGCCAGCGCCTGACGCAGGGTCTTGCGACGCTGACCAAAGGCCGCATCTACGGCATCGAAGGTTGCCAAGCGCAGGGTTTCGTCACCCAGCGGCTGATCGCGCTTCACGAAGTAGACCAGCGCCGAATCCACGTTTGGAACCGGCCAGAAGATGTTGCGGCCAACGTTGCCGGCAAGGTTACTTTCGGCGTACCAGGCCAGCTTCACGCTGGGAACGCCGTAAATCTTGTTGCCCGGGCGTGCCGCCAAGCGGTGAGCAACCTCGGCCTGAACCAGCACGAGGCCAGACTGCAGTGAACCGAAGTGCTCAAGGAAGTGCAGCAGTACCGGCACACTGATGTTGTAGGGCAGGTTGGCAACCAGAGCCTTTGGCGCATCCCCCAGATCGGTGACCTTCAGGGCGTCCTGATGAATGAGCGAGAAGTTGGCACCCGGCGCGCGCTTGTTGATGGTTTCCTGCAGCGCGGCGGCCATTTTTGGATCGATCTCAACAGCGATTACCTTGTTGGCAACCTCGATTAAACCCAGAGTCAGTGAACCTAGACCCGGACCAATCTCAACCACCGTCTCGGTGCCGTCAAGCTTGGCGGCGGCCACAATGCGACGAATGGTGTTTGGATCGGTGACAAAGTTCTGACCCAGCTTTTTGGTGGGTACTACGTCTAGTCGTGCGGCCAGTTCACGGATGTCTGCGCCACCCAGCAATTGTGCTTCGGTTGCCATTATGGGGTCTCGCTCGAATCAGCCGGAGGGTTGTTGGCCAGGTGATGGTGTTCGGGGTTGGCTTCAAGCAGACCCTCGCTCCAAAGGCCATAGACACGCTCGGTGTTGGCGGTCAGCTGGGCCGCAAGCTGGTTGACGCCAAGACCCAAGACCTCTGCCATGAAACGCACGGTGATTGGCACCAGGTATGGCGCGTTTGGACGACCGCGGAAAGGCTCAGGAGTTAGGAAAGGCGCGTCGGTTTCCACCATGATCAGTTCTGGACGGGCCAGCTTCAGCGAATCGCGCAGGTGCTGGTTGCGCTTTATGGTGATGTTGCCGGCAAAGCTCATGTACCAGCCGTTTTGGTTGCAAACCTCGGCCAAATCGGTGTCTCCGGAATAGCAGTGGAAAACCACGCGCTCCGGTGCGCCAACGCGCTTCAGAGTCTCGATTACCTCGCCGTGCGCCTCACGGTCGTGGATCATCAGGGCGATGTTGTTCTCTTTGGCAATGCGAATGTGTTCTTCAAACGAGTACTGCTGCAACTGCAGCGCCTGCTCGCCCTCGGTGCGGAAGAAATCTAGGCCGGTCTCACCGATGGCACGCACGCGCGGCTGGGTGGCCAGGTCAGCGATTCCAGCGATGGCCTCGTCGAGGCGGGTCTTGGTCTGATATTCCGGAGCCTCGTTTGGGTGCAGCGCAACGGCTGCAAGCACGCGTGGTTCGATGGCGGCAACCGCGGCCGACCACTTGGAAGACTCCAGGGTTACACCAACCTGAACCACGCCAAGCATTCCGGCCTGATTGGCCAGGTCTAGGTGCTCTAGGTAGTGCAGCGGCTCGTCGCCGTCGGCAATCTCCATGTGGGTGTGATTGTCGTAGGTGCCAACCTCAAGCGGCTCTGGCAGCTCGGGGTACTTCAAGTCGGCTCGGTGCTGGTTAGCATCCCGGTTCTTCCGAACCCGGATGTGCGCCTGTAGCTCAGACAAGTTATGCCTTACTTGGCTTCAGTCTCGATGCGAGGGAACAGTGGCTCGAGTGCAGCGATGACTGCGCCCGGCTTCAGCTGGCCCCAGGTGCCGGCGGCCGACAACGGCTGGTCCGCCAGGTCGCCCATCGAACCCTGACCAACGGCCGACCAAAGCTTGGCCACCGCCTTTGGAGTGATAGGAGCCAGCAGCACGCTGAGCACGCGCAGACCCTCGGTGGCGGTGTAGAGCACGGTTGCCAGGCGGTCGCGCTTGGCCTCGTCCTTGGCAAGCGCCCAAGGCTCCTGCACGGTGATGTAGTTGTTTAGCTCGTCAACCAGGGTCCAGATGGCCGCAATCGCGTCCTGGATTGCCAGGTCGTCCATGGCGTCATCGGCCTTGGCAACAGCGGCCAGAGCCACCGATGCAACGTTCTCGTCGTCTGCGCTAACCAGCGAAGGCTCAGGCAGCACGCCATCGAAGTAGCGGTGAACCATTGCGATTACGCGCGATGCCAGGTTGCCGAAGCCGTTGGCCAGCTCAGACTGGTAGCGAGCCGAGAGGTCTTCCCATGAGAAAGAGCCATCGGAGCCGAAGGCGATTGCCTTCATGAAGTAGTAGCGGAATGCGTCCGAGCCGAAGGTATCGGTGATCTGGCTTGGAGCAATACCGGTGAGCTTAGACTTGCTCATCTTCTCTCCGCCAACCAGCAACCAGCCGTGGCCAAAGACCTGGGCAGGTGGCTTCAAACCGGCGGCCATCAGCATGGCAGGCCAAATCACGGCGTGGAAGCGAAGGATGTCCTTGCCCACGATCTGCACCGATGCCGGCCAGAGCGATTCGAACTTAGCCTTAGCCTCGGCGGTGTCTTCGCCGTAGCCGATTGCAGTGATGTAGTTGAGCAGCGCGTCGAACCAAACGTAGGTGATGTGGCCGTTATCCCAAGGGATGTCGATACCCCAGTCAAACTTTTCCTTCGAGCGCGAGATGCTGAGGTCTTCGAGGCCACGGCGAACGAACGAAACAACTTCGTTGCGGGCACTCTCTGGCTGAACAAACTTTGGGTTGGCGGCGTAGAAGTCAAGCAGTGGCTGCTCAAACTCGCTCAGCTTGAAGAAGTAGTTGGTCTCCTTCAGCTTCTCAACCGGGCGGGTGTGAATGGCACAGACCAGCTGGCCAGCAAAGTCGCCTTCGCCATCGATGAGGTCACCCTCAGTCTTGTACTCCTCGCAACCAACGCAGTAGTTGCCCTCGTACGAACCCTGGTAGATGAAGCCGGTGTCGTAGAGGTGCTGCAGGAATACCTGAACGTTCTTCTCGTGACGTGGCTCGGTGGTGCGGATGAAGTCTTGGTTCTGAATGTCGATGGTCTCTAGCAGCGGCAACCAAGACTCGGTTACCAGCTTGTCGGCCCATTCCTTTGGCGAAACCTTGTTGGCTGCGGCGGTGCGAAGGATCTTCTCACCGTGCTCATCGGTGCCGGTCAGCAGGAATGCGCTCTCGCCACGCTGGCGGTGCCAACGGGTAAGCACATCGGCCGCCACCTCGGTGTAGGCGTGGCCAATGTGAGGAGCGTCATTCACATAGAAAATTGGGGTAGTCGCGTAAAACGACTTGCTGGCAGACATAATCTCTATCTTAATTCAGTGCCTGCTTGCGGGCACGCAGAACCAGGTCATACAGCTCGCTTTTACTAACGCCGGCTGCACTGGCAATTTCGGCCACGGCCGGCTTGAGTGGGCTTCCGGCGGCCACCAGCTCTAGCACCTGGTCAACCACGTCCATGGCCTGGTGTTCGGTGGCAACAGCCCCAGCGATGACCAGCACCAGCTCGCCCTTCGGCTCCTCCGCGGTCCACTCCACCAGGTGGGCAAGCGTGCCACGGATGGTCTGCTCAAACTTCTTGGTGAGTTCGCGGCTTAGGCTGGCCTGGCGATCTGGGCCCAAAACGGCCACTGCCGATTCCAGCGATTCGTGGATTCGGTGCGGGCTTTCAAAGAAAACCATGGTTCGGGTCTCGTGTTCCAACTGTTGCCAGAGCCTGGTGCGTTCGCCCTGCTTGCGCGGCAAGAATCCCTCGAAGCTAAAGCGATCGGTTGGCAGCCCGCTTACCGCGAGCGCCGACAGAACAGCCGATGGACCGGGCACGATGGTGACATCCACTCCGGCGGCAACACAGGCGCGCACCAACTGGAAGCCAGGATCGGAGACGGTTGGCATTCCGGCATCGGAGACCACCAGCACGTCTTCCTCGGTGGCGATTGCAACCAACTGCTTGGCCCGCTCCCCCTCGTTGTGCTCGTGCAGGCTGTAGGTTTTTGCGGTCACCTTGATGCCCAGCGCCTGCGCCAACTTGAAGAGCGTGCGGGTGTCTTCGGCTGCAATGTGCTTGGCACCAACCAGGTGCTCCACCAGCCGTGGTGAGGCATCGGCCAGGTTTCCGATGGGGGTTGCAGCAAGAATGAGCATTATTCAATATTGGCAAACCCAAGGCTGGTTTCTGGAAAAAGCGTGGGATTCACTAGCTGGCAGGTGTTGGCGTCACCTTGTCCAAGTAGCATTTGGGGGTGAGCGTTCAAACCCAAATCGTTGCTAACTACCGCCGATTTCTGCCGCAGGGCTGGTGGATTGTCACCCTGCTTGGCGGTTTCCTTCGCTTCTTCAATCTGGGTTATCCGCACTCACTTGTTTTTGACGAGACCTTCTACGTAAAAGACGCCTGGAGCCTCATCCACAACGGCTACGAAAGCACCTGGCCCAATGGCACCGATGTGAAGTGGGCTCACGGCCTGGTCAACGGCTTCGACACCGTGGGCTCGTTTGTGGTACACCCGCCGCTTGGCAAGTTCCTCATTGCCTTGCCTATGCTGCTGTTCGGTGCACAAAACTCGTGGACCTGGCGTTTCACCACCGCCGTCTTTGGCACACTGCTGATCTTGCTGCTAATGCTGGTGGCCAAGAAACTGTTTGGAAGCCAGAGCGCCGCCGTTCTTGCCGGCCTGCTCCTCGCAATCGATGGCCATGCCATTGTGATGTCCCGAACGGGTCTGCTGGATGGCATCCTGGCGTTCTTTGTATTGCTTGCCTTCTACTTCCTGCTGCTTGACCGCGCCAAGACCAGGGTCAAATACCAACTGATGGCCATGAAGGGCCAATCCAAGGTGATCTGGAATCGCCCCTGGCTGGTGGCCTGTGCGGTTGCCCTTGGCCTGGCAACCAGCATCAAGTGGTCTGGCCTCTACGTGGCCGCCTTCTTTGCCGTCTACGTGATTGTGTCCGAGACCTTGGTTCGTCGCCGCCTGGGCATCAAAGAATGGCTGGCAGATGGCGCTATTGGGCAGTCGGTGGCCAACTTTGCCCTAATGTTCCCAGTGTTCCTTGGCGTGTACCTGCTGAACTGGTTGGGCTGGATTCTCACCAACGGTGGCTGGGACCGCCACATCCGTGCAACATGGTGGCAGAGCCTGTACCAGTACCACCTGGACATCTACAACTTCCACGTCAACCTGCACACTCCGCACTCCTACGCCAGCAACCCACTCACCTGGCTATTCATGCTGCGCCCGGTTTCGTTCTATTGGAAGTCCATCGACTGCAAGGGCACGGTCAACGGCTGCGACTCGGCAATCCAGGCAATCGGCAACCCACTCATCTGGTGGGGCGCCTTTGCCGCGCTGGTCTTCTTGCTGGTGCACTTCATTCGCTATCGCAACCGCACCGAAGGGCTGATCCTGCTTGGCGTGGGTGCAACCTACCTGCCTTGGCTGCTCTACATGGGCCGAACCGTTTTTGAGTTCTACGGCATCGCCTTCTTGCCGTTCACCATTCTTGGCCTGGTCTACGTAATCCGATCACTCTGGTACAAAGAGCCAACCAACGGAAAGCGACCATGGCGCACCGCCATCGTTTGGTACCTGGTTGCCGTGGGTCTGGTGTCGGTGTTTTTCCTAAACCTTTGGTGGGGCTTCCAAACTCCGTACTGGTTCTGGCTAAGCCACATGTGGCTTGGCAACTGGTGGATATAACCAGCCTCTAGACTTCAGTTATGGCCATCTTCGCAGTTCAATATCACTACTCGGCAGAGCCAGAGCAGCTTGCCGAAATCCGCCCAATTCACCGCGAGTGGGAAAGCAACCAGTTCAATCAGGGCGCACTTCTTGCCGGAGGCCCGCTGGTAAACATTCCGGGCGCCTTGCTTCTTTTCAAAGCCGAAGACGTGCAGAGTCTCGCTGCGCTTCTAGACACCGATCCATTCGACATCGCGGGCTGCATCGGAGAACGCGTTATTGAGGAATGGAATCCCATCTTCAGCCCTTTTAACAACTAACAAACTCGCAGTCACCCTGCCGTAACCCGGCAAAACTAAGGAGTAACAATGTCGTTCGATCCTTCACAGATGGCCTACGCCACCCTAAACAACGGGCAGCAACTGCCCCGCCTTGGTCTTGGCGTTTACAAGGTGGCCCAAGACATCGCCGACTCACTGATTGTGAAGGCCATCGAAACTGGCTATCGCCGATTCGACACCGCGGCCCTCTACGACAACGAGCTTGAGGTTGGTGCCGGAATTCGCAAGTCTGGTGTGCCTCGCTCCGAGATCTTCGTAACCACCAAGATCTGGAAGGACGGCCAGGGCAAGGACTTCACCGCCGATGCAATCGAAGCAAGCCTCGACCGCCTCAACATCGAGTATGTAGATATGCTGCTGGTTCACTGGCCGCACCCAGCCCTAAACAAGTACGTGGAGACCTACCAGGTCTTCGAGGAGTACCTGGACACCGGCCGCGTTCGCGGAATCGGCGTTAGCAACTTCGAGCCGGAACACCTGCAGAACCTCATGGCAAACACCTCGGTGGTGCCTGCCATCAACCAGGTGGAGCTGCACCCTCAGCTGCAGCAGGCCCGTGTGCGCGCTTTCGACGCCGAGCACGGCATTCTCACCGAGGCTTGGAGCCCGCTGGCTCGAGGCCGCTTCCTAGAGGACGCAACCATCGGTGCACTGACAGCAAAATACGGCAAGACTCCCGCCCAGATCATCCTCCGCTGGCACATCCAGCTGGGCAACCTTGTGATTCCTAAGACCACCCATCCAGACCGCCTCCTCGAGAACATCGATATCTTCGACTTCGACCTCGCGAATGAGGACATGACGCTGATTGCCGGCCTAAACACCGACACCAGAACCGGCCTGGACCCTAACCTGTTCGACTAAGGACTAAGACAATGCGTGTTCTAATCAGTGGCGCCACCGGTTTGGTTGGCACCGAAGTGGCACGCCAGCTGCGCGCCCGCGGCGACGAACCTATCCGCTTGGTTCGCAGAGCAGCAAAGGGGCCCGACGAAATCGAATGGCATCCAGAGCTGCACCAGATTGATACCCAGACTCTGGAAAGCATCGATGCTGTAGTGAATATGGCCGGCGCTACCACCGGAAAACTCCCGTGGACCAAGGCTTATAAGCAGCAGATTGTTCAGAGCCGCCTAGATTCAACCAGCACTCTGGTTGCAGCCATCAATGCCAGCCAGCGCAAGCCAAAGGTATTCGTCTCCGGCTCGGCTAGCGGGTTCTATGGAGATGCTGGCAGCACGGTACTCACCGAGACAGACCCAAAGGGAACCGGCTTCTTGGCAGACCTTGCCGCCCAATGGGAGCAGGAAGCCGCCAAGGTAGATCCATCGGTGCGCTTGGTGTTAGCCAGAACCACCATGGTGATGAGCCGCAAGCTGGGCGCGCTTGGCCGCCTGTTGCCGCTGCTAAAGCTGGGCATTGGCGGGCCGCTTGGATCGGGTAAGCAGTTCTGGGCCTGGATTTCGGTGGTAGACGAGGCGGGGGCAATCTTGCACCTGATTGACACCCAATCTGCCAGTGGCCCCTACAACCTCACCGCACCAGAGCCGGCAACCTGCGGCCAACTGGTTGCCGAGCTGGGCAAGGCTCTTCACCGGCCAACTGTGATTCCGGTGCCTGCATTTGCGCTTCGCCTCGCCTTTGGTGAGGGCGCCGATGAACTGCTGCTCTGCAGTCAAAACATGAGCGCTCAGAGGCTGCTGGACAGTGGCTACAAGTTTGTGCACCCAACCCTGCGCTCGGCAGCACAGTGGGTTGTTGGCACCGATTAATTTGGGACAAAAAAATCCGCCACCCCAACTGGAGTGGCGGATTTTTTTATTTGGTTTTAGGCCTTTGGCTTTGCAGCAGGCTTAGCAGCAGTCTTGGCAGCTGCAGGCTTTGCCGCAGTGGTCTTGGCAGCAGCTGGCTTGCGAGCAGCAGGAGCCTTAGCGGCGGCCGGCTTTGCAGCTGGCTTAGCAGCGGTGGTCTTCGCAGCTGGCTTGGCTGCTGGCTTGGCTGCAGCCTTGGTAGCTGGCTTGGCTGCGGTGGTCTTGGCCGCAGGCTTGGCTGCGGTGGTCTTGGCCGCAGGCTTTGCTGCGGTCTTTGCCGAAGTGGTCTTCGCTGCTGGCTTAGGCGCGGTTGCCTTAGCAACCTTAGCGGCAGCCGCAGTGGTTGCAGTTTGGGTTGCCTTGCTGGCGGCCTTCACAGCGGTGGTGGCTGCCTTGTCGGCGGCCTTCACAGCAGTGGTCGCCGCCTTGTCTGCAGCCTTCACAGCGGTGGTAGCAACCTTCTCTACCTTCTTGGTGGTGGCTGCTACGGTCTTCTCAACCTTCTTGGTGGTTGCCGCGACGGTCTTCTTTACCTCTTCGGCAACCTCGCTGGATTCCTTTGCAACGTCGGCAGCAATGTGGCCAACAACCTTTGCAACCTCAGGCGAGTTCTTCTTAAAAATCTTCTTGATACGGTCAAAAATTGCCATGATCTACCCCTTAAGTACGATTCACAATTGCCTTCAGAATAATGCAAAACCGCACCAAATCAAGGAAGGCGGACCGTTGCGGCAGGTTAACTCTGACTAAATAGCGCGGCGGCGGCGAAGAATCTCGTCAAGGTTTGCCCCGGCAACCTGCTCTTCGGGGCGCTGGATGACAACGTTTGGCTGCGCTACCGGCAGCTGGGTTACCTTGGCCAGCTCTGGCTGCTCGAGGGTACCAACGTGACCTACGTGCATCGGTGCTGGCAATTCTCGAGGAGTCCAGCTTCTGTCGGCGGCAACGCTTTGCTGACTGCCCAGATCGAAGGCGGTCTGATACATGGCTCGGTAGTTGGCAACTCGACCACGCGACTGAGCACTTTCTGCCAGTAGCGCAAGCTGCTTCTTGCGAGCAACCGCACCAGCCAGGAAGGCTGCTACTGCAATCGCAAACGATGCGGTGGCAACCAGACCAAGGTTGCCCAGGTCGGTCAGCGCAAACGCACCTACGAATACTCCAGCAAGAGCTAGGACGCCCAGAAGGCGACGAAGGTTGCTGAGGCGCATTGCGGCGTGCGCGGTGGAGACCTGCCTGGTCTGCTTTGGCGCTGGCATAGCCTGTCGCACTTCGCGAACTACGCGCTGCTTTGCCTCACGGAAATCTTCAACCTCTTGGCCGCGCTTTACCCAACCTGGAATAAAGCCACCCAGCCAAACCACGGCAGCTACTACAAGCAGCACACCCGTGATTGAAGAGAAGTTCATACCTCAACGATATGAGGCAATCAATTGCATCTAATTATTTAATTCGGCGTGTTCCAAAGTTTCTTCAAAATCTGAAGGATTTGGGTACTTCAAAGCCGGAACCAGCCCTTGCAACCATCGATTCAGCACACCTTTGGGAACTTCCTCGTGGGTTAGGGCAAAGACAAAGTGATCGCGCCAGGCTCCATTGATGTGAATGTAACGACGCTTTAGGCCCTCATAGCGGTAGCCAAGCTTCTGAACCACTCGCAGGCTGGGTGCATTTTCGGGGCGAATGTCGATTTCGATTCGGTGTAATCCAACAACGTTGAAAAGGTAATCGCTAACTAGGGCCACCGCAGTTGGGGTGATCGACTTCCCCGCCACGGTAGGTGCAATCCAGTAACCGATAACCGCGCTGGAAACGGATCCGTGCAAAATGTTAGCCACATTGATTTGACCAACGATTTTGCCCTGATACTCGATTACAAAGGGTAGGCCGGTGCGGTCATCCAAGGCCTTGAGCAGCCCACGCAACATGCCTCGGGTGTCCCAGACGTTTGGAGCGTAGGGATTGGTCGCTTCCCATGGTCTCAGCCAAGCACGGTGTTCGAGGAGCAGAGATTCGATGGTCTTGGCGTCCTTCATGCGCACGAGACGCAATTTCACGTCTTCATGAGTTAGTGCAAAAGAAAGTGCCATGGTGACAAAATTAGTGCCATGAGTGAACCCAGCGCGCAGGATGCCAAAAAGTTACTTCGGGCACGCCTAAACGAACAGCGTCTGGTACACGCCAAAGACCCCTCGCACCCGGCTGCACTCAGCCAGCAACTGGTGGCCCTTTGCCAGCAATTGGGGGCAAAAACGGTGGCAGCCTATTTGCCTTTTGGTGCCGAGCCAAACATCGGTGTCTTTGTTGCGGGTGGTTCGGCTCATGGGCTAACCCTCATCATGCCGGTGGCAAACACCGATGGCACCATGCACTGGGTGAACTACACCGGGCAGTCTGCGCCGGGCATCTTTGGGTTTGATGAACCAACCGGTCCGGCTGCAAAGTTGAGCGATGCTGATCTGATTCTGATTCCGGCAAGTGCCGTAGACATCCGTGGCAACCGCCTGGGCAAGGGCAAAGGTTTCTACGACGTTGCCTTAGCCGACCCAGCCATTACAGCCCCGGTGGCCGCCGTGGTTTACGAGGCCGAGGTGCTGGATAGCTTGCCAACCGAAGAACACGATCAACCGGTGGGATTCATTGTGACGCCTGCGCGGCTGGTTTCGATTAGTTAAACTTGTAGCAAATGCCTAAATATTCCTACAAGTGCAAGAGCTGCGACCACCAATTTGATGTCCAGCAGTCTTTTAGCGATGCCGCGCTCACCGAATGCCCAAACTGCGGCAAGAGCGAACTGGTGAAGGTGTTTGGCGTAGGAAGCGTTACCTTCAAGGGTTCGGGCTTCTACCGCACCGATAACTCGAGCAGCTCGAAGAAGTCAGATTAACGACTTTTAGTTATTTCCAATGGGGTGGCTTGTCTGCCTTCAGCGCCGCATCACGAGCTGAATCTGAGCTGGTTGGTCGTTCTCCCCAAGCAGCATCGGTGTCTTCAAAGGCAACTTCATCTTCAAATCGGGATGCTCCGGTGCCAACTGCCAAACCAAGGAACTTTGCCAGCGTGCGCGCAAACAGGTCTGGATCTGCAAACAGTTCGAACGCAAAGACCCGAACCACCTGCCAGCCCAGGTGCTTTAGCAGCGGTGGCAGCAGGTTTACCTCTTGGTGCAGGTTCTTGCCGGCGATCTGCCAGTCGGGCTGCAACACCACTGCCTTGTTGCCGTAGCTGGCAACCAGTGGCAGGTTGACGCCAAAACCTGTCTTTACGGTTACACCCAGCTTGCGCAAACGGATGGCCAGGTCTTCCAGCATCGGATCGCGTTCCAGTTCGCTGGCAGCAACCTCAACCTCTACCCCACCCTTGAGCAGTTCGCGCAGGTAACCAACACCGTTGGTGGCGTGGGAAGGCAAATCGGTAGATGCAAAGCAAGTGACGATGCTCAACTGCTTGCGAGCACTAATGAGCATGTTTGCCAAGCCGCGGCGACCTTCTGCGGTAGTGAGCTCGCCCATGTTGCTGAGCGTTGCGCCCTCGGGGGTCTTGCCGTAACCAATAGAGAAGATGACGTGGTCCGCAACTCGGTGCGAGAGACCGTTGATGGTATTTACCTCGAAGCGTTCGCGGCCGTGGCCCTCGAAGAATTCAACCAGGTGCGAGCGCTGCTTTAGGCCCTGGGTGACACCGGCACGAATGCGGTCGGCGTGAACCCGAGAGGCAGTGGCAACCAGAAGCGAATCTTCTGGATGCCAGAGTGCGTGGTTGTAGATCAGCTCGATGGCGCGCTGCACCTCAACATCTAGGCTTTCGTTGGCCCCTTCGATGGTGCTGGTGGCCCGACCGTCTGGAATATATTCGATGTTGACGTGAGAGTTGCCAAAGTAGTCGTCGAGCGTTGGCTCAAAGACGATTCGGTTCTGGTAGAACTCGCGGTTGATGAACGCACCCAGAATCTGGCCGCTCTGGCGGTAACTGCGGCGAAGCAGTTCTTGACCAAAGGTGTCTGCAACCTTCGACTGCACGCTTGGCACCTTCAACTCGGAGCCGATTGGAATTGGACGCGCCTCAACCTCAAAGCCGCTTGGGTAGGCCACTGCGTCATCACCAAAGGTGATTACCTGGCTGGCACGCTGCAGACCACAGAGGTTCTCTGCGATGGTGGTGCCCGCAGCATCGAGGATAATCACAACATCAAATTTGATGCCCGTTGGCAGATTCTCGGCAACCTCGTATGGGCTCATCATCAGTACCGGAGCGAGGGTTCCCATTAGCTTGGGCGAACCATGCAGTAGGTCTACCAGCTTGGCCTTGCCCTGCTTTAGGTGGTTTTTAAGCATGGTTGCCTCAACGGCATAACCAAGCACGTCGCGCTTCCAGTTCTCGGCCAAACGGGCAGCAATAATCGAAACGTTCTCGGCTAGAACCGCGTTGTTTGCGGTTCGGTAGGAATCTTCGGTGACCGCAAAGGCGGAGTTGCTGTTAGCCACAACCTCAGGGTGCTGCTGAGCCAGGTACTCCAGCGAACTCTGCCACCAGGCCAGGTCAAACTCGGCTGCGATGTGCTCGCGGCTCACGTGGATGCGGGCCAGGTCGCGCATCAGCTGTTCTAGACCGCGCTCGCGCAACTTGTTGGCAACCATGGCGCGCTCGCCAAGGTTATCCAGCGCGCCGATGTCTTCAACCAGAGAGCTGAGCTTCTTGGCCAGATCGTCCAGAGTAAGGTCAACCAGATTTGGCTCGTTGCTGGCGCTATCTAGGTGCCGCTGCACTGCATCCAGGTCGCTAAGCAGCGCCTGGTAGGCAATGAGGGCATCGTTGATGCCTGCGGTAACGGTTGGCTGCTTGAGGCTGGTGGAGTACTTGGCCCACGAGACGCGCTGCTCCTCAATCTGCTTGAGACTGAGGTTGATGTCTGCAACGTGCATGCCTGGGCGCAGGTACTCCTTGGCAAGCTTCTTGAGTCGGCGACGGGTTCCACCGCTCATCTCGCTCTTCACCTTGCGGGGCTCGGTTGCAGCGATTACCTCGGTGAGCGAACGATCGAAGACGCTTGGGATGAAGCGATCTAGGCTCTCGCGAATGCCGGCAAACAGTCTCAGGTAGACACCAAACTCGGCAACACTGTTGGCAGGCTTGAACTCCGCAGCAGCGATGAACTCGGCCAGCTTTTTGGAGAGCGCCGGGAATGAATCCTCGCGCAGACGCTTGGCTGCGGCTAGGGCGTATTCAACCTGGGCTGGAGAATCGAACCGCGCTTGGAACCAGGCTGAGTCTTGAGGACCATAGTTGAACTCGCCAAGTTCGTGTGCTTTGTAAAGCAGCTCCAGAGCACCTTCGCGGTCTGGGGTTTCCAAGAGGTTCGCGCGCAGGATTCGCGCCTGAGTAACTGGCGCGTGTGGCATAGCCGACAGGTCTGCCAGCTTGTTCAAAACGTCCAGGATGCTGTGGCCCAGAGGGTTGTCTCTGGAGACCAGCCCGTCGAAGTAAGAGCGAAGCTTGTTCTCCGGCACCGAAAGCTGAGACGCTGCGGTTGCATCCACTCGAGTGGCTGCCTTCTCGTTGCGACTAATGGCATTGATGCTGTCCAACCAAGCATCCGAGGCTCGAACTACCAGGCCATTCAGACCCAAAACTGCAACGCGGTCCGCCAGCTCGCTGAGGGTCTGGCGTCTTGGAGCCAAAACCAATGCGCGCTTGTTGTTGAATGCCAGATTGGCAACAAGGTTTATTACCGTTTGCAGGTAGCCACAGCCCGGCAACACCTCAACTGCAAAAGACTGGCCCAAAATCGCTCGCGAGACGATTCGACGCTGGACCTCATCGGCGTCAGCAACGGGCAGAGCAAGTCTGGAATCTACCGAGGCAAGTTCGCCTACAGAAGTGCCCTGCGCCAGCTGGTTGAGGATTGGCACATCGATGCTGGAAATATCGGTGAGCATGCGGCTTGGCACGGTTGTGAAGTTGCCCAGCACCAGAATGCGCTTGAGCTCTGCCTTGGCGCTGCCGCCCAGGAGCGTTGCTAGGTGGTCCAATAGTGCGATTGGAACCAGGTCGCCGTCGTTGCGGAGGCGGGCCAGCAAAGCGGCCTCATCAAGCTTGATGTCAAAGTTGTCGCGCAGCGCCGAGGTCAGTGCCGGGTTTACGAATGCCTCACCGGTGCGGCGAACCTCGTAGTCGTCGCCCTTGCGAATCAGTTGTAGGGGCCAGAGCAGGATAGGCATTTTGAGGTCGAACCCATCGGCCTCGAGGTCTACCAAGCCACCTACCAGGTAGCAAGATTCCACACCGAAGTGGTCAAGCAACTGGTGCGCCTTGTGGTCGATGCGCTTGGCCGCAGCATGGGCACGCGAGAAGGCAAGTGGGTCTCGAACCAGATTGGATAGCGTGCTGGCGCCGCTGGATGTGAACTGGGCCATGCCACCGGGGTGGGCGCGGTTGAGGTCAATCTGACTGAAAGTGTCTAGATCAAAATTGGCCAGCGGATTGGTGACGCCAATGGCGGCAATCTCCTCGCGCCAAACATCCCAGGCTTTACGGTTTGGGATGGCAAGATTAGCGAGGTCATTCACACCTCAAGAGTAACTTTTCCACGGCTCTGCAGGCATCAAGCCACGCCTGTGCGCACGCCAAGTAGAATTTGAGGGTTGTTCAGGCTAGGGCTTGGGCCGCGCGGCTCCGTAGCTCAGTGGATAGAGCAGTGGTTTCCTAAACCATGTGTCGGGTGTTCGATTCACCTCGGGGCCACAACAGAAACTGCAGGTTGCTCAACACGGCTAGTCGCCTGTCGGCGACATCGAACTCGCTCGCGGCTCGCTAGTCGCCTGTCGGCGACATCATCAGCAGACCTTGCCGTCCCCGTTGGCATCGCGGTACCAGACATACTCCGGGTTCTTCCCCTTGTAGTAGGGCCCATATCCAGCCGAATTGGCCGCCTTGCAGGTTGAAAAGTGCGGGTCCAGCTTTCCCTTGGACTTGACCACCTTGTTGGCAGACACCGAACCGCCAGCGGTTCCCGAAGTAGTTGGCAGCGGCCCAATGTAAGAGGCATAAGCCGACTCCCAATTGCTGGCAATGGCACGCTGAGCAGTGCGAAGCGAAATCGTTCCCCCGCAAACCAAATCGTGCAGCTTGTTCTCCAGGCGGTCTTTTACTCGGGCATCGTATTTACCGAAGTAGGGCTCTGGCCAGAGGTTTTTTGGGTCGCTTGGCGCACCACCAAGTTCAAGCGAGATTAGGTGATCTTCCTCGTAGTCTCCGGTGGAGTAGTCGCCATCAACCGCGTATCCATACTGCAGTTGCTTTACCTTCAGAGACGTTGTGTACGAGGAGGGCGGCCGAATGGTGCTGGTGAATCCGGACACACAGATGGTAGATTGGATATTTGCCTGCGAGACATCGGGGTTTACAGCACCCGGAGTTAGCTTCGGGTCTGGCAGAGCGCCCGCAAAAACAATAAGCAGTGCAACAAAAGCCTTAAGCAGCAATTAGGTAGCTATCCCACTCTGGTTCTAGGCGGTCGGCTCCGCGCAAGGTCCAGGCTCCACCACTTGGCATGCGCGGCGTTATTCTCAACTGCCACCCGATCTCGGCCAACGTTTTATCACTCTTGGTGTTGTTGCACTTTAGACAGCAGGCAACCAAATTCTCCCAGGTGTCTCGGCCACCGCGGCTCTTGGGCTGCACATGATCGATGGTGTTGGCATTTCGGTTGCAGTAGGCGCAGCGATGGTTGTCTCGGCGCAGTACCCCCTTGCGGGTAACCGGAACTCCTCGGCTGGTTGGGATGCGCACATAGCGAGAAAGCAAAATAACCGATGGCAGGTCAAACACAGCGCTGGTGCTGTGCACCTCAACTTCGGCTGGCTGCAAAACCGTTGCCTTGTTATTGAGAACCAAGGTAAGTGCTCGTTTGAAACTCACAACGCCAAGGGGTTCGTACCCTGCGTTTAGTACCAGTGTGCGCATTTATGTCCCTTTCGAAGCCGCCCAAATGGTTTATGGGTTTTCGGTATGAGCTCCTCGCAGGTAATAAAAAAACGCGCCGTCAAATAAATGACGACGCGCTAGTTAACCTGGCCGGGTTGGCAGAAATGTTGGAACTGTTGCTCGTGCTTGGCGGGCACAACCTTCAGACTCATAACTACCTTCCAGGGCCACCTGCTTTGGGGCTCATGGCTTCACATTACGCTTCTGGATTCTAAAAGTGGGTAAAGAAACACCAAACGAAAAGTAACGTTTTGATAGTTATCAAAGGCCAAAGTTGGCCGGTTTTGCGCAGTTACTTGGTGCCGAGGCGAACGAAGAACACGTTGCTGGTAAAGATTGGTGCCAACTTCACGGTGTCACCCGGGCGCGGTGCGTGGTAGAAGTTGCCATTTCCGGCGTAAATGCCATCGTGGCTCAGGTCGTTTAGAACTACGATGTCGCCTGGCTGGGCATCCTCAGGCTTGACGATAATGCCGAGGCGCGACTGGGCAATTACCGAGTGCGGTAGGTCGATACCGAACTGCGCAAATACAAATCGGACGTAACCAGAGCAGTCGAAGCCAGCCGGGTTTTCGCCACCGAAAACGTATGGGGTTCCGGTGTACTTGGCAGCAACCTCAAGGATCTTGGCAGCGTCGAGCTTGGAATAAGGCGGGTTGGAAACATAGTCGGCAGCGGTTGGACCGGCGTACGACAGGTAGTTGGTGGCGGTCTGCTGGCGCTGAATCTCAACGGCAGAAGCCGAGGTGTAGTTACCGCGGTCGAAGTTGGCGGTGTTCACCGCAGCCACGGTTAGGTTCTGGGTGTCTGCACCGCTGGCAACTGCGGCGGCATTGGTGGTGGTGAAGCGAGCCATTGCAGCGATGTCTGGACTGTAGGCGTAGGCCGGAAGGGCAACGGTGGTGAAAATACCCGAGGAAACCAGCATGGTTACCACGTTGCGAACATCCCGGCGCTTAGAGAACTTAACCTTCGGCTTGCCGGTGACCACATAGCGGCCGGTGACAACTACTTCACGAGTATCGGTGGTGATTACCTGCTGAACCTTGGCAGCCTTTTTAGCCTCACGCTTCTCGGCGCGGGAAGCACGCTTGCGCTCCGCTTCGCGAATCGAACGACGCGAGCGCAGTTCCATAGTTTCGAGGACATTGATTTCAATGTCGGCTCGATGCCTACCGGTACCTTGCTTTGCCAAAAGTGGATCCTCCGAGGATTCAGGGCTGGATACCGATTTTACCTTGGAAAGTAACGAATCCGCATCGACAGTTTGTCTAAAAACAGGCAACGCTCAGGGTGGGAGCGAACTTATGCCTCCACAAATAGGTGGCTAGCATCCTCTTTTACAAAACTCTCGCCTTCGGTGGCACCCACAACCCGAATGAAGATTCGGTGCCCCTTTTGCTCAAAAGTAAGTTGCGCGCCCGGGACAATTCCCAGTGACTTCAGGTCTGAAAGCAACTGAACATCCACCTGAAGTGGCTCACCAATTCGACGGAGTGTGTAAACCCGCTGAGTATCGGTTAGATCCAGCGAAGCCACACTCACAACGCCCTGAATGAAAGGCTCGGACAAATCACTGCCCAAGTCGCTGAGGCCTGGAATCGGGTTGCCGTATGGCGAAACGTGTGGGTTGTTGAGCATGGCCATGATCTTGCGCTCTACCTGCTCGCTCATCACGTGCTCCCAGCGGCAAGCCTCTTCGTGCACCAGCTCCCACTCGAGGCCAATCACATCGGCAAGTAGTCGCTCTGCAAGGCGGTGCTTGCGCATGACCTTTACGGCTTCGCCGCGGCCAAAGTCGGTTAGGTCCAGGTGTCGGTCGTTGCTGACAACCACATAGCCAAGGCGCTCCATACGGGCGATGGTCTGCGACACGGTTGGACCGGAGTGATTTAGTCGTTCGCTGATGCGGGCGCGCAGCGGGATCTGGCCCTCTTCTTCAAGTTCCAGGATGGTACGCAGGTACATCTCGGTGGTATCAATCAGATCGGTCATGGTTCGCCTCCCCCACATTCATTCAACAATGTTCCAATTATCGTTTGTCCAGCCACTGGGCAGTTACAGGCTGGGTAAACTTTTAGACATGGCTGACATCAAAATCCCAACCGAACTTTTGCCTCTAGACGGACGCTTTGGCTGTGGCCCATCGCGCGTTCGCACCGCTCAGATTGAGGCCTTCGCCACCGAGGGCGCAAAGCTAATGGGGACCTCGCACCGCCAAGCGCCGGTAAAGAACCTGGTGAAGCGCGTGCAGGAGGGCCTGATGGACCTTTACCACCGCCCAGATGGCTATGAGATCGTCATCGGTAACGGTGGCTCCACCGCGTTCTGGGACGTTGCGGCATTCAGCCTGGCCGAGGGCAAGGCACAGGCCTTGGTACACGGCGAGTTCGGTGGCAAGTTTGCCAGCGCACTGAAGGCTCCCTGGCTAACCGCGCCAACCGTAATCAACGGAACCCCTGGTTCACGTCTCGAGCTGCAGGCCGAGGCTGGCGTCAACCTTTACGCCTACGCGCAAAACGAGACCTCTACCGGTGTTGTAACTCCGGTACAGCGCCTTGCCGGCGTTGATGCTGGCTCGCTTTTCCTCACCGATGCAACCAGCGCAGCCGGCGGAATCGACTTCAACGCCACCCAGACCGACGTCTACTACTTTGCTCCGCAGAAGAACTTCGCCTCCGATGGTGGTCTCTGGTTTGCACTAATGTCGCCTGCGGCAATCGAGCGCGCCGAGCGCATCGCCGCAACCGACCGCTACATCCCTGAGTTCCTAAGCCTCAAGACCGCGATCGACAACTCGCGTCTAAACCAGACTCTAAACACCCCGGCAATCTCCACTCTGTTCTTCCTGGCTGAGCAGGTTGACTGGATGAACGCAAACGGCGGTTTGGCCTGGGCAGATGCTCGCACCAAGGCCGCTTCCGATCACCTATACAACTGGGCAGATGCCAGCGAGTTTGCAACCCCATTCGTTGCCAACCCAGAGCACCGCTCGCAGGTAGTTGTAACCATCGACTTCAACGAGAACATCGATGCTGCAGCAATCGCCAAGGTGCTGCGCGCTAATGGAGTGGTTGACACCGAGCCTTATCGCAAGTTGGGCCGCAATCAGTTGCGAGTTGCTACATTCACCGCAACCGAACTGCACGACGTGCAGCAGCTAACCAAGAGCATCGACTATGTAGTGAGCCAGCTGGGCTAACCTCGGATTATCAACGTAATCGGTTAGGAACGGCAATGGTTCGCTTTTATCTAAAGCACGTAGAACGCAAGCCCGACCCTGAGCCGGTAAAGGTGAAGCCACAGATCGCCATCGGCGTTGGCCTCGGATTATGGATTATTGCGCTACTTGCGCTTCTTGCCGCCCCGCAGAGTCTTCCACTTGAAGAACCCCTTGCCCTTACCACGTGCGGCATCGGCATCATCCTGGGATTCTGGGGACTCTGGCACGTCCGAAACCGCTGAGTCAGAATCAGCATCTTCCGAATCAACTTCATCAGCTGATTCTTCTGCTGCGTCTTCGTCGACGTCATCTTCGGAGTCTTCGTCGGCTTCTTCGTCCTGGTCGTCGGCCTCAAGCGCAGCGGCCGCGGCCTCTGCCTCCATTGCAGCTTGAAGAGCCTTGTAATCGGCTAGGCGCTCGCTCCAAGGAACCCACTTAGGAGCTACCAGACTGCTATCGCTTGGGGTTAGCACAACCTCAGACACGGTGGCGTCGGCGCCATCGATGTACATGGTTACGTTTACAGACCAGTCTGGGTAGCCCTTGAGCTTGCTGGCAAACATGAAGGTTAGAACGCCTTCGTGGTCTTCCTGGAGAGTGCCGAGCAGATCGCCCACTGCCTGCTGGCCGTGAACTTCAACTGCCGCATTGCGGGCAATGCTCAGGTACTTTTCCACCGATCTAGGCTTCGAGTTCGTCTGCAAGTTTGCGCAATAGCGCAGCAATCTTCTTGGCGCTGGCACCCTCAGGGTGACGGCCGTGCTTCAAACCGGTAGCGATCTTGTCCAGCAGCGCAATGGTGTCTTCGGCAATGATGGCCAGGTCGTCTGCAGGCTTACGGCTGAGCTTGGCAAGGCTAACTGGTGCGTCTAGAACGCGCAGGCTAAGAACCTGTGGTCCCTTGCGGCCATCGGCAACGCTGTACTCAACACGCGAACCCTTGCGGATCTGTGTCATGCCATCTGGAAGTGCACTGGCGTGCAAGAAAACCTGGGCGCCTTCGTCGCTCTCGACAAAGCCGTAGCCCTTCTCCTCGTCAAAAAAACGAACTTTTCCGGTAGGCATGGATCCTCTTTCATAAAACCAACCCATAGTTTACCGCAGAGTAACAAAGCAGCCTAGTTTCAAGAACAATGCGGATGTAGGGTTGAAGGATGGCAAAAACAAAGAAGCAAAATAGCGTGCCGGGGGGCCTTCGCGAAAACCGCGTTGAAAACACACTTGCATTCATGGCCGCCGGAGTTATCGGTGTTTCCATTCTTTCCATGATTGTTGTGCTGGTTCTCTCCATCGCAGGCATCAAGGGAATCCCACCGGTATTGGGAATCCTCCCCCTCTTCGGACTGCCAATCGGCTTCCTGCTGGTGTTCGTTCTCTTGCTCACTGCACTAATCCGCAAGGCGCGTGAAAACCGAAACTAGCCTCCGGTTTTCAAATCCCACCGATGAGCGACCTCCTTATACTGGCCACCGACCTGCGCGAGCGGTCGGACGAGTCGCTTACTACGCTTCTGCATCGCCGAAACCTGGCCGGGTCACCCAAAGACTTCTTTGACCTTGCCCAGTCGCTCTTCGCCAACAAAAGCATTCAGAGTGCACTGACCAAGTTGGCTGCCGCCGAAGCCCTGGCTCTGCAGTGGCTGGTAGCTCCAATGCCAGATGCCGCACAACCAGCCGAGAACGAGCTGGTGGCCCTGGCCAATCTGGGGCTCATTCACAATTCCAAGGGCACTTGGACCTGCTACGAATCGGTGGCGCAGCTGGCCGAGCCAATGCTGCGAAACAAGGTCATCGCCGTTTCGGGGCCGGCAGCCGTTGAGGCACCTGTCCGCATTAGCGAAACAGCTGCCACCATGGGTCTGGCTGCAATCGCGGCCTTCGAAACTCAGCAGGCAATTACCGAGTTGGTGCTGGATGTGGAGCAACACCCTATTCGCCAGATTGGTAAAACCGGCATTGGCGTTGGGGACATCAAGCGCCTTGCCGCCCACCTTCGCCGCAGCACGGTAGCAGTGCGCGGCTTCTACACTTTTGCACTTCAACTGCGCCTTATAGAGCTAGTTTCCGAACGCTGGTGGCTCAGCTCGCACGCCCAGGACTTCTTGGCATCCAGCATGCTGGAGCGCTGGTCAATGCTGGCCAACCAGTGGGTTTCTTCGCTGGGCGAAGTTGGCGCTCGTCAGCTTCGAACCTTGCTTGCGCAGCAGCCGGGCGACTTGGCAGAAACCCTAAGGGCAGTATTCCCGCTTGCCGATGTGGCAGTTGACGACCAGCTCAGTCTGCTTATGGAACAAGCCCAGGGCATCGGTTTTTGCGTCTCAGGCCAGCCAACACTGTTGCTGGTTCGCTGCCTCGAAGGCCAGACATCGGTGGCAGAAGACCTGCTGCAACCTCATCTGCCTCAGCTTCAACACAGCCTCATTGTGCAGGCAGACCTGAGCCTCATTGCCCCTGGGCCCCTAGACACCGCCACCGAGCTGATTCTGCGCAAGTTTGCCAACATCGAGCAGGTATCGGTTGCCAGCACCTACCGCCTCTCGGCGCTGAGCCTCAGTCACGGCTTGGAATGCGGGCTGACGGCAGACCAAATTCGCACAGTACTCACCGACCTCAGTGCCAAGGCTTTGCCGCAGCCGGTTGAGTATTTGCTTCGCGAGGCCGAGAACCGCTTTGGCCGCCTGGTGATTGCCTCTGGCACCGGCACCGAACGCTCAATTCTGCGCAGCACCGATGGCATTCTGCTCACCGAAATCCTCAACGACTCCAGGTTGCGCCCATACGCCTTTTTTGCGCTGAGCGCCGGAAGCTTGGCTAGCCGCTTTGAGCCCGACGTGGTCTACTTTGGCCTACGCGATTTCGGCTATCTGCCGGTTCGCGTTGACAACCAGGGTGCAGTGCTCTCACCACTTAGGGCAGCGTCCTGGAGTCTAGGAATTTCTCCAGTCGCCACCGATCCGATGATCACACTCATCAAGGATTTGCGCGCCGCGGATGCCCGAGTTGGCGCCCAGCCAGACGACCACGACCTAACTCGACAGATTCAGTTGGCCATGAAAAACAAGGCCCAGCTGAGTGTCACCCTCACCGATCGCACCGGCGCCGAGGTTGAATTCAAGATTTTGCCGACCGCTCTGGCAAATGGCCGCCTCCGCGGACTAGACAAGCGCGCCGACATCGAACGCACGCTTCCGCTCGATCGCATTGTCCGCGTAGCAATAGGCTAGAAACTATGACTTTGGGGCCATTGATTGTTCAGAGCGATAAGACTGCGCTGCTCGAGGTGGACCACCCGCAGGCAGCGGATGCCCGCCACGACCTCAGTATTTTTGCCGAGCTTGAGCGCGCACCTGAGCACATTCACACCTACCGAATCACTCGCCTGGGCCTCTGGAATGCCCGAGCAGCCGGCCACGACTCGGACTTCGTTCTGGGCGTTCTAGACAAATACGCAAAGTTTGCCGTGCCGGCATCGGTGCGCACCGATATCACCGAAACCATGGGTCGCTACGGCCGCCTAACCATTGAGCGCTCTGCCGAGGGAGACCTCGAGCTGCACTCCGACTCCGCCGCCATTCTCATGGAGGCGTCGCGCCAGAAGAAGATTGCCGAACTGTTGGAAGGCCAGATCAGCCCAACGGTTCACCGAATTCGACCATGGGCTCGCGGCCAGGTAAAGCAGGAGCTGCTGAAGCTTGGTTGGCCAGCCGAAGACAACGCTGGCTACACCCCAGGCACCCCGCACCAGATTGATCTCTCCACCGCAGGCGGCTGGAAGATTCGCGACTACCAGTCTCAGGCTGTCGAGCGCTTCTGGGATGGCGGCAGCGGCGTTGTGGTGCTCCCCTGTGGCGCAGGTAAGACAATCGTTGGCGCCGGCGCAATGAGCGTGGCCAAGACCAACACCCTCATCCTGGTAACCAACACAGTCAGTGCCCGTCAGTGGAAGGCCGAGCTGATCAAGCGCACCTCGCTCACCGATGACGAGATTGGCGAGTACTCGGGTAGCACCAAGGAAATCAAGCCGGTAACCATTGCCACGTATCAGATTCTCACCACAAAGCGAAAGGCCGAGTACGCGCACTTGGCCCTGCTAAACGCCAACGACTGGGGCCTCATCGTTTATGACGAGGTCCACCTGCTGCCGGCACCAATCTTCAAGATGACCGCAGACCTGCAGGCTCGTCGTCGCCTAGGACTAACCGCCACCCTGGTTCGCGAAGACGGCAAGGAAGGCGACGTATTTAGCCTGATTGGCCCAAAGCGCTACGACGCCCCTTGGAAAGAAATTGAGCAGCAGGGCTACATCGCTCCGGCAAACTGCTTCGAGGTTCGAGTAGACCTGCCAGACAGCGAGCGCCTTGAGTACGCCATCGCTGGCCAGGACGACCGCTACCGCTTGGCAGCCACCTCGCCAGCCAAGATTGGCGTCATCCGCAAGCTGCTTGAGCGCCACAAGGGCGAGCCAACCCTCATCATCGGTCAGTACCTCAACCAAATCGATGAGGTAGCCACCGCACTTGGCGTGCCAAAGATTACCGGCGATACCCCGGTTGAAGAGCGCGAGCGCCTGTTCCAAGCCTTCCGCGAGGGCAAGGAGTCAACCCTGGTTGTATCCAAGGTTGCCAACTTCAGTGTTGACCTGCCAGAGGCATCGATGGCCATTCAGATCAGTGGTTCTTTTGGAAGCCGTCAGGAAGAGGCCCAGCGTCTGGGTCGCCTGCTTCGCCCCAAGGCCGATGGCCGCAGCGCTTCGTTCTACACTCTGATTAGCCGCGACACCGTCGATCAGGACTTTGCCCAGAATCGCCAGCGCTTCCTGGCCGAGCAGGGCTACTCGTACCAGATTCTGGACGCAGACGACCTGTAGTAACTTCCAAATAACATTCAGCCGACTATCAGGCTTCTTTCAGGAAACTCTGCGAGAGTGTTTCTATGAATACCGCTAGCAGCAATTCTTCAGACGCCATCAAGGTTCTAATCGTCGATGACGAGCCCAGCATTCGAGATCTGCTCAGCCGAACCCTGAGTTTCCAAGATTTCAAGACCCGCGCGGTTGGCAACAGCACCGACGCCCTGGCAGAGATCATCACCTTCCAGCCAGACATCATCCTGCTAGACGTAATGCTTCCGGACGTCAGCGGCTTTGGGCTAACCCAAAAGATTCGTTCGCAGGGCATCACCACCCCGGTTCTGTTCCTAACCGCTAAGGACGAAGCCGAGTACAAGGTTCAGGGTCTAACCGTTGGCGGCGATGACTACGTGACCAAGCCATTCAGCTTGGCCGAAATCGTAGCCCGCATCCACGCCATTCTTCGTCGCACCAAGGCCGCCAAATCTGAGGATTCGGTGCTTGAGGTTGGCGAGGTCAAAATCAACAACGACGCTCACGAGGTTTACGCCAACGGGGTTTTGGTAGACCTCAGCCCAACCGAGTACAACCTGCTGCACTTCCTAATGAGCAACCCAAACCAGGTGCTCAAGAAGGAGCAGATTCTCAACCACGTTTGGGACTACGACTTCGGCGGCAACACCGCCATCGTGGAATCTTATGTTTCTTACCTGCGTCGCAAGCTACATGAGCACACCACCGAAGAGGTGATCCACACCAAGCGCGGTGTTGGCTACATGTACCGTTCGTCGGCAAAGGCCTAATCTGTGAACGCGATTTCCCAGGCTTGGGAGCGCATCTCCCTGCGCACCAAACTAACCACCCTGAGTGTTGCCATCATCGGCGCACTTTTGCTGGTTTCCAGCCTGGGCACAATCGCGCTGCTGCGAACCTATCTGCAGCAAAACCTAGACACCATGCTCTCCAGCACCGCCTCAACCTTGCAACACGAAGATCCGGCAATGCTCGAGGAGCGTCTGGCTACCCGCCAGGTTCAATTGCCGCGCCTGCCAAGCGATTACTACATTGCCTATCTAGACACCAAGGGCAACCTGATGATTGGCCTGGTGTCATCTACCCGAAGCAACCAAGACGTGCCAAACCTCAGTGGTTTCAGCAGTTCTTACGTGCTGGCAACCCATGGAATGCCATTCGAAAGCGTTTCCACCGCAAGCAATGGCGGCACCAAGTCCTGGCGAATCGTGGCAGTTCCGCTCACTTCGCTGCCCGGCTCGCTTGTGGTTGCACTTCCAACCAGCAACAACGATCAGCTGCTTGACGAGTACCGCAGCATTGGCTTGGGCTTCGGAGCCCTGCTACTCACCATCAGCGCCCTTGCGGTCTGGATGACCATCACATCTGCACTTCGTCCTCTTCGTGAGGTTGAGCGCACCGCCAAGGCCGTTTCAGAGGGTGACATCAGCCAGCGCCTCATTCAACACGAGGGCCAGACCGAAATGGCCAAGTTGAATAGCTCGTTGAATACGATGCTCAACTCGATTGAGACTGCGATGCAGTCGCGCAATGCCACCCTGGCCCAGATGCGACGCTTTGTTGCCGATGCCAGCCACGAACTGCGCACTCCCCTGGTTTCGGTGCGCGGCTATGCCGAGCTGTACCGTCTAGGGGCACTAAGCAAGAAGGCAGACATCGCCGAGGCAATGGAGCGCATTGAGTCTGAGGCTATCCGCATGAGTGCCCTTGTAGAGTCTTTGCTGACTCTTGCCCGCCTCGATGAGAACGCCCAGATCAAGAAGCTTCCGGTAGAACTTTTCGAATTGGCCAAGATCGCGGCCAAGGATGCATCGGTGGCCGATGGCAACCGCACCATTGTTATCACCAACCTAGCCGGAACCCCACTGGAAACCGGCACCGAGATCATGGCGGAGGGCGATGGCCCCCAGCTTCGTCAGGTGCTAACTAACCTGCTTGCCAACGCCTGCCGATTCTCACCCGAGGGTGCCGAAGTTGAGATTGCCATTGGCAAGCAGGAAAGTAACACTGTTCTTGAGGTGCGAGACCACGGCGAGGGTATCCCGAAGGAACTTCGCCAGAAGGTGTTCGAGCGTTTCTTCCGAGCCGACAACTCACGCAACCGCGACACTGGCGGTTCCGGACTTGGCCTTGCCATTGTCAGCACCATCGTGGCTCAGCACGGCGGCACTATCGAAGCGCTTGAAACCCCGGGCGGCGGCGCAACATTCCGCGTCACGCTTCCCAACTAGCCCAGTTATCCACAGAACTCGGGTTTGAGGCTCAGGCGCGGGGCCGCTTTGTCAGGCTTTTCTTGTCAAAGAAAGGCAAACCCATGACCCGATTCTTAGTTGATTCCGAAGAAGTCCTCGCTGCCAACACCGTTGTGCAGTCCACCATCCAGAAGCTTCAGGGCGACGTTGATACCCTGCACACCCAGCTCAACTCGCTGCAGTCGTCTTGGCAGGGCCAAGCAGCCAATAGCTTTCAGGACTTGGCAACCCGCTGGCGCTCTACCGCCGGTCTGGTGCAGCAGCAGCTGGGCGAGATTGGCCAGGCTCTGGCTCTGGCCGCCAAGCAGTATTCCGAGATCGAAGCCGCCAACCAGCGCCTCTTCCTCTAGCCCCCGGCATACCAGCCGGCCTCAGGTGGTTAGCCGATTTCGGCAATGCGGGTAGCAATTAGTTTTGCCGCCAAATCATCCGAGAGCTTCGCACCTATTTCAATCTGGAACGAAGCCTTCGAAACCACATAGCCCTTTAGGTCTTCGGCCAAAACCTCAGTTACGTTCTTGCCCCAGGTGGCATAGACCACGTGGTTCTTGAATGCACCGAAACCGGCAACCGCCTTGCCCTTGATCTTGAAGCATGGCGAGTTGTGACTGAGCACCTGCTCTGCGTCTGGAATCACATCCAAGATCTGGGCGCGTAGAGCACTCAGTGTCTGGCGCTTGGGTTCGTCCAAAGCAGCCAGGTAGTCATCGATTTCTTGTGCAGTCATAACCACAAGAATACAAAAACGGCCCGAACCATTTAGGTTCGGGCCGTTTCTATTTGACTTTAGAAGTCCATACCGCCGCCAGGAGCTGCAGGTGCAGCGCCAGCTGGCTCAGGCTTGTCTGCTACAACAGCCTCGGTGGTTAGGAACAGACCAGCAATCGAAGCTGCGTTCTGCAGTGCCGAGCGGGTTACCTTTACAGGGTCGTTGATGCCGGCGGCCAGCATGTCAACGTACTCGCCGGTTGCAGCGTTTAGACCGTGACCCGAAGGCAGGTTCGAAACCTTCTCAGCAACAACACCAGGCTCTAGACCTGCGTTGATTGCGATCTGCTTTAGCGGTGCCGAGATGGCAACGCGAACGATGTTGGCACCAGTAGCCTCGTCGCCGGTGAGGTTTAGACCAGCAAACAGCGCCTCAGAACCAGCCTGTAGTAGCGCAACGCCACCACCGGCAACGATGCCTTCTTCAACTGCTGCCTTGGCGTTACGAACTGCATCCTCGATGCGGTGCTTGCGCTCCTTCAGCTCTACCTCGGTTGCGGCACCAGCCTTGATAACTGCAACACCGCCGGCAAGCTTTGCCAGACGCTCCTGCAGCTTCTCACGGTCGTAGTCGCTGTCGGTTGCGGTGATCTCGCGACGGATCTGCTCAACGCGGCCAGCAATCTGTGCCTCGTCGCCAGCGCCTTCAACGATGGTGGTCTCGTCCTTGGTGATTACAACCTTGCGAGCACGGCCCAGCAGGTCGAGGGTGGTGTTCTCTAGCTTTAGGCCAACCTCTTCAGAGATAACCTGACCACCGGTAAGGATGGCGATGTCCTGAAGCATTGCCTTGCGGCGGTCGCCGAAGCCTGGAGCTTTGACGGCAACCGACTTGAAGATGCCACGGATCTTGTTGACGATAAGGGTTGCAAGAGCTTCGCCCTCGATGTCCTCGGCAATGATCAGCAGTGGCTTGTTGGCCTGGATTACCTTGTCAACGATTGGAAGCAGGTCCTTGATGTTGCTGATCTTGCTGTTGACGATAAGAACGTAAGCGTCTTCCAGGATTGCTTCCTGGCGCTCTGGGTCGGTGACCATGTAAGCGCTTAGGTAGCCCTTGTCGAAGCGCATACCCTCGGTTAGCTGTAGGTCGATGCCGAAGGTGTTGCTCTCTTCAACGGTTACAACGCCCTCGCGGCCAACCTTGTCGATTGCCTCTGCGATGATGTCACCGATGAGGGTGTCGCCTGCAGAGATGCTTGCGGTAGCAGCAATCTGCTCCTTGGTCTCTACTGGCTTAGCGTTCTCGATTAGCTGAGCGATAACCGCTGCAGTTGCCTTGTCGATTCCGCGCTTAAGGCTGATTGGGTCTGCGCCGGCTGCAACGTTGCGCAGACCTTCGCGAACAAGTGCCTGAGCCAGCACGGTTGCGGTGGTGGTACCGTCACCAGCAACGTCGTCGGTCTTCTTGGCAACTTCCTTGACTAGCTCCGCACCGATCTTCTCTAGTGGGTCTTCTAGTTCGATTTCCTTGGCGATCGAAACACCATCGTTGGTGATGGTAGGGGCGCCCCACTTCTTCTCGAGAACGACGTTGCGTCCGCGTGGGCCAAGGGTCACCTTTACGGTGTCGGCCAGGATGTTTAGACCGCGCTCTAGTCCGCGACGAGCCTCTTCATCGAAAGTGATGATTTTTGCCATTTAGGGTTTCTCCCGTTTGGTTTCAGATGTCTTTGATTGGCACTCAGCAGTTGCGAGTGCTAACTACCATTTTGGCACTCGGTGGCCTCGAGTGCAAACCGTAAATGGCCAGCTTAAAGGAGAAAAGCCCCCACCCGAAGGTGGAGGCTTTTCAAGAGATTGAGACTAGATAACGTGAACGTTGTCTGCCTGTGGACCCTTGTCGCCGCTCTTTACGTCGAACTCGACTCGCTGGTTCTCTTTAAGTTCGCGGTAGCCATCGGTCTGGATTGCGCTGAAGTGAACGAATACGTCCGCTCCGCCATCCTGAGTGATGAAGCCGAAGCCCTTCTCAGAGTTGAACCACTTTACGGTTCCTTGTGCCATTTGTATTGCTCCTGTTACTACGTTTCAACCGGATGTTTCCCGGTTGGGTCGCATAGTAACCGGTGAGGGCTCCTATGGGGGTCGGCGCTATAAACGCACGCCTGGACGACTACTTGGAGTTTATCGGCATAAGTGCCCTGAGAGCGAGGAGTTTAGCAACCTTTAACCCGCATGGTTATTGGAAAGTTATACAAATTGCCTAGTTTTGGGGCAATTACTTGTAATCGCTTCCAATTACTACGGTGATCGGATCTGCATAGGTGCCAGACAGTTGCACCTGATAATTGCCAAGAGTCTTTAGCAAATCGTTGGCCGCAGATTGCGCGGTAGGCGTGTTTGCGTAAACGATTGTGGTTGGGGCGGCAGCAGTTGAGGCCGGATTTGGCAGGTTCTCGTTAACCGCGCTCAGCAAGTTCCATCCGGCAGAATCCAGCTTGTTTGCAACCTTGGTTGCCAGACCCTTGGTCTCGGTGGAATCGATTACAGTCACGCCTAGGCCGCCGGCATTGAATCCCTGTTGACCCGAAGACTGACTGATTCCTGAGATGTCGCCAATCTGGGAGGTGAGACTGCTGAGGTTTAGGCCAACGATAGCCAAACCCGAAATCACAGCCGTGATTGCCACGTAGCGAAGGAACGAACCCAGACGCGAGCGCACGGTGCGCCTTGCACGGTGGCGGCCACCGGCGACATCTACCGAGTCAAACTCGTCTTTCGGGAAGTGTTTCGCCACGATTCCTGCTTTTTATAGAGTGGTAGGCATAAGCCCACGTCAATATTAGGCTCTGGAGGCACAAATGGATTACCCAGTAAGCAAGACCGATGAGCAATGGCGCAGCGAACTTAGCGAGTTTGAATATCACGTACTTCGCCAAGCCGGAACCGAGCGGGCCTACACCGGAGAGCTGCTAGAAGAGCACCGCGTTGGCAGCTTCCACTGCCGCGGCTGTGGAGCATTCCTCTTCAAGAGCGAAACCAAGTTTGATTCCCACTGCGGTTGGCCATCGTTCTATGAACCGCAGACCGGCGATGCCGTGATTCTGCGCGAAGACCGCAGCCACGGGATGATTCGCACCGAAGCGCTCTGCGCCAACTGTGGATCGCACCTGGGACACGTCTTTGAGGACGCCCCTCAGACACCTACCGGCGATCGCTTCTGCATCAATTCGGTGAGCATTACTTTCGAGCCGAAGCTTTAAGCGAAAGCGAAAATCTCTTTCGCAAAGCTGAGCCGCAGAGCAAGTTGAGAATTCGATATTCATTCGGGACTACCAAGATTAGGCTGAACCCATGAGCGATGACTTCAAGGAATACAAGGACAACCGTAAGTACGCCTGGAAGGGCCGCGACAAGGGCGGTCGTTACGGCGATGGCGGCGTTGGCTTCTTTATGTTCTTGTCATTCATCGGTGCCGCGGTTTATTTTGTGTCGCAGGCACACGGCTTCTGGGATGGAGTGCTTGGCATTCTCAAGGCCATCGTGTGGCCGGCGTTCCTGGTGTTCCAGCTGCTTCAGCACTTCCACGCTTAGCGCGCGGCAATCAATAGAGCCGACTGTGGGACTCGAACCCACAACCCTCGCATTACAAGTGCGATGCGCTGCCAATTGCGCCAAGTCGGCCTAGGCACCTGATTTGTGTTGAGAAGTAACCATCTCGCCGACTCAAGAATGAGCAATCGGTGTCTAAAGGTTTGAAAAACAAACCTCTGCAAGTCTACAAGGGATTGGGCAAGGCTGAAATGAGAGGCCGCTTAGATTGTCCGCCTAGTTGAAATCTTCGGCTGGCACGCTGTCCTACTGCCCGTTCAGCAAAAATCTTCGGTTGTTATCACGGGCTTGGTTGACCCCAAATTGAACCTCAATACTCTGATTCTTGTCCGCACCGGACATACCGCTCAAACAGACAAGGCAAGAATCGTGGAATCACTTCGTAAGCAGCTCAGGGGAAGCACCGACAAAGGTTTCACCCTAATCGAACTCCTAGTAGTAATCCTCATCCTAGGCATCCTCTCGACCATCGCAGTAGTTGCAGTCAACAACGCTCGCACCACCGCAATCCAGAAGGCATGTAAGGCCTCTGCAGCAAACATCGTAGATGCAGTTGATCAGTACTACGTTGACAACAACGCCCTACCGACTCTAACTCCAACTGCCACACTCATCACGGCACTTGCGCCTACCTACATTCACACTCTTCCAACCGGCCTAGACTTCACTGATTACCAGCTGACTGTTGCAGCAAACGGCACCAAGGCCGTTACTGTAACTGGTAACGTCAGCGGCTGCAGCGCAGGCTAACCCACAAGTATTGGAGTGGCTGCAATCATTGGATTGCAGCCACTCTCTTTTAACCTCTATTGCGAGAAACCAGAATGAACCCAGATCAGTTCAGTGCTCTACTAGATGTCATTCTTTGGCTCAGCATCTTCATTGCGGGAGCAGCACTCGGCTCGTTTGCCACGGTGCTCGAGGCTAGGATCCCCGATGGCGAATCCATCGTTAGCCCAGCATCTAAGTGCCCAAACTGTGGCCGGTCTCTGACCTGGAAGGAAAACATTCCAATTTTGGGATGGATCATGCTGCGGGGAGCATGTAAGGGATGCGGCCAGCCAATCAGCCGCAAGTATCCACTGACCGAGTTGACCACCGCGGTGCTCTTCACCGCCGCTTTTACGCCAGGGCCACTACCCCACTTCGAGGCGGCAAACCTCGCTACGGCAGTGATGGCAATCATCACAGTGCCACTGACTCTTATTGACGTGCGCCTGCACCGGCTTCCTAATCCCCTGACCTACTCGGCAGCGATTGCCCTGTTTGCAATCAACCTGGGTTTATCACTAATCATCGGAGATTTCAGCAACTTCTTGCCCGTCTTCCTTGCCGGTCTCGTCCCTGCCGCATCTCTCTTCACAATCGCTCTGATCAGTCGCGGAGGCATGGGCCTGGGCGATGTAAAGCTTGCGGTTGTGCTTGGTTGGGCCGCGGGGCTCAGCAGCATCCTGGCAGTTTTCGCGACCTTCGTGATCGCATTTGCAATCGGTGGGCTCTATGCAATCGGTGTTTTGCTGGCCAAAAAGGCTGACAGAAAAGCTGCAATTCCTTTTGGCCCATTCCTGCTTGCAGGATTCTGGATTGCCTTCTTGGGAGGCAACTTTCTCCAAAATATAGTGTTGTCCCCATGGGGTCTTTGACCCCCTAAAAATTATGTAGTGCTAGCCCTTCGGCGGCATTTTTCGCGTTTTCGCACCGTGCTTCACTGGCTCTTGTCGGTTCAATGCAGGGGAAGGCGAGAACGACATGATGAACGAATTGGCAGAATTACTGCCCGCTGAATTAGCAAAAGAACTAACGGCACTTAGCCTTAGATTTGAGGGCGACAACCTCATAATCGGCCTACCAGCCAGCCACGATGACGAAACCCGAGAGACCGCACTCGGCAAGGTTCAGAACCACCTCGGAGACCGCTTTGGCGCAGTTACCCAGGTTCCAATTGAGGATTCACTTCTTAGCGAAGTGATCGATGCCGTTTACCGCGACCGCACGATCCACGGCAACACCTTCAACCCGCAGCTCACCGCAAATGCAGACTCCGAAGGCCCAATCGCAGACCTGGTCAACGATGTTATGGAACGCGCCGTCAAGCTGCGCGCCTCCGACATCCACGTGGAGCCAACTGACAGCAACCTGGTCATCCGTGCCCGCGTTGACGGTCACCTCGAGACCGTAGTGACCCTTCCTGCTGACCTTGCGGCACCGTTTGTGAGTCGCCTAAAGGTTCTTGCCAAGATCAACATCGTTGAGCGCCGACGCCCACAGGACGGCCAGTTCTCCATCAACGTTGATGGACGCCAGATTGACTGTCGCTTGGCTACCGTGACCACCCTTTACGGCGAAAAGGCCGTTATGCGTTTGCTTGACACCCGCAAGGCTCTAACAGACCTTTCTGGTCTTGGCTTGGCAGACGAGCAGCTAACCAAGGTGCGCCGCATGGTTCACGCTCAGCACGGCCTGGTGATTACCGCAGGCCCTACCGGCTCGGGCAAGACCACCACGCTGCACTCGGCGCTTCACGACCTCGATGTTGAAAACCTCAACGTCAGCACCATCGAGGACCCGGTGGAATACGTGATGAAGGGCATCAACCACATTCCGGTTGTGGAAGAACTTGGAATCGGCTTTGCCACCCAGCTTCGCGCCCTGCTTCGCCAAGACCCAGACGTGATTCTGGTTGGTGAGACTCGAGACAGCGAAACCGCACGCATCTCGGTTCAGGCAGCCCTTTCGGGTCGTCTGGTTATCACCTCGCTCCACGCCACCGATGCGCTCAGCGCCATCTACCGCCTATTCCAGATGGAGATCGAGCCATACCTGGTTGCCGCATCGCTTCGCGGTGTAATCGCTCAGCGTCTGGTCCGCAAGGTTTGCGACTACTGTGCCACAGAGTACGAAGCCACCGAATCCGAGCGCCTGATGCTTCACGAGTTCAAGCTTCCAAAGAAGCTGATGCTTCGCAAGGGTCTCGGCTGCGCCGTGTGCCGTGGCTCGGGCTACCGCGACCGCGTGGGCGTCTACCAGGTGTTCGAAGTTTCCGATTCGATGCGCGAACTGATTTCTAAGCGACCAGATCCATTCGAGTTGCAGTCCATGGCCGTTTCTGAGGGTTACCGCTCCCTAGAAAACGAAGCTTACGTCTTGGCCATGGCCGGACGAACCACTGTGCAAGAAGCTACCCGATTGGTCACCAAAGATGTTCACTAAGAAGCCAAAGGACGGCGCTACTGCCGCCGCTAAGCAAGCCGCCGGCCCACGCAAGTGGACCATCGTTGCCACCGATGCCAAGGGCAAGAAGGTAACCCGCAAGATCGAGGCCCCGAGCCGCAGCCGTGCCCGAATGCTCACCGCAGACCCAGCGCTCACCGTGGTCAGCATCCGCGAGGTTAAGCCACTTCTGCAGACCGAGTTTGGCTCCACCGTTCGCGGAGACGTGCTGCTTCAGGTAACCCGCCAGCTTGCAGCCTTCACCGCAGCAGGCATCCCAATCATGCAGGCAATGCACATGCTTGCCACCTCAACCAAGAGCGCACCGATGCGTGCCGCCCTAGAGGCAATGGTTGACGACATTCGCGATGGCGACACCCTGGCCAACTCGGCCAAGGAGCACACCCACGTTTTCCCTGCCTACTACATCGCCATTCTTGGTGCTGCCGAGCGCACCGGTGACCTTTCGGGCACCTTCGACACCCTTGCCACCTACCTGGAGCGCGACCTAGCCTCGGCTCGCGCCGTGAAGTCGGCCATGTACTACCCGGCCGTACTAGCGATGCTGGGCGTTGGCGCAATCGTGGTTCTCTCCACTGTGGTCCTGCCTAAGTTCAAGACCTTCTTCGCCAGCCTGCACAACGACCTGCCACCTGCCACCGCCGCCCTTTTGGCACTGACCGGATTCGTCTCCAACTACTGGTGGGCACTGTTGATCGGTGCGGTTGTGCTGGTTGCCGGCTTCATCGGATTCAAGAACACCAAGGCCGGCCACCTTGCGGTTGATGGCATGACCCTAAAGATTCCTATCTTTGGCCCAATCCTGCAGCTGGTTGCGCTCGAGCGCTTCTGCCGCATCCTCGGAAGCCTAAACAACACCGGCGTAACCCTGGTGGAGAGCCTCAAGCTCTCGGCCGACGTACTGGGAAACAAGGCCTACGAGAAGGCCATCCTAGAAACCCGTGAGGGCGTAATCGGTGGCCGCGGACTTGCAGACCCGCTAGAGAAGAGCAAACTCTTCCCTGCCGAAGCCGTGCAGATCTTCCGCGTTGGCGAGCAGTCTGGTCTGCTTTCGCAGCAGCTAGGTCACGCCGCCACCTACTACTCGGGCGAAGTTGACTACCGCCTCAAGAACCTAACCGCACTGATCGAACCTGTCGTACTGCTGCTCATTGGTGGCGGCACCGGCTTTGTTGCCGTGGCACTGGTTTCGGCCATGTACGGCATCTACAACTCCACAAGCATGGGAGGCTAGCTGTGAAGCTAATCCGAAAGTCCTTAGCCAAATCCGACGGCGGATCCTCGCTCGCCGAGGTAATCATCGGCGTTGTTGTCCTTGGTGTGGTTGGCATGTCGCTTCTTGGCGGCATCAACACCAGCCAGCTTTCTCAGCGCAAAATGGCCCAGGTGGCCTTTGCCGAGAACGCCCTGCAGATCGGCTCGGACAAGCTGGCAAAGATTGGCTTCAGCGCCTGCAACACCAGCAACACCAACCCCTACAGCGCCCAGACCCTACCAACCAACGAGACCATTAAGTCGGTCTCCGTCTGGTCTGATCTGGCAAACACCTGGGTTCCATGTTCTTCTTGGATCAACGGAACCAGCGGCGCTCAGTACAAGCAAAAGATCACCATCGCCTACACCGATTACTCGATGTCGGCGCAGCCACGCACCCGCGACGTGGTCAAGTTGGTACTGGATACCGCCAACAAGATGGGTAACAACTGCAACTACGCAGTGAACGCAATCGCCAGCCTCGGCATTGTTGCCGGCGACACCCAAAGCTCGCTTTCCCCGCTCTCCACCACCTGCGCCGATGTTGCCGACACCATTTGGAACACACTGGTTCCTGGCGTAACCGGAATCACCGCATCCATCGACCCAGGAACCTACACCCTTACCCTTTCGGCTGCGTCCTCTACAGTTGCCGGCAACTACTCGTTGGCCATCGGTGCCCACGATGCAGTTACCGCAACCGCGGCTCAGAATGCTGCACTGGCATACACAGTGTGGCCAACCATCACCCTTGCCACCGGTACCAAGACCGACTGGGTGGCACTCGAAGGCTGCGGAATCATGCCTCCACCTTCGGCGGAAGACAACCTTTACCCAACCAGGTGTTCCGTCTACAACGCGGCAGCCAGCACGGGAGCCCGTTCCTTCACACTTGCAGGCGGAAACCCAGCCAGCCCGGTTGCATTCCAGAGCACCACCTCATCGGCGGGCGTTCCTTGGAAGGTAGTGAACACCGTAGTGAGCGGCAAGAACACGGGCGTGCTCACCTACGACCCAGCCATCTCGGGAAGCGGAACCTACCCAATCAACTTCACAGCGGTTGGCGGCGGACTCTCCAGCACCATGAAGGTTGCCGGCGGTTTCAACATCGTCACTCGCCCAAAGCTTGCAGTTGACTATGGTTCGGGTACGTCCATCGATCTCACTGCCAAGAGCGGCTGCACCAGCTTCTGGACCACCACCTCAACCTGCTCTGTCGCAATCAAGACCCTTGCCGGTACGGGTTACATTCAGCGAATTGGAGCTAATGGCTACGCCCCTGATGTCACCTACTCGGCAGCAACTCCTGCCACTGTAACTTCGTCGTCAATCGGTGCTTTCGGTTACAGCACCTACTACAGCGGCACTGTTTCGATCAAACACGGAACCGGCTCCGGCCTTTGCTTTGGCAAGGGTGCAACTAGTTCAAACCACCCAACCGATACCGCCACCATCGGTTACCTAAACGACTACGCCACCGGCCTGGCCATACCTGTAACTGTGACGGTGAAGTGCTAATGAACCTGCAAACTATTCGCAACCTGGTGGGCAACCGCCTGCGCAAGGACGAGGGCCTCACCCTGGTTGAGGTCATGGTAGCCACCGTAATCACCGCACTTGTTGCCGTGACCCTGTTCCGCCTAACCAACGATGCGGCCAATAGCCTTACCGGAACCGTAAACCAGGTGGTTTCCACCAACCAGATTGTGGGCTTCACCCGCACCCTGCGCAGTGACATCGGATCGGCTAACGACGTATTCACCTTTGGCGAGACCGCCCCAACCAGCTCGATTGGCACCAACTACCTGTGCAGCAGCTGGCGCAAGAACAGCGTTGCCACCGACTGGACAGACCCAAAATCGGCCAGCTTTGTGCGCCCACTGATATCGATGCCAACCCTGTGGGTTGACATGACTGGAAACACCGCGGCCACACCAACCTTTGTTGAGCCTTCGTTCTACTGGGTTGGCTACGAGATTCGCGGTAACACCGTGGCAAACGACTACGAACTCTGGCGCGTGGCCTGCTACGACACCGCCGGCACCGCCAACGCCGACGTGGTGAGCCAGCGTCTGATGGTCAGCATTCCGGCAGTCAACTTCAACACTCAGGCGTTTGGAACCATCGCCAGCGGAAGCAACAACACCGCAGTGATGCTGTGTTCGTCACCAAACGATGGCAGCACCCCATCTCCGGCAGCCACCCTCGGAACCGACATCGGAGCGCCCTGCAATCTTGCTGGCACCGATACTACCTCTGGTTCCAATTCCGTCTACTCGTATTTCCAATTCAAATTCCCATACTTGGCAAGCTCCGCTGACTCAACCCCTGGAGAAGCGGGCAGCGATGCCATCAACCTGTCGAGCAGCGATGTCAAATACAGCGACTCACTGACTCAACTGCTAACAAGAAAGATCGGTAACTAAAAATGAAAAGCTGGAAGTCCGGCTCTTTCCTGCGGGGAAAGGCCGATGAGGGCAACATCCTCGCGCTAGTCCTGATCATGGTGATCTTCCTGAGTCTCTGGCTCAGTTCGGTTTTCCTTTTCACTGCCTCTGCAAAGAAGGCAGCCACCACCAACATCACTCAGACTCAGGCTAAGGAAGCTGCCATCAACAGCGCCATTGAGCAGACTCTGGCCATCATCAACAACACCAGCGCCCAGGGCATTGGTAAGTTGCTTGGCGATGTCACCAGCGCCGGCGGCGACTGCTCTACCGCAGTGTTCCCTAACTACGTTGCACCGGATGGCACCACCATCTCGGTTTCGTGCAGCCAGTCTGCCAACTCGGGTAACAGTGGTCCACTTGCTTCGTGGGTACTCACCGGTAACTGCACCGCAGGACCTGGTTGTGTAACCGGCACCGATGCCGGCATCCAGGTAATCAACGATGGCACCGGATGCCCAAGCACCAAGCTCACCGTGTCTGGCGGAACCATGATTGTGAATGGAGCAAGCGTTGGCCTCAACAGCTGTGTCTTCGGCCTAGACAACGTTCCTGGTCAGCCAGCCCCGATCAACCAGACTGGTACCACCCCAACCAACCCGGTTAGCTACACCGGCGGCAACGGAAACACCCAGAACAACACTCAGGTGAACCCAACCCTGCCAACCAAGACCGAAGAAGAGATTGCCAACCAGACCAACTACGGTCACGACGGCAGCGCCAAGGATTCGCTCACCACTAACGCGTCCACCAACCTGGCTACCTTCAGCGATGGCTACACCAGCGGCGCCAACCCAGGCAGCTGCGCAAACGGAACCGTCACGGTTAACATCCCAGGCACAAACCTGCCAGCCAACTTTGCCAACCTGAACAGCGCGATGATCGCTCACCTCAGCTGGTTGTCGGCTTGTGGAAACACCGTTGTGTTCAGCTCCGGAACCTACCGCTTCAACGACACCGCAGGCACCGGCTCGGGCTATGGTTCGGAGTGGTACATCAAGAAGGGCACCGTCATCGGCGGATCTCCAATGTCCGGCAACACCGACTGCAACACTTCAGCAGCCGGAGTCCAGTTCCAGTTCAACAAGGGCACCTTCGTTCGACAGAGCAAGGCCAAGGTTTACCTCTGCGGCTTGGTTCCTGTGGCGAGCGCCTCTTACACCAGCGACAAGAACCGCATCAAGCCGGTTATCTACGCTCCACGTAAGACCGAAGCAGATCGCAACTTCAACAAGTTCTACTGGAGTGCAAACGGTGAAACTAACTCGCTAAACAAGACCGACCTGTGGACCATGGACAGCAAGATTTCCACCTCGGATGGCAAGGATGCCGAACGCGACAGCAGCGCTGCCGAGTACGCCTTCTACCACCAGGGCAACAACCACGACGGCACGGAGTCTTTCGACAGCTGGAGTTCGGGCGAGCAGCAGGCTTACGCCAAGTACCGCAACACCTCAGTTGCAAAGCTCAGCTCGGACGACAAGGCCAAGGCTGTTAGCGCAGTGAACGTGAAGAAACTAGACGACAAGTCTGACGTGCACTTCACCAACTCGTACTGCCTCGACTGCCTAAGCGTTCACGGCTCTTGGTTCTCGCCAGCGGCATCGGTGAACTTCTCCAGCAGCAAGTGGTCCAAGTGGGTCATCGAGCAGGGAATCCTTTCGCTTGCTATGACCATCCACGTGGACGGCCAGGGCGGAAAGGTTACCCCAGCTGTGGCAGGAAACTACCGCGACGGTCGCTTTGTTGAGCTTTACCTCAAGAACGCAGCCACTCGCCGCATGACCGTAGCCACCGTTTATGTAAACGATGACTCTGGTCGCCACCCTGCCAACCACGAGGCTGTCACCAGCCTCACCACCAACATCCGTTACTAAGGACTAGAAAATGCCTAAGACATTGTCACACCGCAACGATGCTGGCTTCTCCCTGATCGAAATGCTGATCACAGTTGTCATCTTGGGCATTCTCACCTCGATTGTGTTCGTCGCAGTTGGAGGTGCAACTCGAAACGCAGCAATCAAGAGTTGCACCACCGACTGGAACACAGTCAACGTGGCCTCAAACGGCTGGATTAACGACAATCTGACCACGACGTGGAGCGGTAGCACCGATCTCTACAGCAACGCGTCGGGCACCTTGCCGCAGTTGGGTTACATGAACCCACTTCCAGATCCTGTGACCAACAACAGTCCATACCGAATCAAGCTGAGCTGGGACACCAGCATCACACCCGCCAAGCCCGTAATTGGCGTGTACGACAAGACCGGCACCACTCAGCTAAAGAACTCCACCGCAGCCAGCCCAACAAACACCTGGGACGACTGCAAGGGAATCCAGTAGCCAAGATTTCCCCGCGGGCTACAACAACTAAATAGATGTGCCTGGCAGATTAGCGGTAGTCCGCCAGGCATCGCCGGAGCAAGCTGACGTTTCTCTGGTTTACAGCAGGTTCTAGAACATGACCTTCCCCTAGCGTTATGCTCAAGAACATGCAGAACGAAAGCCACCACCCAATTTCACTTTGGGTGGTGGCTTTTGGCTTATGCAGTGCCCTTCAGGTGTTTCGCGGCAGCCTCATGGATGAGGTCATTTTCATCTCCAGCACGCTGCTGATTCTGCTTTCAACCACCTATTTGCGAAATGTATCCTTTCCGTCGGCAAGATTCACCAAGTTGCTTTATTTGGAATGGGTGGGAGCCATTTTGCTGCTGACGCTAGGTTTTATCCCTCGTCACAGCTGGATTTCGGCAACAATCCTTTTGGCAGCACTCCTGATTGTTGTGCCACTTTCATGGGGCGAGACAGCCAGCACTGGAGTAAAACTTCCGAAGCGTGAGCGCAATTCACGCATGCTGTGGTCCAGTTGGGCCATCGTGACTTGTCTCTGGGAGTTCGCCGCCAACATTCTGGGTCAACTCAACGAAACCCATACCGAGTACCCCACGATCTCACTACTGCTGGATCCGGTGCTCAACTCACTAATTGGCAAAGCTGCCTTTGTTGTGGCTTGGTTGATGGTTGGCTTTGGCCTTTTGAGGGCAGGACGCAAAGAATGAGCACGGCAGACTTCGTAACCGCCGGATACCTTTTCTTCTTGTTCGTGGGCTTTGCGCTGTGGTTTGCCACCCGCGATAACAAGCACCCCAAGATGGCCTCTTTTGGTCAGATGCTGCGGGGAATCATGCAAAACCGCGGCACGCGCCTAGGCCTAATCATCTTCTGGTGGTGGCTGGGCTGGCACTTCATTGTGCCTATCCTGCACACCAAATAGCCCTCACGGCTTCCCCCACAACTGCGGTATCGAGCCCTGGTTAAAAACTAAACGGCCCAGCGAACTGGACCGTTTAGCGTTGAAACTTTTTACAGGCGTGAGCCTTACTTCATTGCGGTCTGTACCCATTGAGCGAAGCGAGCCGCGCTGGTTAGGTCTGCCTGGGTGTTCCAGGTGTACTGGTTTCCATTGACCACGATGGTTGGGGTTCCGGTAACACCAAACGAGGCACCGGCAACCTTGTACGAAGGGTCTAGCACCTTGGTGGTGTTGTCGGATAGCCACTTGCCGTAGGTCTTGTTGTTGATGCAGTTTGCAATCTTGTCTTGGTTTAGAACCTTGACCTCGTTGGCGCGCTGAATCAGCTCTGGGTTTTCAGGACCAGGGGTGCCCTCTGTTGGCTGGTGAGAAAACAGGGCGGCGTTGTAGTCGAAGAACTGGTTTGGGCTGTAGTTGGCCACACAGAGCGCTGCGTTAGCGGCACGACTGGAATAGGTGTTAGGCGATCCACGACCATCAAGGAATGAAATTGGGTGGATCTCGAGGGTGGCGGCACCAGTCTTAACCCAGCTACGAAGCTGCTCTACGTTGCCGGCCTCAAACATGCCACAGATTGGGCACTGGTAGTCGAGGTAAATGACGATGTTTGGAACCTTGCCAGTTGCTGCGCTGGTTGCGGTAGGAACTGGGGCAGGTGTCTGGGTCTTAGTGTACGCCTCTAGGTTGGCGCCAATCTTGATTCCGCTGTTGTAAAGCAGGTTGGCTGGGCCACCCGAAACTGCGTTGTTCTGGTTGATGCCACTGAAGATGGTTAGACCGATTAGGCCAACAACAACCAAGATGCCGGCAATCACAGAAACACGGATGGTAGTGCTCTTGTTGCGCTCCTTGCGGGCGCTTGCCTCGCGGAGTTGACGAGCCTTTTCGCGAGTTGCTTCGCGCTGTTCGGCACGAGTTTGGCGTGGTTCATTTGCTGACATGGGAGTCCTTACTGAGAAACAGCTAAAGCGTGACCGAAAGGTTACCTTTTAGTGCGCCTAATAAATATACCTCAGCACACTAACACTGGAATAATGGAGTTACCTGAGCGTTTGCTCAGGCTCATTTCACTACGGATCGTTCGGCACGTACCTGCCGATGGAAGAGAACAAAAAATGGCATCAGTAACTTTCGACATGGCCACTCGCCTATACCCAGGTGGCACTCGAGCAGCAGTAGACAAGATCAACCTAGAAATCGCCGATGGCGAGTTCCTAGTTCTAGTAGGCCCATCGGGTTGCGGTAAGTCCACCACCCTTCGCATGCTTGCTGGTCTTGAAGACGTAAACGAGGGTCGCATCCTCATCGGTGACCGCGACGTAACTCACGTTCCACCTAAGGACCGCGACATCGCAATGGTTTTCCAGAACTACGCGCTGTACCCACACATGACCGTTGCAGAGAACATGGGCTTCGCCCTAAAGATCGCCGGTGTTGCCAAGGAAGAGCGCGCAGCTCGCGTTCTTGAGGCCGCAAAGATCCTCGACCTAGAGCCATACCTATCGCGCAAGCCAAAGGCACTTTCGGGTGGTCAGCGTCAGCGTGTAGCCATGGGCCGTGCCATCGTGCGTAACCCACAGGTATTCCTCATGGACGAGCCGCTATCCAACCTGGATGCCAAGCTTCGTGTTCAGACCCGCACCCAGATTGCATCGCTACAGCGTCGTCTTGGCGTAACCACCGTTTACGTAACCCACGACCAGGTTGAGGCAATGACCATGGGAGACCGCGTTGCGGTTCTAAAGGACGGCCTTCTACAGCAGGTTGACAGCCCACGTAACCTATACGAGCGCCCAGCCAACGTCTTCGTTGCAGGCTTCATCGGCTCGCCAGCCATGAACCTAATCCAGCTAGACATCGTTGAAGGCGGAGTTCAGTTTGGTAGCGCCGTTATCCCGGTAGCTGCAGACGTACTTGCCAAGACCAAGGCCAAGAAGCTAACCGTTGGTATCCGCCCAGAGACCCTGGATGTAACCACCGGTGCAGGCCTTGCAGTTCACATCGATGTTGTTGAAGAGCTTGGCGCCGACGGCTTTGCCTACAGCACCGCACAGCTTGATGGCGTAGCCACCGAGATCGTTGCTCGTGTACACGGCACCGACCACCCTCACACCGGTGACAACGTGACCCTAGCCATCGGCGAAGGCATCATCCACCTGTTCGACGTTGAGACCGGTCTGCGCCTCAACTAAGCGAAAAGAAGCATTTCAGTGACTTCCAAACTGGAAATCACGGCTGCCACGGTAGAACCAGCACTGCTGGATCTACCGTGGCATTTGCCGTTAGAGGACTGGCCAAGCGAGAATATCGCCGCCTTGCCAAAGGGCCTCAGCCGCCACACCGTGCGCTTTGCCCACCTGGGCGATTACGTAATCGCCATCAAAGAAACTCTGCCCGAGCTCTCGCTGCGCGAGTACGAGATGCTCAAGAACCTCAACAAGCTGGACGTTCCCAGCGTTGAGCCCTTTGCCATCATCAACGGGCGCGAATCCGAGGATGGCGAACCACTGCCATCGGTGCTCATTACCCGTCACCTGAAGTTCTCCCTGCCCTACCGAGCAATGTGGAGCCAGGGTTTGCGTGCTGAAACCGCCACCCGCCTGGTAGACGCCCTCGCTCTATTGCTGGTGCGCCTGCACATCGCAGGCTTCTTCTGGGGAGATGTGAGCCTCTCCAACACCCTATTTAGGCGCGATGCCGGCTCGTTTGCGGCCTACCTCGTTGATGCCGAGACCGGTCACCTATACGAGCGAGGCCTCAGCAATGGCCAGCGAGAGAACGACCTCGAGATTGCTCGCGTCAACATTGCCGGCGAGCTGATGGACCTTATCGCCAGCGGTAACTCAGCTCCGGGAGTAGACCCAGTAGCAGTCTCAAATCGAATTGTGAGCGCCTATCACGAGCTATGGAGTGCCCTCACCAGCGCCCAGACCCTGGGCACCGATGAGCGCTGGAAGATCAACCAGCGCGTAAGCAAGCTAAACGCCCTCGGCTTCGACATCGAAGAGCTGTCAATCACCACCAGCGGCAGCGGCGACACAGTTCGCATCCAGCCCAAGGTTGTTGACGCCGGTCACCACGGACGCCGACTACTTCGCCTCACCGGCCTTGATGTTGAAGAGAACCAGGCCCGCCGCCTACTGAACGATCTAGATCAGTACCGCAGCGAGCATAAGCGCCTGGGAGCCGACGAAGAAGTGCTGGCCCACGAGTGGCTCAGCCATGCCTTTGAACCTGTGATTTTGGCCATTCCAAAGGAGCTGACCGGCAAGCTAGAACCAGCGGAGATTTACCACCAGGTTCTGGAGCACCGCTGGTACATGAGCGAGCGCGCCGGCCACGATGTTGCCGTTCAGATTGCGGTGCAAGACTACGTCACCAACGTTCTCAGCATGCGCCGCGATGAAGAGGCACTGATCATGCCAAACACCACCGGCAACATCACGCTTCCAAGCCCGGTACCAACCGGAACCATCACCGTTATCGACGACGATGATGTGGATTGGCGCGATCTGGTCTAGCCAGAACCCAAGACAAAGAAATCCCGCCGAGGCAATCTCGGCGGGATTTCTTTTACAAAAGTTACTGCTTGGCGCCTCGGCGACGTGCCACCTCGTAGAGGGTAACGCTGGCAGCAATACCGGCGTTTAGGCTCTCGGTGGCAGAGGTGATAGGAATGCTCACTACGGCATCGCAGTTCTCCTGAACCAGACGCGATAGGCCCTTACCTTCCGAACCAACCACAAGCACAACCGGTTCGGTGGCCAGGTGGAAGTCCTGCAGCTGCATGTCTCCCCCGCCATCGAGGCCAATTACAAACAGACCGCGCTTCTTGAACTCTTTGAGGGTGGAAGTTAGGTTACCGGCCAGCGCTACAGGAACACGGGCGGCGGCACCGGCCGAGGTCTTCCATGCCGATGCGGTGACACCGGTGGAACGACGCTGCGGAAGGATGACTCCCTGGCCACCGAAGGCAGCAACCGAACGGATGATTGCACCCAGGTTGCGTGGATCGGTGATGCCATCTAGGGCAACCAACAGTGGAACCTGGTCGCGGCTAAGAACGTTGTCCAGGATGTCCATTGGGTGGGCGTACTTGTATGGCGGAACCTGCAGAGCGATGCCCTGGTGAACCGAGTCCATACCGGTCATGCGGTCGATCTCTGGACGAGTGACTTCGTGGATAGGAATGTTGCGGTGGTTGGCCAGGGTGATGGCTTCCTTGACGCGGTCGTCCATCTCGATGCGCAGCGCCAGGTACATGGCGGTGGCCGGAATCTTGGCGCGAAGAGCCTCTAGCACCGAGTTACGGCCGGAAAGCACTTCGCTGGCGTCTGTTGCCTTGGCCACGGTCTGCGACTTGCGCACACCGGCACCGGCTGCACCCGCGGTGCGCGAGGTTGGAGCGAGGTACTCGCCCTTCTTGATGCCGCGAGCCTCGAACTTCTCGCGACGCTCCTTGGCCTTCTGCTTAGGGTGACCCTTGCGGTCTTCGGCCTTAGGGGTTGGACCCTTGCCTTCTAGACCACGCTTGTTCTTGCCACCGGTACCACCGGCGGCGGCGTTGCCCTTTACGCGCTTGATTGCGCCTGGGCGGCGAATGCTAGCCATTTACACTCCAATGAGTTGAGTCGGCTCCGTCACTTAGCGTAATTCCGGATGCCGAAAGTTGATCGCGGATTGAGTCCGCACGAGCAAAATCTTTATTGGCACGGGCCAATTTGCGCTCTTCCAGTAGGTACTGGATTAGGGAATCGAGCACCTGGTGCTCTTTGCTGGAGCCGGTGGCGGCCCATTCGGATGCCATCGGGTCAATGCCCAAAACATTAAGCATACTTCGAACCTGCACCGTAAGCCCAGTAGCAATTTCTGTCTCGCCCGCATCCAGGGCCACGTTTCCGGCCCGAACAGCCTCAAAAATGGCACCGATGGCCTGCGGAATGTTGAGGTCTTCATCCATGGCGGCCACAAAGTCGGCAGGAAGGTTGGCGTGATTGGATGCAAGGTTTGCTGGGCCAAACTCGGCGAGCGCCTTGGCCTGACCAGCTACACGATAGGCACGCTTTAGGAAGCCATCGATGCGGTCCACCGCGGCCTGGGCCTCGGCGATTGAGGTCTGCGAGTAGTCGAGGACAGAGCGATAGTGCGCCGAACCAAGCCAGAAACGGATGGCTAGAGGCGAACCAGAAGCCAACAGGTCGGCTGCGTAAACGCTGTTGCCCAAAGACTTGCTCATCTTCTGACCGTTTACGTTTACCAGCCCATTGTGCAGCCAGAAGTTTGCGAAGTCATCGCCGGCAGCGCGCGACTGCGCCAGCTCGTTTTCGTGGTGCGGGAAGCGCAGGTCTAGGCCACCACCGTGAATATCGAAGGCGCCACCCAGGTACTTGGTGCTCATGGCAGAGCATTCGATGTGCCAACCAGGGCGACCAGCGCCAAAGCGGCTGTCCCAGCTTGCGGTGGCAGGCTCCCCTGGCTTAGTTGCCTTCCAAAGGGTGAAGTCGCGGGCGTCGAGTTTGCCGCGGGTCTCGGTGTCATCCGAGTCGGCCATGTCATCGATCTTTTGGTTGGTGAGCTCGCCGTAGGAAGCCCACTTGCTGGCGGCGAAATAAACATCGGCACTGCCATCGGTGGCCTGATAGGCGTAGCCGTTGGCGATCAGGCGCTCGATTAGCGCCAGCATGGCTGGCACCTCACCGGTGGCTCGAGGTTCGAAGGTAGGTGACTTGATTCCCAGGGCCGCATACGCCGCGTTGAAGGCCTGCTCCATCTGATAGGCCAGAGCCCACCAGTCTTGGCCGCGTTCTTTGGCGTTGGTCAGCACCTTGTCATCGATGTCGGTGACGTTGCGGACCAGAGTGACATTGAGACCCTTGGATAGCAGCCAGTTGCGCAGCTGGTCGTAGACCAGAGCCGAACGAAGGTGTCCCACGTGTGGCTCGCTCTGCACGGTTGGACCACAGAGGTAGATGCCAACCTGGCCAGGAGTTAGTGGGGTGAACGCACGGGCGCTCTGAGTGCGCGAATCGTAAAGGCTTAGGCTCACAGGGCTAGCCTACCTTTGGGGTGCCAACGATTAGTGCGGTTGCAACTGCCGCCACGCCCTCGCTGTTGCCGAGAAAACCTAGGCCGTCGGTGGTGGTGGCACCGATGGTGACGCGAGCGCCAACCAGCTGTGTCATTCGCTCCTCGGCTGCGATGCGCCTTGGGCTGAGCTTTGGGCGGTTTCCGACTACCTGCACACCCACATTGACCACGCGCCAGCCGTTGCTTGCCAGCAGATCGAGCGTGGCCTTGATGAATACCTCACCGCTGGCTCCGGCATACTCTGGGCGGTCTACGCCAAAGTTGCCACCGATATCACCGAGACCGGCAGCCGAGAGAAGCGCATCCACCACCGCGTGCGCAACCGCATCGCCATCGGAGTGACCCTCGAGGGCAACCTCATCTGGCCATTCGATACCAGCCAAGATAAGTGGTTTGCGACCATCGGCGGCAAACTTGTGCACGTCGGTGCCAATGCCGGTGCGCTGATCTAGCGCCAGCAGGCGCTCTGCTGCGGCCAGGTCTGAGGTGGTTGTTACCTTGAACGCCACCGAATCTCCCAGAACGGTGATTACGTTGCCGCCGGCATCCTGGAACAGCGCCGAGTCATCGGTGTGCTCTGTGGAGGCAGCGGCGTATGCGGATTCAAGCTCTTGGCGAGGGAAACCCTGCGGAGTTTGGGCGATGCGCAACTGATTGCGATCTACGGTCTCAACGATGGAGACTCCCGCGGCCAGCTTGATGGTGTCTGCCACCGGCAACACCGGAATAACGCCAACTGGATTGCCGGCGGCCACGGATTCGCGAACAGCCGCAACCACGCGATCGAATACTGTGGCTGGGGTTAGGCAGCGGGCAGCGTCATGAACCAAAACGGTGTTGATGCCGCTGAGCAGTGACTTCAAACCGTTGGTAATAGAAAGCTGGCGGGTCTCACCACCGGCAACCACATCGATGATGATGCCGTCTTCGAGAAGCGGGAGCACTATGGCTCTGGCCGCGGCTAGATGCGACTGCGGAGCCACCAAGACGATCTGACGCAGGTCTTTGGTTGGCAAGAGGTTGCGGATGGCGTGCTCGATTAGCGTTACGCCGTGCAGCGGAACGAATGCCTTGGGAATGTTGAAGCCGAGGCGAGTGCCTTGACCGGCAGCCACCAGGACCACCGCAAGATCACGCATGGGCTGGTTGACCTTGGTTTAGGAAGCTAGAACTTCGTCGAGCTCTGCCGAGGCTGCGATCTCGTCTACGCGACGAGCCAGGGCCAACTCGGAGACAAGGATCTGACGGGCCTTGGCAAGCATGCGCTTTTCACCGGCAGAAAGACCGCGGTCCTGGTCGCGGCGCCACAGGTCGCGAACAACCTCGGAAACCTTAACCACATCGCCCGAAGCAAGCTTCTCTAGGTTTGCCTTGTAACGGCGGCTCCAGTTGGTTGGCTCTTCGATGAACTCGGCGCGCAAAACGCCGAAGACTTGTTCTACGCCATCGTTGTCGATTACGTCGCGGACGCCAACCATTTCAACGTTTTCCTGAGGGACCCAAATGGTGAGCTCGCTCTGTGCAACCTTTAGCTGCAGGTACGCCTTGGTCTCGCCACGGATGGTGCGCTCTGCTTTCTCGACGATCTGGGCCGCACCGTGGTGTGGGTAAACGACTGTCTCGCCAATCTCAAAACGCATATGAATTTCCCTTCAGAAAGGTCAATTTTACCACAGAAACCCCAAATTATTAGGAGTAAAATGGAAACGCTATTTGCGTTCGCAGGAGGAAAATTGGTAGTTCGTAAGCTCGCCGCAGTCGCCATCGTTGCCGGAGTAATGCTCTCTGCAACTGGTTGCAGCTTTAACCCACACCCAGACACCCTGCAGTCTTACGCACCTAGCGACGGCTCTGGCCTAGACATCAACATTGCCCGCAACGAGCAGGTTGCCTTCCGCAACTTCTTCGTTCTCACCAACGGCACCAACTACAACCTCTACGGCACCGTGGCTAACAGCGGCGACAAGGCCGAGGAAATCACCATTCAGCTTGCCAGCGATGCAACTCAGCAGCAGACCTTCACCGTCGAGCCAGGTGCGGCTTACGGCTTCGGCTATGCCGGTGCCAACACCAGCACCCTTGCACTCAGTGGCAAGCCTGGAACCCTAATCGAAGCCAAGGTAACCGCCAACTCTGGACGCACCTGGGCAAACATCAGCATTCCAGTGCTAGATGGCACCATCGACTACTACAAGAACCTTGTAGACAGCCTGGGCAGCACCGCAGCCCCAACTGCATCACCTGCGCCAAGCGCAAGCAACTAGTTTTCAAACACAAAAATCCCCGCCTGGCTAATGCCTAGCGGGGATTTTTTGTTTCAAGTTTTGCTTGTGGCTTAGACCTCAAACTTGTAGCCGAGGCCACGAACGGTAAGCAGGTGAACCGGACGGGCTGGGTCGTCTTCGATCTTGGAGCGGATGCGCTTGATGTGCACATCGAGGGTCTTGGTGTCACCGTAATAGTTGCTGCCCCAGACGCGGTCGATGATCTGGCCACGGGTGAGCACGCGGTTCACGTTCTCTAGCAGCAACTCAAGAAGTTCAAACTCCTTAAGCGGCATCGCAACCTTATCGCCGTGAACAAACACCTGGTGGCGCTCCACGTCCATGCTGACCGGACCGGCTTCGATGATGTTTCCGGCAACCACTGCCGGCTCAACCTGCCGGCGAAGGATTGCCTTCATTCGGGCGAAAAGCTCTGGCGTCTTGTATGGCTTAGTCAGGTAGTCGTCGGCACCGATCTCGAGCCCAACCACCTTGTCGATTAGGTCATCCTTGGCGGTAACCATGATGATTGGCACGTTACTGGTGAGGCGGATAGTGCGGCACACCTCGGTGCCACTCTTACCCGGAAGCATCAGGTCAAGCAGAATGATGTCTGGCTTTTCACTCTCAAAGAGAGCGAGCGCCTTAACGCCGTCCTCGGCTTCGACGGTCTGGTAACCCTCTTTTTGAAGCAGGAAGACCAAAGGCTCGCGAAGTGACTGTTCGTCTTCGACTATCAATACTTTTGTCATTTGTTATTCCTCGCGAGTTTCGGAAAGGTCTGCAGGCATTTCTGGAATTCGAATGGTGAAGGTGGAACCAGTACCGGGCTGGCTGAAAAGCCTGATCTCGCCCCTGTGGTTAGAAACCACGTGCTTTACGATGGCAAGACCCAGGCCTGTTCCACCGGTCTGGCGCGAGCGAGATTGGTCCACTCGGTAGAAGCGCTCGAAGATGCGCTCCTGATCCTCCACCGAAATGCCGACGCCGCTATCGGTGACAGAAAGCTCAGCGACTCCGCCTACCGAACGCAGCCCGATGCCAACCTGAGAGTTTTCATCGGAGTAGACAACGGCATTTTCAACCAAATTTTTCACGGCCATGGTTAGCGCCTCAAGGTCACCAAAGACGATGTGCCCCTGTGGTGCAGACACCTTCAGCGTGATTCGCTTGGTTTCTGCCAGCACCTGATTGCGCTCTACGGCATCGTTTATGACGCTGGCCAAATCTACTGGCGCATACGAAGACTGAGTGTCAGCCGACTGGACGCGCGACAGTTGAATAATGTCCTGCACCAGATTGGCAAGGCGGTTTGCTTCGCGCTGAAGGTTGCCGGCGAATCGGGTAACCAACTCTGGGTCGTCTTTGCCGTCCTGTAGAGCCTCTGCAAGTAACGCAATGGCTCCGATTGGCGTTTTCAATTCGTGGGAAATGTTGGCGATGAAGTCTCGACGGGTCTCGTCCACGCGGTGAGACTCAGTTCGGTCTTCCACCACCAGAAGTATGTAGCTGGCATCAATGCGGCCAGCTCTGGCATAAACGTGTGAACGCTCGCCACGCAAACCGGTAACAAGCTCAAACTCACCAGAGATTGGCTCGCGGCTCCTTCGAGCCTTTTCTACTAGCTCGCCCAGCACTTTGTGAACCAGCATGTGGGAATGCACCAAACCAAGGGCCAAGGCATTTCCGGAAGCTCGGACAACGGTGCCCTGGTTGTCGATAATGACGGTGCCGGCGGCCAAAACGTCAAGGAGCGAGTTGATTAGCGGGGATACGTCGTCGCCCCCGCCAAATTGGATGTCTGAAAGACCGCCCAAATACCGCTTCAAATCGCTAACTTTCACGCTACAAGTTGTTTAATTGGTTAACAACTAATGTCCTACGTTTCAGACTAGGACATGCACCGGTGTCAGGCAGGATCGGATTATCCGCTTTCGCCCGTAATTACCTGTGTGTTCAGTTTTTGTTTTTACTTAGTTAACCTGCGGCTGGGAGATTACCTTGGAGAGTAGCGAAAGAGACGTGATGCGCGAAGTTTTTCAGAATCAGCTTGCTGACGTACAGAACCGACTGGTTGAGATGGCAGATTCCATCACTACCATCATGGAAAAGGCCTCTAGGGCCTTCCTAAGCGGTGAAGTTGCGCTTGCTGACGAGGCAATCGCCCTGGCCGAGGCTAACGAGAGCCGCGCCCTTGCTCTCGATGAAATTGTCATCCGTGTTCTTGCCAAGCAGTCGCCAGTTGCCCGCGATCTTCGCATCTTGGTTTCCGCTCTTCGCATCAGCGCCTCGCTCGAGCGCATGGGTGCTCTTGCCGGCCACATTGCCGCCATCGCCCGTTACCGCTACCCAGGCAGCGCGGTTCCAGAGTCGCTTCGCGACACCTTCACCGAAATGGGCAAGCTAGACATCGAACTGGCAAAGCGTTGCGCCAGCCTGCTTCGCAACACCGACGTAGACCTAGCCCGCCACATCCAGGCAGAAGACGCCCGCGTAGACGAGCTTCACCGTCACATCTTCTCGGTTGTCCTTTCGGACGACTGGAAGGAGAACGCCATGTACACCGTGGACGTTACTCTTGCCAGCCGTTACCACGAGCGCTTCGCAGACCACGTGGTGGACATTTCCACCAAGGTTGCCTACCTCTCCACCGGAGAGTGGAGCGAACTGGAATAACAGTTTCTTTACTAATAAAAAACCCGCTCGGTCTAGAACCGAGCGGGTTTTTCTTTTGGAAAACTACTACTTCTTGGCACCCTGTGCTGCAACGGCAGCAGCACCAGCGGCAGCAGCCTCTGGGTCCAGGTACTCGCCACCGGCAACCAGTGGCTTGAAGTTCTCATCCAACTTGTAAACCAGTGGGATGCCGGTTGGGATGTTCAGCTCTGCGATGTCGGCGTCGCTGATGCCATCTAGGTGCTTTACCAGCGCGCGAAGCGAGTTACCGTGTGCGGTAACCAGAACGGTCTTGCCGTGCTCTAGGTCTAGCTTGATCTCGTCGTTCCAAAGCGGCATCATGCGCTCTAGTACGTCCTTCAGGCACTCGGTCTTTGGAACGTTGCCACCGAGGTCTGCGTAGCGCTCGTCGTGAGCCTGCGAGTACTGGTCGGCGTCGTCGATTGGAGGAGGTGGCACATCGAAGCTGCGGCGCCAGGTCTGGAACTGCTCGGCTCCATACTCGGCCAAGGTCTGAGCCTTGTCCTTGCCCTGCAGCGCACCGTAGTGACGCTCGTTTAGACGCCAGTCGCGCTTCACATCGATCCAGCTGCGCTCGGCAGCGTTGAGTGCAATGTGTGCAGTGTTGATGGCGCGCTTTAGGCGCGAGGTGTAAAGCAGGTCTGGCTTGATGCCAGATTCAGCCAGCAGCTCGCCGGCACGCTTTGCCTCGGCACGACCCTGGTCGCTTAGGTCTACATCCACCCAACCGGTGAAGAGGTTTTCTTGGTTCCAGACCGAGTTGCCGTGGCGCAAAAGAATAAGAGTGTATTTGTGTGACATGCCTCCAAGTTTAGTTTGTAACCGGCGGTGACTAAGTTATTACTGATGGCCGCCAAGAAACCCGTGGGAACCGTTACCCGCGGAACCACCAATCCAAATCGTCTACGCCGAGTAGACCGTTACCTGTGCGCGCTGCCCACCCTTCGCAAGGTGGCCACCCCCATCGTTGTAGACCTTGGATATGGAGCCAGCCCAATCACTGCAGTGGAGCTGCTTGCTCGCTGCGTTTCCGTGAATGCAAATACTCGACTTGTTGGCGTCGAGATTGAGCGTGAGCGAGTGGAGCGTGGCTTAGCTGTAGCCACCGACACACTCCGATTCACACTTGGCGGGTTCGAGACTCCCCTACCTTCCGATTTTGGTGCCGGGGCCAAAGCCGACCTGATTCGCTCCTTCAATGTGCTGCGCCAGTACAGCGAGGATGAGGTGCCTGCCGCTTGGGCCCTGATGCAGGGGCGCCTTAGCCCCGATGGTCTGCTGATTGAGGGAACCTGCGATGAGATTGGTCGCCTTGCCTCTTGGATAACCCTCGATGCCACCCGACCGCTCTGGTTTACGGTTTCGCTCCGTCTTTCTGGACTCGAGAACCCCTCGAAGGTGGCCGAACGCCTTCCGAAGGCGCTTATTCACCACAATGTTCCCGGTGAGCCAGTGCACGACTTCTTGGCTGCCCTGGACCGCTATTGGAATACTCATGCACCCATCGGTGTTTTTGGGGCTAGTCAACGCTGGGTTGCCGTGTGCAAGAGCATGACCGAGGCTGGTTGGCCGGTGAAGCAAGAGCCAAAGCGTTGGCGTCTGGGCGAAATCACAGTGGACTGGCAGGCCGTGGCGCCAAAGGCCTAGCCAAGCAAAGCCGCCGTTGGTTGGTTAGATCGCCGGCAGTTCGGCGCGGGCTTCTTCTTCGCCCATGCCGGCAGCGCACAGCAGATCGATGAGCAGCGGACGCAGCAGCAACAAGACGCTGGCCTCGCGCAACTGATCGGCAATACCAAACTGCTTTGGGTCTAGCTGGTGAATGATGGCCAGGTAGGCGTCCAGCGCCTGCCCCTGCAAACCAGGCTCGTCCAAACCCTCGCGCAACAGCAGGGTGGCCGCTTCAATCTGCTCCATCAGGTCGGCTAGGTAAGGTCTGGCTTGGCCATCGCGTAGCAAGAAATCGATGCGACGGACAACCACACGAAGGTTTCGAGTGGCAAGGTCCATGCCACGCAGCAGGCGCAACTGACCCTGCAGTTCATCGCGATACTTTCGCAGGAACGGCGAGATGCGACTGATGGCGATTGCCGAATCTAGGCTCATGCGCCAGTTGTCAAGCAGCGGCTGGGTGCGACGAACCGTAATCAACGTTGCATCGGCCACCTGCACGTCGTGCAGCTTCAGCGCCATCTTGATGGAGTGAACCGACTCGAGGAAAACGTCGAAGAGCTTGTTGGCATCGATCTTGGCCAGGCCGCGGGGGTCACGCGGAATCAGAGCGGTAACCACAAGTGCCACCAAACCACCGATGAGTCCATCAAGCGAGCGCATGAATGGCCCGCCAGGAGGCGCAACCGTGATGTAAACCAGCGCAGACTGAACGGTGGCGGCAAGGGCGAAGGTGGAGCTATTGGTGAGGAAGCGCGAGGCCAAAAGCACCAGGAAAAGCAGGGCTGGCAACTGCCAAAAACCGTGACCGGTGGCAAGTAGCATGCCCTCCGATGCGGCGATGCCGGCCACCATTCCCAGTGCGGTCTGCATGATGCGGCGCGGGCGGGCATCGCGGCTCAAACCCAACGATGTGATGGCAACCGTGACGGAAAGAAAAGGAACCGCGTGGCCTAGGCCATAGTGAGCGATGGAATAAGCAATGGTTGCCGCAATCGTGATTTGCAAAGCCGGGGCCAGCGATTCCAGCGAGCGCCTGGCAGATTCGCGGATGCTCCAGTGCCAGCGACTCTTACCCTTTGGGGTTTTGATTGCCTGGGTGTCGAGGAAGCTCATCGCCGCTACTTTCGTCCGCCCATGAGCAGGCTGGGCCTAGGCACATTTGCAACCTTGCCAGCCTCAGGCGGAACAATGACCTCTTGCGTGGCGGCAATCGACTCGTGGTTTCCAACCACAACGAGCGGGGCATCGATCGGAACCGATCGCGCGACGACTGCCAGCGCAATCGGACCCATCTCGTGGTGCTGACTGGCGCTGGTCACCCGCCCGCGGATTAGGCCAGGGCTTGCGGCCAGGTCTGCTGCGGCATCGGTGGCCAATACAACCGAATCGCCCACTTCTGGAAGCAGGTGCCCGGATCCATCCAGGTGAAGCAACACAAGTCTGCGTGGTGGATGACCAAGGTTGTGCACCTTGGCAACGGTCTCTTGCCCGCGGTAGCAGCCCTTGTTGAGGTGCACGGCGCTGGCCAAGAGGTCTAGCTCGTGCGGAAGGCTCTTCTCGTCCACCTCGGTGTGGCCAGGGCGGTGGGCGGCAATGCGCAGTGCATCGAGCGCGGCCTCACTAGCCCAGTGCACCGATGAATCGGCTTCCATTGCCTCAAACTCGCGCAGTGGAACCAGTCCAAGGTGAAGGCTCCAGGGCTCGGTGGATACAGCTCCGTAGCGATAGCCGCCGGCGGCCGTCACATTCCAACCATCGACCCAGGTAACTTCTGCGGCCGGCAAAGCCGAGCCCCACGAACCAACAACTGCGAAGTCTTCGCTGCGATCGGCAACCACAACTCGCATGCGGAAAACCATACGGGTGAGCCAGCTGAGCAGCGCATCCTTGGTGGCACCGGCAACAATGATCCAGGTGGTCTGCCCATCATCGATGACGTTCAAAAGCTGCTCGATGTGACCGTGCGGGTCTAGCAGCAGCGATTGCGTACTCTGACCCGGGGTTAGGTTCTTGAGGTTTTGGCTGAGTAGCGAGTGAAGCCAGGAAAGGCGGTCTTCTCCAGAAACGGTGACAACCGCAAGGTCTGGCTGGTAGACCAGAGCAGAACCCGCCAACAGCTCTCGTTGAGCCAGCAGTGGGTTGAGTATCTTTGGCATTTACTATTCCACGCGTTCGAGTCGCGCGGCGGCGTGAGAAACCAGCGGGTTACCCAGGGCTGCAATATCCCAAGCCCAAAGCAGTGCCCCATCTACAAGGCCGTAGTAGCGCTTGCCACCCGAGTACTCCTTGGAGTTTTCTGGGCGGCTAGAACCGGCAACGGTGACCATCTCGATCTTGGCCTGCTTGACCCAGCCCATGTAGTGCTCGTTGATGCCCGAAGGATGCAGGATAGATGCCTCGATGTCGAAGCCGCCGTGGGAGGCGCGGTACTTATCCAGGTCGTCGGCAGTCTTAATGGACTTTTCACCGACACCTGGCAACAGACCTGGGCCGTGATCGGCGTCTTCTACCGGACGCGCAATCTTCCAGTAGCCAAGCTCGCTGGGAAGAATGGTTTGGGTGGCGTCCAACAGTTTGGCGGTGGACTGATAGGTGAGGTAATCCTCGCCATTGTGGAAAAAGACCACGCGCTGCGAGAACTCGTAGGCGATGGGTAGGTCGTTTTCGTCTCGTCGGTGGGCGTAACTGATTACGCCGGTGCCTTCCCAGGTGCCAACCACAAACGCCAGTGGCGTAAGTTCAAGCGGCAGGTTTTCGGGAAGAACGAACAACTACTTCTGGCCCTTAAATAGCTTGACCAGAACCAAGACCGAGACACCTGCGATGGAAAGCGATGCAAGCACAAGCAGGCCGGTGAAGAGCATGTCTACTGGAAGATTCATATTCGAAATTCTAGCCTCTAATAAACAGATAGACACTGGCGACCGCCAGAATCAGGTATGAGCCGCCACCAACGTAAATGAGCTCACGCACAAAGCCGGCGGGGCGGGCCTTAATCAGGTGAATCAGCGAGACCGCCGCAACCGACCCAGCCAGCAGCGCACCAAACCAGGCAAACGCGTTCTCGGATGGCACCACCTGAATGGTGACAATGGCTCCGATGGCCGTGGCCACCCAGAGCAGCAGGACCATTAGCCAACGCGCGTTCATGGATTAAATAATGCCAGTTTCAGCGTGGTAAAGTCTCTAAAAGAACCGGGGAGTCCAAATGGCACAGATTTTGGTACTGACGGCGTCATCAGACGCAGAAGTTCTTCCTGCGCTCGGACTACTGAGCCACCGCGTTAGAAGCATCAGTGCCGAGCCAGCAAGCTTGGTCAATGCACCGGTTGCAGACCTAATCATGTTGGATGCCCGCCGCGACCTGGTGGGCGCTAAGTCGCTGGCCAAACTGCTTCACACCACCGGCCTCTCCACCCCTCTCATCGTTGTTTTCTCCGAGGGTGGCCTTCCTGCAGTCAACGCCGAGTGGGGTGCCACCGACATCATCCTCGACTCCGCTGGCCCAGGCGAAATCGACGCCCGAATCCGAATCGCCATCGAACGCGTGCGCCAGGTTGAGAAGTCTTCCACCATCCAAGCCCACGGCGTTGTCATCGATGAGGCGTCTTATTCGGCCAAGGTAAACGGCAAGCCGCTAGACCTAACCTTCAAGGAATTTGAACTTCTGCGCTTCCTGGCGCAGCACCCTGGCCGCGTCTTCACCCGCGAGCAGCTGCTCAGCGAGGTCTGGGGCTACGACTACTTTGGTGGCACCCGAACAGTCGACGTGCACATCCGTCGCCTGCGCGCCAAGTTGGGCGATCTCGAGAGCCTAATCGGCACGGTTCGCAACGTGGGATACCGTTTCAACACCCAAATCGAAGACGCCGAACTGGTTGATGCCGACTTCTAAGTAAACATTCGGTCACCAATCGGTGATTTTGTTTACCAAGTAGCAACCCATCACTGCCAATATCGTAGGTATGTCTGAAGAAACTATGGCCGTAGCCATGCCTCATCACAAGGGCAACTTTGGCCCTGAGCGCTTTATCGACCGCGAACTTAGCTGGCTTTCGTTCAACCAGCGCGTGCTAGAGCTTGCCGAAGACAACGACATGTACCTGCTGGAGCGCCTCAACTTCGCCAGCATCTTTGCCAGCAACCTTGATGAGTTCTTCATGGTTCGCGTTGCCTCGCTCAAGCGTCGCATTGCCACTGGCCTGGCAGTTACCGCATCCAGCGGACTCAGCCCACAAGACGAGCTCAGCGAGATTTCCCGCGAAGCTCACGTCTTGCAGGAGCGCCACGCCAAGCTTTTCCAGACCATCTTGGAACCAGCGCTTGCCGCCAATGGCATCAAGCTTCAGAAGTGGAAGGAGCTGGCCGCCGGCGAACAGGACGCCTTCAAGACCTACTTCCAGAACCAGATCTTCCCGGTTCTAACTCCGCTTGCCGTAGACCCGGCACACCCGTTCCCTTACATCTCGGGTCTAAGCCTCAACCTTGCTGTTGTGCTGCAGAACCCAGAGACCAAGGCAGAGCACTTTGCCCGCGTGAAGGTTCCGCCACTGCTTCCTCGCTTTGTGCGCGTACCTGGCAACAGCAGCCTCACCGATGCCCGTTTCGTGCCGCTGGAAGAAATCATCGGCCAGTTCCTTGGAATGCTCTTCCCTGGCATGATCGTGCTTCAGCACCACACTTTCCGCGTCACCCGCAACGAAGACCTTGAGGTGGACGAGGACGAGGGCGAGAACCTCCTAATTGCACTTGAGAAGGAACTGCTGCGTCGCCGCTTTGGCCCACCGGTTCGCCTTGAGGTAGCCGATGATATCAACCCTCAGGTTCTTGACCTGCTAATCCGTGAGCTGGACGTTGAGCAGGACGATGTCTACCAGCTGCCTGCACCACTAGACCTAAAGGGTCTAAGTGAAATTGCCTTCATGAAGCGACCAGAACTTCGCTTCCCACCGCACAACGTAGTTACTAACCGCTACCTCAATTCGGGCGACGACGAGGTTGGCGACATCTTCAGCGTTTTGCGTGAACGCGAAGTATTGCTGCACCACCCATACGAGTCTTTCACCACCAGCGTACAGGCCTTCCTGCAGCAGGCAGCGGCAGACCCACAGGTGCTTGCCATCAAGCAGACCCTTTACCGCACCAGCGGCGACTCCCCCATCGTTGATGCACTAATTCAGGCTGCCGAAGCCGGCAAGCAGGTATTGGCACTGGTAGAGATCAAGGCTCGCTTCGACGAGCAGAACAACATCGCCTGGGCCCGCAAGTTGGAACAGGCTGGCGTGCACGTGGTTTACGGCATCGTGGGCCTAAAAACCCACTGCAAGCTGAGCCTGGTCATTCGCCAGGAGGGCAACAGCCTTCGCCGCTACTGCCACATCGGTACCGGTAACTACAACCCAAAGACCGCCCGTTTCTACGAGGACTACGGTCTGCTCACCTCGCGCGAGCACGTTGGCGAAGACCTCACCAAACTCTTCAACCGCCTGAGTGGATTTGCACCGGACAGCAGCTTCAAGGCACTTTTGGTTTCGCCAAACGGTGTGCGCGAAGGCCTAACCTCACGCATCGATCGCGAGATCGAGCACCACAAGGCTGGAAAGCCAGCCCGCATCAGCTTCAAGATCAACTCACTGGTAGACGAGCAGATCATCGATTCGCTCTACCGTGCCTCACAGGCCGGTGTGAAGGTTGAGATTCTGGTTCGCGGAATGTGTTCGCTACGCCCAGGCGTTCCTGGTCTAAGCGAGAACATCGAGGTGCGTTCGGTACTTGGCCGCTACCTTGAGCACTCGCGCATCTTCAGCTTTGCTGGCGGCGGCGACCCTGCAGTATTCATCGGCTCGGCAGACATGATGCACCGAAACCTTGACCGCCGAGTTGAGGCTCTGGTTCGCATCATTCAGCCAGACCAAATCAAGGAACTTAACGGCCTGTTTGAAACCGCGATGTCTGACACGGTTGCCTCTTGGCGACTAGACAAGGACGCCGCTTGGGTAAGGCACAACAAGGCGGCCGACGGTAGCCTATTGATTGACATCCAGGACAAGCTGATGGCTGACATCCTGGCTAAACGAGGAGCTAGACCTTAATGACTGTTTACGCCGCAGGTTGTGTCCTTTGGCGTGAAGTGAAGGGGGAACTTCTCGTTGCGTTGGTTCATCGTGGACGCTACAACGACTTTGGCTGGGCCAAGGGAAAGCTAGATCCAGGTGAGGTTTTGCCGCAGACTGCGGCTCGCGAAGTGCTTGAGGAAACGGGCCTAAAGATCAACTTGGGCATTGGCCTGGGCGCTCAGCACTACACCCTGCCAAGTGGCGAACCGAAAGAGGTTCACTTCTGGGCCGCGCATGTGAGCGACAAGGCTCTGGCGAAGAGCAAGTTTGTTCCGCACGAGGAAGTTGCCGCGGTTCTGTGGATGACGCCTGCTGAGGCAGCAACCAAGCTCAGCTACGACGCCGACAAGGTGATGCTCGAGGTTGTGCTGGCCTATCACAAGGCAAACAAGCTCAAGACCAAGCCTTTCATTCTGCTCCGTCACGCTAAGGCCACACCGCGCACCGACTGGAAGGGCCCAGACGGCAAGCGACCGTTGCTTCCCATCGGTGCTCAGCAGGCCAAGGGCCTCATTCCGGTGCTTGGTGCATTTGGCGCCAAGCACTTGGTCACCAGCCCTTGGGTGCGTTGCCTAACCACCATTGAGCCTTACGCGCTTAGCCGCGGACTCAAGGTTGTCGAGCGCTTGCCGCTGAGCGAGCACGGTAATGCCAATGGACCCGCGCAGACCAAGAAGGTTGTGCGCAAGATGCTTGAGAAGAACATCGCGTCGGTGCTTTGTAGCCACCGCCCAGCGCTTCCAACCATCATCGATGCCCTCGCCGATTACGGCGATGCGGGTCAGGAAATTCGCCTCAATGAGGGCCGCGCCCTAAAGCCCGGACACCTCATGGTGGTTCACCTGACCACGCCTAAAAAGGGTCACAAACGCCAGATTGTTGCCATCGAGGACTACGCGCCGTTTCTAGCCGAGTAGGCTGTTTTGATGCAACAAACCCGCGCCCAACGCCTCGCTCCGCTCGCCCTAATCGGTGTAGCCGTGGTTTGGGGCGCAGCCTTTGTGCTGATGAAAGACGCCATCAAGGCGCAGCCCATCTTTGACTTCCTGGGCACCCGCTTCTGCATCGCCGCACTGATCATGCTGGCCGCCAAACCCAAGGCTTTGGCCAAGGTTTCAAAGAAGTTTGCCTGGCAGGGCATCTTCTTGGGCGTGCTGCTGGCCATCGCCTACTACACCCAGACCGTTGGCCTGGAACTGTCCTCGGCGGCAATCGCGGGCTTCATCACAGGCCTATATGTTGTGCTCTCCCCCCTGTTCATCTGGCTGTTCCTCAAGAAGAAGATCGATCGTCGGGTAATAATCGGTGTGGTCTTCGCCACCGTGGGCTTGGGATTCATCAGCATCACCGGGCTCAGCTTTGAGCTGCCTCACCTTTGGCTAATCGCCTGCGCGGTGTTCTTCTCGCTGCACATTGTGGGTCTGGCCCGCTGGAGCCCTGGCCAAGACGCCTACGCTCTGACACTTATTCAGCTAGGCACCATGGGAATCATCAACATGGTTATCTCGCTTATTCAGGGTTACCACGCACCGGTTGGCTTCGATGGCTGGTTTGCGATTCTGTTCACCGCCGTATTCTCCACCGCTGTGGCATTCTTCGTTCAGACCTGGGCGCAGGGAATCATGGACTCCTCGCGAGTAGCCATCTACCTAACCACCGAAGTTATTGCTGCGGCTGCAATCGCAGTTGCCGTGGGCCAAGAGGTTCTGCAGGTGAAAACCATCATCGGTGGCGCACTGATGTTGGTTGCAATGGTTGTGGTTGAGGCACCGATTGGCGGGCGTCCGCGCGATGTTCCGCTGGAGCAGTTCCCCCACTAGCCTGCTGACGACCGATTGGCCTGTTGGTAGAATGGTGAGGTTGCCGTAAGGCAGCGGCGGGCCTCTAGCTCAGTAGGTTAGAGCAACGGACTTTTAATCCGTGGGTCGTGGGTTCGATCCCCACGGGGCCTACCAAAGAAAAATGGGACCACTTGATGTGGTCCCATTTTTGTTTGGAGCGCGTTTTTGTGGAGAAAAAAGAGATGCCTAACGTTCGCGGTGAATCGACTTCATGCGCACATAGGCGCCGATTGCCTCTGGACCGTATTCCATACCGAGGCCACTGTCCTTCCAACCTCCGAATGGGGCAGCAAGATTTGACCCATAGAAGTTGATTCCAACCGAACCGGTTTCGATCCGGCGCGCAACGGCCTCACCACGCTCGGGGTCGCTGGTAAAGATGCTTCCGCCTAGACCGTATTTTGAGTCGTTTGCGATTCGCACCGCGTCATCCTCGTCATCGTAGGGAATAACAACCAGTACTGGGCCAAAAATTTCCTCTTGAGCGATGCGCATCGAGTTGTCGACGTCGGCAAAGACCGTTGGCTTCACAAAGTATCCACGCTCAAGACCGTCAGGCATTCCCTCACCACCAACGGCAACGCGAGCACCCTCTGAGATGCCCAATGATATGTAGCCAGCCACCCTGTCTCGCTGCGCCTTTGAAGCGGAAGGACCGTAAACGGTAGCCGGGTCGAACGGATCACCTATTGGGGTTGAAGCAACCGTTGCAGCGACGGCGTCCACCACACTGTTATAGATACTTCGTGGCGCCAAAATACGGGTTGAGTTGTAACAGGTTTGCCCGGTATTGCGCAGGCAGGTGCGATTTAGCACCTTGGCAAAGTCAGAAATGCTGGCGTCCGGCAAAATAATGCTTGCAGACTTCCCGCCAAGCTCAAGCGTGACGGGACGAAGGAGCGTGGCACATTGGCCGGCGATGATGCGACCTGCCTCGGTAGAGCCTGTGAACGCAACCTTGGAAACTTGAGGGTGACGCACAAGCAGGCCACCTGTTTCACGACCACCGGTAACGAGGTTCACCACGCCAGCCGGGATTCCCGCAGCAACAGCAGCTTCAATCAAAACACGAAGGTCAAGTGGAGTTTCGCTTGCTGGCTTTATCACAACAGTACAACCGGCGATTAATGCCGGCGCTAACTTGACCATGACGAGCGTGAGCGGAAAGTTCCACGGAGCAATTAGAACTGCCACCCCACGAGGTTGGCGCAGCACCTTGGTGTATTTTCCAGGGGCACCTGGGAACGGCCGCTCGTCATCCTGATCAACGAAATCGGCAAGTCCGGCGTAGTAGCGAAGAATGCCCGCGGAGTGATTTGCGGCTGCCGAACTCTCAGAGAACGGGGTTCCGTTTTCCGAGGAAATCACGGTGCCCATTGAGTCTCCTCTGGCAGCGAGCTCGTCCGCAAAACGAAGCATTACCTGGGCGCGGGCGGCGGCCCCGATTTGACTCCAGACACCGCTTTCAAATGCTGACCGGGCAGCCCCCACTGCGGCGTCCACATCCGCTTGATTGGCATCCGGCACTTCACCCCAAACCTCCTCGGTGGCGGGGTTAACTATTTGAGTTCGCGCGGTTGAGTTGGCACGAATCCACTCCCCACCGATGAACAAATCATCGGTGTAGGCGCTGAATGAAAATGCTGGATTGGACATGTTGGGCTAGATCACGTCTAGTTTGAGCAGGTGAATAGACCTTTCGAGTTCCGCGCTGGCTAGTGCTCGCGCAGCCTCCGTGATCAACTCAGGGTAGGTGGATTGCTCCAACTGAAGGCGGTACTGGCTCGGTGTCTTTTTGAACCAACCACTAGCAAGCGCAATGCCTGCAGGCGTAAATCGCCAAAGACGGTCAGCATCCCGCATCAGCGAGTCCTCAATACTGTAGGACTTCATGCGAGTGTCGTGGCCATCAATAATGTCCGTTACACGCTTGATCAGCTCATCACTGAAACCAAGTCCTGGAAGGACTTCACGAGCAATATTGCACCCCTCCAACTCATGCAAACGACGGATGTCGCTCTTGCGCCAGTCACCTTGGAATCCCTCGGTGAAAATCTTGCTCTCGTCGCACCGGGACCAACCAGTATCGTGTAAAAGAATGGCAATGCGCGTCACCAGAGGATCGGCTTCCGGGTGTGCGTCTAACAGGAACTCGGCAAACATAAACGAAAGCGGAGTGTGAATATCGTTGCCGCGTGCGCGCAACGGCTCCTCAACTGCCTTCCAAAGTGCGTCCAGATTGGCCCAACTGCCTTTGGGGTTTGCTCCCCCGGCAACGGTGTCAACATTAGCTAGCGTGTAGGCCATTTTTGTTCCTTCTTTAGGCAGTAATCAAAGTTTTGAGCGGAGTTTCAGAATCTGCTGCGGCGACTGAGTCAATGGTCTGCCCTGCGCTTAGACAGCGGCGAACTGCCATAAAGTCAGAAACCTGATTCACAGCATCGATAGCCAGCAAGCGGCCTTCTTTGTAGTACAAAACCGAGAATGCATCCTGATTTGGGTTGCCACGGACCACGGTTTGGTCGTATCCAGTTGACAGTCCAGCAATTTGCAGCTTGATGTCCGCCTGGTCACTCCAGAACCAAGGCAGCGCCCGATATGGTTCACGCACTCCCATAAGTGTTCTCGCGGCCGCCTTTGCCTGATCAACTGCGTTTTGCACCGACTCCAGGCGCACGAGCCCCTCTGCTCCGGTTGGGTTTGGCAACATCACTGCATCGCCGGCAGCTACCACAATGGGATTTGAGGTCTCGGCGAACTCATTTACCAGAATCGCCCCGTTGGACAATTCCAGACCCAGAAGGTTAGCAACCTCGGTTCTGGCAAGCACACCGATGCCCACCATCACAATGTCGGCTGGGATTTTAGTTCCATCAGCCAGCTCAACGGCCTCAACTTTTTGCTCGCCCACAAAATTTGAAATGCGGGCATCCAAAATGATTTTCGCCCCGCGACGCTCGTGAGCATCCTTGAAGTAAGCACTCGTGATGGGGCAAACGGCACGCGCCATCATGCGGTCTCCACCTTCAAGAACGGTTACATTCTTGCCGGCCTTTGCGGCTACTGCTGCAACTTCAAGACCAATGAATCCTCCGCCAATAACAACCACATTTTTAGCATCCTGCCATCGAGCCTTCAGGGCTTGCGCGTCTGCCAGCGAGCGCATGTAAAGCACGCCATCAAGCTGGGACCCTGGAATCTCCAACTTTCGCGGAGTTGATCCTGGCGCTAAGGCCAGGCGGTCAAACTTGAGTATCGCACCAGAGGACGTTGTCGCGCTGCCACCATGGGCATTTGTTTCGACTGCAACAATTGCATCACCCAAAATAAGTTCGATGTTGTTGTCCTGATAGAACTTTTGGTTTCTGAACTGCAGGCTTTCTTCATCGGCGTCACCATACAAGTAAGCCTTGGAAAGCGGCGGTCTCTGATACGGCAATGCGTTCTCGTCGCCGACCATTGTGATTTGGCCGGTATAGCCGTTTTCACGAAGGCTGTCTGCAATCTGCATACCGGCTTGACCGGCACCCACGATCAGAATTTTGGCAACGATGTTTGGCATTTTTAGACCTGCTTTGGGGCAATTTCAACGCGAAGACCATCGAAGTCTGCGCACATCTTGATCTGGCAACTGAGACGAGAACCGTCGCGTCGGTCGCAGGCAGCGCCATCAAGCATGTCGTCTTCTAGATCGCTGGGGCCGCCCACGAGATTGGTAAATTCATCTGCTACGAACACGTGACACGTAGCGCAGGAACAGGCACCGCCACACTCGGCAACGATTCCGCGAATGCCGTTCTTGACTGCAGTCTCCATAACGGAGTCTCCGTCTCTGGCCTCAAGGGTGGTCTCGGTGCCATCCGGAAGGATGTATGTTACCTGTGGCATTCTGTGCTGCTTTCTGTGCTGTTTGGTTCTTATTGATTCGTTTTCGAAGCTTTAGATGAACTGTTTTCCACCGTCAACCACAAGGGTTTGTCCGGTGATGTAGTCGGCTTTGCTGGATGCAAGGAATATGGCGGTTCCCACGATGTCTTCCGGCTGGCTGGCACGTTTGATGGCGCCACGGTCAACTCCGTATGTAGCGGCATCGTCCATCAGAGAGAGACTGGCATCCGTGAGGGTGAATCCAGGAGCTATGGCGTTCACGGTTACCCCGGTTGCGCCAACCTCCTTTGCCATAACGCGGGTCATGCCTATCACGGCCGCCTTTGAAGCTACATAGTGCATCCACATAGGCGATCCGCTGAACACGGTGGCAGAGGCGATGTTTACAATGCGCCCGCCTGGCTGTGCCATTAGTGGGTAAACGGAAGCCGAACAGTTCCAGGCGCCCTTCACATTCACATTCATAACTCGGTCCCACTCAACCGGGTCTATGTCAGTAAATTTGGCGCGTTTTAGGGTTGCATAAATCGCCGCGTTGTTAACCAGCACATCAATGGCGCCAAAATGCGAAACTGCGGCTTTGGCCATGGCATCTGTCGATTCACGATTGGTTACGTCCACCTTTACGGCGAACGCCTGGCCGCCAGCTGCCTCTACGAGCGCTACGGTTTCGGCAAGTCCGTGCTCTTGCACATCGGCGGCAATAATCTTGGCACCCTCCGCAGCAAACCCCAGAGCGAACTCGCGCCCCAAACCTCCGGCGGCGCCGGTAACGATTACAACTTTGCCGCCAAGCCCAAATCCGGTTTTGTAGCCAAATTCTGTTGTCATGTCACTAATCCTTTGGCCTATAGGTTTGCGAAAGTTGCGGACTCTGGTCAATGCTGGCCAAACTGACCAACACACGACTCATGGCACGGCCAGCGTCGGTGAAAAGTTCGTTATAAGCACGGAAGGCGCAAAGCCTCAATGATTGCTCGTCGTTAAGTCCGAACCAATCATTCACAACCCGACGCCCATGCGGGGTCACTCTCCAAATTTTGTCCGCATCTTTCACCAATGCGTCGTTCAGGCTGATTGGCTGCAACCGGGTGTCATGCCCATCGATGATGCCGCAGATCTCATCTACGTCATGGCTCGGAACACCAACCTCTTCCAGGATTTCCCGGGCCAACCTAGCGCCTTCTTTTTCGTGCTGAATCACTAGGTGGTGGCGGGAACCATCTCGATCCGGGGCGATTGCCTCAAGGTTCTCGCGCTCATCTACGGTGGACCAACCTATGTCGTGAATCAATATCGCTGGGAGAACAATGTTCTCCTGAGCATCGGCGATCTGCGAAAGCAATGCTTTGGCAATGCCATAGGCGTAGAGGCAGTGCGCGTCGTTGTCGCGGGTGCGGAGTTTGTCTTTTGCCAAAGCCCAGATGGCAGCATCCCGCGGAGTAAGTTCAATCAATCCAGGCACGGTTTCGCGCTCTGGCAGCTTGTTCGTGACGTCACGCCCAAGGTAATTGACCACTTCGCGGGATGCTGACATTTCAGTTCTTTCTAGGTTTAGCCTGAGGAAGTTAGCGAAACCGCTAACCGATGATTTCGACCTTGCCATTTGATCCGTCAACACGAATCATCATGCCGGTCTTAATCTTGGTGGACGCGGAACCTGTACCAGTTACGGCTGGTAGGCCATACTCGCGGCAAACAATCGCTGCGTGGCTCATCATTCCACCGATGTCGGTAACGGTTGCCTTGATCTTTCCAAATACCGGACCCCAGGATGGTGCTGTGACTGGCGCAACTAGAATCTCGCCGCTCTGGAGCTGGTCTAGCTGCTCTGGGCCGGTAATAACGCGGGCCAGACCCTCGACTACACCAGGCGATGCGGCCATGCCCTTTAGAGCATTAGGGTCGTCATCGTCGCTTCCAAGCCATTGTGCAACCTGCTCGGTGGTAATACCCCAAAGCATGATTGTGAATGGCTCGTTGATCTCAGCGGGTGGCTCGTTGAATGCAGGCTCAGGACGTGCAGTGGAAAGGGCGTCTACGATCTTGCGACGACGCTCGATTTCTTCTGGCCAGTAGCTAGGTGCGATGCAGTCGGCTCCAACACCCCAACCGGTTGCTAGGTCGAAAAGCACCGGACGAACTTCATCTCGAGTTAGGTACAGCATGTCATCTGGCTGGTTCCAGAAGCCATATCCGTGCAAGATTCGGCTTAGTTGACGGACCTTGCGCCAGAACACACCCATGGTCCAGTGCTCAATGTAGAAGTTGTGATCTTCGACATATGGGTAAACAGTGCGAGCAAGACCTAGCTTGCCGTTGAAGGTGGCGAGAGCATCGCCTGAAAGAAGCTCAGCGTACTCTCCGGCAATGCGGTCGCGCTCCATAATCAGCGCATCCTTTGGACGGTGCAGCTGCTCGCCCTTGACTGCTCGCGCCACATAGTCCTGGACATAACCCATTGGGAGGTCTAGGTGATCACGCCAGTAAACGTCAGAACCATAGAAACCATTACCCGAGGTGTAGTTGAACCAAGGGTTCTGCGCGTTGGTCCAAGCGTTGGTCCATTCGCGTCCCTTTTCGGTCTCAGCAAGCGCTGCAAGAACCGCGGCCGCACCAACGTTATTTGCGAAAACATCTCCGAGGCCAAGGTTGGCTGCCAACATTGCAAGGCTCTTAAGCTCGTCATCTGGACGGAATAGAACGGAGTCAACACCCATCACCATCTTGGCGATAGCAAGGTCCGGAATGCCAGGGAACGATTCCTTGCAGAACCCAAAGAAGTCGAGGTATGCAACGTAGCCCAAGTTCAAGAACTCGAAGTGATACTCCCAGTTCTGATAAGCCAACTGAATCAGGCGGTCGTAGTCTGCCATCATCTTGGCCGTTGGGTCGATGCCCTGGCCTGACTCAACTACTGACCAGTCGACCATTTCAGGCAGAGCAGTGAACTCAATTGCATCCATCTCCTCGATGGTGGCGTGAACCTTCTTCTTCCAGTTCTCCAGCAGGCTGTCCCAGTTCTGGAAGTAGTGGCCGGCGCGCTGCAGGAAGTGAGGCACACGGTCTGGAATGAGCTCTGGCGCAACACCAACTGGGCTCATGTAGCAGAAGCCGTTGTGGATGCGGAACTCGATGCCGTTGGCTGGCGGAATGATGTAGTGGCGGGTGTTGTACGCACCTAGGCAGCGAACCGCAAATTCCACACCAATGGTCTCGAAAGGCTTGAAAACGTTTGGCCAGTGCTGACTATCGCAGAACCAGAATTTCTTGTCTTCCTTTTCCCGCAGGTTGTCGCGGAAAACTAGGTTATAGGGATAAAGTTCCTGCCAGCCTTCGGCGCCTGCCGGAGCTTTCAGGTCATATGGAGAGTCGAAACTCTTACGCTTCAAGGTCACTTGCTGCTCACTTTCTTAGATGCTCTTCTTTGAGTTACTGCTGATTGTGTTTCTGCTGTAGCGATTGTTTGCTTTGATTTAGCTGCTGGTCTTTCCCATGCGGTCACCCATTTGGGCCATGAGGGAATTTGTGATTGCCTCAATGCCCGAACCCATAGAGGTGTACTTAACCTCCACCGGTTTTTGCGACCAGACGGTTTCAGGGCGTGACTGCAGCAGCAACACGTTCTTACCTTCTGGAAGATCTGCATCGATGGCCCACTCGATGTCTTGAACACAGCCATAGTGCTTTTCTGCGCTCTTAGCCAGGCGTGCAACGGCAATCAATTCGTCGCTGCTTAGCGATGGAATGTTGCGGCGAGATTCATCTACTTCTCTACGGACAATTCCGCCCGCGCCATCTGGAATCAACTCTTCATGCTTGTCGCTGATGATGGTCTTTATTGGGTGAAGCATCACTTTGTCCAGCATGAAGTTGTCTGGGGTAACCTCACCCGAAACCACCATTTCGCCCAAACCCCAGCTCGAGTCGATGACAATCTTGGAGCGGTCCCCATTGCTTGGATCAATAGTCATTGCAACACCAGATGTGCGCGAGTTAACCATCTTTTGGACCGCAACAGCCATTGATAGGCCTTCTTCATCGATGTTGTTGGCCTGACGATAGGTGATTGCACGCGAGGTGTAGAGACTGGCCCAGCACTCGCGAATTTTCTGCATAACTGCACTGCGGTCGATGATCCAAAGATAGGTATCCTGCTGACCCGCAAAGGATGCGTCGGGCAGGTCCTCGGCGGTGGCGCTAGAGCGAACAGCTACCGGCACCTCTCCCCCACACTGCGCCATTAGCGCATCGTATGCTTTGTGGGTTTCCTCGTGCACAGCCTCTGGAACCTGAAGTTCCATGATCATTCCGCGAATGGTTTCGGAAATCTTGTCCACCTCGGCCACACTGTTGTGATCCAGTCCACCGATTAGCGTTTTGATTTCACTTAGAAGGTTGGTCTGGCGCATTACCGCGTCGAATGCATCTGTGGTCACAGCGAAGCCTGGAGGCACAGGGGCACCTGCCTTGGTCATGATGGCGAGGCTGGTGCACTTGCCACCCAACTTCTCGTGGACCGGGGTTTCTTCACTGTCGAATGGAAATGTGTACATCGTTGTATTTTCCCTTTGAGGTTTCTGGATTGAACTGGAGCCTTGCGGCTTAGTTCCACTCCACTGGAACAGCAGTTGGGACTCTGAAAGAGAGGTTGTCTCCAAAGCTGATTTCAGTTTCTGGTTTGAGGCGCAGTGTAGGCACATTTTTAGTGATCTCCTCAAGAGCTACGCGAGCCTGGAGCTTAGCGAGCATGTTGCCAAGGCAGAAGTGGATTCCGTAACCAAATGCCAGGTGGCTTCGAGCGTTTTCGCGGCCAATATCAAAGGCGTCTGGTTGGTCAAACACGTCTTCGTCGCGGTTGGCCGAACCCATTACCAACAGAACATTTGACCCCTTTGGGATCTCCACTCCGCCGATAACACCGTCTTTTACGGCCTTACGGCGCCAAGCAACGATGCTAGGAGAGTACCTGAGCACTTCATCGATGGCAGCTGGAATCTTGGTTGGATCTTGAACCAGCGCTTCGTAGGCCACGCGGTGTTGCAGCAGAACCCGAACCGCATTAGAGATGAGTGTTGTGGTGGTCTCGTGACCCGCAAACAACAAGCTGTAGAGAATGCTGGCAATTTCGTGGTCGGAAATTTCATCGCCGTTGGCCTGCAACTCAACAAGGTCGGTAACGAGGTTGTCGCCCGGATTGGCCTTTGCGTTTGCAACCAGGTGCTGGCAGTAATCCCAGTACTTCACCATGTTGTGCGCGTGGGGAATTTGCTCTTCATCGGTGAGCTCAGACCAGGTCATCACAGCACGACTGGTAGCCCATTCCTTGACTTCTGGAATCTTGGAAACTGGAACTCCAAGCAAGGTCAGGATTGTGATGGTCGGAAGGTCGTATGCGATGTCGGCAAGGATGTCACCACCTGCATCTCCCTTGGCAAGCATGTTGTCGATTAGCACGTTGACGTTATCGCGAATCAACGGCTCCATCACACGGTAGCGGCGAGGGGTAAACGCCTTGGAAGCAACTGCACGGATGCGGGTGTGTTCTGGCGGAATTCGGGCACTCAGACCCGAGTATGCGGTGAAACCGCCATCGTCCATAACTTTGCGGGCAGGAGCCCCAACCGGGCGAACCGGCGCCTGGGCATTCTCGGATGAGAAGGTCTCCCAGTTTTCGAATGTGGATTTAACGTCGCTGTAGCGAGTGACGACATAGTAGCCAATGCGATCATCGAACATCACCGGCTGCTCTTTGCGAAGTTCTTCGTATGCCGGGAACGGGTTGTTCATGTCGAACGGTTCGTAACCGTGGTAGCCAGCTGGGCAAACAGCTTCTGACATCTTTGTCTCCTTGCTATGAACCAAAGAATTGGCTCAATCGAATACTTTCGGATTGCCAACCAATTCCGAAACCGCGTTCTCACTCAGTGAGAAGAAAACGCTCAGCCGTTATCAAAACTAAACATTTTGTTGAAATCTGAATCCCGCTATCTCAGGTTCAGTTTTGGCACACGCTTCTGGTTTGGGCTCAACGCACCCTGGATTCTGTCAACGGTGCCTTTTAGGTAAGGCAGAAGAGGTAGGAGCTCAGGGGATCTGGATGACTCTAAAACGATTCCCACGGAGGCAATGGTGTCGCCACCTACAACAACAGGTACGGCCAGCGACGAAGCTCCGATTCGCATTTGCTCAACAGTGATTGCATAACCCTGATTGGTTACTTTACGAAGCTCAGTTACAAGTTCTTCCCGCTCGAGCGTGGTCTTTGCGGTTGGAGCAACCAATTTCTTGTCCAGATACGCCTTGATGAACCAGTCGGGCTCTGAAGCCAACAGAACTCGGCCAACTGCAGTTGCGTGAAGCGGAAGTTTGGAGCCTACCCTTGAAACGACGGGAAGTTTGCGCGAACCGTAGATCTTATCCACGAAAAGAGCATTGGCTCCTTGCCTGATAGCCATGTGGACATTTTCATGTACCAGATCAAAAAGATCTTGTAGATAGGGGCGAACCACATGCTCTCGCTGGCTTAGTCCTGCCATTTGCCCCAGTTCCCAAATGCGCACACCAACCTGATAGCTGCCATCTTGGTTTTTCGCGAGAGCACCCCAAGCCTCGAGATCGCCAACCAGTCGATAGGTACTTGAAAGCGGAATCTGGGTCTTGGCAGAGAGCTGTGCAATTGTTAGTGGCCTAGCGCTTCCCTCAAATGCAGCTAGGAGACCCAAGATGCGGGCGGAAACGGAAACCTCGGGCACCTTTGGCCCAGACTTTATCCCGGTATTTGGCAATGCGATCACGGTCCGATACGGCTATGAAAACGGGGCGCCACTCTGCGCCCTCTATCGCCAGAATAGCACCGCTAAAAATTTCTCACCAAGTGAGAATAATTAGCGATTCTTTTCCAACGAGTAACACTCGATGCACGATTCGATTGACCACTCGTTCGACTCGGCTGGACCTGCTAAAGAAAAATGCACCCCTTCGTAAGGGGTGCATTTTTGTTTGAAGCTGGGTGAAAACTATTCGGAGCGCTTCTTGCTCTCGGCCTTTGCCTGCTTCTCGAGGCGCTTTTCCTTCAAGTTCTTGGCAGGTTCCTTCTTAACGTTCTTCTGCGCTTTTTGTTCTTTTTGAGCCATGATTTCCTCTTCGAGAACCTACTTGGCTCTCTAATTCGAACTTTATCGTTAGTTGGCGAAAATCCTCAGATTAAAGAACCTTCTTGACCACCGATGACTTGAGCATCATCTGACCAAAGCCGTCCACCTTGGCCTCGATGTCGTGGCCATCGGCGCCATTTACCAGGCGAATGTTGCGCACCTTGGTGCCCACCTTGATGCTGCTGCTGGCGCCCTTGACCTTTAGGTCTTTTGCAATGGTGACGGTGTCGCCGTCGGCCAACTCGTTGCCGGAAACGTCCTTGACCACCCTCGGGCCAGACTCACCCCAGTTTTCGTCCGCCGAATCGGCAGGATTCCATTCGTGGGCACATTCTGGACAAACCAAAAGGGCACCCATTTCGTAGGTGTATTCACTGGAGCATTGCGGGCATGGCGGTAAAGACTCAGACATGCTTCAAGCCTAACTGCCCTCAAAAGGCATAACTTTCTAACGATATGCACCAATAGAAAACAAAAATAAACAAATGCGATAAAATCTTCACAATAAGTAACAACTGATGGATTGCACATGCTCGCTACCGAACGCCACGCTTACATCCTCGATGAGTTAAATCAGCGTGGTGTAGTGCGTTACGCAAGCCTCGCAGACGCCCTAAACGTGTCCGTCATGACCGTTCGCCGGGACATAGAGATGATGGCCGAGCAGGGGATCGTGAACAAGGTCCACGGTGGCGCAACCGTGAAGAGCGAATCGCAGCCGCTTAATGAACCTCCGTTTCGCGCGAAGTCACTGCGTGAAACCGAATCGAAGGCCGCAATCGCCCGCGCCGCAGCAGCTTATGTGACACCTGGTGCCGCGTTAGCCCTCATGGGTGGCTCAACCGTCTACTCTTTGGCCAGGCAACTGGTGGGCATTCCAAGACTCACCATTGTGACAAACTCGCTACCGATTTCAGATCTGTTTCACAGTGAAGGCCGCACTGACCAAACTGTGATTCTTGCCGGTGGCCTGCGGACACCCACCGATTCATTTGTTGGCGAGTTGACCGTTTCAATTTTTAGCCGCCTCAACATCGACATCGCCTTTATGGGTGCCCACGGAGTTGACCAGCGCGGAGGATTTACTTCGCCAAATCTGATGGAGTCCGAGACAAATCGCGCCGTTCGAGCCCATGCCAAAAAACTTGTAATCCTTGCCGACCACACAAAGTGGGAGGAGATAGCGTTCAGCACCTTTGCTCAGTTGAAAGATGCCGATGTGCTCATCACGGACGAAGGGCTACCAAAACATGCGCTTGAGATTCTAAAAGAGTCAATCCCGGAGGTGCGCATTGCCCACCTTGATAAGACTGCAGAAAAGTAGAAGTTGGAACGCGAGTAGATGAAAACCACTTTGGACAAGCTGAGCGACGGACGCGATCTGTTCTATTTCGACGATGCCTCCAGCAAACTGCCAGCACAGCGCCGAAAAGATACCCGCATACCTGCCGAGCGCCCACCCGTGGCTCAGATGAGACTGGACTCACTAACTGGCGAATGGGTTTCTATCGCGGCAGCCCGCCAGAATCGAGCCTTCCTGCCGCCCGCCCATCTTTGCCCGCTCTGCCCTACCACTCCAGATAACCTCAGTGAATTGCCAGACACCTTCGATGTTGCTGTCTTCGAGAACAAAAGCCCAAGCTTTGGCCCAAGCCTTTTAGCGGTGGACGATGCGTCCTACGCAGTTGTTCCAAACCTGGAGCTGGGCTCCGTACGTGACTCGGTGGGTCGCTGTGAGGTCGTGGTTTTCAGTCCTGAGCACAATGGTTCATTGGCTAGCCAAACTACAGAGCGAGTGCGCACCATCATCGAGGCGTGGACTCACCGCACCGAGCACCTTCAAACCCTTTCGGGCGTGCGTCAGGTATTCCCATTCGAGAATCGTGGTCAAGAAATTGGCGTGACCCTTCACCACCCTCATGGTCAGATTTACGCGTACCCCTACGTGACGCCACGAACCACCCGACTGCTCGATTCGATCGCACGATTTGGTGACGATCTGCATGCCCAGACTCTGGCATTTGAACAGGCTAGCGAGCGCCTGCTTCTGAGGAGCGACAACTTCAGCGCCTACGTGCCTTTTGCCGCACGCTGGCCGCTTGAGGTGCATCTGCTTCCCCACCGCCAGGTGAACAACTTCGTAGACCTCACGGATGATGAACGCGATGAGCTGGCTTCGGTTTATCACCGACTTCTCAAGGCGTGGGATGCAATTTATGAAACCCCAACGCCGTACATTTCTGCCTGGCACCAGGCGCCTCTGATTGAGGGAGGCAAGAATGTGCGCCTTCAACTGCAGCTAACCAGTCCACGCCGAGCAGCCGACAAGCTGAAGTATCTTGCCGGTTCAGAATCTGCGATGGGAGCTTTCATTGCCGATTTGCCGCCAGAAACCGTGGCCGGCGTTCTACGCGATGCCTTGGAGAAATAATGACCGATCTACTAAAGAACAAAGCCACCGAGGGTTTTGCCGGCCTCTACGGTTATCAGCCAACTGGAGTTTGGAGCGCACCCGGTCGCGTTAATTTAATCGGTGAACACACCGATTACAACGAAGGCTTTGTATTTCCATTTGCCATCAATCGCCGCACTTTTGCAGCGGTAGCCCTGCGCAATGATTCCGTCGCTCGCGTTGCATCAGCGTTCTCCCCCGAAGTTATCGACATCGAACTAGACAAAATCGACCGCGCCACGGTTAGCGGGTGGAGCGCCTATCCACTGGGCGTTGCCTGGGCACTTAAGCAGATTGGCAATGCTACTCAAACCGGCTTCGACATCTTTATTGAATCCGATGTGCCCGTGGGAGCAGGGCTCTCCTCCTCAGCCGCCATCGAATGCGCAGTTGCGGTTGCACTTAACGAACTTTGGTCTGTCGGCTTGGAGCTGAGGCAGTTGGCTCGCTTTGGACAGCTGGCCGAAAACGAAATCGTTGGAGCGCCAACCGGAATCATGGATCAGAGTGCGTCACTTCTGGGACAACTAGACCACGCGGTATTCCTCGACTGCCGCGACTTATCCAGCGAGGTTATCGAGCTAGGTTTCGCACGCGAGGGCCTCGAGCTTCTAATCATCGACACCAAGGTTGAGCACCGGCACGCCGATGGCGGCTATGCCAGTCGCCGTGCTGCCTGTGAGGCCGGTGCAGCAGCCCTGGGCTTGCCCAGTTTGCGGGATGCAACCTCTGCAGACCTTGACCGCGCAAGCCAGCTGCTTGACGATGTCACTTTCCGTCGCGTTCGCCACGTAATTACCGAAAACGACCGAGTGCTACAGGCTATTGAGACACTGAAGACAAAGGGTCCACGGGCAATCGGTGGCTTGCTTTATGAGTCTCACAAGAGCATGCGTGACGACTTCGAGATTTCGATTGATGAGCTAGATACTGCAGTCGAAACTGCGCTGCAACACGGTGCCATCGGCGCCCGAATGACCGGTGGAGGATTTGGCGGAGCGGCCATAGCGCTATGCCCCGTTGAGCGGATTGGCGAGATCACGCTTGCAGTGGAAGCCGCATTCAAAGACCTTGGATTTGCCAAGCCGGACATCTTTGGTGTTACTGCAGCGCCTGGGGCACACCGCGAATAGGGGCTAGCGGCCGTCGGGAGTTTATAAGCCAGTTGCGCGGGCTGGCACCAAGATTGCGTAGGCATCTGGGTCGTAGCCGTATGGGTCCGGATTAATGCGCACCGACGGGTCAAACTGCTTCTTGAAGGTGATCGGCAGCTTATGAGAAGCGGTGTCACTGCAGCCGAATTGGATTTCACGAACCACCGTGTGACTGTTCTCGATATCAACCGTGTATTGACTGTCGGTAACCTTGCCACACTTGTAAAGCAGCTGGTACTTAATGCCCGGACTCACCAAAACATGCGGGTCATACATGTCTGAGCTGGCGGCCGAGTTTGGGAAGTTGTACCAGGTGGCGCGGGCAATCTCCCCCTTCAAAATCGGTGGGAAGATTCCCTTGCCGACCACGGCATTTTGGACCAGTGGCGGGATAGCTGGGCCCAGGATAGCCAAGACCATGAACAGCAAACCTAAACCGACAGAAACCTTTGGAATTCGTTGGAAGAGCGGGTAAAACAGCCGCCCGATGAAGGCAACCACGGCACCGACAAAACCGCCAAAGACTCCGACTATCCAGCCGGAACCGCCGCCGATTGAACCGAGAATGGCAAGAACGATGCCCAATCCAAAAACGATGCCCAGGTAGGTGAAGGCGATTCGAGGCAGCGACTTCATGTCGCTGACTACCCAGCGCTCCATCGGGTAGGCAACCACCAAAACAACCACGGCAATTACGGCCGCACAGATAGCCCAGCCGTCCAGCAAGTTGACGTACATGGCCTCCAACCCCATTGGGCCGGTGACCCAGTCCAGCTGGTACGAGAGGTTGTAGTAGGTAAATGGAATGGCAAAGACCAGGCAAGAAATCGCAAATGCCGTCAAATAGCGAGTTAGAAAGTTACCGACGATTCCCCATGTCCCCATGCAGCCAGACTACAGCCACCAATTGGCAGCTTATTCACTATCGGTTTTTCGGTTACGCGGTATCGAGATGCCGATGATTCATTGGCAAAGCCCGCCCATACACTTTGGGTATGAGATTCGTAGACCTATCTATGCACCTGGACGACGTAGTCCCAGTTGACCCACCTTTCCTCAAGCCAAAGATCGAGTACAAGGCTCACACCGCCGGACTCAAAGAGATGCACGCGATGTTTGGCATCCTTCCAGACCAGCTTCCGGAGGGCCAGGGCCTTGCCGCCGAGACCGTGACCATCACCACTCACGCCGGCACTCACATCGATGCCCCTTGGCACTATCACCCAACCATGAACCACGGCGAAAAGGCCTACACCATCGATGAGGTGCCATTGGACTGGTTCTTCCGCCCCGGCGTGAAGCTGGACCTTCGTCACCTCCCTACCGGTCACCTAGTTATGCCATCTGACATCGATGAGGCACTGGCCAAGATCAACTACACCCTTAAGCCATACGACATCGTGATGTTCCACACCTGCGCCTCGGCCGCATATGGCAACGCAAACTACATCGACATCGGCATCGGCTTTGGTCGCGAGGCAACCCTGCACCTCACCAACCAGGGCATCGTTGTGGTTGGCACCGACGCCTGGGGCTGGGACCTACCAATCGCCGACAACCGCCGTCACTTTGAAGAGACCGGCGACGCATCGGTGGTTTGGGAAGGCCACAAGGCCGGCGCCGAAGCCGCCTTCTGCCAGATTGAGAAGATGCACAACCTGGATGCCATTCCGGCAACCGGCTTCACCGTTGCCTGCTTCCCAACCAAGGTTCGCGGCGCATCTGCCGGCTGGACCCGCGCGGTAGCAATCTTCGAAGACTAATCCGTTAGGCAGCCCGCCCACCTCTGACACAATTGCAAGCATGAGCGAAAAGCTACGCATTGCAGTAATTGGTCTTGGTGAGGCGGGTTCGCTTATTGCCGCGGGTCTGCAAAAGCAGGGCGCCGAGGTGCTCGGTTACGACACAGCCAAGATCAAGTACCCGCCGGTGCCACTGGCTGCAAGCGCCGTGGAGGCAGTGCAAGACGCCGATGTGGTGCTCTCAATCAACTCGGCAACCGTATCCATTCGGGTTGCTCAGCAGCTGGAGCCTCACCTAAAGGCGGATGCCATTTACTGCGACCTCAACACCGGAACCCCATCGCTGAAGAAGCGCCTGGCCCAGATTGCCCCTGAGGGCAGCTTTGTAGATGTGGCCGTGATGAAGCCGGTTGCCGAACTGGCCGAAAAGACACCGATGGCCGTGGCCGGTCCTGGCGCCAAAAAGTTCATGCAGCTCTTCGGCGGGTTCGACCTAAACCTCAACTACGTTTCTGATGTTGCTGGCGATGCAGCCAACCGAGAACTGCTGCTCTCAATGTTGACCAAGGGCATGGCCGCCGTTGCCACCGATTATCTTTGGGCCGCCAAGGCAATGGGACTTGAGGACTGGGCTATTGAGGAACTCAAAAACGAGTTCGATGCCAGCACGGCAACCACAGCCCTGCGCTACCTATCGGATACCCAGCAGAACGCCAAGCGTCGCCAGGTAGAGATTGCCAACCTAAACGAGGTGCTGGGCGACGCCAACTACCAGAGCACCATGGTGCATGGAATCGAGGCCACCCTCACCCTGGTAGTTCACAGCAAAAAGGTGCCGTTCGCCCACCTTGGTGAATAGCCAGTTTCCGGGCTAGTAGTCCAGCTGCTGCGAAAGCTGGTGCAGAACCTCGTAGCAAGGCAACACCGAAGCCACCGATGAGTTTGGCTGACGCCCCTCTTGAATGGCGGCCACAAACTCGCGGTCCTGCAGCTCGATTCCGTTCATCGATACCGCCACGTTAGACACGTCAATCTGTTCTTCCTTGCCGGTAAACAGGTCGTCGTAGCGGGCGATGTAGGTGCCGTTGTCGCAGATGTAGCGGAAGAAGGTTCCCAGCGGGCCATCATTGTTGAAAGACAGCGAGAGGGTGCAGATCTTGCCGGTCTCGGTCTGCAACTGAATGGACATGTCCATGGCGATGCCGAGCTCTGGGTGCTTTGGACCCTGAACCGCATTTGCCTTCACAATGCGCTCGCCAGTCTGGTACGCGAACAGGTCTACGGTGTGAGCGGCGTGGTGCCAAAGCAGGTGGTCTGTCCAGGAACGTGGCTGACCCAGCGCGTTGGTGTTGGTGCGGCGGAAGAAATAGGTCTGCACATCCATCTGCTGGATGCTTAGCTCGCCGGCAGCCATCTTGTTGTGAAGATACTGGTGCGAAGGGTTGAACCGGCGAGTGTGGCCGGCCATGGCAACCAGACCGGTCTGCTGCTGCAGAGCAACAATCTGCTGAACCCCGGCCAGGTTGTCAGCCATAGGGATCTCAACCTGCACGTGTTTGCCCGCATTTAGTGCCTGCAGGGTTTGCTCCAGGTGCATCTGGGTTGGAGTGCAGAGAATCACAGCGTCGAGGTCTGGCTGAGCCAACAGCTCGGCGTAGTCGGTGAAGCCACGATCGGCGCCGTACTTGGCGGCCACTTCATTAGCCACGTCCTGCTTGCTGTGGCCAACGTACTTGATCTTGGCGTCGGGGATGTTCACCAGTCCGTCGAGGTGTTTGATACCAAAGGCGCCCAGGCCCACCACTGCGATGTTTACTGTCATTAGATTTCTTTCGGAGTCAGGATCATGTGCCCAACGGCGGTGTTGGAAGCAGGCACGTGGTAGAAACGGTAAACCTCATCCACCTCAGCACCAAGGGCGCCACGCATGATGAGCCACATGATTAGCTCTACGCCCTCGGAGCCGGCCTCAACCATGTACTCCAGGTGTGGCTTGTATTGCAGGTTTTCTGGGTCATTTACCAGGTCATCCATGAACTTGCGGTCCCACGGTTCATTGATGAGCCCGGCGCGCGCACCCTGAATCTGGTGACTCATGCCGCCGGTGCCCCAAATCTGCACGTTGAGGTCTTCATCAAACTGCTGCACAGCACGGCGAATAGCCTTGCCCAACGAGAGGCAACGCTCCCCCGATGGCTGCGGGTACATAACAACGTTTACCGGAAGCGGGATGATCTTGGTTGGCCACTTGTCTGGGGTGCCAAACATCAGAGACATTGGCACGGTGAGGCCGTGGTCAACGTCAAGCACGTTCAGCACAGTCATGTCGAAGTCGTCGAGAATGAGCGAAGCTGCCAGGTGGGTGGCCAGCTCCGGCGCACCCTCTACGGCAGGGATTGGGCGCGGGCCGTAGCCCTCGTCGCAGATGGCGAACGAATCGGCTATGCCCATGGCAAAGGTGGGCATGATCTCCATGCCAAAGTAGCTGGCGTGGTCGTTGTAAACGATGATGGCCACATCTGGGTTGTTGTCGCGCATCCACTGCTTCGAGAACTCATAGCCCTCAAACATTGGCTTCCAGTAGGGCTCCTCGGTGCGCTGCATGTCGATTGCAGCACCCACTGCTGGAACGTGACTGGTGGTTACTCCGGCGGTAATGCGAGCCATTAGTCTGCGCCTCGTTCTTTCTTGCTGCGCCAGCCCTCAATGTTGCGGCCACCGTTTAGCATCATCTGCTGATATTCCTGCACGTTCATGTCGGTCATAGTGCTAACCGCCTGGACGTAGGACAAACCCTCTGAAGCGAAGATCTTGGAGAGGAAGTAGACGTTGCCGCCTAGGTCCAACATCTTCTGGAAGTCGCGCTTCAGCACTGCCTGCTTCTGATCCTCGGTCATCTTCCACTCGTCCAGGTACTCGCGCTCGGCACCCAAGAAACGCTTGCGGTTTTCTTCCTTGCGCAGGCTCATGCAGAACTGGTTTAGCCAGAAACCCTGACGCGCCTTTTCGATGGTGAAGATGGTGGTGCCGGGAATGTCGTCAAACTGCTCAAAATCGGGCTTCATCATTAGCTCCAGTAGAGGTTATTTGGATTGGTCACAAGCAGCTTCACTTGCAATTCTGGGGTAACAGCAATGCTTGGAACGTAATCCACCAAGATGCCGTCGTCGGGCATTTCCTTCTTCATGTTTGGGTGCGGCCAGTCGGTGCCCCAGAGCACGCGGTCTGGGAACTCCTCAACGATGGCCTTGGCAAACGGAACGACGTCGGCGTAGGCCGGAGAACCCGAGACGGTGAGGCGGTCTGGGCATGAAACCTTGCACCAAACATCGTTCTCACGCATGAAACGCTGGAACAGCTCAAAGTCTGGGTTGGCAACCGGCTTGGTTACGTCCGGGCGACCCATGTGGTCTACCACCACCGGTACACCCAGCGAGGTGAAGAAGTCCCACTTCTCGCGGAGGTCGGCCGGCTCAAAGTAAAGCACCACGTGCCAACCGAAAGGCTTGATTTTCTCGATGATTCCGCGGTAGTAGTCATCTGGCTTTGGGTCCACCAGCCGCTTCACGTAGTTGAAACGAACGCCACGAACACCTAGGGCGTGCATGCGTGCCAGCTCATCGGTAGTGATGTCCGACTTGACGGTCACCACTCCACGGGCGCGGTCGTTGGAGTGCTCGAGAACATCAAGCAAGGCCGAATTGTCGGCACCGTGGCAGGTTGCCTGAACCACCACGTTTTTCTCAAAGCCTAGGAAGTCGCGCAGCGCAAACAGCTGCTCTCGGCTGGCATCGCAGGGTGTGTACTTGCGCTCCGGGGCAAACGGGAAAACATCGCCTGGACCAAACACGTGACAGTGGGCGTCTACGGCACCCGCCGGCACCACAAACTTTGGCTTAGACGGGTTTGGGTGCCAGTCCAGCCAGTCGGCGTCTTTTACAAATGCTGGGCTCAAAGCGCACGCTCCTTCAGCTGGGCATCGAGGCGTGGGAACACCGCACGGGTGTTGCCCTCGAAGATGCTGGCCTTTTCATCGGCGGAAATCTTGGCGGCATCGATGTAGCGCTTGGTGTCGTCGAAGTACTGGCCGGTGGTTGGGTCGATTCCACGAACCGCACCGATCATCTCGGAGCCAAACAGGATGTTCTTGTTTTCGATCACCTCAACCAAGAGGTCGATTCCCGGCTGGTGGTAGACGCAGGTGTCGAAGAAGACATTGTTCATCAGGTGGCCGTCGAGGCTTGGCTGCTTGAGCATATCTGCCAGCCCGCGGTAGCGCCCCCAGTGGAACGGAACAGCTCCGCCGCCGTGAGGAATGATCAGCTTGAGGGTTGGGAAGTCCTTGAACAGGTCGCCCTGAATCAGCTGCATGAAGGCAGTGGTGTCGGCGTTCATGTAGTGCGCGCCGGTGGCGTGGAAGTTGGCGTTGCAGCTGGCCGAAACGTGAATCATGGCCGGAACATCCAGCTCCACCATCTTCTGGTACAGCGGATACCAGTACTTATCGGTGAGTGGCACGGTCTGCCACATGCCACCCGATGGGTCTGGGTTTAGGTTGCACCCAATGAATCCCAGTTCGTTGACGCAGCGTTCCAGTTCTTTGATGGACTCGGTGAGATCTGCGCCCGGCGACTGCGGCAGCTGGCAGACACCAACAAAGGTGTCTGGGAACATGTCCACCACACGCTTGATCATGTTGTTGCAGTGCTGGGTCCACTCCAGGCTCACGGCCTGATCACCCTCGTGGTGACCCATGTGCGAGGCACGCGGGCTGAAGATGGTGAGGTCCGAGCCGCGCTCCTTGATGAGCTTCAGCTGGTTACCCTCGATGCTTTCGCGAATCAGTTCATCGGAGATTTCCGGGTATTCGGGCGATGGCAGGCCAGCCTTGAAGGCAGCCAGCTGGTCTACGCGCCACTGATTGTGCGGCTCTGGAACCGTGGTGTAGTGTCCGTGGCAGTCGATGATCATTAGTTGCTCCAGGCTTCCTGTGAAACGTAAATGTCGCCCGACATCAGCATGCGGGCGGTGCGCAACAGCGCAGATTTTGTGATTTTGAGTTCTGGGCCGGCGGAGTCAATCTCCATCTGCACCGTGAAGAATCCGGTGGGGTGCTCCACTTCCACATTCATCTCGTTGGGGATATCGGTGATGCCGGCAACCTGGTTGGCCACGCTGCCCTGCAGCATGCAGGCGGTGGCCACTGATACCGCACCCAGCACACCGATGGCGTCGTGGGCGCGAACCGGGATGAAGGTGCGGGTGTTGATGAGGCCGCCATTGATGGCCGGAGAAAGCAGCGACATCTTGGGAACGGTCTTGTTGGTCACGTCGCCCAGGTTCATGCGCTCCCCCACTGCGAGGCGGATTTCCTCCACGCGAGCGCGCAGCTCGGTGTTGGCCTCCAACTCGGCCGGGGTCTCGTAGCCCGAGATGCCAAAGTCGGCTGCCTTCAGGCAAACCACCGGCATGCCGTTGTCAATGCAGGTGACCTCAACGCCATTGACCACGTCAACTACGTTTCCGGTTGGCAGTAGGGCGCCACAGCTGGAGCCGGCTACGTCTTCAAAGTTGATGTTGATGGGTGCGTGGGTGCCGGGTACGCCATCGATGCGGGCAGTGCCCTGATAGTTGACGTGGCCACCCGGGGTCTCGATGAAGGCGGTGGCCTTGCTGTCAGTGTTGACCATATAGATGGCAACCGGGGTCAGGTCGCTGGTTGCCGCCACCAGTCCGCGCTCGATTGCAAACGGACCCACGCCGGCCAAAATGTTTCCGCAGTTCTGCTGATCGCTAACCTCTGCGCGATCGGGCCAGACCTGCAAAAACAGGTAGTCAACATCAATGCCGTCGCGGGTGGACTTGCTGACCACGGCCACCTTTGAGGTGAGCGGGTGCCCACCTCCCATGCCATCAATCTCGCGCACATCTGGTGAGCCCATAGCCGCCAGCAGAAAGCGATCGCGTGCCGCCACATCGGAGGGCAAATCGGTGGCTAAAAAGTAGAGACCCTTAGAGGTGCCACCGCGCATTACCGAGCAAGGCACCGAAGCTTGGGTGTTGGTCATTCCTGATAGTCCTCGTAAACCAGACCCTTGGCGGCCAGTGCAGCGCGCATGTTGTAGATGTCCAGGCCTAGCTCACCGGCTGCAAAGCGGGCGCGCTTTGCGGTCTCCAAGGCCTCGCGGGCCTGAGCCTTTTCAAGCACCTTGGCGGCATCCTCGCGACGAACCACGCACACGCCATCCACGTCGGCAACAATCACATCGCCTGGGCGAATGTGCTGGTTGGCAATCACGATTGGCACCTGGACATTGCCCGGGGTCTCCTTAACGCAGCCCTGCGAGGAGATGCACTTAGACCAAACTGGGAAGCCCATCTCGGTGAGGGTTGAAACATCGCGCACACCCGCATCGATGATGAGACCGCGCACGCCATGGGCCATCAGGCTCTCGGCCAGCAGGTCTCCCAGGTAGCCGTCGTCGCAGGGGCTGGTAGGAGTTACCACCAGGATGTCGCCCGGCTTAGCCTGCTCCACGGCAACGTGAATGGTCCAGTTATCGCCGGGGGCAACCTCACAGGTGAGTGCATTACCGGCGATCTTGGCCGGGAAGATTGGGCTGAGGCGGTGATCTAGAAGACCGATTCGGCCCTGGGCCTCGTGGACTGTGGCAACGCCCAGCTGTGCCAGGCCATCAACGATTGCCTGGTCGGTGCGAGGGGTGCCGCGGACTACTCTTGCCATGCTATTTCCTAACTACCGTCTAACGAATGCCTACGTAGTTCTCTGCCAGGTTGGTCTGCAGAGCCTTGTTCTTGAAGAGGTGCTTTAGCTGCGAGAGCTGCAGTTGGTTGTCAAACTCGTTGCCGCTGGTGTGCAGCATGGTGGTCATCCACCACGAGAAGTGGGTCACACGCCAAATGGTTTCCTTGGCGCGGTCCGAGTAGCCGGCCAGGCCAGTCTCATCGTTGTTCTTGAAGAAGCTGACCAGCGCCTCGCCCAGGAAGCGAACGTCGTTGGCGGCGGCGTTGAGACCCTTGGCTCCGGTTGGCGGAACGATGTGGCCGGCGTCGCCCACCAGGAAGAGGCGACCGTGCTGCAGCTTGCCCGCCACAAACGAGCGCATTGCAAGGATGCTCTTCTCGGTGATTTCGCCACGCTTGAGATTCCAACCCTCCACTGCCATGCGCTTTTCCAGCGCCTCCCAGATGCGCTCGTCAGACCAGTTCTTGATGTCGTCGTTTGGGTCTACCTGAAGGTAGTAGCGGCTAACGGTGTGCGAGCGCATTGAGTGCATGGCGAAGCCATCTGGGTGCCAGGCGTAGATGAGTTCATCGGTGGATGGCTCAACATTGGCCATAACTCCCAGCCAGGCGAATGGGTAAACGCGTTCGAAGCTGCCTTCCTCAACATTAGGAATGGCCTTGCGCGAAGGGCCCCAGAAGCCGTCACAGCCGGCAATCACTGCGGCATCGATTCGCTGGGCGTTGCCATCGGCGTCTACGAAGGTGACGGAAGGCGAGTCCGACTCGATGTCGTGGAGCTGAACATCCTTGGCCTCGTAGAAGATCTGTTGACCGGCTGCTTCGCAGGCGCGGTCTAGGTCCTTCTGCACCTCGGTCTGGCCATAGACCCAGACGGTGTAGCCGATGAGTTCTTTGAAGTTGATGTTCTTGCGCTCGCCCGGGATCTGCAGGTAAATGCCCTCGTGCTCCATGCCCTCACGGTGCAGGCGCTCGCCCAGGCCAATCTCATCCAGCAGGTCTACGGTCTGCTTCTCCAGCAGACCGGCACGGATGCGTGCCTCTACATAATCGCGGGAGCGATCTTCGATAACGATTGATTCGATTCCGTGGAGAGCCAAATAGCGATTTAGCAATAGGCCGGATGGGCCAGCACCGATGATGGCAACCTGAGTTTTCATAACTGCAAGCCAACACCATGCAGGCGTCGCCAAACCAACCGACTTCCACTCAGCGGAAGCGTTTTTGATAACGGTTTTATAGCCTCTGACCCAGGTCGGCGGTGCCACTGGAAATCAGCTTTTTACTGAGGGCGCTGGCCGAAACCTTGAGCACCGGAAGGAACCGTGTTAGGTCGGTGTCGGCCGCTGGGGCGACAATACCCAGGGAAGCGATTACCCGGTTGCCGTAGCCATAGACCGGAACCGCTAGCGAGGTTGCGCCAATTGCCAACTCCTCCTCGGAGTAGGCGAAACCCTTCTCCTTGATGGCCGCCAGCTGGGAGCTAAGCACCTTGGCATCGGTGATGGTCTTTCCGGTGTAGGGGTCCAGAGATTGCAGCACTGCATCCTGCACATCCTTGGGGCCGTAAGACAGCAGCACCTTGCCAACGCCGGAGGCGTAAAGCGGCAGGCGGGCACCTGGCTTGCTAAGCACCGAAAGGGTGCGCGAGCCGGCGATGCGCTCCACGATCAGGCAGCGCAGGCCGTCCAAAACGCCAATCTGAACGGCGCCGTGGGTCAGCTGGTAGACGTCCTCCATGTACGGCAGGGCAATCTCGCGCAGGTCGGAGTGAAGCGATGCCAGGATGCCCAGGCGCCAGATCTTGCTGCCAATTTCGTAGGTGCCATCGGCGGATCGACTGAGCGCGTCCAAGGAAACGAGTTCGTTCACCAAGCGGTGGGTGGTGCTGAGCGGCAAACCCGCGCGTTTAGCGATGGAAGTAAGCGTCTGGTGGCGGTGGCTGGGGTCGAACGTGGTCAGCACCGAGAACGCTCTGCCCGTTACCGATTTCTCATCGTTGGATTTACCCGCCATGCTCCCAATGATAAACGCCGGCTTCCAATCAGTGAAAGTTAGTTGGTATTGCAAAAACTGAGAGGCCTAAACTTGCAAGCGAAGGCAACACTTTCAAGGGCGAAAGTAAAACCATGAATCAGCAGCGATTCCGTGAGGTATTTTTCCTCTCCGATGGCACCGGTGTCACCGCCGAAGCGCTTGGCGCCGCCCTGCTTTCCCAGTTTGCTGGCACTCGTTTTGCAAAGCACACTCTCGCCTTCATCAACGCCCCCGATCGCGCCTTCGACGCCGTTGCCAAAATTGATTCCGCCCGAAACGCACACGGGCGCCCACTGATTTTCTCCACCGTGGTGAACGCAGAGCTCCGCGCCATCCTTAGCCAGGCCGATGGCCTCTTCATAGACCTGTTTCAGCAAAACATCGAGGCCATCGAGGCCGAGTTGGAGGAATCCAACCAGCCCATTCAGGGCCAGGCACACGGCATGAGCGACACCGAAAGGTACCTCAAGCGCATGGCGGCAATCGAATACGCCATCGAGCATGATGACGGCCAGAGCCTACGGGCCCTTGTCGACGCCGACGTGATCTTGCTTGCCCCTTCGCGCTGCGGCAAAACCCCAACCTGCATGTACCTTGCCATTCAATACGGCATCAAGGCCGCCAATTTCCCGCTGGTGGACGAGGACTTCGAGTCGCAGCACCTTTCGGCCAGCATCAAACCGCTTGCAGCTAAGGCCTTTGGGCTCACCACCAGCCCCCAGCGACTGCACGAGGTGCGCAGCGAGCGCCGCCAAAACTCCAAGTATGCGTCTCTCGACCAGTGCCGGTTTGAGATTGCTGCCACCGAGAAGATCTACAAGTCAAATCAAATTCCATTTATTGATTCATCAGCAAAATCCATCGAAGAAATAGCATCAGTGATTATGGACGTCAAAAACCTCCGTAGTTGATCTACCCCACAAAGGAAAAGCAATGTCGCTTCAAACCATCAAGTTCACCGACCTAACCCTCAAGGACATCGAGCAGGTTGGTGGCAAGAACGCCTCCCTGGGCGAACTGATCGTTAGCCTTTCGTCCGCCGGCGTACGCGTGCCTGGCGGATTTGCCACCACGGCAGACGCCTACCGGGAGTTTTTGTCTCAGAGCGGCCTTGCCGACCAGATTGCCACCGAACTTGACGCCCTAGACATTGAGGACGTGCAGGAGCTATCCCGCGTGGGCAAGTCGATTCGCGAGCGCATCGTAAACACCCCGCTAACCCCAGCCCTAGAGAACGCCATCCGTGCTTCATTTGCCGAGCTGGCCGCTGGGCACGAGGAGGATTCCACCTGGGCGGTTCGCTCCAGCGCCACAGCCGAGGACCTACCCGACGCCTCCTTTGCCGGACAGCAGGAGACCTTCCTGAACGTGAAGGGCATCGACAACATCCTGCACGCCGTGCACTTGGTATTTGCCTCGCTCTACAACGACCGCGCCATCGCCTACCGCGTGCACAACCACTTTGAACACCACGATGTGGCGCTGTCAGCCGGCATCCAGAAGATGGTCCGCTCCGATTTGGCAGCTTCCGGCGTGATGTTCACCATCGACACCGAATCGGGTTTCAAGGACGCCATCTTCATCACCGGCTCTTACGGTCTGGGCGAGGCTGTGGTTCAGGGCGCCGTCAACCCCGACGAGTTCTACGTCTACAAGCCAAGCCTGCGCACCGGCAAGCAGGGCATCCTCAAGCGTGGCCTGGGCGCCAAGGCCACCAAGATGACCTACACCACCGATGCCACCGTGGGTAAGACCATCGAGTTTGTGCCGGTGGCCGAAGCGGACCGTGAGCAGTTCTGCCTCACCGACGCCGAGGTGACCGAGCTGGCTCAGCACGCCCTCAAGATCGAGGACCACTACGGACGCCCGATGGACATCGAATGGGGCAAGGACGGCATCGATGGCCTGCTCTACATTCTGCAGGCCCGCCCAGAGACCGTGAACTCGCGTCGCACCGGCGGACAGATTGAGAAGTTCACTCTGAACTCCCACAGCGAGGTGCTGGTGACCGGTAGGGCCATCGGCCAGAAGATTGGCGCGGGTCCAGTGCGCGTGCTCACCGCCATCGATCAGATGCACAATTTCCAGACCGGCGACGTACTGGTGGCCGACATGACCGACCCCGACTGGGAGCCGATCATGAAGCGCGCCAGCGCCATCGTCACCAATCGCGGTGGCCGCACCTGTCACGCCGCCATCATCGCCCGCGAGCTTGGCATCCCTGCCGTGGTGGGAACCGGCAACGCCACCAAGTTACTTAGCGAGGGCAAGGACGTCACCGTGAGCTGTGCCGAGGGTGAAACCGGCCTCATCTACGACGGCAAGCTGGACTTCATCCGTGAAGAGTTTGCCACCGGCACAATGCCAAAGATTCCGGTGAAACTGATGATGAACGTGGCCACCCCCGATCAGGCCTTCGCCTTCGCCAACATTCCTAACTCGGGTGTTGGACTAGCCCGCCTCGAGTTCATCATCAACCAGCAGATTGGTGTGCACCCAAACGCGCTGCTCAACCTGGAGAAGCAGACCCCCGAGGTTCAGGCAGCCATCAAGCACCGCATTGCGGCCTACCCAAGCCCACGCGAGTTCTACGTTTCGCGTTTGGTGGAGGGCATCTCCACTATCACCGCGGCCTTCGCACCGGAATCGGTGATTGTGCGCCTAAGCGACTTCAAGTCGAATGAGTACGCCAACCTCATCGGTGGCAGCGGATACGAGCCGGACGAAGAGAACCCGATGATTGGCTTCCGCGGCACTTCCCGCTACCTCAGCGCCGAGTTTGCCGAGGCATTTGCCATGGAGTGTGAGGCCGTGAAGCGGGTTCGCGAGGACATGGGCCTTACCAACCTAAAGGTGATGATTCCATTCTGCCGAACCCTCAACGAAGCCGAACAGGTAATCAAGCTTCTAGCTAGCCACGGTTTGGTTCGCGGCGAAAACGGCCTGCGGGTAATCATGATGTGCGAGATTCCAAGCAACGCGGTCTTGGCCGATGAGTTCCTAGACTTCTTCGACGGTTTCTCAATCGGCTCAAACGACCTCACCCAACTGACCCTGGGCCTGGACCGTGACAGCGAACTGGTAGCCAGCGAGTTTGATGAGCGCAACCCTGCTGTTCTGAAGCTGATGAGCCTGGCAATCCAGGCCTGCCTCAAGCGCGGCAAGTACGTGGGCATCTGCGGTCAGGGGCCAAGCGACCACCCAGACCTAGCCAAGTGGCTGCTGGATCAGGGCATCGAGAGCATCTCGCTGAACCCAGACACCGTGGTGGAAACCTGGACCAAGTTGGCGGCGAGCGCCTAAGCGATTAGACGCAGCACAAACCAGGCAACGGCCACCAGGGCCATCAGGACGACGGCAACGCCCACCAGAGCTATGGGCAATGCGTTGACTTTGGCGAGCTTGTGTTCACTGTGAAAGCCAAGCAGTTGTTGCCTAGCCCTACTTCGATGCACGAATGATCCGATTGCAACCAAGGCGAAGGCAAAAACTCCAAAAAATACAGAGAACACGCCAAACTCGTGATCGGTGGCTCGGATTCCCAGACTTATTGTTCCGGCTAAAGCGAGAAAAGTTCGGCGCCATGCAAGTTCAACGCGTTCGGGTTGCAGACCCCAGTCTTCTCGATCAACCTGCGGGTGATCGGCACCTCTGGAAAACACTGTCACTTGGCAAACACGCCAATCACGACCACCACGGCAGCGATTGCAATTCCAATTCCAAGGAGGGAACCAAAGCCCATTCCGGGCAAAACCCGGTTCAAACGAAGGGCAATTTCGGTGTTTGCCCAACCAAGCGTTGCTCGCACAGCCGAAAACACGCCTAACAATAGAAAAATGCTTACTGCTATAGCTCGGAGCGTTGCCGATGCTGGCAGTTCAAAATATTCGAGCCCAACTCCTGTTGCCAGCAGCGAGAGCGAGGTGCGGATCCAGGCCAGGAAGGTGCGCTCATTGGCCAGCGTGAATCGAGGGTCTGGTTCGGCGCCCTTGCCATAGACATAGTTTGGGTAACGAGTTTTAGCCATGGCTGATTCCTTCGAATGGATGCACTAACTACATTATGGCGTTTGCACCACTCAACTGAATGGTGTTGGCGGTTGCGCTGTGGCAGAATCGAGTCATGACTGAGCAGCCCGTTTTTCTGCCACCAACCTTCAAGGTTCCGGATGCGGCAGTAATCACGGCCGATGGGCATCGCCGCATCGAGGCAAACTTCGCCATGGTTGCCGGCTACCGATCGCTTCAACTTGATGTTCACCTTCCAAAAGGTGAAGGCCCATTTCCTACGGTGGTTTGGATTCACGGTGGTGGTTACAGCATGGGCGATCGTCGAAGCATGTCACCGTGGCTGGAAGCCGCAGATTTGGTTGGCAAGACCCTGGCCGAAGGCATCGCATTTGTCAGCATCGAATACCGCCTGGGCTACGAGGCAACCTTCCCAGCGGCGGTGCACGACGCAAACGCGGCCCTGCGCTACCTAGCCCGCTACGCCAAAGACCTGCAGCTAGACACCCAGCGAATCGCGCTCTGGGGCGAGTCTGCCGGTGCACACCTAGCCATGCTCACCGCCTATACCCGCGGACAAGATTTCTTCAGGGGCGACCTTGGGGTTCGCGCCGATAATCCTCTAAACATTCGGCTGCTCTTGAACTGGTTTGGCGCCACCGACCTCACCACCATTAAACGACCGATGGACGGCAACAACGCATCGATGCCAGATGGCTTCCGCTACACTCCCGAGTACTTCAATCTGGGCGCAGACCGCCACCTAGACCTAGAGCTGCGCAAACTGGCTTCGCCCGTGAACCACCTGGCAGGCGCAACCATGCCAACCGTCATTTTCCACGGCACCGCAGACACAATGGTTCCGTTCCAGCAGGCGCTGGCCTTGCAAGAGGCACTAATCGCCGCCGGCCAATCGGTTGAGCTACACGCCATCGAAGGCTCCGAACACGGCTGGATGGGCCAGCCCCAAGATGTTGTGAATCGAATTGTGAAGGATTCGATCGGCCAAATCTCAAAGCATCTGAAGGGCTAGCCATGACTGCAAACCGACCCAATGTGCTGTGGATTACCACCCACGACATTAATCCGCATTTGGGTTCGTATGCAGGAATCTTCCCCGGTGCCGAGTACGCCCACACTCCAAATCTGGACCGCCTCGCATCCGAGGGCGTGCAGTACAACTTTGCCTACTCCACCACCCCGGTTTGCGCCCCCTCACGCTCGGCCATCATCACCGGCTGCTTCCCAACCTCCATCGGTACCATGCACATGCGAGCCAACGCCGTGCCACCCGCCGAGGTGAAGCTGCTTCCCGAGTATTTCCGCGCGGCCGGCTATTACACCACCAACAATTACTTCACCGATTTCCAGGTTGTGACCCCAGCCACAGCGTTTGACGACTGCAGCGACACCGGCCACTGGCGCAACCGCAAGGACAAGGACCAGCCATTCTTCGCAGCCTTCCAGGGCATGATTACGCATGAATCGCAGATCTACCTGGACGACGAGGCCTTCTTCAAGCGCACCAGCCACGTCACCGATGACCAGCGCCATGACCTTGCAACCGCTCCCCTACCTCCCTACTATCCAGACACCGAGGTGTTCCGAAAAGCTTGGGCTCGTTACAACGACCTGATCACCGAGATGGACTGGGAAGTTGGTCAGATTCTGGCGCAGCTAGAAGAGGACGGCTTAGCCGAAAACACGATCGTGGTGTTCTGGAGCGAGCACGGTCTGGGCATGCCTCGCGGCAAGCGCTGGGCCACCGAGTCTGGCTTGCGAGAGCCACTGATTGTGCGCTGGCCAGGCAAAATTGCAGCCAATACCAAAAACGACGACCTGGTCTACGTGATGGACCTTGCGCCAACCATGCTGCGCGCCGCCGGGCTGCCAGTGCCAGAGCACATGCAGAGCAAGCTGCTTTTTGAGGCCGACGGCCAGCTGATGGAACCGCAGCACGAGTACGTTTTTGGCGGCCGCGACCGCATGGATGAGCAGGAAGACACCTGCCGAACCGTGCGCGATGCCCGCTTCCGCCTGATTCACAACTATCACCCAGACCGCTCATCGATGCAGTACCTGGATTACGCCGACCACCTTGATACCTGGCGCGAGATGCGTCAGCTGTATCTAAAGGAATCTCATCAGTTGGCCGCGGGAGTTCCGCGAACCATTCTCACTCCGCTGCAGCGAAGCATTCTGTCCCCGGACCTGCGCACCGAGTACGAGCTGTACGACATGATTGCCGACCCGCACGAGACCGTGAACTTGGCCGGTGACCCGGCTTACGCAGACACACTGCAGCGCTTAAAGGATGCCATCGCGGGCTGGCAGGCAAAGTATGGCGACATGGGCCTGATTGCCGAAGACGATCTGGTGGCCAGTTGGCGCCCGGAAGGCAAGTCTCAGGTTTCGGGCACGCCGATTTCCACGGTTACGGCTGGAAGTATTGAGTTGACTTGCACCACCGATGGGTCATCCATCGGTTGGACCACGGTTAGCCCCGACGTTGAGTTGCGCGCCATTCCACCGATTGTGGAGCGATTCTCGATGCCTTATGACGGCAGGCAGTGGCAGCTTTACACCCAGCCGTTAAAGCTTGAGCCGGGCACCACAATCTACGCTCGTTCTTGGCGACTTGGCTTCGACAAGAGCGAAGAGGTCGCCGTCGAAGCTCAGTAACTGACCTCTAGCGTTTTAGGAATCGAGCGTTGGCACGCACGTAGAGTGGCAGCGAATCGAAGCCGTGATTCTCGGTGACCCAACGGCCACCCTCAACCACAGCACCAGTGAAGTAATTGGTCCACTGGCCCACGGGCAGGTAGAACTCAACATCACCGGCTGCGCTAAATACCGGCGCAACCAACAGGTCTGGGCCAAACATGTACTGCTGATCCACGTACCAGGCGGTTCGATCTTCCGGGAACTCAAGCAGCATCGGACGCATCATCGGCGTACCAGAAGCGGTGACTTCCGCCGCAACCTGCTTTAGGTAAGGCATCAGCTCCTGCTTTAGCTTGGCAAACTTGCGGGTTACGTCCACTGCCTCTTCGTCGAATGCCCAAGGCACTCGAACCGATTCATTGCCGTGCAGACGAGAGTGCGAACTGAGCAGACCGAAGGCCACCCAACGCTTGAACACCGATGGGTCTGGGTTGCCCTCAAAGCCACCGATATCGTGGCTCCAGTAGCCAAATCCGCTCAGGCCAAGGCTCAGGCCACCTCGCAGGCTCTCGGCCATTGACTCGAAGCTAGAGGTGTTGTCGCCACCCCAGTGAACCGGCATGGTCTGGCCGCCAACGGCAGCGCTGCGGGCAAACACAATGGCGTCGTCGCCCTTCTGCTCGCGCAGCACCTCCCACACGGTCTGGTTGTACAGCTGGGTGTAGAGGTTGTGCATCTGCTCTGGGTCGCTGCCGTCGTGGTAAACCACATCCAGCGGAATTCGCTCACCGAAGTCGGTCTTAAAACAGTCCACGCCCATCTCAAGCAGCGGTCGCAGCTTGGACTGGAACCACTTGCGAGCATCGGGGTTGGTGAAGTCCACAATGGCGTTGCCTGCCTGCCACAGGTCCCACTGCCAGACACTTCCGGCGGTGCCACCCGGGCCATCGTTGCGGCGAAGCAGGTAGCCCAGCTTCATTGCCTCATCGAATAGCGGCGAAGCCTGACCAATGTACGGGTTGATCCAGAGCGAAATCTTGAGGCCAGTGGCCTTTAGGCGCGAAAGCATCGCGGCTGGCTCCGGGAAGGTACGAGGATCCCACTCGAAGTCGCACCACTGGTACTCGCGCATCCAGAAGCAGTCGAAGTGGAACACGCTCATCGGGATGTCGCGTTGGCGCATCTCATCGATGAAGCCCTGAACGGTTTGCTCGTCATAGTTGGTGACAAACGAGGTGGAGAGCCAAAGTCCGAAGGACCATTCCGGTAGCTGCGGGGCACGGCCGGTGAGGGCGGTGTACTTCTTGAGGATCTCGGCAGGGGTTGGGCCATAGATGACTAGGTACTCGAGGTCCTGGGTTTCGGCGCTGAACTGAACGCGCTCCACAGCCTCGCTGGCAACCTCGAAGGACACCCGGCCGGTGTGGTTTACGAAGACGCCATAGCCGCCGTTGGTTAGGTAGAAAGGAACATTCTTGTAGGCCTGCTCGCTGCTGGTTCCGCCGTCGGCATTCCAGATGTCAACGCTCTGACCGTTCTTCACAAAGGAGGTGAAGCGCTCGCCCAGACCGTAGACGTTCTCGCCCACACCAAGCGACATCTGCGCCGATAGGTGGTGGCTGCCATCTGGCCCGTTGAAGAAAGCAACAGAGTGGTGACGCTGATGCGCGATTACCTTGCCATCTGCGATGAACTCCAGGTTCCAGGCGTCGCCGGAATGAACTCGCGCCGATAGCGCGCCCGAGGTGATCTGCCAGTAGCCATCGGTGGTCTCAACCGAGACCTTTGAAGGGGCTTCGGAAACCGGATACTTGAGCGCCGGCTTGCCACCCTTGTGATGAGCCAGGCGAACCCGGATGACATCGTCGATTGGCGAATCCAGTTGGATGTCGAAGGTTGCAGTGTTTAGGGTCTGGCCGCGGTGCTTGACTACGTTTGGAGTTGCCAACACCTGTAGCGCCTGCTTGGCACCTACCGCTACCGGCTTGGCCGAGTAGGCGGCCTGCGCCCAGGTAGCGCGAAAGCCCTCGCGCAGCATCCAGAAACCATCAGTGAACTTCATTTATTGCCTCTGTTTGCATTGCGAGGGCTCTCGCCCTTTTGGAACTTATTTACTTGTGTGGTGCTTTAGCGAGCGAGTGGGCCACCACTGCGCTTGCGAGCAAGTGCGTCTAGGGTTGCAGCGAACAGAAGCACGCCACCCTCAACTAGGAAGTTAACACCGGCCGACATCTGAAGCAGACCCAGACCGTTGTCGATCATGGTGATAACAAGTGCACCGATGGCTGCGTGAGCAAGCTTGCCACGACCACCGAAGAGGCTTACGCCACCCACAACAGCTGCAGCAACACCCGAAAGCACGATGGTGTGACCAGCCGAACCATCCACGTTGCCAATACGGCTGGAGTGGAATACACCCGAGATAACTGCCAGGAAGGCACAGATCATGAAGGCGTAGATGCGGATGCGGGCAACCTTGATACCGGCACGACGTGCGGCCTCAGGGTTTCCACCAACTGCGTACAGGTGACGACCAAACTTGGTGCGGTCTAGCACAAACGAACCGATGAACAGAATGGCAATGGTGAAAGGAACCACGATTGGCACACCGGCGATAGGGATTACACCCTGGCTGCGGTCTAGGTTCATGAACCAAACTGCGAAACCGCCGATGGCAAGCAGTGCCGCCACCTTGATGTAAAGGATGGATACTGGTCGGTTGACGAGGCCACTGCGGGCACGACGGCCACGGTCCCAGAAGCCTAGAGCAAGCATCACAACGGCACAGATCACAATCATCAGCCAACCGCCAAAGGCAGGAAGGTTGTTGTTCATGATTGCCAGAATCTCTGGAACCTCAATGCGGTAAACGCCACCCTCGCCTAGCAGAACAAGCTGCATACCCTGGAAGCCCAGGAAGAAGGCCAACGTAACCACGAAGGACGGAACACCGATTTTGGCCACGATGAAACCGATGACCCAACCAATAACCAGACCGGTGAGGAAGCCCACGATAAGCGCGGGAACCCAAGCCCAGGCAAAGGTCTTGATCATGACGATGAATACCGCCATCGAGACACCGGCGGTAACACCGGCAGAAAGGTCGATCTCGGCAAGCAGAATCACAAACACCAGTGCGCTGGAGAGCATGGTTAGCTCTGCGGCCTGCACAAACATGTTGGTGAAGTTCAGCTTGGTGAAGAAGAACGGGCTGGAGAATCCGAAGATTACGGCCAGCGCAATGGTGGCACCGATGGCAGGGAGCGATCCCATTTCGCCACCCTTGAGGCGCTGGATGTACTGGTTAGCCTGGTCGCGAAGGGTACCTTCATGCCCGCTTGCTAGCGAGGTTACTTGGTTCGACATGATTATGCGCCTTCCACGTTGATAGCCGAAGTGTCCTGCGAGTGCAGACCAGTGATGTAAGAGATGACCTCGGCGTTGTTGGTTTCGCTCACCTTGAGCTGGGCAACCATACGACCTAGGTAAAGAACTGCGATGTCGTCACAAACCTTGAACACGTCAGAGAGGTTGTGGCTAATCATGATTACGGCAACGCCGGAGTCGGCTAGACGGCGAACCAGGTTTAGAACCTGCTCGGTCTGGGCAACACCCAGTGCAGCGGTTGGCTCATCGAGGATGACAACCTTGGCTTCACGCAGCACCGAACGAGCGATGGCTACTGTCTGGCGCTGACCACCGGAGAGCGAGGACACCTTCTGGCGAACCGACTTCACGGTGCGAACCGAAAGGCTCTGCAGCGCCTTGGTGGCCTGAAGCTCCATCTCGGCCTCGTGAAGGGTGCCGGTGAGCAACTCTTCGTGACCGAGGAACATGTTCTGAACGATGTCCAGGTTCTCGCAGAGAGCGAGGTCCTGATAAACAACTTCGATGCCCAGTGCGCTGGCGGCACGTGGGTTGTGGATCTCGGCGGTTTCGCCGAAGAACTTTACGACGCCATTGTCGTAAGGCTGGACTCCAGAGAGACCCTTGATCAGTGTGGACTTACCAGCACCGTTGTCTCCCACCAGTGCGGTAACGCGACCTGGATAAACCTTGAAATCAATTCCCTTTAGAACGTCTACCGGACCAAAGCTCTTGGTAACTCCGGTGAGTTCGATTGCAGGTACCTCTGACACCTGATACTCCTTATTTCTGCTTCGGATGAACCAAAGGATTGAGAAAGCCCTGCGCCTGCTACTTGAGTAGGCGCAGGGCTCCTCTACTTATTTGTTACTTGATGCCGAACTTCTTGCAGGCAGCCTTTAGAGCAGCGGTGCAGAGGTCCTTAGCAGTAGCGTCGCCACCAGCAACAACCTTCTTAACATCCGCAGCGTGGATGTTGAATGGGGTTAGTGCAAGGAATGGAGTGCCGTCAGCTAGCTTCTTAGCAACAACTGGCTTCTGACCCTTCAGGATCTGGATAGCTAGCTTTGCAGCAGCAGCAGCTTCAACCTTGAAAGGCTTCCATACGGTTGCAGTCTGCTTGCCTAGAAGAACGTTCTGAAGACCTGCGGTCGAGGCGTCCTGGCCACCGATAGCAACCTTCATGTGGTTCTTGTCAAGGATTGCAATGATTGCAGCAGCGTTGTTGTCGTTAGGTGCTAGAACGCCGTCTACCTTGCCCTTTAGAGCGGTGAAAGCCTGCTCGAACTCGGTACCAGCGGTAGGACCATCCCAGGTGCCCTTCATGGTGAAGGCAGCCTTTACGCCGGCCTTCTTTAGAACGGTGGTAGCGCCAGCAAGGAACATTGCAGCGTTACCGTCGGTTGGGTCTCCCGAACCCCATACAACTGAAGCGGTCTTAGGGTTCTTCTTTGCAGCCTTTAGACCGTCAAGAACAGCCTGGCCCTCCATAGCGCCAACAACGGTGTTGTCGAACGATACGTAGTAGCTTGCGCCAGCAATTGGGCGGTCGTAAGCGATAACTGGGATGCCCTGGGCCTTGGCCTTAGCAGCAACAGTTACAGCAGCACCCTGGAAGTCAACGAGCAGCATTACGCCACAGCCCTTTGCAAGCTGTGCATCGGCGATGGTTGCGTACTTGTTGGCGTCCTTCTGAGCGTTCTGGATGTCGGTGGTGAAACCAGCAGCAGTCAGAGCCGAGTTAAGAGCTGGGCGGTCGCCCGACTCCCAGCGAGTGCCGCTGTCGGCGTCTGGAAGGATGATGCAGGCACGGTTGCTTGCAGCGTGTGCAGCGGTGGTTCCGGTCAGCAGCATTGCCGACATCGAGGCCACTGCAGCTGCAGCGATAAGTGCAGTTTTCTTCATGTTTCTCCTCATTGAACTTTCATTGATTTTGGCAATCCGAAACCCGACGAAAAGGAAATCGGGCAGCGGAAGGCTGTGTTCACTCTGACACAGCAATTTGAAGCCACCAAACGAAAATCAACATTTCGCGATAACGGTTTGGTCACGAATATTATTTTGTTGTTTAGCCCAACTTATTTCGAGATTTTCTATTCAACGGGGCTACAACCCGCATAAATACAGGTTTCTTCAAATTTTGTAAGCGTTTACTTCGAGAGACCTCGGGCTAGTGAATCGATTCAAAAGCGCTGTGATATTGCTGAAGAATTACGGCTTGGGTATCAGCCTTAACGTTTGCTTCTGTTGCAATTTGCCACTTCTTCTCGGTGCCAAGCAGTGCCCAAGCAGCCTGACGAGCGGCACCATCGGCAACGTATTCCCCTGCTTTTGGAACACAAATCTCAACGCCAAACACCTGTGCTGCAATCTTCTGCACTGCGGGGTTTTCTGCCGCACCGCCAACCAAAATCACACGGCTGCACTTGACGCCCTCGGCAGTCATAGCTGCCAAACCATCGGCCAAACCACAAAGCATTCCCTCGACTGCGGCTCGAGCTAGGTTTGCGCGGGTGTTGTTGTGCAGCGTCAAGCCGTGAACAGAGGCCTTGGCATCCGGAAGGTTTGGAGTGCGCTCTCCCTCGAAGTAAGGAAGCAGCACGACTCCCCCTGCACCCGGTTCAGCCTGCAGCGCCAGTTCGCCCAGGCCGTGGTGATCAACCTCAAGCACTCGGCAGAAGCTATCCAAAATACGTGCGGCATTTAGAGTGCAAACGAGGGGCAGGAAGCTGCCAGATACGCTGGCAAAACCGGCGATGGTTCCCGTCTCATCGGCGGTGGAAACATCGGTGACTGCAAACACAGTTCCACTGGTCCCAAGCGAAACCACCACGTCACCATTGTCTGCACCCACTCCGAAGCCGGCGGCAGCATTGTCGCCGGCACCGGCGCCCAGCAGACCCTGGAATACTTCACGCTGAGGGTTGGCTGGATGGGCGGCCTCGTTGGAAGCCACGATTCGAGGAAGGATGGGCATCCGGCCCAGAATCCACTCGATGATTGGGGCTACATAACCACCCTGCTTGGCCGAGTAGTAGCCTGTGCCACTGGCATCGGACTCATCGGTGGTTAGTGCGTTCAGGTCAGGACCAAACTGACTATCTCCCGCTGGGCCATAACCCGCTAGACGCCAGGTCAGGTAGTCGTGCGGCAGGCAGATGGCGGCAATCCTGGCTGCGTTCTCAGGCTCGTTCTGCGCAACCCAAAGCACCTTGGTGCTGGTGAACGAGGCCACCGGAATCGAACCGGTCTCGGCCGCCAGATACTGCGCACCAAAGTGCTCGATCAACAACTGTGCCTGCTCCGCGCTGCGGGTGTCGTTCCAGAGCAGGGCATCGCGGATCACTCGACCCTCGGCATCCAAGAGCACCATGCCGTGCTGCTGCCCACCTATGGAGAGAGCCGCCACATCGTCCAGCCCACCAGCCTGCTCGATGGCCTCAGCAAGTGCGCTCACCCAGGCTGCCGGGTTTACCTCGGTGCCATTTGGGTGCGAGGCCCGACCGCTGCGCACCAAGGCGCCGGTTTCGGCATCCCTGATTACTAGCTTGCAAGACTGAGTGGAAGAGTCGATTCCTGCTACGAGTGGCATTTCATTCCTAGTGGTTTGGTTTGGTTGCTATTTGAAGTGTTGCTGCTTGAGCTGAGGGTTTCAATCACTTACCCAAAGACAAAGGCGTGTCGTAAAAAACGACACGCCTCCATCGGTGGTTTATTAGCGAGCGCCCATCAGGTGCTCGAGGGCCAGTTGGTTCAAACGAACAAAGTTGAAGCCCTTGGCGTTGTAGTAGCTGTCTGCGTCGAAGTTCTCGTACGCGCTCTTGTCGGCCAGCAGATCCTGGTAAGTCTCGCCGGCGTTGAGGGTTGGCTGACTTAGCTGCTTCACGCGGGAATCCGCGATTGCCTGCTGAACCTCTGGGTCTGCGTTGAAGGCGGCTGCACGCTCCTTTAGAAGCAGGTAGGTGCGCATGTTGGCCTTAGCCGACTCCCAGACACCGGTGTAATCTTCGGTGCGGCTTGGCTTGTAGTCGAAGTGACGTGGGCCATCGTAGGCACGGCCACCGTTTGGGCCACCGAACTCTAGAAGGTCTACCAGGCTGAAGGCGTTGAAAAGGTCGCCGTGGCCAAAGACCAGGTCCTGGTCAAACTTGATGCCACGCTGACCGTTGAGGTCGATGTGGAATAGCTTGCCGTGATCTAGCGCCTGGGCGATGCCCGAGGTGAAGTTGAGGCCGGCCATCTGCTCGTGTCCGGTCTCTGGGTTCAGACCAACCATTTCAGGGTGCTCAAGGGTGTTGATGAACGCCATGGCGTGACCAACGGTTGGAAGCAAGATGTCACCGCGTGGCTCGTTTGGCTTTGGCTCGATGGCAAAGCGAATGTCGTAGCCCTTGTCGATTGCGTACTGGCTGAGCAGGTTTACACCCTCGCGGTAGCGCTCGAGCGCAGCGCGAATGTCCTTGGCGTGGTCGTACTCGGCACCCTCGCGGCCACCCCACATAACAAAGGTGTTGGCGCCCATCTCGGCAGCCAGGTCGATGTTGCGAAGCACCTTGCGCAGTGCAAATCGACGAACCTCGCGGTCGTTGCTGGTGAAGGCGCCATCCTTGAACACTGGGTGGCTAAAGAGGTTGGTAGTGACCATCGGGATCTTCAGGCCGGTGTCGGCAAGCGCCTGCTTGGCACGGTCGATCTCGTGCTGACGCTGAGCATCGGTGCTCTCGAAGGCAAAGAGGTCGTCGTCGTGGAAGGTCATACCGTAGGCACCGATTTCGGCCAGCTTGTGGATTGCCTCGACCGCATCTAGTGGCTCGCGGGTGGCGCTACCAAACTGGTCCTGAGCTCGCCAGCCAATGGTCCAGAGGCCAAACGTGAACTTGTCTGCAGGAGTTGGAGTCAAAGACATGTAATTTCCTAAAAGTCGGTGTCATTTGTTGTTTAGAACAACAATAGGCCATAAGTTGGAAGCTGCACAGCCCGAAAATGGGGCTAATAAGATGCTGTTAGGAGATTGTTATGAGCCCAAATACGCAAGAACGTGCCACGCTGGGCCAAAACCGCGAAAACCTACGACAGCACAACCTTTCCACTGTGCTTCACCTGCTGCATGAAGCCGGATCGGTTCCACGATCGCACCTAACTTCCATTACCGGCCTCAACCGTTCCACCATCTCGGATCTGGTTGGCGAACTGGTTTCACTTGGCCTTGCCGTGGAATCTGAGGCAGTAACCGGCGGTGGCGTTGGCCGCCCCAGTCTGGTGGTCGCGCCCTCTCAAAACGTGGTTGCCTTCTCGGTGAACCCCGACATCGATGCCACCACAGTTGGCCTAGTTGGCTTCGACGGCAAAGTTTTACAGCGCATGCGCTACCCAACCAAAATCCAACCAACCGCAGCCGAATCGCTGCAGGTCGCAGCCAAACTCATCGCTAACCTGCGGTCCAAGTTGGCACCAGGAACTCTCATCGCCGGAATTGGCATTGCTGTGCCCGGTCAAATTCGCGTCTCGGAAGGCGTAGTTCGCTACGCTCCACACCTCAACTGGGTTGAAGAACCGGTTGCCGCCATGCTGGCCCAACAAACCGGACTACCCACTTGGGTAGATAACGATGCCACTGCGGCCTGCACGGCTGAGCGCATGTTTGGTGCCGGTGTAGGCACCGACAACCTGGTTTACATTCACGCGGGCTCGGGCGGTATCGGTGGTGGCGTGGTTGTTAACGGTCGCCAGATGCGTGGCGCAACCGGATATGCCGGCGAGGTTGGCCACATTCAGATTTCAAGTTCCAAAATCAAGGACTACTCGGGCCTGGAGGGTACTCTTGAGGCCCTGGTAAAGCGCGACGACCTGCTTGAGCTCTTCAAGATCGACAACGCCACCGATGAAGAGCTGGAGATTGAGATCATCAAGAACAAGGACCCTAAGGCTCACAAGGTGCTGATGCAGCAGATTGCCGACACGGGACGAGCAATCGGTGTTCTAGCCACAATCTTCAACCCACAATCGGTGGTTCTGGGTGGCTTCCTGGGCACCCTGTTCCGCTTCGATGGCGAGCACATGATTCAGTCCACCCGTCAGAGCAGCCTAAAGTCGGCCCAGGACGGCCTGCTGATCAAGGCAAGCCAGCTGGGTACCACAGCCGTAATCGTTGGTGCAGCCGAGCTGCCATTCAGCGCGGTTCTTGCCAACCCAGCCCAAGCCAAGCTGACCAAGGTAACCGCCAAGCGCTAGAGCCTTTCGGCCAAGCGGTGGTAGGCGGCACTCCACTGCAGTTCCTTGCGGAACGCGCGCAGGGTGGTGTCCTCATCGATGACCACAAGCTCAACGCGCGCAATGCGAGCGAAGTCTTCGATGGCCTCGGCGGTGACAGAGTTGGTGAGCACGGTGTGGTGGCTTCCGCCGGCAAGCATCCAGGCCTCGGCGCTGGTGGCCAGGCTAGGCTTTGGCTCCCAAACCGCGCGTGCAACCGGAAGCTTTGGCAGAGCCTCGGTTGGCTCCACAATCTTTACCTCAGCCTGAATCATGCGGAAGCGATCTCCCATGTCTACCAGGCAAACCTGACGGCCCTCGCCCGGCTTGGCGGTGAACACCATGCGCACTGGGTCTTCCTTGCCACCGATACCTAGCGGGTGGATTTCGATGCGCGGCTTGGCATCGGTGATGGTTGGGCAAACCTCAAGCATGTGAGCGCCAAGAACCTTGGCTGGGCCTGGACCAAAGTGGTAGGTGTAGTCCTCCATGAACGAGGTGCCTCCACCGGTTGGGGTCATCGACTTGAGGATGGCACCAAGGGCCGAGGTCTTCCAGTCGCCTTCGCCACCGAATCCGTAGCCGTCGGCCATCAGACGCTGAACCGCTAGGCCAGGAAGCTGGCGCAGGTCGCCAAGGTCTTCGAAGTCTGAGGTGAAGCCGTTGAAGTCGCCGGCCTCCATAAGGTTGCGAAGTGCAATCTCCTGTTTGGCCGCGTAAACCAAAGACTCGTGGCGAGCGCCACCGGCACGCAGCTCTGGAACCACGTCGTACTCGCGCTCGTAAAGCGCGGCCAGCTCCTCGGCGGCAGCATCGGTGACTTCTGCAACGGCAGCCACCAGAGTGTTCACTCCGTATGCCTCGATGCTCATTCCAAACTGCATCTGAGCAGAAACCTTGTCGCCATCGGTCACAGCCACAAAGCGCATGTTGTCGCCAAAGCGAGCCAACTTTAGGTTCTGCGAGGTGTTCCAACCGATGCAGGCCCAGCTCCAGGCGCTGATGCGGTCTGCAACATCCTTGCTCTCAGGTGCGCCAACCACAATCTTGCGGGCGATTGCCATGCGGCTAACCATGTGGGCGTATTCGCGGTCGCCGTGCGCAGCCTGGTTGAGGTTCATGAAGTCCATGTCGATGGTGTCCCACGGCAGCGACTGGTTGGCCTGAGTGTGCAGGTGAAGCAGCGGCTTCTGCAGCGCATCTAGGCCGGCAATCCACATCTTGGCAGGCGAGAAGGTGTGCATCCAGGTGATTACACCGATGCAGTTGTCGTCGGCGCTGGCATCCAACATCACGCGGCGGATGGCATCGGAGGTCTTCACAACTGGCTTCCAGACCAGATTCACAGGAGCGCTAAGCCCGCCCTTGATGGCGTTGGCAACGGCCTGCGACTGAGCGGCAACCTGAGCCAGGGTCTCCTCGCCGTAAAGCGACTGGCTTCCGGTGAGGAACCAGATTTCCTTTGGTGCGGTGTTCTTTGCCATTTTTTCTCCGATGGTTTGGCCGCGCTTGGCGACAAAATTTGTGATTTGGTTTGGCCTACTGGCCGTAAACGTTCTGGTAGCGGTTGTAGAGGGCGTCAATCTTGTCCTGCGGGATTCGCACCTCTGGGCCAAGTTGCAACGCAATCGAGGCGCTCTTGGCAACGTCCTCGCACATGACGGCGGCCTTCACCGCTGCCTTGGCACTGCCCCCGATGGTGAATACGCCGTGGTTCTTCATCAGCACAGCCGGCGATCGGTGGCCCTTGAGGGTCTCCACGATGCCGCGGCCAATGCTGTCGTCTCCGATGATGGCAAACGGACCAAGCGGGATATCTCCGCCGAACTCGTCGGCCATGGCGGTGAGGATGCAAGGGATTGGCTTGGCGGCGGCAGCCCAAGCCGAGGCGTAGTTGGAGTGGGTGTGAACCACGCCGCCAACCTCTGGCATGTTGCGGTAGACATAGGCGTGGGCAGCGGTGTCGCTGGATGGAGCCAGCTTGCCCTCCAGCACGTTGCCATCGAGGTCGCACAGAATCATGTCTTCGGGGCCCAGCTGCGAGTAGAGCACGCCGCTTGGCTTGATCAAGAACTTGTCTTCGCCCGGAATGCGCGCCGATACGTTGCCGCCCGTCCAGATCACCAGATTGTTGGTGACCAGAGCCTGGTGCAGGTCGGATAGCTCCTGACGGATCTCTGGATAACTACTCACCGATTGACACCTTACGCTTTAGCGCCTTCAGACGCTTCATTACGTTGTTTGCACCGCGACCAAAGTAGTCGTGCAGCAGTTCGTACTCCTGGTAGAGGCGGTTATAGGCCGCGGTTGCCTCTGGGCGTGGCTGGTAAACCGCACGGTTCACCTTGCCCATTACCTCGGCGGCGGCGCGAACCGACTCAAACTCCCCCGCAGCAACTGCCGCGTGGATTGCCGAGCCCAGCGCCGGGCCCTGCTCGCTGGCCACGGTGGAAAGCGGGAGACCCAAAACATCGCTGTAAAGCTGCATCAGGAACTGGTTCTTCAAAAGTCCACCGGCAACGATGAACTCGGTGACCGGAACGCCCGAGGCGTTGAAGGTATCCACAATCTTCTTGGCACCGAAGGCGGTGGCCTCGAGGAGAGCACGGTAGACCTGCTCGGGGCGGGTGGTGAGAGTGAGACCTAGAACGGTTCCGCTTAGTTCGTGGTCAACCAACACCGAGCGGTTTCCACTGTGCCAGTCAAGGGCAACCAGCCCGTGACCACCGATTGGCTCCTGTGCGGCCAGGTCGGTTAGGTACTGGTGCACGCTCTTGCCAGCCGCCGCGGCAGCATCGAAGCAGCGCTGTGGTACCTGGTTGTTTACGTACCAGGCAAAGATGTCTCCAACGCCCGACTGACCGGCTTCGTAGCCGTAGAGACCGGAGACGATACCTCCGTCAACCACGCCACACATGCCAGGAACCTCGGCAAGGATCTCGCCGTTCATCACGTGACAGGTGGAGGTGCCCATGATGGCCACCATTTGGCCAGGCTGGGTTGCCTTGGCTGCAGGAGCTGCAACGTGTGCGTCCACATTTCCAACCGCAACGGCGATGCCCTCTGGCAGGCCGGTCCAGGCGGCGGCCTCGGCGGTTAGCCCACCGGCGCGGTCTCCCAGTTCACCGATGGTGTGCTTCAACTTGGTTTCGGCAAAAGGACCGAAGCCAGGGCTGAGCGCCTCAAAGTAAGACTCTGGCGGATACTGGCCATCCTGCAAGTTTCCCTTGTATCCGGCGGTGCAAGCATTGCGCACGTAGGTGCCGCAGAGCTGCCAGACGATCCAATCGGCTGCCTCCACAAAGTGGTCCATTGCGTCGTAAACGGTGCGGTCTTCCTCAAAAAGCTGCAGGCCCTTGGCCAACTCCCACTCCGACGAAATCTGGCCTCCGTAGCGAGCCAACCAAGACTGCTGAGTGCTGCGTGCCAATTCGTTGATGCGGTCTGCCTGAGGCTGGGCGGCGTGGTGCTTCCAGAGTTTGGCATAGGCGTGTGGTCGGCTGGCAAACTCGGCGTGCTCACTGAGGGCGCTGCCATCGGCGAAGGCGGGAAGAATGGTGCAGGCGGTGAAGTCGGTGGCGATGCCAACCACCTGGCTTGGGTTGATTCCAGCGAGGCGCACGGCCTCAGGCACAGCAACCTTCAGCACCTCAACGTAATCTGCGGCATCTTGAAGCGCCCACTCCGGAGGCAGGGCGGCGCCGGTGGCTGCCAGAGTGGTGTCCATCACGGCGTGTGGGTAGTCCAGCACGGCCGAGGAAACCTCCAGGCCATCGCTGACGCGCACAACTAATGCACGGCCAGAAAGGGTGCCGTAGTCCACGCCAATGACAAATCGGTCGTCGGCTTTGATCTGAGGATTCGAGGGTGTGTTCACAGTCAAAATGTTATCGCTAACATTGGAGGCATTTGCGGACTGCCCTCAGGAATGACCAAGAAGTTATCTATTTGTTAGGCGAGGCGGTGGAGGCGCGAACCACCAGCTTGGGAACGACGTCCTCGTGCGTGGCCAGCGAAGTGCCAGAAACCGCATCCAGTAGCAGTTTCATGGCGTGCTTACCCAGCCCGGCAAAGTCCTGCGCCACCGTGGTGAGAGCCGGGTTGTAGAACTCGGTCTCATCCTGGTTGTCGAAGCCAACGATGCTGACTTGAGCCGGCACATCGATGCCATTCTGGGCGAATGCAGTGAGCAGCCCCAGGGCAGTCTGGTCGTTGGCTGCAAATACGGCAGTGACCTCGGGGTAGTCCGCGATGAGCTTTAGACCAGCCTCGAATCCCGAGCGAGCACTCCAGTCACCCTCCAAGATTGGCAGGCGCTGCAGACCGCGGGACGAAAGCTCTAGCTCGTATCCCTTGGCGCGGGCTTTGGCCTCATACCAGGTGTAGGGGCCAGAAACGTGGGCAATTTTGGTGTGACCCAGTTCGGCCAGGTGAGCCACGGCCAGTCGGGCGCCGGCGATATTGTCGATTGAAACGGACGATGCATCGGTGGACTCGGTGGCATCGATTGTTATGAGCGGCATACCAAGCAACACCGGACGATAGGTCTCGAGGATTGACTCCTGCGGGGCAATGATGATCATGCCGTCCACACCAAGCTTTTTGAGGTGCTCAATGGCGTCGAGCACTGCCGCGCCATCCTGGGCGTCAACCGCCACTGCCACAACGAAGTAGCCGGAGGCGCGAGCCTCGGCCTCCATGGCGTGGGTCATGCTGGATGGACCAAAGAAGGCGGAGTCAGAAACCAGCACACCAAGCATTCTGCTCTTAGATGTTGCCAGTGCTCTAGCGGCCATACTCGGACGGTAACCCAACTCTTCGATGGCCGCAAGCACTTTGTCGCGAGTTTCAGGTTTGATGCTTGCACTGCCATTGATGACGCGCGAAACCGTCTGGTGGGAAACCCCGGCCAGCTTTGCTACGTCATACATGTTGGCGTTCTTTTGCGACATGCAATAACCCTACCCACGGCAACCTTGTGAGCGGTAACTACGCACGCCAGAAATGGTTTCGTTGCCAAACAGTTACTGGCAATACCTGTCTCGGCAGAGCACCCTGGGACATTAGTTGGGGCCACTGATTGGGGTTACCCTTTAGGAACTAACCACAAAAAGTAGGAGCAGCATGAAGGCCACATTCCTTTACGGCAGCGGCGATGTCCGCGTTGAAGAAGTTAGCTACCCAACCATCCTCAAGCCAACCGATGCAATCCTTCGCACCGTTGTGGCATGCGTGTGTGGCAGCGATCTGTGGGACTACTACAACTTCCCTGCCGGACGCGAGCGCGTTGCCAAGGGCCACGAAACCATCGGCATCGTCGAAGAGATTGGCTCTGCCGTAAAGAACATCAAAGTTGGCGACCTGGTTGTGGTGCCTTTCGTAGCATCCTGTGGTCACTGCGACTTCTGTCTGCAGGGTCTGCAGACTTCCTGCCGCTCGATCGAGTTCTTTGGCCACGATGGTGGCGGTGCACTGCAGGCCGAGGCCGCTCGCATTCCTAACGCCGATGGCACCATGGTGAAGCTTCCGGTCGGCGTGGACTCGCCACTGATTCCTTCGCTGCTAACCCTCTCTGACGTGCTCTGCACCGGCTACCACGCAGCGGTGACCGCCGGAGTGAAGCCTGGCGAAACCGTAACAGTAATCGGCGACGGAGCAGTGGGCCTATCGGCAGTCATCTCGGCCAAGAAGAAGGGTGCCGAGCGCATCATCTTGGTTAGCCGCCACGAAAACCGCGCCGCACTTGGCCGCGAGTATGGCGCCACCGATATCGTTGCCGAGCGCGACGCCGAGGGCATTGCCCGAATCAAGGACCTCACCAATGGCGACGGCACCCACCGCGTGCTTGAGGCTGTGGGCACCCAGAGCGCCATCGACATGGCGATCGCGGTCTGCCGCTCCGGCGGTGCTATCGGCCGTGTTGGCGCATCGCAATACCCAACCGTTCCAATGGACTTTGGCACCCTCATGCGCAACATCACCCTCACCGGCGGTGTTGCACCGGCACGTCACTACATCGATGAGCTGATGCCAGACATCCTTGACGGAACCATCAACCCGGGCAAGATGTTTGACCTCACCGTGGGTATCGATGACATGGCCGCAGGCTACAAGGCGATGGCAGACCGCACCGCTATCAAGACTCTGGTTCGTTTCTAGGATCTGGCTTGCAAATGGGTCGGCCCGATTGGGTCGGCCCGATTTGGCCAGGGCAAGCACTTTGATATGGTTGAACAATGACCAAGAGAACTCGCCCATGGGGTTACCAAGACGTTGTTGACGGCGCACAGCCAGACTGGGAACTGCACCCAGACACCATCGCCATTCGTGGCGGCCTGGCTCGTAGCGGTTTCGGTGAGACCGGCGAGGCTCTGTACCTAACCTCTGGCTTTACCTACGACAGCGCCGAGCAGGCCGAGAGCGCCTTCATGGAGGAGACCGCTCACCACCTTTACTCGCGCTTCAGCAACCCAACCGTTGCCATGTTCGAAAACCGCCTAGCTCTGCTTGAGGGCGCCGAGGCTTGCTTCGCAACCGGCACCGGCATGAGCGCCATGTTCTCGGCCGTGGCTTGCCTGGTAAAGAACGGCGACCGCGTGGTTGCCAGCGCATCGATGTTCTCGTCCTGCTACGTAATCCTCACCGAGATCTTGCCTTCGTGGGGCGTCACCACCGTTCTGGTGGAGGGCACCAACGAAGCCGACTGGGCTGCCGCGCTCAGCGAGCCAACCAAGGTTGTCTTCATCGAAAGCCCAAGCAACCCACTGATGGAAATCGTGGACATTGCCATGGTCAGCAAGCTTGCCCACGAGGTTGGCGCCACCGTTGTTGTCGACAACGTGATGGCATCACCGGTCATGCAGAAGCCACTCGCGCTGGGCGCAGACGTTGTGATGTACTCGGCCACCAAGCACATCGATGGCCAGGGCCGCGTACTGGGCGGAGCCATTCTTGGCACCCGCGACTACATCAAGAACACCGTGCTGCCGTTCACTCGTCACACCGGTCAGAACATGAGCGCGTTCAACGCCTGGGTTCTTCTCAAGAGCCTCGAGACCATGCAGATGCGCGTAGAGCGCATGAACGAGAACGCCATGGCAGTTGCCGAGTTCCTCAGCACTCACCCAAACATCGAGAGCGTCTCCTACCCATTCCTACCTGGCAACAAGAACTACGACGTTGCAGTAAAGCAGATGGGCGGCGGCGGAAGCACTGTTTCGTTCAAGGTGGTTGGCGGCAAGGAAGCTGCCTTCAAGGTGATGAACGCGCTTACCGTTATTGACATCAGCAACAACCTGGGCGATAGCAAGACTCTTGCAACCCACCCGGCCAGCACCACTCACAAGCGTCTGGGTCCTGAGATTCAGGCCAAGATGGGCGTGACCGCAAACCTAATCCGCATGAGCATCGGCCTGGAGAACAAGGCAGACCTCATCGCAGATTTGCGTAAGGCGCTGGGCTAGAGATAGCTAGCTATTGCTTCCACTACCTGGTGGATTGAGTCTGGGCTGCAGGCGAAGTTGATACGCACAAACTGCGCGTAACTAGGACCGTGCTCCGATCCCGGCACCAACGCAATCTTGTGTTCTGCCAGAATGCGGGCGGCTGGGTTCTCACCCAGGTTCAGCGAACTTAGGTCTAACCAGGCCAGGTATCCGCCCTGCGGCACCCAGTAAGGAATGCCCGGAAGCTTCTGGGCCACCAACTGGGTAAGCAGGTCTCGGTTGCTTCGATTGGTGGCAACGGCAGTTTGCAGCCATTCGTCGCAACCGCTGTAGGCCTCTGCCATGGCAAAGCCACCCAGTATGCCCGAGCGCCAGTGAATGGCAGCTTCAACAGTGGCAATCTTGGCAGCCATGGTTTCGCTCTGGGTTACCAGCACGCTGGCCTTCAGGCCGGCCAGGTTGAAAGACTTGCTGGCGGCGGTTACAACCACGCCAACTTCGCGGGCGGCGTCTGAAACGGCCAGCCATGGCACAAAGGTTTGGTCTTCGTAGGTCAGCGGGGCGTGAATCTCATCGCTGATCACAATCACGCCGTGCTGCTTGGCCAAATCAGCGATCTCAGCCAGCTCTTCGCGGGCGTGCACTCGGCCCATCGGGTTTTGTGGCGAACAAAGCAGCAGGAACTTGGCACCAGCGGCAAAGGCAGCCTTGATTCCGGCTACGTCTAGACGCCAGGTCTCTTGGTCGGCAACCATCGGCACATCAACCAGGTTGCACTTGGCCTCTTTGGTCCAGCCATAGAACGACGAGTAAACCGGCGAATTGATAACAACGCTGTCGCCCGGCTCTGCCAGCGCGCGCAAAATCTCTACGGTGCCCACACCAACATCGGTGGCGATACGAGCCTGCTTGGCATCTGGCTGCCAGTTCCAGTGACGAGCCGCGAAGGTTGCAAAGGCCTCGCCCACCTCGGGGATAGGGCCTAGGTAGCCAATGTCACTGCGCTCAATAAAGTCGATCAGCAGCGCCTTGATGCTGGGGGCAATCTCGTAATCCATCTCGGCGACGTGCATTGGAAGCACATCGGCTGGATAGCGGCGCCACTTGCTGGAGTGACGCTCGCGGAGCTGGTTTAGCGGGCGCAGAAATTCAGACATTCCACTATTGTCCTACGAACTTGGACTGCTTTCGGTAAAGCACAAAGACCACCAACACCAGATACCAACTCTGAGCCACGGCCAGGGCTCGTTCCACCACACCAACGTTGGTTATTTCCGGGTTGGTCCAAACAGCCAAAAAGTACACAGAGAAAGCCGCGAAACCCAAGGTCACCAGCACCGATGAAAGTGGCCGCACCAAGGCGGGATAACTGCGGTCGAACCGCATGGCCAATAGCGGCCAGGCACTCGAGAGAACAAAACTGGTGATTGCAAACACTCGGTGGGGTGTGGAATAGCCAATCAGCGGGGTTGGAAAAATGGTGAGGCCATAGGTGGCCAGGCCCGAGATCAAAATGGCAATGCGACCGGGAATCGAAAGACCGCGGACCCAGATCGCGGCCACAATGCTTAGAGTTCCGCCAAGTAGGAAGAACGCCGACATCAGGTACCTAACCGGCGACTCATAGGCTGCCAGGTCTGAGATGGTCTGTCGCACCGGGTCATATCCTGGCCACATAGAACCTGCCAAGGTCCAGCCAAGCCAGCACTGAACCGCACCGATACCCGCCGCAACGATGGCCGGCACGCCCACCCAGGGGCCACTCTGCAATCTCCAATTCACTCTGCCAGCCTAGTATTTAGGGTCGCCTTGCTTTGGTTAGCTTCAAGGGCAAACTAGGTTGAAACCATGAAGGTAGTAAACCAAGAGCAACTCGCCAAGATTCTGAGCGCACTACCCCACAACCCTCGGGTTTTGGCCAGCGGCAATTTCGCCTCGCCCAACGTGCTTTTGAAGGTGCTGGACGCCAGTGTTCCAGAGTTCAAACTGCACATGCTCAACGCCCAAGCCGGAATCCCCGACCGCGAGGGCGTAACCTACGAATCGTCGTTTGTGGGGCCAGGCATGCGTCGCCACCCGCAACTGGTTTACATCCCTAGCCGCCTAAGCCTCGTTCCGGTTCTGTTCCGCGACCACTACGTGCCAGATGTGGTGCTGCTGCACACCAGCGAACGCCGCCACGACACAGTCAGCCTTGGCACCGAGGTGAACATCCTGCCTGCGGCCATCGAGGCAGCCAAGGAGCGTGGCGGACTCGTCATTGCCCAGGCAAACCCACGCATGCCTTACACCTACGGCGATGCCCAACTATACGAACACGAGATCGACTACCTGGTGGAGGTGGACGAGCCGCTGGCCACCAAACCTGAAACCCAGTTCACCGATGTGACCAAGACCATCGGTGACCGCATTGCCGGAATGATCAGCGATGGATCAACCCTGCAACTTGGAATCGGCGCCATTCCGGATAGCGTGCTAAACACTTTGGTGGTCCGCAAGAACCTGCGCATCTGGACCGAGATGTTCTCCGATGGCGTGCTGGAACTGCACAAGCGCGGCGCCCTCGACGAGGACATTCCAATCACCGCATCGTTTATTTTTGGAAGCCAAGAACTCTACGAGTGGCTCAACTTGAATCGTTCGGTTCGCATGTTGCGCACCGAGAAGACCAACGACCCAGGGCAGATTGCGCGCCAAGCCAAGATGACCAGCATCAATGCCGCGCTTCAGGTAGACCTGTTTGATCAGGCCAATGCCAGCCACGTGAACGGCCAGATCTATAGCGGTTTTGGTGGCAGCACCGACTTCATCGTTGGCGCCTTGCACGCCCGTGGTGGCGCCAGTTTCATGGCTCTGCCAAGCTGGCACCCCAAGGCCAATAAGTCCAGCATCGTGCCAAGGCTCACCGAGAACGTGACCAGCTTCCAACACAGTTATGTGGTCACCGAAAACGGTGTGGCCGATTGCTTCGGACACAGTCTGCAGCAGCAGGCCAGTGCACTCATTGAGAAGGCGGCACATCCGTCGATGCGAGAAGAGCTTCGCGAAGCCGCCGGCAAACTGGGCATTCTCTAGAAAATAAAGATGCTCCCACCGCAAGCGATGGGAGCATCAAGAGTGCCCGAGATTAGGCTGCGTTCGGGATCAGATTTGGAATAATCAGGAGAACGCCGTAGATAACTGCTGCAGCACTTAGAGCGATTAGCACATAGGCGCCAGCGCGGTTGAGGGCTTCCTTGCGGAGCGCAACCGAGTCGCCGGTTGCGGCAACTGCGCGAACCGAATCGGCGTTGACGAGTAGGCGCATGCCCAGCGAAAACAGGGATACGACCAAGGCGCTCGCGATTACAGCCGCAAAGGCAACCATGAATAGGTGGTTCCAGTCGATGACGATCATTATTTCTTACCCTTTCCATTCTTGCTAGCTGCCTTTGCCTGAGCCGAAGCCAGCTTCTTAGCAGCAGCCTGCTGCTTGCGGGTGATTACAACCTCAGATGCCTCTTCCATTTCGCTTGCAACGGTCTGGTGGGTCACCGCGTTGCGACGAGCGATCTGGAAAATGGCAATCACAACGCCGAGGGTGGCAATTGCATCGATCAGGATTCCGGCTGGACCAAGGTCAACCAGGGTAGCCGATAGAGCGCCAACGATGGCTGCGGCAGGAAGGGTGAGCAACCAACCGATTACTACGTGGCCCGCCTTGCCCCAACGAACCTTGCCACCCTTGCGGCCAAGACCTGAACCGATGATGGAACCCGAGGCAACCTGAGTGGTGCTCAGGGCAAATCCAAGCTTGCTCGAAGCCAGAATGGTGGCAGCGGTGGCAACCTCGGCTGCTAGACCCTGTGCCGGCTTAACCTCGCTGAGGCCCTTACCCATGGTCTTGATGATTCTCCAGCCACCCGAGAATGTGCCTAGGGCGATGGCAAGTGCCGCGGCAAGAACAACCCAAAGCTCAACGTGTCCGCCGTCTTTCTGGATGCCACCGGCAACCAGGACAAGGGTGATTACACCCATGGTCTTCTGTGCGTCGTTGGTGCCGTGTGAAAGGGCAACCAGGGACGAGGAGAAAATCTGACCGTAGCGGAAACGACCACGACCGGTGCTCAGGTCATCTTCGGTAGAGCGCTTGGTGATTGCATAGGCCAAACGAGTTGCCAGCCAAGCCGCAAGCCCTGCGATTAGAGGCGCAAAGACAGCAGGGAGCAGAACCTTCTGAATCACAGCAACGAAGTTGACGCCGCCAAAGCCTACCGCCGCGATTACGGCACCGATGAGGCCACCAAACAGAGCGTGCGAAGAGGACGAAGGCAATCCCAAGAACCAGGTGGTCAAGTTCCAAAGGATTGCGCCGGTTAGACCCGCAAAAACAATCTCTGGACGCAGAGTGCTGGCGTCGTTGATCATGCTGACGCTGATCATGGTTGCAACGGCGGTGCTCAAGAATGCACCTAGGAGATTCATAACAGAGGCGATGGCTACTGCGGTGCGAGGCTTTAGCGCACCGGTGGCGATCGGTGTAGCCATTGCGTTGGCAGTGTCATGGAAACCATTGGTGAAGTCAAAAAATAGTGCCAGGGCAATAACTAGCACCACAACGGTAAGGGAGTCCACTTGGACCTTTCTGGGTATCAGACTTTAGAAGTTTGAAACTTAGTTAACGGAGGGTTAACAACAGATATAAGTAAAGCGGATTACCCAAGGGGAAATTTGTTAACCTTCAAAACTTTAGGTGAACAGAAGGTGAACGAATTTGTAGACCTAGCTACACCAGACGTTTGGGCAACTTGAAGGGTGCCGCAAAGGTTTCTTTCAAAAGAGCTCGCTGACGAACCAGCACAATGAAGGCGATGATGAAGTAGGCAACCGCCATCCAGAGCCTTACGCCCTCATCTGGGATTACGAACGAAACTAGGAACAGACCAAGCAGCGCTGCCGATCCGCGCAGCCCAAGGCGAAGCCCAATGATCAGAGCGATTCCCATGAGAGTTTGGGCGGTGGTGAGCAGGAACTCCTCAGACTGACGCCCGTCCATTGGGATTGCTGGCGAGCCGCCGCCAACCACATAGGCAATCGGCAATGAGCCTGCCAATGCAGTCCACTGGTTCACCTTGCTGCTGATAAGAATTGCCAGACCCATTTCTGGCTTGCGCTTTGCCGCGAAAAGCAGCGCAAGGCTAAATTCCGGAGCTTCGGAGGCCAGCGGCGCCAACCACTGCACTAGTAGGTACTGGTTTACACCCAATGCCTGGCCGGCCTCAATAAGGTTATGTGCGAACGGCTCGGCACAGGCCAGAATAATGGCGGCAGAGAGCAAGAAAATCAGCGCGATAAACCCTCTACGAACCGCCTTCGGTAGCGAACCAATTACAGCTGCAGTTCCTGCAAGTTCTGGCTCATCTCGCTCAGCGTGAGACTGACGCCACAGGTAAGCCACGAAGATCATGACCAGCAGAATGCCCACAATGATGTGCAGGCTGCCGGTGAGGGGTATGACGATTGCAATCAGGGAGGCGATGAGCAGGAAGCCAAGGTCGGTGCGGGCTTCGGAGTCAATCTCGATTCCGAACTCCGGCTTTGAACTGCTGGCAAGACCTGAGAGGCTCTTGGCTTTCCTGCGGTGTGCCCCTCGCAATGCCAAGTAGCCAATGATTGCAACCACGGGCCAGCCAAAGCCAAGCAGTAGTCGGTTGGCACCGGTCACATTTGCCGAGGCGTATTCGATGAGGCTGGGATCGCTTCCGGCGGCAAAGGCAAAGTAGATGCTGACAACGTATTCGGGCAAAATGGTGACGATAGCCAACAGGCCAACTGCCAAACCACCAGCAAGGTCAAGCTCGGCGGCTTCTCCAACCCAGCCCAGCATGAAGGCCGCGGCAACGATGGCTACACCCGAGACGATTGCCCCCGGAATTGGTTGCGGATGCCAGAAGCCCAGTTGGGCAAAGATAGCCGGAGCTGCAATAGCCAGACAGAGAGCGAATGGCGAAATCAGCCTGAGCCAAAATCGGAGCGGCGAGGCGGATTGTGTCATGGAATCAAGTTTAAAATACGAACGCCCCAGGAACCCTTCCATTCGACATCTGGGGACAACCAGATCAAATCGGTGCCGCTGTTGAAGTTGTCAGCCGGACCGGTAGTTGGCTCGATTGCAATAGCCAGGGTGTCGCCAAATGGACCCGAAAACTCTCTGGTCACAAAGATGTGGCAGTAGTTGAATTCCGGACCCTGCCAGATGTCTAGGGCATAGCGGCGACCGCTGAGTCTGGCGTGGAAGACACCGTCCAAGCCACGGTGCAGACCACCGAAGGTGTTGTCCATGTGAAGGAGGCCCACATCCTGACCACCTCGCAGGTCGAAGCGGTGACGCACGGTAGAAACTGTTGCCGTTGGCAGCAGTCGCTTGTCTACCTCAACGATGGTGTCGGCCGGAACCACAACGGTGGCTGCAGCTAGATCATCCTTGCCAACTACAAAGTACGGGTGGGCGCCGGTGGCAAATGGCGCCGGTTGGCTAGAGCGGTTGGTGGCACGGTGAATCACCGAGATGCCCTCTTCAACCAGGCGGTACTCAACCGAGTAGTCAAGTGCGAAGGGGTAGCCATCGGTGGGAACAATCTGAGTGCCGAGAACCACAAAGTTGGCGCCCTGCGACTGAACCTCAAACTCAGCATCGCCGGTGAAGCCGTGCAGTGCGTTGTGGTACTTAGGCTCGTTGATTGGAACCTGGTACTCAACACCGTTTTGGGACCACTTGCCATCGGTGATTCGGTTCACCCACGGAGCCATGACGATTCCGGCCGACCATGGCACCGGATAGCCCTGCTTTACCGGCTGAATGAACTCCACCGATGAGCGCTGCAGCGAAACCAGCTGAGCACCGCGGGTACCGATGCGAGCCAACATTGCGCCGTGGTGAGGCGACTGAAAGTGAAGCTCTACAAGTGGCATAACTACCTATTTGGTTGGGCTCGGAGTTGGAACTGCGGTTGGGGTTACCTGGGTTACCGGGCCAAGCGCAAGGCCGCAGCGGAAGAAGCCGGTAACCAAGTTGTCGATTGCATCCTTGGCGTTATCAGCCACCTTCGGGCCGAGAGCGTACACGGCAAACAGCAGAGTGGAGCCGTCCTTTGGCTGGATGTAACCAACCAGCGTGTAACCGTGCTTGATCCAACCGGTCTTGGCAAAGACGTGACCATCGGCTTCTACGTTTGCGCCCTTGAAACGAGACTGGAGCGAACCAGATTCGCCGGCAACCGGAAGCGACTGCTTGACCACTGCTAGGTTGCCTGCCGAGGCGGCAATCTGCTTCATGAGCTTGATCATGAATGCCGGGCTAACCGCGTTCTGAGTGCTCTCACCCGAACCATCCATGATGGTGATTCCGGTGGTGTCTAGGCCCAGGGTGCCCAGGGCCTTCTTGGTGGATGCATCCAGCGAGGCAAACGAACCGTCGAAGCCCTGGTCCAGCGAAACCAGACGAGCTAGCGCCTCGGCTTGGGTGTTGTCGCTGACGGCCAGCATGTGGTTGATCCAGTTGCTGATTGGCTGCGACTGAACGGTGGCAATCTGGGTTGCCGACTGCGGCAAGATTCCGGTAACCACGGTGGCACTCGTTGCATTTGCACCGATGGTGGTCTTGAGCGCGTTTCCTGCGGTCAGTTCTGGGCTGGTAGAACGAGGCGAGGTCTCGCTGGTTGGGTTCTTGCGGTCGCCATCAACTTGCAGCGCACTGGTGAGGCTGAGGTAACCGTTGGTGCGTTCGGTTGGGTCAACTCCGGCAAGCCACTGCGGGCCGGTGAACAACGAACCATCCGCCACAATCTTGGTGATTGGGCTGGTTCCAAAGGTGCGGTTGATCTGCACGGCCAGATCGTTTAGCTTTGGTCCGTCCTGGTAGACGCTCTGCTTGCCCGGTGCGGTTCGGCTGAGGGTGACATCGCCGCCGCCAACAAGGTAGATGGTTCCAGGATCGGTGGCGTCGCGGTAGACGCGGGTCTGCACTCGGTAGTTTGGGCCAAGAATCTGCATCGCAGCGGCAGCGGTGAGCAGCTTCATCGTGGAGGCAGTGGCCGAAGCCTGCTCGCCCTTGTAGTCGAGCAAGACCTGCTCATTTGCGGCGTTTACCACCATGGCCTGCAGGTTGCCAAAGCGCTCGTCATTTGCCAGATCCTGCACCGAGCACATCGAGGCACTTGGGCTGGCACTTGCGCTGTTGCTGGCACCGCCACCGTTGTTTCCGCCTGCAGTTGTGGTTGGCGAAACCTTGATGCCGCTAACACTAAAACCAGCGATGACCAACGCCAGAAGGGCAATTCCCGCTCCCGCACCGATTAGCGATTCCTTTAGGTAGGCAAAGCGCTTGGCTTCAGACATGCATCTCCCAGTTGACTGGCCCGCAGGCGCAACAGATTGCGGGCAAAAAGGCCCCTGTTTGATTGTAGTTTGCCTGCATACGCGCCATTTAGAAACAATTTATAAACTTGAAGCATGAAACGCACTGCTGCCTTGGCTGTTTTAGCCGCATCTTTAATGTCGTTGATCGCTCTCGGCGGACCTGCCTCGGCCCACGATGAGATTTTGGGCACCAATCCGGCGGCAAATAGCACGGTTGCGGCTGGCATCATCGATGTATCGGTGAGCTTCAACGAGCCCATCATGTCCACCCCAGATAACGCGGGCGAGGCCATCGAGGTTACTGGTCCAGCCGGGTCCGATTCCCAGACCTGGTCTAACGGTTGCATCTTGGTTTCGGATGCCAAGGCCAGCACCCAGGTTGACCTGGACAAGCCAGGCAAGTACACCGTCAACTGGCGCAGCGTAAGCAACGATGGCCACCCAAGCGAGGGCAGCTTCGATTTCACCGTTACGAACAGTACGGGCTACCAGAGTGCCGGACTAGTTGAACCAGGCCCCGAGTGCGCTGGCCGAATGGCCTCACCGATCGCTGTGACCACTCAGGTAAACGGCAACTCGGCAGCGCCAAGCACCACTCCCGCGCAGGGTGATGCCACACTGCCAATCGCAGTCGGCTCGCTTGCGGTTTTGCTGGTGTTGGTGGTTGGCTACATCAACGTTCGACGTCGCCGCAAGAATCAATCCAACTAAAGGCTTACGCGCTCACCGATGTGAGGCACGTGGGCCTTCCAACCCAGCTGTGACTTGATGCGGTCACCAAAGACATTGGCCGCGCCTTCTTCTCCGTGCACCACAAAAACAATGCCCGGTGCCTCGCTGGCACTACCCAGCCAATCGATTAGCCCATCGCTGTCGGCGTGAACGCTGAACGACTGAATCTGCTCGATCTGCGCCTTCACCGGAACCAGTTCGCCGTGCATCTTCACGTACTCGGCTCCGTCAACCAGTGAGCGCCCACGAGTGCCCACCGCCTGGTAGCCCACCATGATCACGGTGTGGATGGCCTTAGGCAGCATGTCTCGCAGGTGGTGAACCACTCGCCCACCGGTCCCCATACCGCTTGCACTGATGATGATGGATGGAGACTTGGGATCGTTGATGGTCTTCGACTGCTCTGGCGTGAACAGCTCCACCAGAGTGCCTGGGTCGAATGGATCGCGCCCGGTCCACTCATCGGAGATCTCTGGACGAATCTCGCCGGAGCGGTTGTCGATTGCCTCACGATAAAAGGCCAGAGCCTTCAGGGCCATCGGTGAATCTGCATAGATTGGGACTCGTGGAATGTTGCCAGCTTCCATGGCCTGACGAAGGCGAACCAAGATGACCTCGGTGCGGTCTACCGCAAACGCCGGAATCAAGACAGAACCACCACGATTGATGGTCGCGGTGATCGATTCCTCGAAGCCGATGGTGGATGCCGGGTGCTCGCGGTCGCCGTAGGTGCTCTCGGTGACCAGGGCATCAAAGTGGCCGGCAGGAATCTTGCCCGGAGCCACCAGCAGAGGGTGGTCGTCACGGCCCATATCTCCGGTGAACATCAGACGCTTGCCAAAGAACTCAACTTCCAGGAAGGCTGCGCCCAGGATGTGACCCGATGGGTGGAAGGTGATGATTACCTCGTCTGCGATGCGAATACGCTGACCAAACTCTTGCTCCTTGAAGAGCTTGAGAGTCTTCTCAACGTCTGCCTCTTCATATAGGGCAACCGGGTGCTCGTGCTTGGAGAATTTCTTCTTGGCCGCGTAGGCGGCATCTTCGGTTTGGATTCTGGCGGAGTCTCGCAGAATCACCTCTGCCAGTGCGCCGGTGTAGTGAGTGAGATTGATTGAGCCCTTGAAGCCGAGCTTCACCAGTCGCGGCAGATAACCGGAGTGGTCTAGGTGGGCGTGGGTGATGACAATGGCATCGATGGTTGCTGGGTCTACCGGGAACGGAGCCCAGTTCTGCTCGCGCAGCTCTTTGAGGCCCTGGAACATGCCGCAGTCCACCAGCACTCTGGTGTTTTGGTACTGCAGCAGGAACCGGCTACCGGTTACCGTGCCCGCAGCACCTAGGAACTGAATAAGCGGTTCTGAAACGTCTCTGTTGCTCATGGCGCAAGTCTATGCCCGCCACCTGACGGCTGCCATTAAGTGCAAGAATCAAACCATGCGAGATTTCTTTGAGCGCTATTGGTTTGTTACCGCAACGGTCTTGGGGCTGGTTGGGGGGCTTGGATTCCAAGCCGGAAACATCACCATCGGCGCGGATATCTGCTGGGGTCTCAGTGGCCTGGTTGGCCTGATTCTCAGCATCCGCTGGCTGATTGATGCAATCCGCGAGGGCGCGCTCGGCTCGGATGTTCTTGCGGTAATCAGCCTGCTGGCCACCGCGATTGTGGGCGAATGGCTTGCTACCGCCGTTATCGCCCTGATGCTGGCCAGCGGCCGTGCCCTCGAAACCTGGGCCGAGGGGCGAGCCCACGCTCAGCTGGGAGCCCTCCTAAAGCGCGCGCCACAGACCGCATCGGTGCTGGATGCCAGCGGAAACCCGCAGACCACTCCCCTCGATGCGGTGACCATCGGAACGCACATTTTGGTTCGCAGCGGCGAGGTTGTGCCACTGGATGGCAAGTTGGTTACGGCTGGCACCTTCGATGAGAGCGCACTTACGGGTGAGCCTTTGCCGGTCTTCAGAGCAGCAAACACCGAGGTGGCCTCGGGCGTTGTAAACACCGATGGCGGAGTGGAACTGATCACCACCGCCGACAGCAAGAACTCCACCTATGCCTCGCTGGTTCGACTGGTGGCACAGGCCCAGGCCGAGTCTTCGCACGCAGTTCGTCTCGCCAATAAATGGGCCGTGCGCTTCGTTCCCTTTGCACTGCTGCTGGCGGCCGGCACCTGGATTATCACTGGTGACTATCACCCTGCGGTAGCCGTCATCGTGGCGGCCACGCCATGCCCACTGATTCTGGCCGTACCGGTTGCGATCATTGCGGGCATGAGCAAGGCGGCCGGCAAGGGAGCCATCATCAAGGGAGGTGCCGCCCTCGAGCAACTGGCCCGCGCCAAGGTGATTTTGTTAGACAAGACCGGCACGCTCACCCATGGCGGACCTCAGGTTACCGCGGCAGTTTTTGCGCCTGGCACCTACGAACCCGAGATTCTGGGCCTGGCCGGCTCGCTTGAGCAGCAGAGCCCACACGTGGTTGCGCAGGCAATCGTTGGCTATGCCACCTTAGCCAAGGCGCCGTTTTCGAAAGCCAACGATGTGACCGAGCAGCACGGAGTTGGACTCAGCGGAATGGTTGACGGGCACCGAGTGCGAGTGGGGCAGCCAGCTACGGATCTACCCGAATGGGCCAACCTCACCGAGTCTTTGCTGGTTGCCATCGAGGTAGACGGCCAGTTGGTTGGCTTACTTGGCCTGGATGACCCGGTTCGCGAGGAATCGCGCCAAACCATTGCGGCCCTCCGTGCCATCGGTGTGGAGCGAATGCTTTTGGTTTCTGGAGACCGCAAGACCACCGTTGAGGCCGTTGCCGCCACAGTGGGCGCCGATGGCTTCTATGCGGAGTGCACTCCGGAGCAGAAGCTTGAGTTGCTTCGTGCGGAACGATTCAAGACCAAGGGAACCGTGGTTGCGGTTGGCGATGGAATCAACGATGCGCCGGCTTTGGCTGCTGCCGATGTTGGTGTGGCGATGGGCGCTCGCGGAGCAACCGCCGCCAGCGAAGCCGCAGACGTGGTAATTGTGGAAGATTCCATCGGTCACCTTGCAGTTGCGGTGGACATTGCCCAGGGCGCTCGCGGACGCGCCCTGCAAGCCTCGGGATTTGGCATGACGCTGGCCGTGGTGGCCATGCTACTTGGAGCCGTGGGAGTACTTGGCGCCACCCAATCGGCTATCACTCAAGAGTTCATCGATGCCGGCGCCATTCTGTGGGCGCTTGTGCCACCGCGCAGCCGCATCAAGGCTTAGTGCAACTATCCCCTTGTTAGTGTTACCCCATGGAACTTCGCGAAGCACAAATACCTTCAAGTGATTCTGCTCTGGTTGGCCTTCTGGGCATTCCGGATGGGGCCGGGCCCTTCCCAGTAGTTGTAGTTGTCCACGAGGTGTTCGGAATCGACGAGTCGATGCGCGCTCAGGTGGCCAAGCTGGCATCCCTCGGCTATCTGGCGATCATGCCTGATCTCTTTAGCCGCGGCGGTGCTCGCAAGTGCCTTACCGCAACCTTCAAGGCCCTCACCGCTCAGAAGGGCCAGGCCTTTGATGACGTTAGCGCCGCCCGCGCCTTTGCCACCGCTCTCCCCCAGGCTTCCAACAAGGTTGGAGTCATTGGATTCTGCATGGGTGGCGCCTTTGCGCTGGTTTTGGCTGGACGCGGCTACGACGTTTCGGCTGTCAACTATGGCCGACTACCAGAGAACTTGGATGAGGTCCTGAACGTGGCCTGCCCAATCATCGGTTCGTTTGGAGCCAACGACAGGTCTTTGAAGGGCGCGGCCCAAACGCTGGAGGCTGCCCTCACCAAGCACAACGTAAAGCACGATGTGAAGGAATACCCAGACACCGGCCACGCATTCATGAATCCGGTTATGGCGGGTCCGCCGCTACTCAAGCCAATCCTCAAGCGCGTGCTGGGAATTGCCCCGGCACCAGAACAGGCCGCCGATGCCTGGCAGCGGATCGACAGCTTCTTCAAGGAGCAACTGGCCTAGTTGGCGGGGCTCCAAGCCCCGATTCTTACCAGCCGGTCGCGGCCAGCTTCTTCGATGGGAGATTCTGGACCAATGACCCAACGAATCGCTCGCAGCACCAGCCGCGTGGTTGGCTTCACAATCCAGCGCGGAGCCGGCTTGAGGTCAAGCATCTGACGATACTCGGGTTCAAGCGATACCACCGCGGCGTCAAACAGCAGTCGGTAAATTACCTTGGCAACGGCCGGTAGCGGCGGATACTTGATGAACTTCACCACACTGCGTGTGCGCTCATCCACGCGCAGCACATCGGCGGAAAGATAGCGCGAAATCTCAGCGTCAAGTTCACTCTGCGACATTGGTACGCTGGCCAAACCAAGTGGGGCCACCGACTTAGACCACTGCGAAATGTAGCCGTCCGCGCCACCCGGAATTGGCCGCCAGGCGTATTCGGTGTGGCAAACCAGGAACGATTCCATGAACGCAATGTGCACCCAGAGCAGCAGGTCGGGATCGGCTGCTTTATAGGAGCGGTGTTCGCCGGCGTTGGTGTCATAGCTGCCAACCACACGCTTGTGCATTCCGTTTACGCGCGCAGCCTCGCGCGAAACCGCACTGTGCGATCCAAAAGTTGTGACGGTGAGCCAGCGAATGGTTCCAGCGAGGCGCCCTAGGGCATCCTCCTCGTAGCGGGAGTGCTCGGCCACACCTCGAAGGGTTCCGGGGTGGAGGGCTTGCACCAGCAGTGCCCGGATGCCGCCAACCAGCGTGCCAAAATCGGCGTGCACAATCCAGGGAGCATCATCGGGGGTGAAAAGACCTGGCTCATCTCCGGCCGCGATGATTTCAAGCCAAGGCGGAACTCCGTCCTGCGCCCCAGACAGCAATCGTCGGAATCGCACCGACATAAGTTCTTGAAACTTGTTATTCCGAGTCATTTAGCAGGCCACCAAGTTCAAATTATTGTTTCAAGACGTAACCACAATCTACCGTGACAACTTCCCGATTGGCTGGGTGGCAAACTTGCCGGCCTGAGCCGTGCGAGGATATGGCTATCAAAACTTGAGTAATCACCTTGAAAGGGATTCACCGATGTCTGAAAAAGCTCTATTGCAGCAGTGGCACAGCGCTTGGAATCGCCTGATTATTGCCCAGCTGGCTCCAACCGCTCTACTGATCACAACGGTTGCTTTGCTCCAGTTTGGTTTGGCGGATGCGCGAATTGCGGTTCGCTGGGCAGCCGTTCTCATCCTTTTGGCTTCCGGAATTCTTGGCGCCCTGGCCGAGTTCACCGCAGCCAATGATGGCATGAACGTGGCCGCTGCGCTGGACAAAATCAAGGGCAAGAGCTCCGTGGCCGTCGGTGTCATCCAGACTGCACGCTGGCTGCCGGTGGTCAAGTTTGTAACACCTGCCATTTTTGTGGCCATCTTCGTTTTCCTTTACGCAGCGCTAATCCTCAACTAGAACAGTTGAAGGGCAGGCCCTTGGGTGTGTCCAGTCTGGGCTAGCCCAAGACGGCCATTCGATAAACTTGTCGGGTTGCCAGGTTTCGACTTGGCTACGCCGCCATAGCTCAGTCGGTAGAGCAGCTCCCTCGTAAAGAGCAGGTCAGGAGTTCGATTCTCCTTGGCGGCTCTAGTGATTTCAAAACCATTCACCTATTCGGAATAATCGAATAATCCGATAGGTTGGCAATCATCATGAAGAAATCCACGCTCTGGCTGCTTGGCGCGCTGAGCATGATTGGCCCGTTCACATTCGACGCCTATCTCGCCGCCCTCCCAACCATCGCCCACCAGCTTCACACCACTTCGGGCATGGTGCAGTGGACCGTAATCGCCAACATGCTGGGCGTAACAGCCGGAATGCTGCTAACTGGTTCTATCAGCGACAGCTTGGGGCGTCGACGCCCAATCATCACCGCCATGGCCGTCTACGTGGTTGCCTCGCTGGCCATCGCGTTCACCTCCAACATCGGAGTCTTCATCGCGTTGCGCGTGATCCAGGGCTACTGCGGCGGTTCGGTTCGCAGCGTGGGCCAGGCCGTCATCCGCGACCGCCTAGAGGGCAAGGAAGCCGCACGGGCCTTCTCGCTCCTGACAATCATCAACGCCATCGGCCCAATCATTGCACCGATGGTGGGTGCGGGAATTCTGCTCATTGGCAACTGGCGCAACATCTTTGAGATGCTGGCTCTGCTTGGCGTTGGCCTTGTAGTTTGGACCAGCCTCACACTGAAGGAAACCCTTCCGGTGGCCCACCGCATTCAGTTCAGCCCGCTGGCCATCACCGGCAGCTGGGGCAACCTCCTTCGCGACCGCAACTTCATCGCAGCCGGTTTGGTCAACGCGCTATCCAGCATTGCACTGGTTTGCTACCTGTCCTCGGGCACGTTTGCCCTGCAGTTGGACTTCCACATGACCCCGCAGCAGTTTGGCGTTTTCATGGGCCTCAACGGTTTCATGCTGATTGCCGCCGGAACGGTCAACAACCAGATTCTCAAGCACCACAGCTTCAAGGCCGCCTCAAATATTGGCATCGGCATTGCCGTTCTGACCGGCTTGGTTATGGCCAGCAATCTTGTGATTCCCGGCCAGCTTCCGCTCTACCTGGCAGCGCTGATTTTGCTGAATGCGTCAATGGGATTTGTCATTCCCAACGCCATGAACCTAGCCCTAATGAATCACCGAGACAACGCCGGAAGCGCGGCTGGTCTGGCCGGCTTACTTGGTTCGGCCTCGGGCTCGCTGGGCGCAATTGCGCTGTCGCAGTTTGTAGGTGTTAACTCCACCACCCTGGCGCTGTTTATCGCGATTCCCTTTGCGCTCTGCGGCGCTACCCTATTGCTCTACCCAGGCCGTCAAGCCCACGTCTCAGCGACCAGCTAGGCGTAAAGCCCGCTTGGCTTAGGCCGGAATAACGAACGTGCTGAACGAGTCGGCCGGCAGAATTGGCTTGATCATGTGCTCGCCAATTGCAATCTTTACCTGCTGAGGGACATTTAAATCGTTCTGGATAACTACAACGATGCTGCCATCCGGGTTCTGGAAGACGATCTGGTTTTCGAAGCCCGCCCAACCAATCGTTGGAATGTAACGCGCGCCGGCAGCCACCACATTGGAGACGTGCTTTAGCAGGTAGTACTCGTGCGAGAACCTGTAAGTCTTGGTGGCGCCATCAACCACAACCAGCGAGTTCTGGTTCCAACCCCAGCGACTGCGACCGCCAGACAGCAGCGACATGTTCCAGTAGTTGTAGGCGTTGGCGCCGGCACCAAAGAACTTCTTCATCAGACCCCACGAGTAACGCGCGAAGCGCCAGTCGTTCTGGCCATCGCCACATTCCTGTTCGGTCTGGTACACGCGAAGATCTGGATGCGACTTGTGAATGGCATCGATGGCAAACTTACCGTGCCACTGGGCTCCAATGCCCTTGATGTACTTTCCGGCCTCGCCATCGGCGTAGACCTTCTCAAACATCGAGTCATCGCCACGCTCAAGCGTTCCTAGGAACACCTCTACGCCGCGCTTTTCCATCTCGGGGCCAAGGTGGCTGACAAACTTTGCCAGCCCCTCCGGGGTCCAGGTGCAGCTTGGAAATACCTGAGCCGAGTTGAACTCGTTCTGCGGCATGACCATGCCGATTTGGATGCCTTGCTGGTTGTAGGCATCGATGAATTTGCCGAAGTAGCGGGCGTAAGCGTCTAGGTGCGGTTCATCCAGGATGAACATGTCGGTGCCCTCGGCGCCAACCTGGTCATCGCGAAGTCCGTTGGGTTCCTGGTTCATCAATGGATGAGGCTGAGCCGCGGCGTAGTGCTTGTTGTGCTTCATCCAAGTTGGCGGGCTCCAAGGCGAAGCCCACAGCTTGAGGTTTGGCTGGTGGTGCTTGGCTGCCTTGATAAAAGGAATCAGGGTTTCTAGGTCGTTGGCAATCGAGAAATTGTCGAGGCCGAAGTCGCCCTCGGTTTCGTCGTAGGAGTACCAATCACGTGAGAAGTCGTTTGCGCCCACCGGCATGCGGCACAGGTTGAAGTTGAGACCAACGCCCGGCTCAAAGAAGTTGCGAATTACTTCCGCACGGTCCGAGTCGGCCAACTGGCTCAGCGAGGTCCAGCCAAGCTCGTTGAAGCTAGCCCCAAAGCCCTCGATGATCTGCTTTGGCTTGTCCAGCTGAGCAAAGGTGTCTGGCACCTCTGCGATGGCCGAAATCTCCAGCTCAGACTCTACCCAGGGCTTAGTTTCGGTGGTGACGATCCAGCGGGCCTTAGCGGTTGCAGTCATTCGGGGCTCAATTCGGGGCATTTTGGGGTTGAATTACCCCTATTTTAGCGGTTGAAACAACAAAATAACCCGCCGTCAGCCAAAATGGAAGGATTGAAGTGCCATTTCGACAGGGAGCCAATGAACGAGACCCCAGCAAAGTCCTGCTGCACGCCAAGTCGCGAGGCGTCGGGGCTTACCCCGTTCGTTGCGCTTTCGGGAACCAGTGCCCACGGACACTCAATCGAACAGGCATCCGTGCCGGCACAGACCTTTTTGATGGGTGATGCCCACGGCGATGGCAATGTGCTTGATGGTGAGACTCCAGTTCACGCCGTGGAGATCGACGCATTCACCATTGACGCCACCTCGGTGACCAATGCCGATTTCGCCAAGTTTGTGGCAGCCACCGGCTACCAAACCGAAGCCGAAACCTACGCTTCCACCGCAGTCTTCCACCTGGCACTCGACGCCAAGCCCGAGGCCATTTTGGGCAGCTACCAGGGCACGCCCTGGTGGGTTGCGGTTTCCGGCGCTGACTGGGCACACCCATTTGGCCCAGACACCAGCACCGAGGGTATCGAAGATCACCCAGTGGTACACGTTTCCTGGAACGACGCGGTGGCCTACTGCGAGTGGGCTGGACGAGCACTGCCAACCGAGGCCCAATGGGAGTGTGCCGCCCGTGGCGGCCTGGTGCAACAACGCTTTCCGTGGGGAAACGAAGTTGGCGAAGAAGGCTGGAAGCTAAACATCTGGCAGGGTGAGTTTCCCACCGAAAACACACTTGAGGACGGCTTTTTGACCACAGCACCGGTGCGCAGCTTCGAGCCAAATGGCTATGGGCTTTGGCAGCCGGTGGGTAACGTTTGGGAGTGGTGCGCCGACTGGTTCGATCGCGATTATTTCCGCGTCTCCCCTGCCGCCAACCCAATCGGTGCCCAGACTGGACAGGCGCGTGTTATGCGCGGTGGCTCTTACCTGTGCCACGATTCGTATTGCAACCGCTACCGCAATGCGGCTCGCTCGTCTAATACACCAGATTCATCCAGCGGCAACGTTGGGTTCAGAACAGTCTCCCGCCCCTAACTCAGAGGCGACGAAACCTAGCAGGTAGGCTCGCTGGCGGGCAAAGTGCCCTGCAGGAAGAACGTATCCACCGAGTTGTTGACGCAGCTGTTGCTGCGGCCGTAGGCGGTGTGGCCCTCACCCTTCCAGGTGATTAGGAATCCGTTGGCAAGCACGTTGTGGGCCAGCGAAACCGCCTGAGTATATGGCGTAGCCGGGTCTCCGGTGGTGCCCACAACCACAATTGTTGGCGATCCCTTGGCGGCATAACTGGCAAGTGGCTTTACTGGCTTGTAGTGCCAGTACTGGCAGGCCAGGCCGCCAAACTGCCAGTAACGACCAAATACACTGCTGGCTGCAACCATTCGCTTGTTTTGCGCAAGCATGTCGCTCATCTTCCACGAGCTGGCGCCGTCCAGGCAGCTAGTGGCAACGAACGCCTCAGTCTGGTTGGACGAGTAGGTGCCGTTGGCGTCGCGGTCGTTGTAAATGTCGGCGAGTCGAAGCAGCGTGGTCCCGTCACCCTTAAAGGCAGTGGACAGCGCCTGCGTTAGGTAAGGCCAGTAGGAACCCGAGTAGAGCGCCATGCTGATGCCCTGGTTTGCACCCCAAACAGTAACTGTGCGGTTGAAGTCGGTGCTCTTGATTGGCTTGGTTTCGAGGCCGCGCAGGAAGTCGGAAAGCTTCGCCCTTGCATCGGTGAGGGTGCCACTGAATGGGCAGTCAGTCTTGGACAGACAGTAGTTGAGGTAGTCGTTCAGGGCCAGATCAAAGCCCTTGAGCTGGTTGAGGCTCTGCTCGTCGTTGGAGACCGTTGGGTCGATGGCGCCATCCAAAACCATGCGGCCAACCTTGGTTGGGAACAGCGCCACATAGGTGTTGCCCAGCAGGGTGCCGTAGGAATATCCAAGGTAGTTGAGCTTGGCATCTCCCATTACCGCGCGCAGCACGTCTAGGTCTTTGGCGGCATTGATGGTGTCAACGTGGCCAAGCAACGATCCGGTGTTTTTGGCACAGGCATCGGCAAATACCTTTTCTTCTGACCTGGTGTAGGCCAGATCCTTGGCCGAACCCAGCGCATAGCCAGAATCGCCGTAGAGCATCTTGTCCATCGACTTGGCCGAGAGACACTTCACCGCTGGGGTGCTGTGCTGCACACCGCGAGGGTCGTAACCAACAAAGTTGTAGTTTGCACGCAGCTTGTCAGTGGCCACAGCGGTAAGGCTGTCGCGTACAAAGTCGAAGCCGCTGGCTCCCGGGCCGCCAGGGTTGAAAATAACCGAACCAAGCGGCTTGGCAATGCTGGCTCGGTGGTAAATGACAGCGAGGCTAATCGACTTGCCCTTGATGTTGTTCCAGTCTTCAGGAACCTTCACCGCACCGCAGTACATATCCGTGCCACAGGAATTCCAGGCAACCCGCTGGCTTAGGTAGGCAGTTGTGCTGGTGAGACCTGAGCCGGAAGCCTTGAACTTGGCCGCGAAGACCGGGGTTGCCAGAAGTGCGGTCACGGATGCAATGGCTGCAACGCCCACCCAGAATCTGCGGGCGCCAACTTTTCGAGCTGAGAAAATCACGAACTAATCCCTTCGGCGAAGCGAAACCGCGAGGGCCTCCAACGTCAGCAAGTCTCGCACATTTGCCGCAATGCGCTTGCGGGCTTCGGCAATACTCTCAAGTTTTTCCAAGGTTTGGGCGGGGCTAGTTGACTGAGCAAGATCGGTGATGCCGGATGCCAAGTCTTGATTGACCAGTGGCACACCCGCCCCCAATTGAACGGTGAGAACATCGCGGTAAAGCGAGAGCAGATCTACCAGGATTCGGTCGATGCCATCGCGCAGGCTTCTGGTGGCACGACGCTTCTGCGCCTCTTCAAGTTGCTTGAACTCAGAGCGAAGTCCGGGTGGAACTGTTTCGCCTTCGGCTATGCCCATGGTGGCAAGCAGCTGCTGGCGCTCCTGGGCATCGCGCAGGTCGGTCAAAGCATCGGCGTCGCTCTTGGCAATAGACAACCACTGGGCAGCGGTGAACATGGCCGCCGAGACGCCCTTCATGTTTAGGGCCGAAAGCAGGGTTTCGCGGCGACGAGATCTAGCTTCGGTGCTGGTGGCGAGGCGACGAGCCATGCCGATGTGACTCTGAGATTCAGCTGCAACTTCTAGAGCCAGACGAGGGTCGATTCCATCGCGCGAAACCAAAAGGTCTGCCACAGCCTGAACGCTTGGAACCTTTAGCGCAACCCGGCGAACGCGTGAGCGAATGGTTGGAAGCAGGTCTGCCTCCGATGGCGCGCAAAGCATCCAGATGGTGCCGGCCGGTGGCTCTTCTAGCGCCTTCAAAAGCACATTTGAGGAACGCTCGGCCATGCGATCGGCGTCTTCGATGATCATGATGCGGTAGCGGCCAACCGACGAACCCAGGTAGGAGTTGCTAACCAGCGCACGAATCTCTTCGATGCTGATGATTACTCGTTCGGTGGCAAGGCTGGTGACATCGGGGTGGGTGCCAGAGGAAACCATGCGACAAGACTTGCACTGACCACAACCGCCGGACTCACAGAGTAGGGCTGCCGCAAAGGCACTGGCTAGGTTACTTCGCCCCGAACCCGGAGGTCCGGTGAAAAGCCAGGCGTGGTGCACGCCATTTTCCCGGTTCTTTACGGCCATTTCCAGCTGAGCAACAGCTTCTGGCTGGCCGGCAAGTTGATTCCATACCGAATGTGCTTGGGTCATCGGTTACCCCAGGATGGTGTTGACCCGTGCGCGAATTTGCGCCTGCATCTGGTCTACGGTTTGGTTGGCATCGATAACTAGGAAGCGTTCTGGTTCTGCCTCTGCCAGAGTGAGGAATGCTTTTCGGGTGGCCTCAAAGAATTCGATCTTGGCCTGCTCGATGCGGTCTTCAGAGGTTCCGGTGGTGTGGCGGCGGGCGCGCGCGGCGGCGGCATCCAGGTCTAGCAGAACGGTGAGGTTAGGTAGCAAACCACCGGTGGCCCAGATGTTGATGTGTCTAACTTCATCCATGCTTAGCTCGCGGCCAGCACCCTGATACGCCACCGATGAATCAAAGTAGCGGTCACTGATTACAAAGTTTCCGCCCGCAAGGGCAGGCTTGATTTTGGTCTCAACGTGGTGGGCGCGGTCGGCCGCGAAGAGAAGCGCCTCGGCGCGGGCGGCAACGTGCCCCTTGCGATGCAACAACAGTTGGCGAATTTCCTGGCCAAGTTCGGTGCCGCCTGGCTCGAGGGTGCGAACCACCTCGTGCCCGAGGGAGCGCAAATACTCTTCAAGCAGGTTCGCCTGGGTGGATTTACCCACACCATCGATGCCCTCAAAGGTAATGAATAGGCCGCTCACCCTACGAGCCTACTTTGTCTTGCGAGTGGCGCCGCGCTTAACGGTCTTGGCAGGGGCAGCCTTGCGGGCACCAGCCTTAGAAACCTTGGCGGGAGCCTGACCAGGCTCTAGGCCCAGCTTTTCACGGCGAATGGCCAGCAACTCGTAGGCGCGGTCGTTGCTGATCTCGTCGATCGGCTCGTCCTTCGGGATGGTGGCGTTGACAAAGCCATCGGTGACGTAGGCACCAAACTGACCAGTCTTTGCCTGAACTGCGCCACCCGATGCAGGGTCCTCGCCAAATTCCTTCAGCGGACCGGCTGCGGCCTTGCGAGCGCCGTACTTAGGCAAGGCGTAGATGGCAACAGCCTCGTCCAGAGTGATCGAGAAGATCTGCTCTTCCTCGGTTAGGCTGCGGCTATCGGTGCCCTTCTTGAGGTACGGGCCAAACTTGCCGTTCTGAGCGGTGATCTCAACGCCGGTCTCTGGGTCTGCACCCACAGTGCGCGGTAGCGAGAGCAAACGGAGGGCGTCCGCCAACTCAATGGTGGCCGGGCTCATGTTCTTGAACAGGGAGGCGGTCTTAGGCTTGTCGGCCTTTGGGTCGTCCAGGGTTACGTATGGTCCGTAGCGGCCATCCTTGAACAAGACATTGAAACCGGTCTCTGGATCCACACCAAGAACTCGATCGGTTGCAACTGGGGCATCGATTAGCTCTTGAATCTTCTCTGAGTTGAGTTCGTCGGGTGCCAGGGTCTCTGGGATGTTCACCACGCGGCGGCCGTTCTCATCGGCACCTTCTGCACCCGGTTCAAGCATTAGCTCGAGGTAAGGGCCGTACTTTCCGGTGCGCAGGGTTACACCCGAACCCATGTCGAATGAGTTGATGGCACGAGGGTCTTGGTCTAGCAGGCCCTCAACGGTCTTGGTCAAGCCGTTTGCGGTGCCGTCGCCAAAGTAGAAGCCCTTCAGCCAGTTGCTGCGGTCTAGCTTGCCGTCGGCAATCTGGTCTAGGTCTTCTTCCATCTGAGCGGTGAACGCGTAGTCCACCAGGTAGCCGAAGTTCTCTTCGAGGAAGCGGGTAACGGTGAAGGCGATCCATTCTGGAACCAGAGCCTGACCACGCTTAGTGACGTAGCCCTTGCTGGTGATGTTGCTGATGATGGCGGCATAGGTGGAAGGGCGGCCGATGCCGTCCTCCTCAAGAGCCTTCACGAGGCTGGCCTCGGTGAAGCGAGGCGGCGGCAAAGTCTGGTGATCCTTGGCAACAACGTCTACCGGGTTAAGCTGCTGACCAACCTCAAGGGTGGGCAACTTCTTTTCAGCCTTCTCGTCGTCTTCGCCACGGCCCTCATCGATGGATTCCTCGTAGGCGGCCATGAAGCCACGGAAGGTAACCACGGTTCCGCTGGCGCTGAACTCGGCGCTGGCGTGGTGGGTGCCATTCAGAGGCGATACCGAAATCTTGGCGGTGGTGGTGTTGACGCGAGCGTCTTCCATCTGAGACGCAACGGTGCGCTTCCAAATTAGGTCGTACAGCTCTAGCGAGCGGCCAAGCAGCTGTCCGCGCAGTTCTGCCGGGGTGCGGAAGACATCGCCAGCTGGGCGGATAGCCTCGTGAGCCTCCTGAGCATTCTTGTTCTTGCCGGTGTAAACACGTGGCTTCTCGGCAACGTACTCGGCACCAAACATGGCCTTGGCCTGGTTTCGGGCGGCAGTGATTGCCTGAGTGGAAAGCGTTGGCGAGTCGGTGCGCATGTAGGTGATGTGACCGTCTTGGTAAAGCTGCTGCGCGGTATCCATGGTCTGCTTGGCACTCATGCGCAGCTTTCGGCTGGCCTCCTGCTGCAGGGTGGATGTGGTGAACGGGGCAGCCGGACGACGGATGCTTGGCTTGCTCTCCACATCGGTGACCTTGATGATGGCGCTGCTGTCGGTTACAGCTGCGGCAATTGCCTCGGCGTTTGCCTGGTCTAGAACCAAAACATCCGACTTGAGCTTGCCCAGGTCGTCGAACGAATCTCCGCTGGCAATCTTCTTGCCGCCCACCGAAACCAACTTGGCCTCAAACGCAGGCTGGGTGGCATCGCCGGTGGCAAGGGTGGCCTTTACGTCGTAGTACGAGGCGCTGACGAATGCCATGCGCTCGCGTTCGCGCTCAACAACCAAGCGGGTTGCCGGGGACTGAACTCGGCCGGCACTTAGGCCACGGTTGATCTTGCGCCAAAGAATCGGCGAAACCTCGTAGCCATAGAGGCGGTCTACTACGCGGCGGGTTTCCTGAGCCTGAACCAGGTTCTCGTCCAGGGCGCGAGTGTTTTCAACCGCAGCCTGAATGGCGTCCTTGGTGATCTCGTGGAACACCATTCGCTTTACGGGCACCTTTGGCTTTAGAACCTGAAGCAGGTGCCAGGCAATGGCCTCTCCCTCGCGGTCTTCATCGGTAGCGAGATAGAGCTCCTGTGCGCCGGCGAGCGCCTTCTTGAGATCGGCAACGGTCTTGGACTTACCCGGCGAGATCGAGTAGTAAGGCTCAAAGTCGTTTTCAACATCGATGGAGAACTTGCCGAGCGAACCCTTCTTCTTCTCGGCAGGCAGATCCTTAGGGTCGATTAGGTCACGGATGTGACCAACTGAGGCCAAGACCTCAAAGTCCGATCCCAGGTACTTAGAAATCGTCTTAGCCTTAGCCGGCGACTCAACGATTACCAGTTTGGATGCCAAATGCTTCTCCTTATTGCTGCGGTGGCTTTAGAGGCGCCGACCAGGCCTTTGCGGTAAGAACTATACCCAGCACTTGTGCTGTTGCCACAATGTGAGTTTCTTCACCGACAATAGAGCAAGTTTGCAGTGATGCCATATCTAATTGCAAAAACTGCTTAGCAACTTCACAGGGAAACCCGGTGCTCAATCCCCTCAAAGCCTGGTCAGCACCGATAGCCGCGGCGTCTGTGGCGGCCTGCAATTTACTTTGCGTCAGCGCCAAGGTTCCCCCGGCGGAAATGGCGCCTGCCAGCACTATCGATACTCCCACAAGTGCCAGGAAAAGCACCGAGCCGCTGCCCTGTTCCGGCTTCATTCGCCAACCTGCAAATAGCACACCCGCTGCGACGGAAGCGCCAAGCCAAGGGGCCCAACCGAAGTTGACCGGGCCAGCAAACACCGAATGTTTGAGCCTTGACCGCCTGGGTTGACAGCACCAATTGAAAATGTGATTCCAAGGTTGCTGGCCAATGCTCCTGCTGCACCTTCCCCAACCCCAAGCTGCAAGGCTCTGGCCACCTGCTGACCCGCCTGCAGCGTGTGTAACAGTTGAATCTGCCCATAGGTGATTGCCGCCAGTACGGAAATGACCACGCTGACAATCGGAAGCAGAATGACCAACTCGGCAGTGGCAGAACCGGTGTCCTTAAATCGCGCTACGCCGATGACACTTCTCTTAATTGCAGATACCAAGGGCTTAGTTGGCAGGCACCGCGAGCGCCTGGCGCACCAAGCCCAAAAGTAGCTGACGCACCTCTTCGCTTTTGAAAATGACCAGCAGCAAAGTGGCAAAACCAACCGCAGCCATCGTGGCAACGATGTACTCGGCGGTGGCTGCTCCACCATCGGATTTAGAAGCATTCTTGTGATTCATAATTTCCTTTATATGTAGGCGGCAACGGTAGCCAAAACCTGGGGCACAACAAGCAAAAGCAAAAACTGAGGGATCAGAAGAGCCGCAATTGGCGTGAGCATCTTGATGGGTAAAACCTGCAGTTCGCTCAGCTTTACATCGAGCGCTTGGTTTTGAAGCTCTAGCGCTTGAGCTGTCAGTTGGTCGGCTAGATTCAAACTGCCCTGCAGCGCCACCCGACAGAAGCCAACCAACTCCTCCACTCCACCGATTCCGATGGCAGCCATCACGGTGAGGGCTCTGGGCAGACCCACCCCAGCCTTTAGCGCAACCGCCATGAGTCGATACTGAAGACCAGCATCCGAAACCGGCTCGGCGGCACGATTGAGCATTTTGCGAGTGGTGGTAGCCGCAGCCAACCCAAGGCCGGCCGCCAAACCGAGAATCAGCCAACCCCAAATGGTGGATATCAGATAGCCAAGCGCGTTGATTCCTAATATCTGGGCAAGAACCAGCGAAATCCAGGGCAACCAGTGGATGATTTTGGCCGTGAACGCAGGCCCTCGCACGGCCACTGCTATTTGGGCGGCAGTTCGCTTCTGAAACTCAAGTTGCTCCAGCAGGTGCCGCAGCATGGGTGCCAAACCGATACCCATACTCTGCGCAAACTGCGCCTGTGGCAAAGTTGCCTTGACCTGCAGCGGAGTCTTGAATGCCTCCACCAGCCCAGCCCAGATCTTAGATTCAGGAACTCCCGCATTCAACTGGCCAAGGGCGTGCCGAATATCAGACTCCGCTATCAAGGTTTCAGCCCGCCGATGGAGAGCACGCGCCTATGGTGGCCATCGAAGCCAAGTTCAATAACGCACTGAATGGCCGACGTCATCATGGATGTAAGGCTCTGGTCGGTTGTGGCGCTTGGCACCATGGACCGCAACCGCATGGGAACATCGGCTACGGAATTGGCGTGCAGAGTGGCCGCCGATCCGTTGTGGCCGGTATTCATAGCCGAGAGAAGAACCAGCACCTCCGAGCCTCTTGCCTCACCCAAAACCAACCGGTCTGGTCGCATTCGAAGTGCCTGATTTGCAAGCGACTCTAGGGAGATTAGACCGGCACCTTCAATATTTGGTTGCCGCACCTGCAACGCCACAAAGTGCCCCGAAACGGGCGCCAATTCGGCGGTGTCTTCGATGATGATGGTGCGGAGTTGGCTTGGTTGGGCCAGCAAACTTCGCAGCAGTGTGGTTTTTCCCGAACCAGCCGGGCCTATCACCAGGAAATTTTGCCTGAGAGCCACCATTTCCCTAAGGCTCAGCTCTTGATCAGGCGAAACCATTCCTTCGGCAACCAGGTCTTCCAGACTTGGGAAGGCGATTCGGTGGATTCTGATGGAGACAATGGTGCGCTCCGAAACAGCAGATTCCAGCACGGCGTGCACTCGTATCCCGGCGATGCCCAGTGGCTGGAGTTGGGGAAGCTGGTAGTTGTTTATTGCTGCGTCGCAGATTGGGTTGGCTTGATCCAGGTGACGTTCGCCCAGTTCGATGAGGTATCGCGCAATGGTCACAAGACTGGATTGGTTGAATCCAACATTTCCAAGCCATTGCGGGCCCGTGCCGGAATCGAACCACCAGTCATCGGCGCCGTTTGCCATCAGGTCGGTGAGATTTGGGATTGCCAGCAGATTCAGCAAATGGTGGAAGTCGGCTGAGGCCGGCCCAACCAAAAGCTGATTTGAGAATGACATAAGGCCATTGTGGAAGGGGTCATGTGCCCCAATCCGAGCCAAAGGCGCAACTGTGAATAACCCGAGGGCCAGCAAACAAATAAGGCTTAAAAGTAAGGTGCCGGTAGCTCTGGGGGGAGAGCTACCGGCGGCGCTATGCGACTGGGGGGAGCCGCTATAACGCAGGTTGGTAAAACCAACGTATTAACTATAAGCCAACTTAGTTATTTGCCCAAGCACTATCCCGTGGCTTTAAGGAAAATCCCAGACTAGAAAAATTTTCGAGCTGGTTTTGTCGGGACGGGAAAACCCGATAGGTTGGCATTATCACTTCAACGACGAAGGTAAAGATATGTCTGAAACCGGCTCAATCGCCAATCTCATGTTTGAAGATCGCCACTTTGCGCCTGATCCCGCTTTCACCGCCCAAGCCATCGCGCAGCCTGGAATCTACGAGGAAGCCAAGGCCGACACCCACGCCTTTTGGGCCAAGCAGGCCCGTCAACTTCACTGGCACAAGCCGTTCGAGCAAATCCTTGACTGGAGTAACGCTCCTTTCGCACGCTGGTTCCACGACGGCGAGCTGAACGTTGCCTACAACTGCCTAGACCGCCATGTGGCCGAGGGTCGCGGCGACCGTGTGGCAATTCACTTCGAGGGCGAGCCCGGTGACACCCACACTTACACCTACGCCCAGCTAACCGAGAAGGTAAAGCGCGCAGCAAACGCACTTGCCACCCTCGGTGTGAAGCAGGGCGATCGCGTGGCCATTTACCTCCCGATGATCGCCGAGGCAACCATCGCAATGTTGGCCGTTGCCCGACTGGGCGCCATCCACTCGGTGGTATTCGGTGGATTCAGTGCAGAGGCTTTGCACACTCGCATCGACGATGCCCAGGCCAAGATCGTTATCACCTCCGATGGCGGTTTCCGCCGCGGTGCCGCGAGTGCGCTGAAACCTGCCGTTGACGAGGCGCTAGCCGACGGCAAGTGCCCATCGGTGGAGAAAGTTCTTGTAGTTCGCCGCACCAACCAGGACGTGGCTTGGAACCCAGAACTAGACCTTTGGTGGCACGACCTGCTGGAGCAGGCCAGCCCTGAACACGAGGCTCAGGCCTTCCCTGCCGAGAACCCGCTGTTCATCCTCTACACCTCGGGAACCACCGGCAAGCCGAAGGGTATTTTGCACACCTCCGGCGGCTACCTAACCCAGGCCACCTTCACCCACAAGAACATCTTCGACCTGCACGCAGACACCGATGTCTACTGGTGTACCGCCGATGTGGGTTGGATCACCGGACACAGCTATGTGGTCTACGGGCCACTGGCAAACGGAGCCACCCAGGTGATTTACGAGGGCACCCCCGACAGTCCGCATGCCGGCCGGTGGTGGGAAATCATCCAGAAGTACAAGGTCAGCATCTTGTACACAGCACCAACTGCCATTCGATCTTTCATGAAGCAGGGTCGCGAGATTCCGGACCAGTTCGACCTCAGCTCGCTTCGCGTCTTGGGTTCGGTTGGCGAACCAATCAACCCAGAGGCATGGATGTGGTACCGCGACGTTATCGGTGGCGGCAAGTGCCCAATTGTTGACACCTGGTGGCAGACAGAGACCGGCGCAATCATGATCAGTCCACTTCCAGGTCTAACCACACTCAAGCCGGGATCGGCGCAACTTGCCATTCCGGGCATCGATATCGCCGTGGTAAACGACGAGGGCCGAACCCTCGAAGCCGGCCACGGTGGCTACCTGGTAATCACCGAACCTTGGCCATCGATGCTGCGAGGAATTTGGCAGAACCCAGAACGCTACCAAGAGGGTTACTGGAGCCGCTTCCCAAGCCGCTACTTCGCCGGCGATGGCGCCAAGCTGGACCACGAGGGCGACCTCTGGGTGCTTGGTCGAGTGGACGATGTGCTCAACGTCTCGGGCCACCGCCTAAGCACCGCCGAACTTGAGTCGTCGCTGGTGGCCCACGAGTGGGTTGCCGAGGCCGCAGTGGTTGGCGCCACCGATGAACTCACCGGTCAGGCTCCCGTGGCTTTTGTGATTCTGCGCACCGACAAGGTGGCCGAAGCCGGAAGCGACGAGAACGTAAACAAAGTGCTTCGCAACCACGTTGCCAAAGAGATTGGCCCGATCGCCAAACCTCGCCAGATCATGGTTGTGCCAGAGCTGCCAAAGACCAGAAGTGGAAAGATCATGCGTCGCCTGCTTCGAGATGTTGCGGAGCAACGCGACATCGGTGACACCACCACCCTTGCCGACGTTGGCGTCATGAGCCTGATCACGGGCAAGCTGGCTGCGGGCGCCCAAGACTAATCAAAACGGGACACAAAAAGGGCCGGTCATTTGACCGGCCCTTTTTGTCATTCGGTGCCAGCAGGCACCAAACGGCTATGCAAATTCTGCGATGATCTCAACCTCAACGGCCGAGTCCAGTGGAAGCACTGCCACGCCAACTGCGCTGCGAGCGTGAACTCCGGCATCGCCGAAGACCTCACCCAAGAACTCGCTGGCGCCATTGATTACACCAGGCTGGCCAGTGAACTCTGGCACCGATGCCACGAAGCCGACAACCTTCACAATTCTTGTGATTCGGTCTAGGTCACCGATGGCGGTCTTGGCCGCAGCCAGGGCATTTAGGGCGCACTGGCGAGCAAGGTCCTTGGCAACGGCTGGATCAACCAGCTCTTCGCCCTGACCAACCTTGCCAACTGCAGGCAGGTGACCGCTTACAAATGGCAGCTGACCGCTGGTGAAAACCAGGTTTCCGGTAACCACGGCTGGCACGTAGGCAGCAACCGGCTTGGCAACCTCAGGAAGTGGGTGACCCAGCTCAACTAGGCGGGCTTCAATCTTGGACATCGGAGTCTCCTCTTGTTTCTTTTTGACGGGAAGTCGGTGGTTCTAAAACTTGTGATTCAGGTTCAAATCTGGGATGAAATGACCTAGGCGGTGACCGGGCGCTTTAGGTAGGCCACTAGCCCACCCTCAGGACCAACAACAATCTGCACGAGTTCCCAGCCCTGGGCGCCCCAGTTGTTGAGAATTGCAGTGGTGTTGTGAATCAGCAACGGGGTTGTGGTGTATTCCCACTTCTGCATTTTCAGCGTCCTTTCAGTACAAAGCGATAACCTAGAGTCTATGCGTGACAAGCAACCTAGCCGCTTTGGCAACATTCTCAAACTTATTGGATTGAGCGCCATTGCCGGAATTCTCGGTACCGGTCTGCTTGCCCCAGCGGTTACCGTTGGTGGCTTTGCTGCAACCACCGGTCTGGCCATGTTCGAGAACCTTCCCGACTACATCAAGCCGGTAAACGCCAGCGACGCATCCAACATCTACGGCCTCAAAAACGGCACCCCTGTGAAGATCGCTTCCTTCTACGAAGAGAACCGAATCAGTGTGCCCTTCAACGAGATTTCCAAGAACATCGTCAACGCGGTTGTTTCCACCGAGGACCCTCGTTTTTACCAGCACAACGGTGTGGACTGGATCTCGCTGATTCGTGCCACCGCAACTAACGTTGCCACCGCCGGAAACGGCCCTGGTGGATCAACCATCACCATGCAGTACGTGAAGAACGCACAGGTTCAGGCAGCTGCCTTGGCCGGTAACCAGCAGGCTGTCGATTCGGCAACCGTTGGTGGTCTAGCAGGTCTTGGCCGCAAGGTTCAGCAGATTCGCATGGCACTTGCCCTGGAGAAGACCACCTCCAAGCAGGACATCCTGGCCGGTTACCTGAACCTTTCGTTCTTTGGTAACCAGATCTACGGCATTGAGGCCGCAGCCAACTACTACTTCAACAAGCACGCCAAGGATCTAAACATCCAAGAATCGGCCATGCTTGCCGCAATGCTGAAGAGCCCTAACGATTACAAGCCGGACGTTGCAGTCAACCTAGACCGCGCCAAGAACCGCCGCAACTACGTAATCGACAACATGGCCAGCGAGGGTTACATCACCCAGCAGCAGGCCAACGATGCCAAGAACCAGCCAATCGTCACGCACCTAACCTCCGAGCAGCCTGGGTGTGAGGCAGACCAGACCACCGCGTTCTTCTGTGACTATGTGGTTTGGACCGTTCGTAACTCGCAGGAGTTTGGCCCAACCGCAGCCGACCGCGAGAAGCTGCTTCGCCGCGGTGGCCTAGACATCTACACCTCGCTGGATGTTGACCTGCAGCAGGCCGCCAACGACGCCAGCAAGAAGTATGTGCCGCCAACCGATCCAAGCCAGATTGGTACCGCCACCGTTTCGGTGCAGGTTGGCACCGGTCGCATTTTGGCCCTGGCCGAGAACCGCATCTACGACCAGACTCCGTCTAACCTGCCGGGCCACACCTCGGTGGACTATGCAACGGACAAGGCTTATGGCGGCTCGAGCGGCTTCCAGGTTGGAAGTACTTACAAGATCTTCACCCTGGCCCAGTGGCTAATCGCGGGTCACCACCTGATGGACCACGTTGATGGCCGAGTAGTCAACTACCACGCCTCCGATTTCAGTGCGCGCTGTGGCGTTATCACTGGCGACTGGCAGCCAAACAACGACGTGAACAACGAGCCGAAGAACCCAACCGTGGTTCAGGCAACCGCAATCTCTGAGAACACCGCCTTCGCCAACATGGCGTCCAAGCTTGATCTCTGCGATATTCGCGACACCGCGATGCGTTTTGGAATCCACCGCGCCGATGGCACTGAGCTGCTCTACTACCCATCGTCGATTCTGGGTGTAAACGAAATCGCTCCGATGTCGGTTGCGGCAGCAATGGGCGGTATCGCCAACGCAGGAATGTACTGCTCCCCTATCGCAATCGACAAGGTTGTGGTTCGTGCTAGCCAGCAGCAGCTGACCGTGCCAACCAGCACTTGCAGCCAAGCGGTAGACCCAACCGTTGCAGCCGGAATGACCTACGCCATGCACGCCGTAATGACCGGCGGCACCGGTGGCGGATCCAACACCGGAGATGGCGCCTTCCTAGCCGGTAAGACCGGTACCACCGACTCTGGAGTTCACACCTGGATGAGCGGTTTCTCGTCCACCGTGGCCACCTCCACCTGGGTGGGTAACGTGGTTGGAACCAAGTCGCTTCGTGGCACCACCATCAACAAGAAGGGCGCAGCTACCCTTCGTCACGACATCTGGCGCACCACTATGAAGGAAGCCAACAAGCTTTACCCACCTGCCAAGTCGATGCCTGCTCCACCGCAGTCGATGATTGACGCCAGCACAGTTCAGGTACCAAACGTTGCCGGCCAGACCCCGGATGCCGCATCTCAGAACATCATTGCAGCTGGCCTTCTTGCCAAGATTTCGGTGAAGCAGGTGGCCTCGGGTCAGCCAGCAGGAACCATCGCTAGCACCTCGCCTTCCATCGGAAGCAACGTTGCCAGCGGAACCCAGATTGTGCTCTACGTAAGCAAGGGCGGCCAGAGTGTTGTGCCAAACGTTGCGGGCAAGAGTGTGGCCGATGCCACCGCTACCCTGCTTGCAGCTGGCTTCTCGGCGGTATCGCAGCCTCAGGCATCGCAGACTCAGTACTTCGTGCACTCGTCCACCGTTGCTAAGGGAATGGTCGTAGGCACCGATCCCGCTGCGGGCAGTTCCGCTGCCGGAGCTGGTGCAATCCTGCTGATCATTAGCGTTGGACCATAGGCGCTAGCTTGAACTGGCTCTGGGCTGTGCTCTGGGTGCTATTTGCACTTGGTGTTTTGGCAGCCATTTGGGGCATCGGAATCGAACGGCACCTTCGCGTTATTCGCTACGAACCTCAGCCACTGCCCGTTCTTCCCGCTGGCTCCAAGCCAATCAGAGTTCTGCACATCAGCGACTTCCATTTGGCACCCTGGCAGCAGCGCAAGATTGCCTGGATTGCCCGCCTCAGCAAGCTTGATGTTGATCTGGTGATTGACACTGGAGACAACCTTGGGCACCGAGATGCCGTGGATCCGGTGCTGATTGCCCTGGGAGGCCTCTCAGGCAAGCCTGGCGGCTTTGTGAACGGATCAAACGACTACTTTGCCCCCAAGGCTCGCAATCTGCTCAGTTACCTGCGTGCGCCTTCTGAGCGCCTCAGCAACACTCCCCTAGACACCGAGCGGCTGATTGCCGGGTTCGAGCGTTTTGGCTGGGTGAATCTAAACAACCGCGGTGGCCAGGTATTGGTCAACGGGATGCGAGTTGGTCTGGTCGGCATCGATGACCACCACGATGGCCTGTCTGACCTTGGCTCTATCGCTGATTCCAAAGCAGCCCTTGCCAACTCCGATGTGATTATCGGTGTGAGCCACGCGCCGTATCTTGCCGTTATCGATGCCTTCAACGAGGCCGAGATTCCGGTGCTATTTGCCGGGCACACCCACGGTGGACAGGTTTGCGTGCCGGGCTTTGGTGCACTCACCACAAATTGCGATCTGCCAACCAAGGCAGCAAAAGGTTTGAGCAGCTGGAGCAAGAACGGGCATCAGCTTTGGCTAAATGTTTGCGCTGGACTTGGTCATTCGATCTTTGCGCCGGTGCGCTTTGCTTGCCGTCCAGAGGTGCGCGTTGTAACTTTGGTCGCCAAGGCTTAGCCCAGCACGATCCTAGCCATTTGGCTTGTGGGCGGCTGTTTAGCCCAGTGCCCAGGCCTTAGGGCCCAAAACGATAAACGACTTGTCTGCGTTCTCGCAGCGCGCGGTGTCAACCGCAACAAAACAGTCGAATCCATCCACGCTGATGCGCTGGCCATCCTGCAGAGTCTGTGCGCCGGTTGGATCTGTGAATGCACCGCCCAGGCAAGGGAAGAATGCGGCCTTAGAACCATCGGTTGGAGTGGTGGCCTTCAGCTCTACCTGGTAACCATACGAGTAGTTGCAGGTAGCCGGCACCGGAATTGGTGCGTACTGGGTGGCAACTTCGCTCTGCTCACAGATTGAAAGCTTGAACTGCGGGCTAATGGTGCACCAGGTTGGACCAGATCCAACCTTGAAGACGTAGTCTCCGGTGGCCATCTTGAATCCAGCTGGATCCACGTCGATCACCGAGGCAGGCGCTGCCGAAGGAATCAGGGTTGGGTCGATGCTAGGAAGCGATGCAGACTGCGATGGGGACGCCGAATCGGTGCCCGAAGGCGCACACGCTGAAACAGTGAAGGCAACCCCCACTGCCAACAAAACAGCTGCAATTTTTCGCATAAAAATAGGCTAACCGCTCGGGTAATGAAAAACCCCGCGACACCCGAGAAACTGGGTGCGCGGGGCATTTCAAATGAGATTAAAACTCCTTGGCAACCAGCTCTGCAATCTCGTAGGTGTTTAGTGCAGCACCCTTGCGCAGGTTGTCGCCCACCACGAATAGCTCGATGGAGTTGTCGAAGTCTAGAGCCTGACGGATACGGCCAACGAAGGTTGGGTCCTGTCCGGCAACCATGTTTGGAGTTGGGAACTGGTTGTTGGCTGGGTCGTCAACTACCTTCACGGTTGGCTGCTGCTCAAGCACATCGCGAACCTCGTCGGCGGTTAGCTTGTTAGCGAAAGTTGCGTGAACGGTAAGCGAGTGAGCCACCTGAACTGGAACTCGCACGCACGAAGCGGCAACCTTTAGGTCGCTGATGCCAAGAATCTTGCGGCTCTCGTCGCGAACCTTCATCTCCTCGCTGCTGTGGCCACCGGCCTTCAACGAACCAGCGAAAGGAATCACGTTTAGCGCAATTGGGTGCGCCCAAGGTGAGGTGCTTAGGTCGTTGCCGGCTGCGGCAAGGGCTGCGCGAACATCGTCGGTCTGGGTGCCAAGCGAAGCCTGCTTGCCTACAACGGCAAGCTCCGAGGCTAGCTCGTCGATGCCGGCTGCGCCAGCGCCCGAAACGGCCTGGTAGCTAGAAACTACAAGCTCCTTGAGGGTCCACTTGCGGTGCAGCGCACCCATGGCGGCCATCATTGTGAGGGTGGTGCAATTTGGGTTAGAGATGATGCCCAGCGGACGGTTCTTGGCCTGCTCTGGGTTTACCTCTGGAACAACAAGAGGAACATCTGGGTTCATGCGGAATGCGCCCGAGTTGTCTACTGCAACTGCGCCACGCTCAGCGGCGATCGGTGCCCAAACCTCTGAAACCTCATCAGGCACATCAAACATTGCGATGTCGATGCCATCGAAGGCCTCAGGCGAAAGAGCAACAACGGTTAGCTCTTCGCCGTGAACGGTGATCTTCTTGCCGGCCGAACGAGGGCTGGCGATTAGGCGGATTTCGCCCCAGATGTTCTCACGGCTGTTGATGATGCCGATCATTACGGTACCAACGGCACCAGTTGCGCCAACGAGGGCGAGGTTAGGCTTGCGGCTCATTAGTTGCTCCTAAAAGTCTGCTTGGAAAGTGATTAGCGGCCGGTACCGGCGTAGACAACAGCCTCGATGTCGCTGTCCAAACCGAATGCGGTGTGAACTGCGCGGGCGGCGTCATCAAGCTGCTTGCTGCTGGTGATTACCGAAATGCGGATCTCGGAGGTGGAGATCATTTCGATGTTGATTCCGGCCTTGGCAAGTGCGCTGAACAGGGTTGCCGAAACACCCGAGTGGGTGCGCATGCCAGCACCAACGATGCTTAGCTTGCCGATGTCGGCGTCCTGCTCTAGCTCGCGGTAGCCAATGGTGGTCTTGGCAGCGTCAAGTGCACCTGCAACACGACCGAGGTCTCCCAGTGGCAGGGTGAACGAGATGTCGCTCACGCGGTCGGTTACGTCCGAACCGGTAGGAGTGTTCTGCACAATCATGTCGATGTTGGCATCGGCCTCGGCTACTACCTTGAATAGCTCGGCTGCCTTGCCTGGCAGGTCTGGAATACCGATAACGGTGATCTTTGCCTGGCCCTTATCGGCGGCAACACCCGATACAACTGCTTCTTCCATTTTGACTCCTTCTGGCTGCGAAGAATAAACGATGGTTCCTGGGTCGGTGCTAAAGGTTGAACGCACACGAAGGTCTACATTGTGACGGCGAGCGTACTCAACCGCGCGGATGTGCAAAATCTTGGCACCGGCTGCTGCAAGCTCAAGCATCGATTCGATGTCGATTGCATCTAGCTTCTTGGCGGCAGGGATCATGCGTGGGTCGGCGGTGTAAACACCGTCAACGTCGGAGTAGATCTCACAGACATCGGCGTCTAGGGCTGCGGCAAGCGCAACCGCGGTGGTGTCAGAGCCGCCGCGACCAAGGGTGGTGATGTCTTTGGAGTCTTTGTTGAAGCCCTGGAAACCGGCAACGATGGCGATGTCGCCAGCATCGAGTGCTTCCTTGATGCGCACTGGCGAAACCTCGGCAATGCGGGCGTCTCCGTGCTTGCTGCTGGTCATGATGCCAGCCTGCGAACCGGTGAACGAGCGGCTCTTTGCACCCTGGGCATTGATTGCAATGGCAAGAAGTGCCATCGAAATGCGCTCACCCGAGGTGAGAAGCATGTCCATTTCGCGCGGTGCTGCGTATGGATCCTGGGCAACCGACTGAGCTAGATCGATTAGATCGTCGGTGGTGTCGCCCATTGCAGAAACTACAACAACAACCTGGTTGCCGGCCTTCTGTGTCTCGATGACACGGCGGGCAACGTGCTTAATCTTGGTGGCGTCTCCAACGGAAGATCCACCAAACTTCTGCACGATTAGGGCCAAGGCTCTACTCCTTGAAAATAATGGGAAGTCGCCTGAAAAATAACAGGCAGATAACTAATAAAGTTTAGCCCACATCGGGCACTGGCTAAAAGCCTATTTCACCACTCGACGGCCCTCAAAGGCGCGTCCGAGGGTTACCTCATCCGCGTATTCGAGGTCTCCACCAACCGGCAGACCGCTTGCCAGACGGCTCACGGTAATGCCCAGCGGCGCAAGCATTCGGGTTAGGTAGGTTGCGGTTGCCTCGCCCTCAAGGTTTGGGTCGGTGGCGATGATTACCTCTTGGATGTTTGGGTCTGCTAGGCGCGACATCAGTTCTTTGATGCGCAGGTTGTCTGGGCCAATGCCTTCGATAGGGCTGATGGCGCCACCGAGAACGTGATACAGACCACGGAATTCGCGGGTGCGCTCGATTGCCTGCACGTCTTTGGACTCTTCAACCACGCAGATGGTGGTTTGGCTTCGGCGGGCGTCTCGGCAGATGTTGCAGCGGTCTTCTTCGGTTACGTTGTAGCAGACCTCGCAGAACTTGACGCGCTCTTTTACCTCTAGAAGAACCTGAGCTAGGCGGCGAGGCTGGTCGTCGTCTGCCTGAAGCAGATAGAAAGCGATGCGCTGTGCCGACTTAGGGCCCACACCTGGCAAACGACCCAATTCGTCGATGAGCTCTTGAACTACACCTTCGTACATTTAGCGACCCGACTTCATGTCGTCTACCGGCTTGGCCCCGAGGATTTCGCGAAGAAGCGGCTCGCCATAGGTGGCACCCTGGTGCACTCGGCCAACCTTACCGGCTGGTTCTTCTGGCTCTGGGGTTACCGGCGCAGGCGGGGTAACGTCTAGCGGAGCTGGTGGCTCTGGCATGGCTGGAACCACGGCCAGTTCGGGAGCATCAATTGCTGGCGCGGGAGCGCTTGGCGCTACGGCAGGAACACTCGGTGCCACTGCCGGAACACTCGGTGCCGCTGCAGGCATGCTGGGGGCTGCTGCCGGGAGGCTAGGTGCGGCGGCTGGCAAGGATGGCAGCGTTGCGCTTGGCTTTTGGGTCGTCTCGGCAACAGTGGCACGGAACTGTGGGTTGATACCCAAGACCTCTTGGATTGCCTGGCGCAGGTGGCCGGGTGCACCAGCAGCCTTCTTGAAGGTTTCGCTGTCGTTGGCGGTTTCAAATTCAAGCGACAGAATGCCGTCTTCGAAACCAGAGATCTTGATGTTCTGGGCAAGAACCCAGGTGGCACGCGAGATGTCTGAAAGTGACTTGATTACCGACGGCCACTGGCTCTGGATTTGCTGCAGGTTCAGCGGAACTACCGCGATGGCCTCAGTAGGTGCAGCAGCTGCGGCTGGCGCGGCTGCCGGAATGCTTGGAGTTGCTGCCGGAACACTCGGCGCAGAAACAGGTGCACTTGCAGCCGGCGCACTTGGCATAACCGGAGGCTTTGCGACTGCCGGAGCTGGAGCAACGCGCACAGGTGGTGGCGGAGTTGAAATGGTTACTGCACCTGAGCCGTTGTCATCTGCAGTAGCCATGCCGATTCGGCGCTCTAGACGCTCGATGCGGGCAAGTGAACCAACCTGGGTGTTGTCGGCCGATGGAACCAAAACCTTGGCACACATCAACTCGAGGTGAAGCTTTGGGCTGGTGGCACCAGACATCTCGGTGAGCGAGTGAGCCACGATGTTGGCAGCGTGAGTGAGCTCTGCAAGGCCAAACTTGTAAGCCTGCTGCACCATCTTTTCGATTTCGTCTGCTGCAATGCCGCGAAGCACACCCTTGGCGTTATCTCCGGTGGAGATAACGATGATGAGGTTGCGAAGGTGCTCGAGAAGATCTTCGACAAAGCGTCGAGGGTCTTGACCGGTCTGAATAACGCTGTCGACCGAGGCAAAAACAGCCGCGCTGTCGTGGGCAGCAAATGCATCTACAACGGTGTCTAGCAGTTCGGCGTGAGTGTAGCCCAGCAGCGCAGCAGCAAGCTCGTACTCAACCTTGCCACCATCAGAGCCGGCAATCAGCTGGTCTAGCAGCGAAAGCGAGTCTCGAACCGAGCCGCCGCCAGAACGCACAACCAGCGCCAAAACGCCAGGTGCAACCTGAACCCCCTCAGACTCGCAAAGCGACTCTAGGTAGTCGAGCATCTGGGCCGGCGGAACCAAGCGGAATGGATAGTGGTGGGTGCGCGAACGTATGGTACCGATTACTTTTTCAGGCTCGGTGGTGGCAAAGATGAACTTGATGTGGGCAGGTGGCTCTTCCACAATCTTGAGCAGCGCGTTGAAGCCCTGGGTAGTGACCATGTGGGCCTCATCGAGGATGAAGATCTTGAAGCGGTCTCGCGCCGGGGCAAAGATAGCGCGCTCGCGCAGGTCTCGGGCGTCGTCTACACCGTTGTGGCTGGCAGCATCGATTTCAACAACGTCTAGCGAGCCGCCTCCGTCGCGGCTGAGCTCTACACAGGATGGGCAAACGCCACAGGGGGTATCGGTGGGACCCTCGGCACAGTTGAGGCAGCGGGCCAAAATGCGAGCAGAGGTGGTCTTGCCGCAACCGCGAGGGCCGCTAAAAAGATAGGCGTGGTTTACGCGATCTGTGCGCAGGGCAGTCATGAGTGGAGCTGTGACCTGAGTCTGACCAATGAGCTCTGCGAATGTCTCAGGACGATAGCGACGGTAAAGGGCTGTAACCACGATTTGAGCCTACCTAACACCAGCGACAATTAAGAGAACTCCCCGCACACCCGCCAGAGCCCAGTTACCCTTGCTATCTTTCGATCCTGGGGGAGTTGGCCGAGGTGACGCCGCACGGGGAGTCCTCTAAGATTTTACCCCTTATAGAGGGGTCTGAAAACCGGTTGGGTTACGCCTTCAACGAAAGCATGAACTGTCCACCGCCGGGGCTCACCTGCGTGGTGAAGCTCTCCCCCGGTGCCAGACGGCCAACGCGGTCCAGCAGCCATTCGGCAGCGTTCTCAGCATCAGACTTAGCTGAGAAGTTAGCAACGATTTCTCGTCCTCCCTTTCGGGTCAGACGCTCCACTACTTCGAAGATTGGTGCAGGATCTCCCGCCACCAGTTCCGCAGGCCAAGGCACCACCGGCGCAATCTTCCCCTTCATGGTGTTGCAAGCTCGGTGAGCCAAACGCTCCACCGATGTGCCCTTTTTGGCCTTTGCCGGTGCGTAGTTGTCAACACTTGGCCCAAGGTCGGAGTTCACCGATGCATCTGGATCAACCGGCTGGTCACACAGCCAGCAGCGCCACTTATCTTTATCGCCAACCTGATTCAAATCGCTCATGCATTAAGGCTACACAGCCAGAATCGTCAGCAGAGAGGCGAAGGCGGTGCCCATTCCTAGTTGGGTCGCCCCCTCAGAAATAAAAGGAACCTAAACCTGATTGAGTAGAGGTGAGAACTTCACAATTCCGCAGATTGGACAATCGTGGCCACCGCATCAGATGAATTTGATTTCCGAGCTCTATTGGGCGAACTCACTTCGTTCGCAAAAAACAGAGGTAGCGCGCTTCGCGACCAGCTGCGATCGGTGAAACCCGATGAAAATGCCATAGCCCTTTCGGTTCTTGTCGCCATAGAAAATGAGCCTAAGAACCTGAAGGAAATTGCAGACTCAATTGCCATGGCGAGTGGTGGAGCCTGGAAGCCGGGCGATGGCCTGGTTCTCAGCAGGCTTACCTCGCTTGTTGAGGCCGGACAAGCTCAGGCGCACAACGAGGGCGAACGCCGCATTTATTCGATTACAGAATCTGGTAAAAACACACTCGAATCTGCCCGTAACGTTTCGGACGAAGTTGCCTCGGAGCCTGAAGCTACCGCCGGAGCGGAGTCTGCCTTTGGCAAGTTTGGTCAAGCTTGGCCTTCTTGCGATCCTGCGTTTTTGATCACTGCATCTAAGCTTGGCCCAGTGTTGCTTGACCTCGCCCAGACCGGCGACCGTGCCCAGCAGGCAAAGGCTGCCGAGGTCATCGAAGCAGCCCGCAAGCAGTTGCACGTCATTCTGGCCGCCGACTAAGTTGCACTCCCCCAAAGCCATGCCACTAGACCAGTCACGTGCGCTTCAGGGCCGCTACAGGCGAATCCTGCGATTCGCCTCGCTGGTTCTGGCACAGGCGTGGTGGTTTGAAATCACGCTACCCCGGCTTGGCCTGGGTAAATTGGCTGCCAAAGGGCGAGTAAAACGACTCAAAAAACAGGCTCGCAGGTTCCACAATCTGGCTGCCGACCTGGGTGGCCTAATGGTGAAGGTTGGCCAATTTCTTTCGTCCCGCTTTGACGTGCTGCCTGAAGAAATCACCCAAGAGTTGGTTGGACTGCAAGACGAAGTAGCACCTGTCAGCTTCGACCTAATCCGCGCAACCATCGAGCGAGAGCTTGAGATGGCCATAGGCGTTGCTTTCGGTGAAATCGACCCCAGCCCGATTGCGGCAGCATCGTTAGGCCAGGCTTACCGGGCTCGCCTCTCTCCTGGGCTTGCTGCCGACCTTGGGCTGGAATCAGTAATCGTCAAGGTGCTACGACCAGGCATCGAAGAGATCGTTGACGTTGACCTAAAGGCGTTGCGAAAGATTGGCGGCTGGCTGTCAAAGGTGAAGCTAGTTTCGCGCCGCACCGATGCCCCAGCCCTGGTAGAGGAATTTGCCAAAATCACCTTGCAAGAGGTGGACTACCTGCACGAAGCGCGCAATCTAGAGCGATTTGCAGCCGATTTCGCCACCGATGCCAGAGTCAACACGCCAGAGGTGATTTGGGAGCGAAGCACCAGGCGAGTTCTCACTCTCAGCGATGTGAGCGCAATCAAAATCGGTGATGTTGAAGCTCTGCTTGCCGCGGGAATCGATCCGAATGCAGTTGCCGCCGAACTGGCCCGGGCAACCTTTGAACAGTTCTTTGTGACCGGATTCTTCCACGCAGATCCGCACCCTGGAAATATCTTCGTCCGAAAGATTGAAGGCCCCTCAAACGGCAACTTCGCGCTAACGTACATCGACTTTGGAATGATGGGTGAACTCGGCGATGAAATGCGGGGCAACCTTCAGCAGTTCCTATTCGCCGTGGCTTCCCGAGATGCCCGAGGCTGGATTTCGGCGTGCGAGAGCCTAGGGGTGCTGCTACCCACGGCAGACAAGGTGCTGCTTGAAGCTGCCATCTCCAAACTCTTCGACCGGTTTGGAGGTGTGCGCGTTGGCGAGCTCATTCAAACCGACCCCAGCGAGCTGCGAAAGTTTGCTCTGGAATTCAGCGACCTGCTTCGCACCATGCCATTCCAGTTACCCAACGACTTCCTCTTTTTGATAAGAGCGCTCTCATTGATTTCTGGTGTGACCAGCGCGTTGAACCGCGAATTCAACATCTGGGATGCTGTTGACCCGTTTGCTAGAACCTTGCTAAATGGCAGCGGCAATGATGTGTTGAAGCGGTTGGGTAAGAGCGCTCTTGAGTTTTCCACCACCCTCGCCCGGCTACCAAAGCGACTAGATGACCTAGCTGGGCGAATCGAGCGCGGCGAAATCGTAATCAGAAACCCTCAACTTGAGCGCCGGGTTTCGGCCCTAGACTCCAGCACAAGACGCACCACTTCTGCCATCATTTTCGCCACTCTCCTGATTGGCGGGATCATGATGTTCGACCGCAACCAAACCCTTAGCTACTGGATGATGGGCACCTCAGCCCTACCAATGCTGCATGCACTAGGCGTAGGGCGAATCAGCAAATAGCGAAGGTCTGGCCTCATAGGGCAAACCTCTTGTCAATTTAGGTTTCTACGGTGGTCGGCAAACTCGGCTAAACTGTACAGGTTGCCCTTTTAGGGCAATGAGGAGAATTCGCCTAGTGGCCTATGGCGCACGCTTGGAAAGCGTGTTGGGTGCAAGCCCTCAAGGGTTCGAATCCCTTATTCTCCGCTGTGAAAAAGCCCCAGATTTCTCTGGGGCTTTTCTCTTCTAGCAACAGTCTTTAGAGCCGCTTGTTTTAGCCTGCTGGATTGAAGGGCAGGGAACCGTTCCGTAGGAACAAAAAACACAACAATCACCTTCAAGAGGCGTCTGACGGTTCTCGCAACTTGGGCAAGTCCATGCCCACATACAAGAGTCGGTCGGCATGGTCAATGTCTCACCTATACCGCAGGTTGGGCATGTGAGTGTGCTTTCGGCGATGACACCTTTGCCTTCAGTCATAGGAAAACTTTATCCCTAAACATTTAGGAACGGCCATCACACCCGGGGCCTCAGATCTGCTCGAACTTGAACATGGCGTAGAAAGATGGCGTAGAAACGGATTTCCCAAATCTACTTTGAAGTCAGCGTTGAGAAGTAGGCGTGTAGTGCGTTCCTCTTATTCTCCGCCAAAGTAAGAAACCCGCCTTGAGCGGGTTTTTTCTTTGGCTGGGTTTTTGGGGGTATTCGAACCTGGTTCGCGGGGCCCACATTGCCAGGCTTGCCGCAGCAATGGGGATTATTCTCCGCAGCGAAAAGCCCCAGATTAATCTGGGGCTTTTGTGTTTCCAACTTTTACAACAGGCTGCCGCAAGACCGTCTTCAGCTTGGATGGTTCGGTTTTTCGAGGGTCGCCCAGATAGATCTCGTGATGTTTCAGAGTCTCCTTGAAACCGTTTTGCGGAAACCATTCGTCGTGGAGTTTCAGGAGCGTGGGTGTTTCATCGTCGTAGGAGCCAACGTGCATTGTCTGCACCGAAAGCCCTTCCTCGAGAGCTTCCACCCTGAGGCGTTCAACCTTGATTTTGGGATTCTTTGTCCGAACCTTTTTAACGGCCAAATCAACTTCGTCTTGGCCAAGCCAATCTGGAAGCATCACCATCATGGTCCACTTCCAGTTGTCTTTTGAACGATTGCGGAAGGCGTTCAAATCGTCCGACCACCAAAGCCCCTCAAGCGGTGGAACAACGTAATCGCGATCGAGCTCAATCTTGCTGTGGAACTTGAGAGTGTAAGACACCGAATACAGGGCCTCTATTGCCTCGACGTACTAAGGCGAAGTATTTGGATCACCCTCACCGTCAACCATCAAGTAGTTGAACCTTGGCACGGTCACCAGAGAAAAGACTCCGCGCTTGGGCGCATACAGCTCTTTGTAAGTCGCCTTGAAATCAACTTTCATGCCATCAGACTATAAAGTTTCTGACCTCCCTTAGCCTTTAAGCATGAACGCATTTGTCCGCCCACTGCAGGAATCTGACCACGATCAGTGGCACAAGCTTTGGGACGGTTACCTGACCTTTTACGAGACGGTTTTGCCCACCCAGCAAACCGAGCTAACCTGGCAGCGTCTGCTTGAACCAAACTTTGGAATCGATGGATTGGTTGCCGAGGTTGACGGCCGGGTCGTTGGCTTTGCACATTACTCGCGCACCGCCTCGACCTGGTCGGCTCGTGGCGATATCTACTTAGAGGACCTATTCGTAGACACCGAAGTTCGCGGCCAGGGCTTGGGAAGAAAGCTGATCCTGGCGCTGTCTGATTTGGCCAAATCCGAAGGAGCACGAAAGGTTTACTGGCAAACCCATCAGGGTAATGCAACCGCCAGAAAGCTTTATGACTCGGTGGGCCAGCTATCCGAGTTTGTTATTTACACCCGTCCGGCTTCTTAGATCCTGAATCACTTTTTCCACTCGACGATTTCGCGTCTCTTCGGCCTTAGCTTCGACAACCTGCTTGGCAAATTCACGCCGCTTGGAATAGCTGAGTAGCTCAAAATCCTCGAGTAGGTGCTCGCGTTCTAAGGCCGCCCGCAACTGCGAGGGAATCTCCACTTCTCGGCGACCAACTTCCAGCTCAAGGGTCACGGTGACCTCTTGCCCCGAAACCACTCCAGCCGCATCTCTATCGCGCTGCGGAAACACCACCCGACACTCCCCCGCAACGGCCGTGGCCGTGCTTTGGTAAGCGTGACCGTTGATGGTGATTTTCAGCGGGGCACGACGGTTTGCACCAAGTTGGGCCAGCACCTCATCGGGAATGTGCAGTGACGCATGGTTGCCCTCACCGATAATCAGGGTCTTATAGGTTGCCTGCATACGGCAAGTCTAGGAGCCGGGTTAAAGAAAAGTGCCCCCGACTTTCATCGGGAGCACTCTGGCTATCGAACCAAATTGGTCCAGGCCAGACTCAAAAGGAATAGCCCTGCGCTTAGCAAGACAAACCCAAGCCCAAGACCCGTTGGAGATCTCCAACCATGCCAGCGCTCTTGATAATCAAAACGCTTTCTGGTCCAAGAATCCCGAAGCTCGACCCAATCGGTCATCTCCTGGATTTTGTCCGTTTTCTTTTCCTCGTTCATTTTCTTCACTTTCTTCTTATGGGATTTGAGTGAAGCTAAATAATCAAAATAACAAGGCTTCGAAAATATTGTAACTACCTAGTCGGCAGCTACCGGAGCCGCACCATGCAACTGGATGCGCTTGGGAAGGCTGAAGACCAGGGCAAATGATGCCACGGCCAGAATGGTGGACATAAACATGGCATTAGTTGCGCCAGTTAGAAATCCGGCTGCCACCTGAGACTGGGTGGTGGTTGGGCCAAACTTCAGTGAACTGAAGAGGATAGAGCCAATCACTGCAACACCGATCGCCGAACCCATGCGCTGAATGGTCTGAACCACACCACTGGCGGCACCGGCCTCGTGGTTTTCAACTGTGGCAACGATGAACTGCACGTTTGGCGCCAAGAAGGTTCCGTTTCCAGCACCGGCAATAAGCAGGCCGGGTAGCAGGATCCAGGAGTTGATATCTGCTGCAGGAACTTCCTTTAGAACCAACCAGGTGATGACCAAACCGATAACTAGAAGCGCAGCACCGAGCACAAGCACGTTTCTGCCCATCTTGGCTGCCCAACGCGAACTCTGCGATGAGAACACGGCGGTTCCAAGCGCAAACGGAAGCACTAGGAGACCAGACTCAAGAGCCGAGTGGCCAAGCCCGCCCTGCCATAGCAGCGAAGTTGTGAAGAAGATGGAAACCATGGCCGCAAAATAAACCAGCGCCAGCAGGGCGCCCAACGTGAAACTCATGTGGTGGAAGAGTCGTGGCGGAACCAGTGCCGACCCACCGCGCTTTTCGAAGTAGACCTCCCAGGCAGCAAAGATAACCACACCGGCAATGCCTGCCACAAGGGTCCACCAAATCCAGGTTGGCCAGCCTTCTTGCTGACCCTGAATCAGTGGGTAAAGAATGGCGGTAAGCGCGCCCGATAGAAGGATGACGCCGAGCCAGTCCATACGGTTTGCCTTCTCGGCGTGAGCGTCTCCACCTGGAAGCAAGCGAATGGCAAAAAGCACAGTGGCGATACCGATTGGCAGGTTCACGAAGAACACCCAGCGCCAGCCCTCAAGTTCACCAAAGGCCTGAATCAACAAACCACCGGCAAGCTGACCGATTGCGCTTGAGATACCGATGACGGTTCCCATGATGGCAAACGCCTTGCCGCGTTCGCGACCCTGGAACAGCAGCTGAATAAATGCTGCAACGGCTGGTACGTAAATACCGCCGGCAAGTCCCTGGATCAGGCGTCCAGCAATGATGTCGAAGTTGTTCTGGGCAAGGCCACAGTATGCGCTGGCGATCGTGAATAGCACCAGACCAATAATGAAGACCCACTTGTGCCCAAAGCGGTCACCCAGGCGGCCCGCTGGAATAAGGGCAAGGCCAAAGGTTAGGGCGTAGCCAGAAACAATCCACGAAAGGGTGGACTCATCGGAGTGAAGGCTGGTTCGAATCGACGGAAGGGCAACGTTCACAACCGTTTGGTCGATCAACGCCATGAACATTCCAGCAAGAACAACGGCTAGAGCCAACCATGCCTGTCGATTCGCTTTTGGTGGATTAAATGCAGGCACAGTTTGAGTCATAACAGAGCAAGCAAGAAAGCTGTGACTTCCATTCCCCGGAAACTAAAAAGACTGACCATAGCTGTTTCAAGCGCACTTAGGGATTAGTGGGCGCCTCTCTCCAATGGTGGCAAGCATGTCCGCGCACCCCCGGCTAGCCTGCCTAGGCTGGTCCTTAGCCGAGCATTCATTTATTCAGAAAGGCTTAACGACACCACTTCACCAGTGAGTTGCGTTCCCGTCTTCACCGTGTTGTAAATGGTTCCAAATTTCATCAGGTTTTTGTGAAGCAGATCAAGCTTTGCTTGGTCGGCCGAAGTCCCGATTCGGACGAGATAAGTGATGTCCTCGATGCGGGCCTCATCAACCGGGCGGTGGGCGGTGAGCGAAACATCCACCGAATGGTATTCAATGCCGAGAGTGCCAGCCACACGCTCAATTCCCTTGATAAGACAGGCAGCCAAGGCTGCGAGAAGCAGTTCGACAGGGTTTAGGGCATCTAGCCGTCCCGCCATTCCTGTGTCGATAACAAGCTCAGCTTGCTTGGAGTGAACGAGCGAACCTGCAGAATCAAGGCGCTTTGCCTGGACTTGGAAGGTCATCATATTTGAGTCAGGCAAGCTGAACCTCCTGGACCTTGGGCAGAAATTGGCTCACACTTGTCCACTGATGCCTCATTCATTTTGAAATGCCACTACCAGGGCATCGCCTTTTCGGTGTCCTTGGTGGCATCGTTTGGGAAATCTGGAAGTTCGGTGCCGCCTGCGCGCACACAGAACCAGCGAAGCTCTTCGGTGGAGTTTGGATCGCAGCGCCAGGTGATCCAGGTCTCTGGGCTAACGCGCACGATCGAACCGGCAGCCACGTCCACAACGTCATCGCCGAGACCCATCTGACCCTTGCCGTTGATGAAGATGTAGACCTCTTCAACCTGCGAATGCTTGTGCCAGTAACCAGCCTCTTCGCCGGCAACCAGTGCGTTCACCGTTAGGCCGATGTACTGCATGTGCATCTCGTGGTCTACAACACGACGACCATCGCGCGAGGTTTCGGGGCGGAAGCCACCGAAATAATTGCGCCACTCGTTTGGCGCACCAACATTTACAACTTCGTATCCGCTCATAGTCAAATGATAGACAGCGTTGGGGTGCGCGATGTGAACAAACCCAACGCCGCCTTCAGCTTTGGCTAGTCGTGGCTGTAGTGAACCGGATTCTTTGGCTTTGCGGCTAGAGGAGGTAGTGCTGCCAGGGCCGCGGTGCGCACAACTTTGGCTGCGGCAACAGCGGCGTTATAGACAGCTCTGGCTGCCTGCTTCTGGGCATCGGTGTTTGCACCCTTCAGCGCAAGCTTGTAAGCGTCATAGGCCTTGCCAACCGCAACGTTGTAGGCGGTATCAATCGGCACAATCGTCAGCTGGCGAGCGGCATACAGGCCGTCCCACTTTGCTAGATCTACCCGATACTGCCAGTAGGCGGTGTGCAGTGCTCCATCCGCGATTGCCCTATCGGCAGAGGTGCGCGGAGTTGGCGATGGAGTTGGAGTCCGGCTCATGGACGGACTCGAAGTTGGATGTGGCGTGTCTGCGAGCACTGCCCCCGATGCTGTCATTGCCAGCGCTCCGGCCAGAACAAGAGCGGCAATCTTTCGCGACTTTTTCACTTTTTCCCCATTTCTGTGGCACGCCCCAAGGAGGGACAAAGCCACCTAACAATTGCAGTCTCCTCTTCGGTTTGGCCAATGTCTAGCAAACTGCTTTTGCATTCCATTTGAGTTAGGTAGGAAGCCTTAAGTCGCAAGAGGTAGCCTTTAACTCATGCCTGGCGTTATTGATTTTGTAAATGTATCCACCGAGGGACTCGAGTCCTCGCCCGTCGTTGACGCCTTAGCTGGCCTGCGCGCCAACGAGGCTCGGTACTTCAAGAACAAGTACGACATCGATTTCACCACCAAGCCGGCCGCAGAGGCCCAGGAACTAGTGGACTACGTGGCCAGGGTCATCGCCGAGCGCGAGATTGTGATTGCTTCCAAGCCGCTTGAAGCCACCGAGATGCTGGTTGACACCGCCGATGGCAAGGTTCGCTGGACCTATGTGTTTTACGAGAGCGGTCTGGCAATCAATGTGCTTTACACCGTGGATGACGCCAAGAAGCGTGCGGTTGGCTTCAAGCTCTCGATGGGCATGGAGGTTCCGGAAGAGCTGGCAACTAAGTTCAAGTTTGCGCGCCAGAAGTCGAAGCTTGCCGGCGAAATCCGCGGCACCTTCTTTGTTATCAAGGGCCAGTACTAGCCCTTATTCCAAAACATAGTTTTTGAGCGAAGGCGTTACAGCCAACATCACAAACATCAGCGCCACAGTCACAACCCCACCAAGCACAGGCGCAGCCCATAGGCCCAGCAGACTGGCTGCGGCTCCGGCGTAGAGGTCGCCAATTCGAGGCCCTCCCAAAACAACTGAAGCGAAAAGCCCCTGCATTCGGCCACGCATTTCATCCGGGGCTGCGGTAATCAGCATCGCTGTTCTGAAAATTGCGGAAACCTCATCGGAGGCACCCATACCCATAAACGCGAGGCTGGCAAGGATAAGTGCTGGCCAACTGACTTCTGCCAAACTGCCGCCCACGTGGCCAAACCATCCGGTTTGCATCGCACCCAACACCAGTCCGAATAGGGCAACAAATCCGCCATAAACCTTTACGGCGTTGGCAATGGCGATGCCCTGATGTTTGATGTGCCTCACCTGACCGCTGAAGACACTGGTGAGGAATGAACCGGCAGCGCCGGCCGCGGTGATCACACCAACTGTGACCGGGCCGCCACCGATCACCAGCGAGGCTGCGGCTGGCAACAGCACATAAGGGCGGCCAAGTGACATCGCAATAATGTCCACGATGAAGCCGGCACCGATTGCAGGTGTGGCCTTCAAGAAGGCGATTGACTCTTTGAACGACTTCCAGCCTGGGCGGATGGCATCAACCGCCACGGGAATCTTGGGAAGCGAGAGGATGCCCAGGAAACCGGCAGCGGTAAGCACGAGGTCACCCGCAAAGGTAGGCGTGTAGCCAAGATAGGCCACCGATAGTCCGGCGAGCGCCGGCCCAACCATAACCTGCGTTCCCATTGAAATACCATTCAGCGCAGCACCAGCTGTGATGAGCTTTTTGGACAAAATCGCTGGAATGACGGCCTGCCTTGTGCCACCAAGCACGGTTCCGGAAACAGATGAGATTGTAGTGAAGATGTAGAACGGCCAGAGTTGAACCTGTTGCCCACTTTGAACAGCAGCGGACGCCTCGATGCTCAACAGCATCAATCCCAGCGTTGCCGCAAACATCACCGAAGCCGAGATAATCATCAGCATCTTGCGGTTGAAGGCATCGGCTGCCATGCCACCCAGCGGACCGGCCAACACCATTGGAATCAGCGCGATGCCGCCAACCAGTGCCACAGCGACAGTGCTGTGCGAAATAGCGTAAATCTGAAGGCCCACCGCAACAATGGTCAGTTGGGTGCCGATACCGTTGAGCATTGTTCCCAGCCACAGTCTGGCAAACGCCGGCGCCTCACGAAGCGGGCTCAGATCGGCAAAGACACGCTTCTTCTTTGGGGTGGCATTCTGAGATTCCGGCACGTCTCTATCCTTCCACTAGTGCGCTTCACCCTTTTACCGAGAACCAATAGATTTGAGGCATGACAGAGAAGAAGAGCTCGGGCGTCTTTACCGCCGAGGAGAAGGCTGCTATCAAGCAGTACCGCGACGAGCAGAGGGCGCAGGCCAAGCGCGAAAAAGACGAAGCCGGCAAGCTTGCGGATCTGAATGATGTGCTGGCTGCCATTGAAAAGTTGCCTCAGCCAGACAAGCACCTGGCAGAGCAGATTCACCGCATTGTCACCTCGGTGGCACCCCAGCTCAATGCACGCACCTGGTATGGCTTTCCGGCCTATTACCTGGATGGCAAACTCATCACTTTCTTCCAGTTCGCCAGCAAATTCAAAGCTCGCTATGGCACCTTGGGATTTGCAGATAACGCCAACCTCGACGATGGCAACATGTGGCCGGTGGCCTACGCGGTCATCGAGATTGATGCCGCCACCGAGAAGCTAATTTCCGAACGGGTCTTGAAGGCAGTGGGCTAACCAGCCCGCCGCACCATCACTGCCTGGAATAGACCGATGCTTCTAGCACCTGTTCGGCCGAAGGGCGTACACCGGTGTAAAGCTCAAACTGCTTGGCGGCCTGCAGCGCAATAACCTCGGCACCGGTAATCACCGATTTGCCGGCAGCGCGCGCTGCGACGATCAACGGTGTCTCCGATGGAAAAGCCACTACATCGAATACGGTCTCTGCATGCGCGATTGCCTCAGCCGGGAATGAAACCGATTGCTCGTCCGCTCCCCCGGCCATGCCAAGCGGCGTCACATTCACAATGATGTTTGCGGTTAGGGCATCCGGCTTAGGAGCCCAGCGGTAACCCAGTTCAGCGGCAAGCTTTTGACCGGATTCGGCATTTCTGGCCACCAGCGTTCCGTTGGTAAATCCGGCATCACGGAAGGCCGCACCAACCGCCTTTGCCATTCCACCACTGCCGCGAATAATCACCGAGTGGTGGCTGTCCAGCCCGTGCAGGGCAATCAGATCCTGCACAGCACCATAGTCGGTGTTGTAAGCCTTTAGGTGCCCACCGGTGTTGACAATGGTGTTCACCGATTGAATGGCCGCGGCAGTTTCGTCCATCTCATCCATCATCGGGATGACTGCCTCTTTGAAAGGCATCGAAACCGAGCAACCTCTGATCCCAAGGGCGCGAACACCACCCACAGCCGCCTGAATATCGGTGGTCGTGAAAGCCTTATAGATGAAATCTAGGCCCAAATTCTCGTAGAGATAGTTGTGAAACCGAGTGCCGATATTGCTTGGGCGGGCGGCCAACGAAATGCAGACCTGGGTGTCTTTGTTCAGCTGAGGCTTGGGCATAACCCAACCCTACCCGCAGAACTATTTGACTTGGTAACGGCCAATCATGCCCGCCGCAATGTGGTCAGCAACGTGACAGTGGAATAGCCAAATGCCAGGGTTGTCTGGAGTCATATCGGCGGTGATCATAGTTCCCGGAAGAAGGGAAACTATGTCTGTTCGCATACCCATTGAGGTGACCGTATTTCCATGCCAGTGCGGTGTGTGCAGATCAACCTCATTGCCCATGCCCATCAGATACCAGCGCACACGACTGTTTTTCTTCAACACAGGCATAGGGCCATTGCCATAAACAAACCCATTGATTGAGTGCATCATGTTGGATTCGTTGAACTCGTCAGATTCGCGCACTGCCTGCGGCGTGGTTTTAAAGTTCAGGCTTGCCAGTGTGCTGAGGTTTTCATTATCCACTTCGAATAGGACGAAGATGCTTTGATCTACATCCTTTGGAGTGCCATCCGGATTGGCGCCGCCATGTTTAGTCACCACAATAAAGCCGGTCATGCCAGCGTAAACGTCGCCAACCTCATCAGAGTGTGAGTGATACATCCACATAGCAGTTGAACCGTCCATGCTGGCTGGTCCTGCGGAGGCTGGCACCGTGTAGTGGTAGGTGTAACTTCCCCCTGGTGCCACCGAATCGTCTGCCTTTAACTTGGTTCCGTCGTTGTAGGGAGCACCCTCGCTCTTTTTGTCGTATGTGAAACCATGAACGTGCACACTGTTAGCAAAAGAGCACGAATTCTTGTAATGCACCACAACTTTGTCGCCAACTTCGGCGTAAATCGTTGGGCCCAAAGTGCCCATGTAGCCCGGCTGCTTTAACGGCACCGAGTAGGTAGCATCTGTGAATCCCCGATATAGGCACTTCACATAGGTGGAGCCACCACGGTTTGGACCCCTGCCAACGAAAACATTTTCATCGGGGGTGAACGCTTTTCCTGTGATCTGGTTGCTACCAGTTGGAGCATAGTTCCACTTAGTCTGCGCTGCTTCGATGAAATACTGCCGAGTTACGCCGGTGGAAATGCCGCTTGCAGAACTTGCAAGGCCTTGAATAAATGAGCATCCGCTGAGAAGAAGTGAAACTGCTGACAGAGCTGCAATCAAAAGTATTTTGCGCATTTTGTTTCCATGAAAGTTAGGTAAGGCTAACCTAACTTTACTTTGTAAGAATTAAAAGCAAAACCCCGCGGAAGCGAAAGTTCACGCGAGGTTTTGCTATAGCTGCCGTTTATCCGTCAACTTTTAGTGCGGGTGGGTTCGCTCCAGTTGCGCACCTTCAACGTCAAAGTCTGGCAGCACCTTGTTTAGCCACTTAGGGATGTACCAGGCCTTGTCGCCAAGCACGGTCATCAGTGCAGGCACAAACATCAGTCGCACAAAGAAGGCGTCAAACAGCACGCCGGTGGCCAGGCCAAAACCGATGGCTCGAAGCATTACCTGCTCGGAGAATGCAAAGCTTCCAAACACGCTAATCATGATTACGGCTGCCGCAACCACTACCGCGCGCGAAAGGTGGATTCCATAGTTGATGGCCTCCTTTGCGCTCTTGCCGTGAACGTATGCCTCGCGCATTCCCGAAGCCAGGAAGAGCTGGTAGTCCATAGCCAGACCAAACAGGATGCCAATGACCATGGTTGGCAGGAACGCCAGGATTGGCCCTGGGTCGTGCACATCAAATACGTTGCCCAACCAGCCCCACTGGAACACAGCGGTAACCGCACCCAGGGCGGCAAACACACTGAGCAGGAAGCCCACGGTGGCAACCAGCGGAACAGCAATCGAGCGGAACACGATCATCAGCAAGATCAGCGAAAGAATCATGATTGTGCCCAGGTAAAGCGGCAGCGCATCAGAAAGCTTCTGCGAAATGTCGATGTTCATAGCCGACAGTCCGGTGACCTGAACGCCGGCGTTGTAATCACGCTTGAAACTGGCATCCAAGGCACGGATGTCCCGAACCAGGTTTTCGGTGGCAACACTGGTTGGGCCGCCGGTTGGCAGAACCTGGAACATCAGGATCTTGCCATCCTTGGAGCTTGCCGCATAGACCGCAGCGCTTACGTTCTTCAGCTCCGAAATCTTGGTGGCTACCTTGGCCTCAAACTGCAGGGCATCGGTGGCGTTTAGCTTCTTTGGAATGGAAACCACGGTGACCAATGGGCCGTTCATTCCAACGCCAAAGCCCTTCTCAACCAGCTTGTACTCCTTGTACTGGGTTGAGGTGACGTTCTCGGACGCGCCGTCAGGAAGACCCAGACGCAGGCTGAAGATTGGGGTGGCAATGATTGCCAGCAGCAACGCAGAACTAACCAGGGTGATCCATGGGTGCTTGTTGGCAAACACCGGAAGGGTTGAAACGCGCTCCGGAGTGTTTGGGTGGGCATCGTCGAATAGCTCGAGGCCCTTCTTTTCCTTCTTGGAGAGAATGCGCATACCCAGCAGCGACAAGAACGCAGGGGTAAAGGTAACTGCCACAACCACAGCGATGGCGATGGCGGCCGCACCCACGGTACCCATGATTCCGAGGAATCCGATGCCGGTTAGGTTCAGCGCAGCCAGCGCGATGATCACGGTGAGGCCAGCGAAGAAAACAGCACTGCCCGAGGTTCCGTTGGCCAGAGCCAGCGATTCGCGCATATCCATACCGGCCTTGAGCTGGCGACGGTGGCGGTTGATGATGAAGAGCGTGTAGTCGATGCCAACCGCTAGACCCAGCATTCCGCCCAGCGAAAGCGTGGTGGAGCCCATGCTAACCACGGCCGAAAGTGCCATGGTTGCGGTGGCCGCAATGCCCACGCCAAGCACAGCTGCGATTAGCGGTAGGCCGGCACCAACGAAGGTGCCAACGATCAGGAAGAGAACAACGGCTGCAATCAGCAGACCGATCGATTCGCCAACACCGAATACCGATGGTGGGTTCTGAGTTAGATCCTGCGATACCTCTACGCTCACGCCGGCAATCTTGGCGCTGGTGAACTCGTTGACGACAACGGCCTTCTGGGCGGCCGTGATCTGGTTGAGTGGCTTGTCGAAGAATACGTTGCCAACCGCAATGTTGCGTGCCTTAGATACCGTGCGGAATCCGGAGGCTGCCTTTAGCAGTTTCTGGCCTGCCTCAAGCTTTAGCTGCTGTGCAGGCAAATTCTTCTTGGCCTTGTCCAAGGCAATCTGGGCATCGGACAGCTTCTTCTTGTTGGAATCAATCTGAACCTGACCGGCGTCCATCTGAGCGAAACCGGCGTTGATCTTGGCCTGGTTGGCAAGGAGCCCGGCAAGCTGAGCCTGCATGCCCTGAATCTGCGCCGCAGGTGCGCCGCCGGCGGTTGCCTGAGCAATGCCACCCTGCAGCTGCTTGATGCCCGCGGCAAGCTGTGCAGCCTGTCCCTGAAGGGTCTTGCGCTGGGCGGTCAGGTCGGTCTGAGCCTTAGCCAGAGCAGCCAATCCATCAGTGATCTTCTTCTGACCCGCAGCCATGTCTTTAGGCGCTGACGCAAGCTGCTTGGCGCCCTTGGCCAGCTGTCGCTTCTGCTTCTGCAGCAGCTTGTCGGTTGCAAACGGATCCATCACGCTTGCAACTGTTGGCATCTTCTTGGCCTGAGCCAGCTGCTCTGCAATGGCAGCCTTCTGGGCAGCGGTGAATGGCTTGCCGTTATCGGTGGCAAATGCCACGGCACCCGAACCGTTGCTGGCTTTAGGGAAAGACTTCTTTAGCTCATCCACGGTGTTCTGCGCGGGGGTTCCGGGCACCGACATGGTGGTGGTGAAACTGCCGCCCGCAGTGCCGGCCAAAGTGCCGGTTACACCAAGCAAAAGCACCCAGCTGAAGATAACCAGCCAAGCGCGCTTAGATGCGAATAGACCAAGCTTGTAAAGAAGAGAAGCCATTGAGAAAGACCTTTGCAGAAGAGTTGTTGCACAAGTGCATTTTCATTTTTGCACCGATGCAACAAATAAGCAAATTTCCAGTAATCTTATTCCCGTGAGCGAAAAAGACATTGAACAGGTTGGCGTTGGCCGCAAGCACAAGGCCTCCGATGATCAGATCATTCGCACCGCCTGGGCACTATTCGAGTCGAAAGGCTACGAAGCAACCACCATGGCAGACATTGCCGAGGCCTCCGATATCTCGAGGCGCTCGCTCTTCAACTACTTCCCCAATAAAGAGGCGTTGCTCTTCCCGTTCTTCGATGAGCAGATGGAAGCGTTCAGAACTCACCTGATTGCCCGCCCACAGGAAGAGACCCTGATGGAGGCTTTCGTTGCCTGCATCACTCAGCTGAATCCAATCATGATTCAGTGCGAGCTTGAGTTTCCGGCTGGCCCTGAGGTTGAGCGAGCACGCCATACCGCTGCGGCAACCCGTTATGCCCAAGAGGTTTGGGCCGCTGAAATGGAAGACGTCGCCCTGGTGCGCCTGGGCAACATTCCAGACGCGCTCGTGCAAGCCGGCTTTGTTGGTGCGCTCACTGGCCAGGTGCTAACCGAGATTGCTCACCTGCAGATGCAGAATCCTGCAATCACCAGAGATCAGGCGCTACAGCGAACCCTGATCAGCCTGGGCAAGCTCTTCAGCTAGCCCTTCGCCGCACGTTTCACCCAGAGCCCTATAGGCCAAGCTTGATGTTGGCGCCAGGGATGGCATCCAACAGGTTCCTGGTGTATTCCTCACGCGGGTTATCGAAGATGTCGTTAGTACGACCGGCTTCCACAATCTGCCCCTTGCTCATCACACAAACGTTGTCGGCAATCATGCGGACTACTGCAAGGTCGTGCGTGATAAATAGGTAGGTCAGCCGCAACTCATCCTGCAGCTGCGCCAAAAGGTCAAGAATCTGAGCCTGAACCAGCACGTCCAATGCAGACACGGCTTCATCCAGGATAAGGATGTCTGGCTTGAGGGCCAGGGCACGCGCAATGGCCACGCGCTGGCGTTGACCGCCCGAAAGCTCACTGGGGTACCTTGTAGCAATCGACTGCGGAAGCGAAACCTGATCCAACAGTTCTCGTACTCTCGCTGTGCGCGATGCCCTGTCTCCAACCTTGTGAGTCAGCATTGGCTCAGCAATGGTGTTGGCGATGTTGTAGAGCGGGTCAAGCGAGCCGTAAGGGTCCTGGAAAACCGGCTGCATTCTTCTGCGAAGCGCCAACATCTGATGCTTGTTCAGGTTGCCAACATCACGGCCATCAATGTGGATTTGGCCGCTGGTAGGGGTTTCAAGACCCATCAACAGCTTTGCCACCGTGGACTTACCGGATCCAGATTCGCCAACCAGAGCAGTTGTCGAACCGCGGTGGATGTCGAAAGAAACGTCGTTTACGGCGGTGAACTGGGTGCTCTTGAATCCCGTGCCTCGAATAGAGAAGGTCTTAGAAAGATTCTTCACCGAGATGGCAACTGGAGCGGATTCCTGAGCGTCTACATCGGTTTCGGCCGGCTTTGAAGCAGAAGCACCAGCACCGATGCGGCGCGAAGCCAGCGAAGGAGCCGCGGCCACCAATCGCTTGGTGTACGGGTGCTGCGGGTTCTGCAGGATCTCGAGGCTTGGCCCGGATTCCACAATCTTGCCGCGGTACATAACCACAACGCTCTCGGCTCGCTCAACGGCCAGACCTAGGTCGTGCGTGATCAAAATGACCGCGGTGCCAGAGTCTTTGGTGAGATCATCCAGATGGTCCAAAATTCCGCGCTGCACTGTGACATCCAGGGCAGAGGTTGGCTCATCGGCGATAAGCAGCTTTGGCTTCGCCGAAAGGCCGATGCCGATAAGTACGCGCTGACGCATTCCGCCCGAGAACTGGTGCGGGAACTGCTTCAGTCGGCGTTCGGCATCGCTTAGGCCGGCCTTTTGCAGCACATCGATGGCGGCCGCACGAACCGCGTTCTTCTCGGTTGCAATTCCGTTGGCACGAATGGCCTCTTCAACCTGGAAGCCAACCGACCAAACCGGGTTGAGGTTGGACATCGGGTCTTGCGGCACAAAGCCAATCTGCTGGCCGCGAACCTTCTCGAGTTCGCGAGGGTCCAAACCAACCAACTCGCGCCCGTCGAAGGTGACCGAGCCACCGGCAATGCGACCGTTTCCGGGCAGGAGGTTGATGATGGCATGAGCAGTGGTGGACTTGCCGGAGCCCGACTCCCCTACAATGGCGAGGGTCTGGCCCGCAAAGAGGTCGAAGCTAACGCCGGCAACGGCCTTTACGGCGCCGTTCTGATTTGGGAATTCGATCTGCAGATCGCGGACCGAGAGCAGTGGGGTGTCGTTCATCGCGAAGACCTAGCCTTTGGATCGAGGGCATCGCGAACAACTTCGCCCATCATGATGAATGCCAAAACTGTGATGGAAAGCGCCAGCGATGGCCACACCAGAATCATCGGTGCGGTGCGCAGATCTACCTGGGCCTGACTGATGTCGTTACCCCAACTCATGGTGGTTGATGGCAGACCAACGCCAAGGAACGAAAGTGTCGCCTCGGCCACGATGGCAGCTGCCAAAGAGATGGTGGTGATCACGATTACCGGAGCCACCGAGTTAGGCAGCACGTGGCGCATCAGGATGGTGAAGCGGCTGACTCCAATTGCGGTGGAAGCCATCACGAAGTCGGAGTTTTTCACCCGCAAAATTTCAGCACGAAGCACTCGTGCCGTGGACGGCCAGGCAAAGAATCCGATGGCGGCCGAGATGACCCACACATTTCGGTACTGCGAGAACACCGACATGATTACCACTGCGGCCAGGATGTAGGGAATCGAGAAGAAGATGTCACCGATGCGCGAGAGCACGGCGTCTACCCACTTGCCGTAGAAGCCGGCGATGGCTCCAGCCAGCACGCCCATGATTGTGGTCATCACAGTTACGATCAAGCCCACCGAAAGCGAGGTGGAGGTTCCGTAAATGATGCGGCTGTAGATGTCACAGCCCTGACGGGTGAAGCCAAGCGGGTGCCCCAGCATTGGGCCGCCAGAGCTATTGGCCAGCTGGCAGTTGTCGTTTGGCGCAACGTTAGTAAAGAGTCCAGGGAACAGGGCAACCAGAGCAACCAGAACGATCAGCACACCCGAGATGTAGAACATCGGGCGCTTGCGGGCATCACGCCAGGCGTCGTACCAGAGGTTACTTGGCCTGTCATCGATGCGGACTGCGTCAACTACAACCGAGTCCTCCGAGAAGTCGGCTACAAAGTGTTCGTTTCTATTTGCCATAGCGAATCCTTGGGTCCAGCGCTGCGTACAGCAGGTCGGTGAGCAAATTAACTGCCAGATAGATGAGCACCATCACCGTGACAAACGAGACCACCGTTGGCCCCTCACCTCGGATGATGGCTTGATAAAGCGTGCGACCCACACCGGGAACGTTGAAGATTCCCTCGGTTACGGTTGCGCCAACCAGCAGCACACCGAAGTCGATGGATAGATAGGTAACAACCGGAATCAGCGAGTTGCGCAGGATGTGGACGCGAACCACTCGGTTGCGGCTGAGGCCCTTGCTGTACGCGGTGCGCACAAAGTCTTGGCTTGCGGTGTCGATTACCGAAGCGCGAGTAAGGCGCACGATGTAGGCGATGCTGATGGACGCCAGGACGATGCCCGGAAGAATCAGTTCATTGAATGGAGCATCGCCGCTGACCGTGGCTTTTGCCCAGCCAAGTTTGATGGCAAATATGTACTGCAGCACAAAACCAATCACAAAGATTGGCACCGAGATGAGAATAAGACTTACGGCCAGCGACGTGGCATCGAACCACTTGCCCTTGCGAAGGCCGGCAACCAGACCCACACCGATACCGACAACCATCTCAACGGCAACGGCAATCATCGAGAGTCGAATGGTGACCGGGAAGGTCTGAGCCAGGATATTGCCCACTGGCTGGCCCGAGAACGAGGTACCAAAGTCACCGTGGAATATGCCACCGATGTAGATGAGGTACTGCATGATGAACGGCTGGTCTAGGTGGTACTGGTGACGCAGAATGGCTGCGGTGGCAGGGTTCACACCCTTATCGCCAAACAGGGCAACGATGGGGTCGCCCGGCATGGCAAAGACCATGAAGTAAATAAGCAGGGTGGTTCCGAAAAATACCGGAATCGCCTGCAGGATTCTGCGAAGGATGTAGCCGCTCATCTGTGCCTTTGAAAATGAATGGGGCGGTAATCGATCACCGACTACCGCCCCAGTCAGCTATTTACTTAGTTCTTCACCACGTTGTAGAGGATAGGTACCGAGTTCCAACCAAACTTCACGTTGGAAACCTTGGTGCCGTAACCGCCATCGGTGATGCCGTACCACATTGGGATGGCTGGCAGATCCTTCAGCAGGATCTCCTGTGCCTGCTGGAACAGCTTGTTCGCGGCGTCCAGGCTCTTTGCAGAGTTGGCCTCGTTGAATAGCTTGTCCACAGCTGGGTTGGAGTACTGGCCATCGTTTGCGCCAGCAGCAGTCTGGTACAGCGGCTCTAGGAAGTTAGAGAGCGCTGGGTAGTCTGCCTGCCAACCGGTGCGGAACGCGGTCATCATGCTCTTATCGGTGATTGCAGTGCGGAACGCTGCAAAGGTTGCGGTAGGCGAACCCGATGCATCGATGCCAAGGGTGTTCTTGATGCTGTTGGTAACAGCGTCTACCCAACCCTGGTGGCCACCGTCTGCGTTGTAACCGATCTGGAACTTACCCGACCATGGCGAGATCTTGTTGGCCTCGTCCCAAAGCTTCTTGGCTTCGGTTGGGTTGTACTTCAGCACATCGGCTCCGGCAAGAGTCTTGCTCCAACCAGCAATAACTGGCGAAGTGAAGTCTGCCGCTGGCTGACGGGTTCCGTTGAAGATCTTGTCGATGATCTCCTGGCGGTTAATTGCCATCGAGATAGCTGCACGACGTAGCTGACCCTCAGCACCCGAGAAGTGAGGCAAACGACCAGGAATGGTGAACGACTGGAAGATTGCTGCACCCTGCATTACGGCGCGCTTGCCCAGATCTGCCTGGTAGGTCTTGAGAGCCGAGTCTGGGATTCCAGCCATGACATCAAGGTTGTCGCTCTGCAGGTCTGCGTAAGCTGCGTCAAGAGTTGCGTAGAACACAATCTTCAGGCCGCCGTTGAGTGCCTTGCGAGCACCCTGGTAGTCGGCGTTCTTTACAAGACTGATGTCTACGTTGTGCTTCCAAGCACCCTTCTCGGCCAGCTTGTAAGGGCCGTTTCCGATTGGGTTCTCGCCAAACGCCTTAGGGTTCTTGAAGAATGCCTTTGGCAGAGGGTAGAAGCCCGAGTAGCCCAAACGAAGTGGGAAGTCAGACTGAGGAGCCGAAAGAGTCACGGTGAACTCGGTTGGGCTTACAACCTTGAGGCCAGTGAGAACGCTGTCCTTGTCGTAGCTGAAGCCCTGGATGGCGTCGAAGTAGTAGCTGTTTAGTTGAGCGTGGCTGAGAAGAGCGCCGTACTGCCAAGCGTCAACGTACGAACTTGCGGTAACTGCTTCACCGTTGGTGAACTTCCAGCCGTCCTTGATCTTGATGTCCCAGACGGTGTTGTCCTTAGAGGTGATGGACTTTGCCATGTCGTCTACTGGATTGCCCTTGGCATCGTAGTAAACCAAACCGGCGTAGATGTTGTCCAGAATCAGACCGCCACCCACCTCGTTGGTGTTGGTGGTTACCAGCGGGTTCTGTGGCTCACTGCCATTCACCGAAACGATGTTGTCGTTGCCGCCACCAGTGCTGGCACAGCCAGCCAAGGTTAGCGCCGCGGCGGCAAACATTGCCACAGCCGCAAATTTCATCTTGTTCACTCGCACAGGACCTCCTGATTGAAAATGCTGGCGTGACCCACGTCAGCGTGCGTGTCACAAATCTAGTGCTTTTTTTACAGTGTCTTAGAACTTCCTGTGATTTATTTGGAAATTCTTTTTAACAGTCTGATTACGAACAAAAATGGGCACCCCTTTTGAGGGTGCCCATTTTGATACTTATGAAACTAGTTGTTGCCCTTGCCGGCGCCTTCACCGTTTGGGTTGGTTGGGCGAGGTGGCAGAGCCGGGGTGATGCCGGCAAGAGCTGCGTCGCGAGTTGCCTTTGCCGCTGCAACAGCCGCCTTGTAGGCATCCTGGATTGGCTTAGCCTTGGCTTCGTAGGCATCCTTTAGAACCTGCCAAGAGGCCAGATCGGCCCTGAACTTGGCCAGAGCAGCCTGCTTTGCAGCCTTTTCAGCGTCGGTCAGCGGAGTGTGCTTTACGCGCGGAGTTGCGCTGATAGTTGGGTGGGCGGTTGAACCGGTCTCTGCAGACGATGCAACAATTCCGGTGCCCATGATGAGTGCGCTGCTTACGGCGGTTACCGCAACAAACTTCTTGATGTTCATTTTGACTCTTCCTGTCTGGGCCGCTTTGGCTCTATTGCAAGGATGCACCCAGATGTTTGTGAAAAGTCTTAAAGAGCACCTTTAACAGTTTGCGAAACCAAGGGGCCTTCTCCGGCCCGAAACCCAGCGGCGCCAGCCATTGAAAGGCCTAGCGCCCGTGGCGGTGGTGGAACGGCATCAGGGCGTCATCGGGGATCTGACCAAAACGTCCGTAGTTGTAGTCTTCCATGGCCTGAATGATCTGCTCCTTGGTGTTCATGACGAACGGACCGTAGGCAACCACCGGCTGGCGAATCGGCTGGCCACCCAGCAGGAAGATTTCGAGGTTCTTGTCCTTTGCCGACTGAACCTGGTCTGCGGTGATGACCACGCGGTCTCCGGCACCAAAAACAGTTAGGTTTCCGGTGGAGATTGGTGCAATACGGCCTTCACCCACAGTGCCGGCACCCGCCAACGTGTATGCCAGGGCATTGAACATCGGGTTCCAAGGAATGGACACCGAAGCACCTGGGGCAAGGGTGATGTGGGCAATGGTCATCGGAGTCTGCGACTTACCAGGGCCCACCTGGCCGTCGATCTCGCCGGCAAGTACGCGAACGAGTGCGCCACCGTCTTGACTGGAGATCAGCTTCACCTGATCGCCTTCCAATGACTGATAGGCAGGGTTGATCATCTTCTTCTCAGGGGGAAGGTTGATCCACAGCTGAAGTCCGTGGAAAACGCCGCCGGACATTACCAGCTCATCTGGTGGGGTCTCGATGTGTAGCACACCACCACCGGCGGTCATGTACTGGGTAGCGCCATCCTTGATAACACCGCCACCACCGTGGCTGTCCTGGTGAATAAAGGCGCCATCGATGAGGTAGGTGAAGGTCTCAAACCCGCGGTGCGGGTGCCACGAGGTGCCCTTTGGCTCCAGCGGAAGGTATTCAACCTCGCCCATCTGATCCATGTGAATGAATGGGTCGAGCTCTGCGTAAGGAACGCCAGCAAATGCGCGTACCACCGGAAAGCCCTCGCCCTCGTAGGCCTGAGGACCCTTGGTCACAGACTTGATGGTGCGAGCCTGGCCGGTTGCGGCGGCGAGGCGAGGCAAGGTCATGGTGTCGGCTGTTACTGCTGGCATGAGGTTCTCCTAGAGTTCTGCTTCAAGTGTAACAGAATAAGTAAAGCCCCCCTTGACGATTTTTATTCCCTAGCTGTCGGTGCCCAACTGGTAGTCAAACAGCTCGCGGTTTAGGGCCCGAAGCATCACTCTGAAATCCTGCTTGATAATCGATTCCATCAGGTCTGACAAAACACCGAACCCCAGGCCCATCACCGAAGTTGCTGCACCCAGCAATTCGCCGCGTTCGGCAGTTAGACGAGTGCCGGCTATGAACTTCTTACCCGCGGAGGTGTTGCCCTCCCTAACCCACATGGCTAGGTCAGTTCGCAAATCCTGGTCAACTCGCCCTTCGAGATAAACCTCGCAGCGAAAGTGGCGCCAGCTTTCCCTGTTTGGATAAAGACCGCCCACGGTGAACTCGGCAATTTGGTCATCCACTCGATAATCAAAATCGAAGGCCGTGAAATTCACCTTGATTACCTCAGCGATGGCGCTGGCGTAGGCCCGCTCGATCAACTTCAGTTTGTCTTCAAATCGTGGGTAAAGTGCTCCCGTTGAAACACGGCACATGCGCGCAATGCGCACGAGCGACGCATTGTGAACGCCAGCCGAGGCCACCACTTTAAGAGTGCTCCCCAAAAGCGCATCTTCAAGGTTTGGCGGATCCAGCTCAAGTGCCTCGCCAGGTTCAACAGCTTTCTGCTTTGGCAGACCAGCCTTGATTTCATCCAGCTGCTTCGAGGTAAGTCGCTCAAACACCTCATTGAAGACCCTGACCGCCTCCACCTCTGGTGTTACTGGTCGGCCAAGGGCAATTCCGAGGTTGATGGCCGCGGTCCACACCGAAACCATGGTCACCGAATCGCACTGGTTCTCTAGGTCGAAGAATTCCTGAAGTTGGACTTGAACGACTTCTTTAATTGCGGGATTTCGGTGAGCGGTGGCAAAGATTTCCGTTAGGGCGAGGTCTACATCCGACCTAGGCGATAGGCCTCCAACCGAGCAGAGCTTGTTCAGCCAGTCCACTCCGTGCCTAATCCAAATCTCAGCGAATAGACCCTGGAGGTCTCCAAAGTAGGAGTAAAAGGTTGGACGCGAGTGGCCCGACTTGCCACAGATGCTTTGAACGGTTACGTGGTCGATACCAAGCTGGGCAATGGCAGCCACCCCTGCAGCGATCATCTGATCTGCTGAGAGTTGCTTTCTATCGGCCGCCTTGGCCGCCGAAGCAGATTGAAAAACTACCAAAATGTTCTCCCCCAAGAATATTTAGCACTGACACATACTTTACTGTGGCACAAATGGGCAAGGTGCTGAATGTTCGGGCTCGATTCGGGCTACTTACCCAGCAGCAAGAAATCGGTGGCCACGATAGCCAGCAAAATAAGCACTAGGGAGACGAGGGTAAGTTTTCCCTCGCGAGGGAGGTTGCGCCACTGCGAGAGCAGTCGGCTGGCCGGCTCGTTCTCTTCTGGGGTAATCATCCGTGTCCATTCTTGGGCTTTTGCCTGGCGAAACTGCAAAATCCGCCAAGCCAGTTATAGCAGATTTATCAGGGTAAAACTGGTTTAGCGATAGCCCAGATACCTTGGGTTTCACCTGTTCAAAGTAAGATTTGGATATCGCAGGCTTTGGCACCTTCTAAACGCGCCCAGCCGCCCAATAAATGCAAGAGGAGGAGCCATGTCTAACTCAGCCGAGCGTGGCAATCGCCTCCGTGCCAGACACCTGGTTCCAACCGAGATTCCGTTCCGCGATCCAACGCGTAGAGCGCTAGCCGCAACCCTCATTTCGGCCGCCGGACTTCAGGGTCGACCAGTCACCTCATCTGCGGGCGAGGCAGTGGGACGCCTTGCCGACATCGTTGTGCGCTGGGACACCGGCAACTACCCAAAGGTTTTTGGCATCATCGTGCGAATCGGATTCCGCCGCGCCTTCATGCAGGTAGAGAACATCTCCAAGTTGGACAACTCTGGAGTGACTCTTTCTTCCACCACCTTCGACCTACGCGACTACGAGCGCCGCGATGGCGAGTTCCTTGCCCTGGACGACATGATCGATCACCAACTTCTTGATGTGGATGGTGCCCGAGTGGTTCGCTCTTCAGACCTCTACCTGGCGAAGACCGGCCGCAACTACCAGCTGGTTGGCGTAGACATCTCGTTTGCGTCCTTCCTTCGTCGCGTACTACCTGGCTCGGCCGGACGCACTCCCACCCCTGGCAAGGTTGTCGACTGGGCCAGCATTCAGTCTTTTGGCCGCCCTGGCGAACCTGCCCGACTGCGCAAGCAAAACAAGGGTCTAGAAAAACTTCGCCCATCAGAGCTTGCAGACCTGCTTGAAGACCTTGGTCGCCGCGAGCGCCAGCTCTTGCTTGAGATCCTTGACCCCGAAGTGGCCGCAGATGCCATGGAGGAAATGGATGCCGACGACCTCGACGAGCTGCTTCGTCACGCCCCGCTGGATCGCGCGGCCGACCTACTGGCTCGCATGGAACCGGACGAGGCTGTTGACGCACTTCGCGAGCTGCCCACCGAGGACCGGGAGGCGATGCTTGAGGCAATGGATGCCGAAACCTCAACCAACCTGATCGAGCTACTGGAATACGACGAAGAGGCGGCCGGCGGTTTCATGACCTCTGCGCTGGTAATCCTCGAAGAAGACGACACCGTCGCTGATGCTCGTAAGAAGTTGCTAGAGCTGGATAACAACGACGTGCAGTGCATCGTTGTGGTTGACAAAGAGGGTCGCCTACTGGATGACCTCCACCTCATCGATCTCTTCGCTGCCAACCCGCGTTCGCTGGTGGGTAACGTCAAGAACGATTCGCAGCCAGAAACCGTAGGCCCAAATGCCGACCTCGAAGAGGTAATCGAAAAACTAACCGCCAACCGCGGTTCGTCGCTGGTGGTTGTGGACGAAGAGAACCGACCTATCGGCCGTATTTTGGCGGATGACGTGGTTGACGCCCTTGTGAAAGAACGAACCGGCCGCAACTGGCCTTGGCAGGAGGGCCGAAACTGATGGCCGAAACCAGCACCAAGTCCGTCCAGGTTGCAAAGCAGCCGGTTCGCCGTTTTACTCGCGCCCGATTTGTGGCACTTTTAGCAGTCTTGGGTCCTGGCCTCCTGGCTGGCCTCTCCGATGATGACCCAGCGGGCATCACCACCTATTCGGTGCTTGGAACCCAGTTTGGCTACCAAATGCTTTGGGTGCTCACCATTTCAACCGTGGCTCTCATCTTGTTCCAGCAGCTGGGCGCCCGAATCGGTGTTGTAACCGGACAGGGTCTAGCCGGACTCATTCGCCAGAAGTATGGCGCACGCGCTGCCACCCTCGGAATCATCGCGCTGGTTGGTGCCAATATCGGAACCACCGCTGCCGAGTTCGCTGGTATCGCTGCCGGTTTCGAGCTGTTTGGCGTCACTCGCTACATCTCGGTGCCCATTGCCGCCTTGCTAGTTTCGTTCCTCGTTTTGCGCGGTGGCTTCCAGAGCATCGAGCGCATTCTGCTCATCTTGGCCGCCGTATTCATCTGCTACATCGCTGCGGGATTCCTGGCTAAGCCAGACTGGCTTGCCGCGCTTCAGGGCTCGGTGGTTCCAACCATGCCGCTCAATAAGGATGCAATTCTTATTGCCACCGCAACCATCGGTACCACTTTGGCACCCTGGGGGCTTTCATTCATTCAGTCTTATGTGGTGGACAAGCGTCTAACCACCAAGGACATGCCTTACCTACGCGTGGATGTCTGGATCGGTGCTCTACTTACCGGAATCATCGGCTTCTTTGTAGTCGTCACCTGTGCATCCACTCTGCACGTAAATGGCGTAATCATTTCGGGAGCTGCCGATGCGGCCGCCGCACTGGCACCTCTAGCCGGACGCTTTGCAACCGACCTATTTGCCGTAGGTCTGATCGGTGCAGCACTTTTGGCCGCGTCCATCCTGCCGCTTTCAACCGCTTACGCAGTGACCGACCTCACCGGTCAGCCAGCCGCCCTAGACGACAGCATCAAAGAGGCTCCCCTGTTCTACGGAACCTTTGGTCTGGTTACTCTGGTTTCGCTTGGCCTGGTGCTTATCCCTGGCGCCCCACTGGTTCCGATTCTGGTTCTGACCCAGGTGCTGAACGCCATTCTGCTTTTGCCGTTGCTGGCCTTCATGTACGGAATCTCGCGCGACAAGAAGCTGATGGGCGAATACGCGGCCGGTCGCACAATGGCCGGAACCTACCTGGTTGCCATCGTGCTGATTGCAGCTTGTATCGCCGCCCTGGCCTACTTCTCGATCTTCTAAGCGGTGTGCCGAAGCCTTGGCCCAGCTGCGCTAGGCACCACAGTAGGTAGAAGTAATTACCGCCGACTGCCAGGTCTTGAACTTGGTCGAGCCAATCTCAATGTTCTCTTTGCCGCCAGAAGGCAAATCTGCACCCACGCTCACATCGGAGCCTAGAACTGCGCCAGTGGCATCCTTGAAGCTGGCCACCAGGGTTGGCGCCTTGCAGGTACTCAAGGCGTAGGCTCCGGCGAAGGTACACCAAGCAAACTTGTCGCAGTGCAGACTCTTCTGCTCGGCTTTCACTGTCCAGCGCCAAGCCAGGCAACTGCTTCCAGCGGTGTAGCCCTGCGCAATGTCGGCTCCCAAAAGCATGCGATCGCAGTTTTCGCCGGTGGCAGCAATGTCAGTGGTCTTAGTGGTGGTTGAAGCGCCGGCCGCTGACGGATTCAGACCATTCACCTTGTCGACAACACTGGAAACGCTGTTGGTGATCTGAGAAATTTGGGAGGCAATCGAGTTGAGCGCGAAGCCAAATACAGCCACCGAACTGATCACGATAACAAGCCCCGAACCTACGAGTCCAGCCAAAACATTTCGGGTTAGTAGGGGCTGGGCGAGCGCCGGATTCACAAAGCGCTGAGGGTTTTCATCGGGCTTGGTGTCCTTAATGGGCGATGCCGGATCGCCCGGAAGAAAAGGAAGCGAGGCAACGATTGGCCAGACAAACATAGCCCTGAAAACGGTGGCCAGCCAGAAGAAAGATTGATAGCTGCGACCCTTACGCTGGGCAGCTTTAGCTACCAGATGGATAAGCACGGTCTCAAGACCGAGCGACCCCACCAAGAGGGCAATGCTTGAAATGAGCGCTAGGTCCAAAGTTCAACTCCCTTACCGATAGTTTTCAGTATCCCGTTGGCATTATTTGTTGTCGGCTCGACAGGTGGATAGCCACTCGGTGGGAATCATTAACTAGCCAAAACTGCTTGAAGTTTTGCGATATCCTTAGAGGTATTCCGCGCAACAGTTCGTCAATCTATTAGGGATCTTTAATGACTGCTCAAAAGGCAAATATCGGTGTTGTTGGTCTGGCCGTAATGGGCTCCAATCTGGCTCGCAACCTTGCAAGCCGCGAGGGCAACACTGTTGCCGTTTACAACCGTTCGGTAGAGCGCACTCAGCTGCTCACCAGCGAGCACCCAGAAGCCGGCTTCATTGCTTCGGAAACCATCGATGAGTTTGTAGCCTCGCTGGCAAAGCCACGCACCGCAATCATCATGGTTCAGGCCGGTAAGGGAACCGATGCCGTGATTAGCCAGCTAGCCGAGCGCTTCGAGCCAGGCGACATCATCGTTGATGGTGGAAACGCACTATTCACCGACACCATTCGTCGCGAAAAGGAAGTTAGCGCCAAGGGCATCAACTTCGTTGGCGCCGGTATCTCGGGCGGTGAGGAAGGTGCTCTAAAGGGTCCTTCGATCATGCCTGGTGGCACCGAAGAGGCCTACAAGACCCTAGGCCCAATCCTTGCTTCCATCGCCGCCGTTGTCGACGGCGAGCCATGTGTCACCCACATCGGTGCCGATGGCGCTGGCCACTTTGTAAAGATGATCCACAACGGCATTGAGTACGCCGACATGCAGCTTATTGCTGAGGCCTACGACATCCTGCGCCAGGCCGGTGGCTTCAGCCCAGCCGAGATCGCAGACATCTTCAACGAGTGGAACAAGGGCGACCTCGAGTCGTTCCTGATCGAGATCACCGCTGAGGTTCTAAAGCAGGTAGACGCCAAGACCGGCAAGCCATTCGTAGACGTAGTTCTAGACCAGGCAGGCTCGAAGGGCACCGGCGTTTGGACCGTTCAGACCGCACTTAACCTGGGCACCCCAGTTTCGGGTATCGCCGAGGCAGTATTCGCTCGCTCGCTTTCGTCGCAGGTTGCACAGCGTGCAGCTGTTTCGGGTCTGCCAGCAGACGCCACCGCCTGGACCATCGCCGACAAGGCCGCCTTCGTTGAAGACGTTCGTCGCGCACTATACGCATCCAAGCTGGTTGCCTACTCGCAGGGCTTCGACGCAATCCGCGCCGGTGCAGCCGAGTACAACTGGAAGATCAACAACGGCGCGGTCAGCAAGATCTGGCGCGGCGGTTGCATCATCCGTGCCCAGTTCCTAAACCGCATTGCCGAGGCTTACGACAAGAACCCAGCGCTTGAGTCGCTGATCTTCGACCCTTACTTCAAGGAAGCCGTTGCCAAGAGTGTTGCTTCGTGGCGCCAGGTTGTTGCAAACGCATCGCTTGCCGGTATTCCGGTTCCTGCTTTTGCTTCGTCGCTTTCTTACTACGATGGTCTGCGCGCACCTCGCCTGCCAGCCGCCGTGGTTCAGGGTCAGCGCGACTTCTTCGGTGCTCACACCTACAAGCGCGTAGACATGGAAGGCACCTTCCACACCCTTTGGAGCGGCGACCGCACCGAAGTGGAGCAGGCTCCAAGCACCCACTAATAGCTTTATTCGGGAGCGGGTCGGTCATTTATTTGACCGGCCCGCTTTTGTTTCCTTAAGAATTCGCGAAATCCCCGCCAGAAGTGCCCTACAGCGAACAATAGGTCTAGACCGGCTGTCCATTCCCAAGTATCCTTGACAGGTTGGGTTTATGTAATTTCTTCGGTTATCCATCTGTTCGGCTGGGCCTCACTGAAGACTAATTGGGGTAATTAATGTCTCGTTTCACTTCTGTTTTTTCTGCTCGCCGTGGCGCACTTCGCATTTTTAGTGCAGGTCTGGTTGCCAGCCTCGCAGCGCTTATGGTTCAGGCATTGCCGGCACAGGCCGCAACTGCAACCATCAACTCGGTGTCTTTTAAAGCCCCAGTGTTTAACAGCTACAGCCACACCACCGGTGGCGGTGCGTTCAACGATGGTTCGGTTACCTACGACAAGGGCGAGCTCCTTGGAACCGACTACAAGTGTGGCGACATTGCGTCGTTCATGCTTGAACTCAACACCTCTGCAACCCCAACCAAGCAGCCGGCACCATACAAAGCCGAGATCAAGCTGACCTACACCTGGGACGCAACCGGTCAGTCTGGAACCTCGCTGACCCCACTCACTTCGGCTTCACACCTAAAGGTGAACACCGGCCAGATTCTAAACACCTATAACGGTGGCTCTTCGGCGCTAGGCACCGGCACCGGTGGCACCGATGGCGGCATGAACACCGCGGGTGCAGCTGCAGCCGTGGCCACTAGCCCAGCCCCAGTAGTTACCAACTCGGGTGCGGCTTGGCCAAACTCAGCTGCAAGCGGCGACGAGTTTAAGAGCGGCGCAACTTCTGCCGTTACCTTCACCGTAGAAAACATTCAGGCTGGCGCCAACGTCGTAGTCCGCTCCGACGCGGTTATTCACTGTAAGCCAAATGCCACCCCAACCGGCAACATGCAGGCGGCCCTCAGCTACGTAACCGTAACTTCTCCTGGTGCAGCCGAAAACATTTCGGCAGGTAACCAGACCGTGAACTTCCGCGGCGTTGGCAACCTTGCCGGCTTGGGCTCAAGCCTCAGCGTCACCAAGAGCATTTCGACCAACGGCACTGACTGCACTTCAACTGTTGCCGTTCGCACTTATTCAACTTCCCCTCAGACTGTTCTCTACTGCTACACAGTCACAAACACAGGAAACAACGACGTCACAAACGTAGTGCTTACTGACGATAATGCGGGTACGGCTGCTGCCGTAACTGTCCCGCTCAAAGTTGGGACTGCCTCTGCGACTTCGCCTGTGACACTCCTAGTGGGTCAGTCTGCAACCGGCACATACAGCCACACATACTCAAGTGCAGGCACCTACACAAATATCGCGACAGTTTCATCTAGCGCTCCAACTGTTACAGCGAGCGCGACTGCCACACTGGGCCAAACCTCAACATTGGCTATCACCAAGACTCAAACCTCCGGGGCCCCAACCAAGGTCGGCGATGTAATTACATACACTCTAAATATTTCGGACACAAACAACAGTTCTGCTGTGGACGAAGTTATTGACCTCAACGCATCGTCACTCTCGTGCCCAGGTTCAACTTCAACTGCTTATAGCCCATCTGGTTTCAGGGCGACTAGCGTAAACCTCTCCGGAGGCAGCCACACAGTTACCTGTACTGCAACGCACGTGGTCACAAGCGCTGACGTGACTGCTGGCCAGGTTTCAAACTTTGCCACTGCCCGCAAGAACACTGTCACCGCTACCAGTAACACGGTTGTGACTCCGATCGCACCAGCTCCAACCCCGGTTTACGACATGTCAATCGTCAAGACACAGACATCGACTATCCTTCCCGCTGCAGCCAACGACACTATTGTCTACAACATTCTGGTGACCAACACCGGAAACACTGCGCTTACCAACGTCAACCTAGTTGATGGCCTGAGCAACACCACGGTCACCAACTGTAAGTACCAAACCGCTGGCACCCCTGCAGTTGCTTCGTTCCCGATCGCAACGTTTGCCGTAGGTTCAAGCTTCGCTTGTACTGCAACTCACACCGTTCAATCAGGCGAACTTAACAGCACCATTACCAACACTGCTACCGCTAGCGCAACGCAGACCCTGGTAACCTCTGGAACCACCAGCGTCTCCAGCTCGGTGAACACCGTAGTTGGCGCCCAGCCACACATGTCGGTTCTAAAGATCCAGGCAACCGGTAACCCACCTGCCCGTCTAAACGCAGTTCTCACCTACGGCATCTCGTTCTACAACGATGGCAACGTGACACTGACCAACGTTCAGGCAACTGACCCTAACGCCACCACCTTTACTAACTGCAAGGTTGGAACCACTCCTTGGACAAATGGCGGCAGCCTTCTAGCCGGCACCCAGATTGACTGTGATGCCACCCACACCGTAAGCCAGGCAGACCTCAACGCAGGTTCATTCACCAACGTTGCCTACATGACTGCCAGCTACAACTCCACTCCACTTAATGCACAGTCACAGGACGTCGTTTCGATTGGCGCGCTGAGCATTACCAAGAGCCGCACCGATAACCTCGGCAGCAGCCTAACTCCGGGCTCAAATGTCACTTACTCGGTTGTTGTTCGCAACACTGGCACCGTGGCGCTTACCAACGTTGCCGTGGTTGAACCTGCCGGCTTCACAGTGAACTGCCCGTCAACCACGATCGCCATCGGCGCTTCACTGACCTGTACCGTTAGCCATGCCGTTACTCAGGCTGAGTACGATGCCCACAGCGTTGTAAACACTGCCAGCGTCACCAGCGACCAGACTGACCCAATCAGCTCGAACACGGTTACCAGCCCGATCGCCAAGCTCACAATCGTGAAGAGCCAAACCGCAGCAAGCATCACCACAGGCGGAAACACTTTGACCGACTCCGTGACTTACTCGATTGTTGTCACCAACACCGGTGGCGTGGCCCTAAACAACGTTGTAGTTGCAGACGCTGGAACCACCCTGAGCCCTAACCCATGTAGCGTGGCCACCCTTGCGGTAAACACCTCGCTGACCTGTACTGCAGTTCACGCACTGGTCGCCGGTGACGTCACAGCTCACCAGGTAGTGAACACCGCCAGCGTGACCAGCACCGAGGTTCCATCGACCAACTCGAACACCGTCACCACCCCGATCCCACAGGCCGGATCGTTCTTGACCATTGTCAAGACTCGCACCGATAGCCTGGGCAGCAACCTGGTTAGCGGATCGGTTGTGACCTTTAGCATCGTGGTTACCAACACCGGTAACACCACACTCAACCACGTTGTTGTTACCGACTCGGGAACTGACCTGACTCCAAACCCTTGTTCGGCAACCACACTGGCACCAAATGCAACTTTGACTTGCACCGCGTCGCACACCATTGGTTCGGCCGACATGGCTGGTCACAGCTACTCCAACACCGCCCACGTTGTGACTGACGAAATTGCGAGCACCGACTCCAACACCGTTGTGGTTCCAATCGCGGCGCTGACCATCGTCAAGACCCGCACCGACAGCCTAGGTTCGTCGCTGGTTGAGGGTTCGTCGATCACCTACTCCATCGTTGTCACCAACACCGGTGGCGTAGCGCTCACCAACGTGAACGTGGCAGATGGAAACGCAGTGATCGGCACATGCACCCCTTCGGTACCTGCAGCAAGCTTGGCGATCAACGCAACCATCACCTGCGCAGCTACACACTCCGTTACCGCTGCCGAGGTTGCCGCCCACCACGTTGTAAATACTGCTGCGGTGACCACTTCTGAGATCCCAAGCACCAACTCCAACACAGTGAGCAGCGCAATCGCAGAGCTGACCATTACCAAGAGCCGCGTTGGCAGCACCGCCATCATGGCCGCTGGCGACGTTGTCACCTACTCGATCGTTGTCACCAACACCGGTGCAGTGGCTATTCACTCGGTGAGCGTCACCGATGGAAATGCAACGTTGGGAACCTGCTCCCCTGCAATCCCAACCACCCTGGCAATCGGTGGCACTCTAACCTGCAGCGCAACCCACACCGTTACCGCGGGTGAAGTTACCGCTGGCCACGTACTGAACACCGCTACCGTAACCAGCACCGAGGTTCCAACCACCAACTCCAACCAGGTTGACACCCCAGTGAACCCTGCGGTTGCCCCAACCCCACAGCCTGGACTAAGCGTTGTGAAGTCCCTTGTTGGTGCTGTACCTACCAAGGTTGGCGACAAGATCAACTACAGCATCACCGCAACCAACACAGGTGACATCGCACTGAGCAACGTCACCATCAGTGACGCCAACGCCGTTGTGGTCAACTGTGCTGCAACCAACCTGGCAACCGGCGCAAGCCTCACCTGCACCGCAAGCCACACCATCACCGACGCAGACATGGCAGCCGGCAAGGTTGACAACGTGGCAGTTGCAAGCAGCCCAACCGGTGGACTTAACAGCACCTCCAACATTGTCACCGTGCCGCTGACCCCAGCACCTGCGATGACCATCGTCAAGTCGCTTTCGGGCTCGGCAGCAACTTCTGTAGGTGGCACCATCACCTACAGCATCGTTGTTACCAACACCGGTAACGTTTCGCTGCTAAGCGTTCAGGTAACTGACGCAAATGCAACCATCGCAAACTGCAGCCCAGTTGCCCCAGGCACTCTTGCCGTGGGTGCAACCATGAACTGCTCGGCTACCCACGTAGTAACCGATGCTGACATGTTGGCCGGCAAGGTTGACAACACCGCTTCGGCAACCAGTGCAACCGGCAACCTAAGCGTTGTTTCCAACGTTGTAACTGTTCCGCTGGTTCGCAAACCAGCAATCACCATCGTGAAGTCGGTAACCGGCGCAATGCCAAATGCAATCGGTGGATACGTTCACTACTCCATCGTTGTAACCAACAGTGGAAACGTGACCCTGCACGATGTTCAGGTATTCGATGACAACGCAACCATCACCGGATGCACCCCGACTACTCCAGCTGTTTCGTTGGCTGTCGGCGCAAGCATCACCTGTGCAGCTCGCCATGCGGTAACCGCGGATGACGTCCTAGCCGGCAAGATCATCAACGTGGCTTACGCCAAGACCGCAGAGAACGTGACCGCAACCTCGAGCGCTTCGGGTTCGAGCAACAGTTCGGGATCCGCAGCGCCGGGCACCATCAAGGCAAACTCGAACGAGACCGTTGTGAACATCACTTTCAAGGGTCGCTCGATTGGATCCGGCAGTGGCCACACCATTGTTCTTGGAGCCTCTGCACTGAAGAACCCGAAGCTAACCCAGCTTGCTTTCACCGGTGACGACGAGCCGCTTACCAGCGACTTTGGATTCTTTGCCGCACTGCTCGCTGCAATCGTTTTGGCACTGGGCGCATTCAGAATCGCACGCCGCTAAGCCGCTTCAGAAGTAACTGATGTCGAGATCGCTAAGCGTAAAGGTTGCCAGCACACTGCTGGCAACCTGCTTGGCATTCTCGCTTCAGGCGGGTTCGGCTCAAGCTACCTCGGTGAGCGCAGCCGTCAAAGCCAGCGCGCCCAAAGCGGGGGCAATCATCGGCCAGCTTTATGTGCCTCGCTACGGCAAGAAGTACAAGCGAACCATCACTGAAGGCACAAGCATGACGGTGCTAAATGGTCCAGGCCTTGGCCACTACACCGGCACCCAGATGCCAGGCGACGAGGGCAACTTTGCAATTGCCGGCCATCGCTTTGGAAATGGAGGCCCCATGCTGCTCATCGACAAGCTAAAGACCGGCGACCTGGCTTATGTGAAGACCAGCACTACCTGGTACACCTACCACTGGGTTGGCACCAAGATCGTAAAGCCAAGCTATGTTGGCGTGGTTTACCCGGTACCCGAGGGTCTTGCTACCGCAGCCCAGGGTGGTCGCTACATGACATTCACCAGTTGCACTCCGGTGCACATCAACACCCTGCGCATCGCGGCCTGGTTCGAATTAGATGAGGCGACCCCAGTGGCGGACGGGATGCCTGCTGCGCTATCTGCAGCTCTTAAGTAGTCTCGCGCCTAATCACCGGCGCCACCTCAGCGGCAAACAACGCCAGTGAATCTTGTGCCATTCCTGCCGGCATCGAACCCACATCAATCTGGCCAATAAAGCGCGAAATGCCCAGCAACTGGTGGTGAGCCATCAGCTTGTCGATAACCTGCTGCGGACTACCAATTAACATCGGACCCTCTGGCGCGGTCCACTCCTCGAAGGTTTCCTTGGGGAAGGCCGAGGTGAATCGAGCCGAGTTGTTACGCCAGTAGCTGGCGTAGTAGGGGAAGAAATCGTCCTGGGCTGCCTGAGAGGTCTTGCCCACGTAGAGGTGACTTCCTGTTGCCACCGAGAGCGACTCGGCTGCCACACCGGCTTCTGCGGCCGCCTTGTAATAGATGGGAATCCTGGAGGCTAGAGCCTTGGTGGCTTGGAACGCACTGAGGAAAATAGGTGAAGCGGTTTGAGCCGCCAACTTTAGCGACAGCTCCGAGCCTCCGGTAGCCAGCCAAATTGGAAGCTGGTTTTGCTTTGGGCACGGAGTGAGGAAGGTGTCGTTGAGCGGTGCACGCATCTCGCCCTGCCAGGTAACCGGATTGGTTTCACGCAGCCTAAGCAGGAGTCGGAATTTCTCGTCAAAAAGTTCATCGTGATCTTCGTCCTCGTAGCCAAAAATCTCGAAAGACTCCATGGAGGCACCCTTGCCGGCAACAATCTCGGCGCGACCCTGGGAGATCTGATCGAGGGTGGCCATTTGCTGGAAAACACGCACTGGATCGTTGGTGGAAAGGATGGTTGCGGCCGTGGTGAGACGCACCGTCTTGGTCTCGCGGGCTAGGGCGCCAAGGATGATCTCGGGAGCCGAAACGGTGAAGTTTCTGCCGTGGTGTTCCCCCACTGCAACCACATCGAGGCCCAGCTTCTCGGCGCTAATTCCCAGCTGGATGATGCCCTCTAGGCGCTCGCCTATCGACTGCGATTTTCCGGTATGTGGGTCCACGCTGAGGTCGCCAAAGGCGTAGATTCCAAGCTCCATGTTTCTATTTTAGTCAAGCCCCCTTTACTTTTAGGCACGGGGTTAAACTTCACTAGGGATTAATCGACCAAGAGTTTGAAAGGGCAACCATGCCAGAAAACACCTTTCTAAAAGGCGACAAAAACTGGTGGCGCCAGGCCGTCATTTATCAGATCTACCCTCGTTCGTTTGCCGACGGCAACGGCGATGGCATCGGTGACCTAAAGGGAATCATCAGCCGAATTCCTTACCTAAAGTCTCTTGGAATCAACGCCGTCTGGATGAGCCCGTTCTACCCATCCGCGCTTGCTGATGGTGGCTACGACGTGGACGACTACCGCGACATCGACCCACGCATCGGCACTCTTGCCGAGTTCGACGAAATGACTCAGAAGCTTCACGCCGAGGGCATCCGTGTAATCGTGGACATCGTTCCAAACCACTCAGGCAGCAACCACGAATGGTTCCAGGCGGCCCTCAAGGCAGCTCCTGGCTCTCCTGAGCGCAACCGCTACATCTTCCGCGACGGAAAGGGCGAGCACGGCGAGATTCGTCCATCCGAGCTGCGCAGCCACTTTGGCCCAACCGCGTGGACCCGCATCACCGAGCCGGACGGCACCCCTGGTCAGTGGTACATGCACCTCTTTGCCCCAGAGCAGCCAGACTGGAACTGGGACAACGAAGAGGTTCGTGCTGACTTCCGCAAGACCATCAAGTTCTGGTGCGACCGTGGCGTAGATGGCTTCCGTGTTGACGTTGCCCACGCCCTAGTGAAGGACCTAGCCAATGGTCACCTGCCAGAGCGCCAGTCGTTTGACGTTTCGGTGATCAAGCCAAACGGCACCGATGACCTCTTCGACCGCGATGCCGTCCACGAAATCTACGCCTCCTGGCGTGAGATCTTCAACACTTACGACCCACCTCGCATGGGCGTTGCTGAGGCCTGGGTGGCCCCTGAGCGCACCCCGATGTATGCATCGGAAAAGGGTCTTGGACAGAGCTTCTCGTTTGACATGTTGGGCGCCGGTTGGCGAGCCAACGTGGTTCGCGAGCGTGCCGAAAAGGCCGTTATCCGTGCCCACGCGCAGGGCTCAAGCAACACCTGGGTTCTAAGCAACCACGACGTGATTCGTCACGCCACCCGCTTTGGCCTGCCAGATGACACCGATGCAGGCAAGTGGTACGCGGCAAACCGCTTCAACCCAAAGGTAAACGAGGTTCAGGGTCTGCACCGCGCCAATGCCATGACCGCTTTGCTGCTGGCGCTTCCTGGAAGCACTTACATCTACCAGGGTGAGGAACTAGGCCTACAGGAGGTACTAGACATCCCTGCAGAGCTGATGCAGGACCCACAATTCTTCCGAAACCCAGAGGTTGGACTTAGCCGCGATGGTTGCCGTGTTCCGCTGCCATGGACCGCAGAAGGTGACTCGTTCGGCTTTGGTGCCCACGGCAGCCACCTGCCACAGCCAGAGTGGTTCAAGAACTACGCCGTTTCGGTGGAAGACAAGGACCCACGCAGCACGCTGAACCTTTACCGCAAGGCAATCGCCCTGCGCACCCAGTTGGAAACCACCGAAGAGGCACGATTCATCAACCACCTCTTCAACCGCAACCTGGTGCACTTCAGCCGCCCTAACGGCTGGCACTCCATTACCAACTTTGGATCCAAGCCAGCGCGCTTGCCACGTGGTCAGGTGCTACTCAGCACCCTGCCACTGGTGGACGGCAAGCTGCCTGCGGATGCAACTGCCTGGGTAAAGGCCTAAGGACCAAGCCAAACGCAAATGGGCTCCCGAGTGATCGGGAGCCCATTTTCTTTGCCTTGCCTGAAGTGCTGTTATGGGTGGCGCAGCGGTGCGGCCGGCAGACGCTCCTGCGACACCCAACGCTGGCCATAGCCGTTGCCCGACGAGAACAGGTCCAAGAATGGTTTGGCGTCGAACGAGTCGGGGCCAAGAACACCCTCGCCTCGCCACTGACCGGTGGCGATTAGTTCTAGGGCACAAACCGGCACAAAGGCGGTCTGCAGCACTACAGCCTGGCTATCAAACTCATCAACTGCGTACTGGTTGTCAATGACGTTGTAGAGGTAGGTTGCTCGGTCTCGGCCCTCTTGGTCCTTGCCGGTAACCAGTACGCCGGCACAGGTCTTGCCCTCCATCTGGGGGCCAATCTTGGCTGGGTTTGGCAACACCGATGCCACCATGTCGCGCGGGGAAACCTCAACCGGACCCTCGCTGGAGCGAACACGCACCGGACGGGTTCGGTCAAGCCCAAGCTTCTGCAGGGTCTTGAGTACGCTGATGAACTCGGAGCCCAAACCGTACTTGAAAGTGACGCGCTTTGCCTTGATGGTGCGCGGCAGCATGATCACTTCTTCATGCTCAACATTTACACATTCAACCGCACCGATACCCTCTGGGAACTCGAAGATTTCTGGTTCGCTAAATGGCTGGGTGGTGAAATGTCCCTTGCCCTCTTCATAGATGACAGGAGGGTTAAGGCACTCCTCGATGGTGGTCCAGATACTAAACGAAGGGGCGAAGATTTCTTTGCCGGTTTCGTCGCGAATGACAAGATTTGCCCCGTCGCGCACCGCGATTTCGTCAATTTCGGTGAACAGATTCTCTGCGGCATAGCGGGCCAAGATGTTGGATAAACCAGGCTCGACGCCAGCACCAACCAGCGCTAAACGGCCAGCTCGGTCCCACTGCTCGTTGACGGCAAACTGCGCATCTCCCAGCTTGATACCGGTTTTGTGGAAGGGATCGGTTTCGTGGGCTTCGGACAGGCTCATGGCCATGTCGACGTAGTCGGCTCCGGCGGTAAAGGTACCGCTAAAGATTGTTGGCACAAATCGAGGCTCAACCGCGTTGATAACGTGTGTGATTTCGTATTCACGACAGATTTCGGTGATGTTGGCCGCAGCCGAGGCGTCTACTTTGGCTGGAATGAACCTGGTAGCCACGTCGTTTCCGTGGTGACGGCGAATCCAGTTGAGAGTGGCCTCAGCCTTCGCTATCTCGTAGTCGGCTACAACCATTACCTCGAAGAAATCACGGCGAGCTGCAATCTTTGCAATTGCATCACCCACGCCTCCGGCGCCGACAAGAAGAATACGCATTGCTTAAGCCTAGCGTTTGGTTAGGTCGGCTCCAGGATCTTCAATCCAGTCGATTACGCCCTGCCAGGTGCCCCAACCGTCGGAGAGACTCAGGTGCTTAGCCCCAGGAATAATGAGAGCCTTTAGCCCCAGCGGATCCCCCACTGCGGCCTGAATGCCGTTTGGAGACCAGGGATCGGCATCGCTGCCAAGCAGCGTGATGGAACGAGCATAGGTATCCAGTGCCTCGCGAGTTGTGTCTGCCGCAAGGTCTACGGAAAAGTCTGGAAGTTTATCTATCTGTGCCGGATCTGGCGGCGCGACGGCAAGATAGCGATCTGCCACAAAGCCATCTGGTAGCAGGCCTTCAACTGCGCACTTCACAAAGTTGACGTTGCCCAGAGAGTGCCCAACAAAGATTATTTCGCCGGCCGAGTCGCCCTTGATCTCCATCATGATTTCAATCTCACGGGCTAACAGCCATGACCACTCAGCGAACTTTGGCTCAGCTGTGTTGGGGTATTGGGCGTAGGAGACCTGGTGACCGCGCCTGCGCAGTTCTACTGCGAGGTTTCTCTGCCAGTGACCTTCTGGACGCACATTGGTCCAACCGTGATTGATGATTACGTACGCCATAGTCCTAGGTTAAAACAAAAGGCCCGCCCTGCAAGCAGAGCGGACCTTTTATTACTTTGAAACTTAAGCTAGCGAAACCTTTGCGCCAGCAGCCTCTAGGGCAGCCTTTGCCTTCTCAGCGGTTTCCTTGTTAACGCCCTCTAGAACCTTTGCAGGTGCGCCGTCAACAACAGCCTTTGCCTCGCCTAGACCTAGGTTGGTCAGTGCGCGAACTTCCTTAATAACCTGGATCTTCTGGTCGCCAGCAGCCTCAAGAACTACGTCGAACGAGTCCTTCTCTTCTGCAGCCTCAGCAGCGGCAGGAGCAGCTGCAGCAGCAACTGCTACTGGAGCAGCAGCGGTAACTTCGAATACTTCTTCGAACTTCTTGACGAAGTCGCTTAGCTCGATGAGCGAAAGCTCCTTGAATGCCTCAATGAGCTGGTCAGTGGTCAGCTTTGCCATTTGTATCTCCTAATAGATTTTTTTGTAGCTAAAAAAGGGGTGTTAGTTTGATTCCTGCTTCGCGCGCAGGGCGTCGACGGTGCGAACGGCCTGTGCAAGCGGAGCGTTGAATGTGTAAGCAGCCTTGAACAGCGAAGCCTTGAGGACGCTTGCGGCCTTGGCCAGCAGAACTTCCTTGGTCTCGAGGTCTGCAAGCTTCTTAACCTCATCGGCAGTTAGAGCCTTACCGTCTAGGTAACCGCTCTTTACAACCAATAGAGGGTTTGCCTTAGCAAAGTCACGAAGCTGCTTAGCAACGTTTACAGGGTCTCCCGAAACGAAAGCCATTGCGGTTGGACCGAAGAGCTGGCCTTCGAAGGCGTCAACTCCTGCGTTCTTTGCAGCAATGGTAAGCAGAGTGTTCTTTGCTACGGCGTAAGTTGCGTCAGCACTGATTGAACGGCGCAGCTGCTTGAGCTGAGCCACAGTGAGTCCGCGGTACTCGGTTAGCAGAATCGCGGTCGAGCTTGAGAACTTCTCAGTAAGCTCGGCGACGGTTGCTTCCTTGTTCGCCATGGCACTCCTTGGATAATGATGATGCCGGTAGCCCCAGGACCCAGATAACTGGACAGATCAAACATTCGTTTGGCCCGCGCAATAAAAAAGCTCCGGCGCAAGCGCACGGAGCAAAACGCAAAAGCGTTACTTCATACACCTACGCAGGTAGCCGCATCTAATGCGATCCTTCGTCAGTCGCGTGCAAACCTCAATGATTTTCATCTTTGGGATCCAAACGCGTCCGAAACCGGCGGTCTTTGGCTGGTATTAGTTTACCCTGGCAAAGCCAAAGGGTGCAAGCCCTGAATGGACCTGCACCCTTTGGGAGTGAAGCTTAGAGCCGCTTAGGCGTCGAAACGCTTCTTGCGTGGGCGGTCGGTGCCGGCTGGGCGATCTGCCCAACGACCCTTGCCGCTACCACCGTAGTTGCCACGGCCACCGCGGTCTCCACCACGGCCACCGAAACCACCACGTCCGCCACGGTCGCCGCCGCGGTCGCCGCCACGGCCACCACCGAAGTCGAGGGTGTCGTTGGCAGGAGGTGGAGCAATAGGGCCGGCTAGCTCTTCAAGCAGTTCGTGCGAAGGCCATACATCGGTGAAGATACCGTCACGGTCTGCACGGTTCAGTAGGTCTTCGATACGACGACGACGCTGACGAGGAATCATGGTAACCACGGTTCCCTCCTTGCCAGCACGACCGGTACGACCGGCGCGGTGCAGGTAAGTCTTGTATTCCAGTGGTGGATCTAGCTGGATTACGAGGTCTACGTCGTCAACGTGGATACCACGAGCTGCCACGTCGGTGGCAACTAGAACGCGAGCGCCGCCACGGATGAAGCGCTCAAGGTTGCGGTTTCGCTGGTTCTGGTTTAGGTCACCGTGTAGACGAGCCGCTGGAACGCCAGCCTCGGTGAGGCTTTCGCTTAGGCTCTCGGCGGTTGCCTTGGTGCGGCAGAAGATGATCGACTTGCCGGCACCCTGAACCAGACGCAACAGCACTGGGCTGCGGTCTTCGTCACGCATGACAAGCACGCGGTGGGTGATGTTGGCGGTGTCGTTCTCTTCGTTAGGAACTTCGTAGGTGAATGGGTTCGGCAGGAACTCCTTCACCAGGGCGTCAACCTCGCGGTCCAGGGTTGCACTGAAGAGCAACTTCTGGCTGTCGCCGGTTGCGGCCATGATGCGGCGCACACCCTCGATGAAGCCAAGATCACACATGTGGTCGGCTTCGTCGATGACGATGGTTTCAACTTCGCTGAGGTCAACGATGCGCTGAGCCATGAGGTCCTCTAGACGACCAGGGGTGGCAACAAGAATGTCGACACCGCGACTCATCGCGATTTCCTGCTTGCGCTGCGGAACGCCACCGTAAACGGTAGTGGTGTAGAAACCAACTGCACGAGCAAGCTGGCTTGCGGTGCGGTCGATCTGGTCTGCCAGCTCGCGGGTTGGAGCCAAGATAAGGGCACGTGGCTTGTTTGGCTTACGTGGCTGCGAACCACCGTTTACCAACTTGGTGATGACTGGCACACAGAATGCAACAGTCTTACCCGAACCGGTCTTACCGCGGCCAAGAACATCCTGACCACCGATGGCAGCTGGGATGGTTGCGGCCTGGATTGGGAACGGGCTAGCTGCGCCCATACCCTCAAGTGCGGTTACAAGACGCTCGTGAAGACCCATCTCCTGGAAGGAGCCGGCAATCTCAACGTTGGCAGCGCTCTCAAGACGCTCTAGAACTACGTCCTCGGCGAAAGCCTTCTTGTTAGGAGTGCTTGCGCGGCGGTCGTCGAACGAACCCTGACGAGCGCGGTCGCGCTCTACGCGGTCTGGACGGTCGGCACGGCGATCGGTGCCATCGAAGTCGCGCTTTGGACGACGGTCATCGCTGCCGCCGAAGCGTGGGCGGTCACCGAAGTCACGGCGTGGACGGTCGCTCGAGTCAAAGTCGCGACGAGGGCCACGATCGTTGGAATCGAAGTCACGACGCGGTGGGCGATCGTTCGAGTCAAAGTCACGACGAGGCGCACGGTCATCACGGGCAGCGAAGTCGCGACGAGGGCCTCGGTCATCGCGGTCAAAACGTGGGCGGTCGTTAGAGTCGCCACGGTTGGAACCAAAGCGGTCGCCACCTGGGCGCTGACCATCACGCTGAGTGAAGCGGCTGCCCGAAGTCTCGCGAGGAGACCAGTCACGACGACGGTCTGCGCCTGGACGCTCGGTGCGGTCGGCAGATGCGCCTCGGCCAAAATTGCCTCGGCTCGAACGCTCGGTCGCGTTCTCGCCATCACGGTTCTGGCGGTCGCCAAAGTCACGACGAGGGCGGTCGTCACGCTCGAAGCGGCCACGGCCAGCTCCTGCTCCTCGGCCATACTGGCCTCGGCTCGAACGCTCGCCCGCGTTATCGCCATCGCGTGGTGCGTAACCACCGCGGTCGCCGCCTGGACGGCTGTCGCGTGAACCCGAACGGTCATCGCGGCCTGCGTAGCCACCACGGTCGCCGCGGTCTGCGCCACGAGGGGCGTCAGACTTGGCTTCGAAGAATGCGGCGCGCTTTGGTGAACGGCCACCACGGCCGTCTTCGCGCTCTTTGAAATTGCCCGATGTGTTGCCGGCAGCCTTAGGGGCACCGTCTTTACCGTGGCGTGGTTTGCGGTCGCCTGCGCCCGATGGGCGTGACGAACCATTGCCGAATTTTGGCATTGTTTTGTTCCTTTTTAGTTATGTGGGCCCAGATGGGAGTAGCACCCAAGCGCACGGTTCATAAAAGTCGAACTGCGCTAAACCCACATAAGTAAACGCCCGCCTAGCGGACTGTTATAAAGGAAAAGACTGGCACTTTGGCTTTGCCGAGACGATTTTCTCGGTCGATGTATTTACAAGTGCTGCAAACGACTTAGTGTCACGAAAATGTAACGAAATTAAGACTAGCTGATTAGATTGCGTTTGGCTAGAGCATCGCGCAATTCTGGGTCGGTTGGCTCAACCAAGAACTCGCCATCCTTGAAAACAATCACCGGAATGTTCTTGCGACCAGAGATGGCCTCGGCCTCTTCGGTGAATTGAACGCTGGTTTCTACGTCCTTGATGTCGTACGCAACGGCGAGACCGTCCATAAGGGCACGGCTGCGCTTGCAGTCGCGGCACCAGTCTGCTCCGTAGTAGGTAACCTCAGCCATTTGAACTCCTTAGTACTTCCGCTTGCTATCGCAGGCGGTTCTTGTCTGGGATATTCAACTCTCCATCGATGAAGGTGATTCCCGTTAAATCTTTAACAACGATATCAGCGTTGGTATTCATGGCCTTTTCACTCACGCCAACAACCAAGCCAACTCCGGCACTGATCGCGGCTTCAACACCGGCTCCGGCGTCTTCAAAAACCACGCAGTCCTCCGGGTCCAGTCCCAGGCGCTGGGCACCCAGAAGGTAAGGATCAGGATTAGGCTTTCCCAACTTCACGTCGTAAGCGGTAACCAGCTGCGCAGGCACCGGAATGCCTGCAGCCTCCAACCGAGCTCGGCCAAGATTTGGATTGGCACTGGTGCACACGGTCCAAACTCCCGCCTCAAGCGAGGTGGTCAGCGCAACGGCGCCCGGCAGCGCCTGGGTCTCCCCAGCGGTGTCTTGTTCCAGCTGGTTGATGTAGTTATTGGCCTCTTCAAACAGTTCGGCGCCTACCCGCTCCAAGACCATGTCCTGGGCTCGAACACCTGCATTCTCTGCGGTGTCCCAGTTCCAGTTTGGAGCGTACTTATCTGCCCAGAGCCTCCAGGCCACCTCGGCGGCGTGGTGCGAATCAACCAGCACTCCGTCATTATCGAAGAGCAGACCCTTGGCGTAAAACTTCAAACTACTTATCCTCACTTGGTGATGCCACGTTGGCAGGCTTAGCCCGTTCCCATAGCAGCAGGTAAATGCCAACCACGGCAATGCCCAGCAACACAAATGCAGGCAGGAAGTCGGTCAGCAGAATGTGCCAGGTAAGTGGCTTCACCGATGATCCGGTGTAAACATTGTGAACCGGTGGGGTTCCGCCCACAGGCTCCTTGATAATCACCGAGCTAGTGTTGTAGTTGCGTAGGCTACTTACCGCCCCGGCCATGTCCGAGAATGACTTGATGGTGACAACCGCGCTCCAGATAATGCCCAGCACAAAGTTGAGGTTCTTAGCGCCACGGATGGATCCAACGGCCTTACCCGTTGTCTCGGCAAAGTTGAACGCCGAGTTGGAGAGCAGAGTTCCAAATACCAAGCTGGCGCCAAGAATGGCCAGAATCAGAATCCAAATCCAAGCATCGAAGGTGGTGTGGGTTACGTCCCAAACCACAAGGCCAATAATCAGCGCTACTGCACCACCGATGATTGGGAGCGCGTAACCGAGACCCAGGTTGCGACGGGCGATTGAAGCCTTACTCATCTTCGTCCTCCTTGTGCTGGCCTACGAAGGCGCGCAGGATCAGGAACACCAACAGACCTGCATCAAGCAGGATTGGCAGGTAGACACCAAGGATGCGGTAGAGCTCGTTGTGCTGAGTTCCAGCGGGGCCCGAGCCGTTGAAGGCACCCATGAAGTTTCCGAAGCCGAAGATGACACCCAAGATGAGGCTGACGATTACGGCAACGGTTCCGAATCCCTTGGCAAGCCTGGCTGGACGGGCATCGTCACTGGCTGCTGCCAAACGGCGGCCCTCAACTGATAGGAACCCAAGCGCAGCGATACCCACCAGGAAAAGGTAGGTGCTGGCGTGAACCGTTTCGGCATTTACGTTGTAGCCGTTTGAATATGCCCAGGGGTCTCGGACGAAAAGTTCTGCGGTGAGCGCTGCAAGCATTGCAAACCACATGATTACTAATCCCCCGAGTGGCAACGCGATTGCGATTCGGGCACTGCCGAAACGACTTTCTAATGTTTTCCACATGGCTTCAGACTACTATTTAGCCATGATTCTTGTAGTTGGCGAAGCGCTCATCGACCTCATTGAAAACCGAAACCAGGCTGGCTCATACGAGGCCATTGTTGGCGGAGCAAACGCCAACGTGGCCATCGCACTAGCTCGCCGTGGCACACCTCATCAGTTTCTCGGCCGACTCAGCAATGACCGCTTTGGCAAAATTATCCGTGCCAAGTTGGAAGCCAACAACGTAGGCCTATCTCACAGCATCTCCGCCGATGAGCTGAGCACCCTGGTGGTTGTGGCCATCGATGCTGAAGGCGTGCCAAGCTACTCGTTCTATGTAAACGGAACCGCCGACTGGGGTTGGAATGCCTCGGAACTCCCAACCGACATCGACCTTGAGAACATGCACGCCACCGCCATTCAGTTTGGCTGCCTGGGCATGGCCATGGAACCGGGCAACCTGGTCATAGAGGGTTGGGCCCGAGATCACTACAAGCAGAACTCGGTGAGCATCAGCCACGACATCAACATGCGTCCGGCTCTAGGCTTCCACAGCGAAAAGGAACGCCTGCGCGTTGAGCGCATCAACGACATCAGCCACCTGATCAAGGCCTCGGATGAAGACATTCAGTGGCTTTACGACCTGGACGAAACCACCGACGACTACCAGGACCAGATTGACCACGTGGTCAAGAGTTGGATTGGCGACAGCGGGCGTCACGTGTTTGTCACTCGCGGCTCTGAGGGTGTTTCCCTCTACCGCCCAAACGGCACCCGCATCGATGTTCCTAGCCGCAAAATCACCGTGGTAGACACCGTGGGTGCGGGCGATACCTTCTGCGCCAACCTACTTGGGCAGCTAAGCGATGCCGATGCGCTGGGCTCTGACCCGTTCGATCGCCTGGTCAATCTCAGCGATGCCACCTGGCGCGACTTCATCTACACCGCGGGAATCGCCGCCAGCATCGCCTGTGAGCGTGCCGGTGCCGAGCCGCCAACCCTAGCCGATCTGAACAGCATCCTGGCCACTCTCTAGGAAATCGTGGCAGATCCAATCGGTGTCACCAATGTGGCCAACACGGCCATGCAAGACCTGCAGGCGTGGCTTCCGTCCGCGGTTTCGCTGCTGACCATCAACACGCTAAGCGCGGTTTTTGTGGCTCGCTCGGCGGTTTCCAAGGGCAAGTCTTGGTTCACATTCTTCTGGTTCAGCCTCATTGCAACCTCGCTGGTTACCGGCCTGGTGATTGCTGCTTTGCCCACCGACCCGAAGTACCTTCCAACCCACCGAAAGTGCCCGTCCTGCGGTGAATACGTGCGCAAGGAAGCCGTAAAGTGTCGTTACTGTCAGAGCGCCCTTGAACCGCAGCCAGCACCTAAGGTTTCGGCGGCAGCCGGCCTGAACCCGTTGTGGCTGGTTAGCATCTTCACAATCACGCTGGGCATTGTGGTTTGCGGACTGGCATTGTTCAAGGTGGTGCCAGATTCGCTCTGGCTTGGCCTAGCGCTGATCGTGGCCGGCGGACTGATGCTCTTCCGGTCTCCGCGCCGAGCCTAAACCACCTGAATGATTCCCATCATCCCCTGGTCTTCATGGTCCAAGATGTGGCAGTGGTAAACCGCCATCCCCTTGAAGTCTTCAAAGGCGATTCGTACTACGGCCTCACCCTTGGCCGGCACATTCACAACGTCCTGCCAGCGGGTTTCGGTAGTAGCAACACCATCCACACTCAGTAGCTGCATTGGCCAAACGTGCAGGTGGAACGGGTGATTCATTGTGGACGTGTTCTTGATGGTCCACTCTTCAACCGCGCCGAATGTAACCGTTGTATTCACGGTGTTGTGGTCGAAACTCTGACCATTGATCGTGAAGCGCCCTCCCCCGCCCATCATTCCTGACATCGCCGGCATAGCAAGGGTGAAGGTACGTTTTGCGTCTACGGCAGAGTTGCGCAGACTGCGGTTTTTGATTTTCGCTGGCCCCGTAGCAACGCCCAAACCAGCTTGAGTGCCAGCGGTGAAGGTCGCAAGCGGGTAGTCCTGATAGGTCTTGCCACCCATCATTCCTGCGTCGGCGTGGACCACGGTGTCGTAAAGCAGCTGAGCCTTGCCGTTGGTTACGGTAACCAACAGGTCGGTGCGGTTTCCAGGCGCAAGAGTCACCGAATCCACCGATTCGGGTGCATCAAGCCGACCCGAGTCCATCGCCAAAAGCTGCACGCTGGCACCTGACCAATGCAGCTTGAAGTATCGCGAGGTTGCCGCATTAACGATGCGCCACCGCTCGACCGCATTCTTCTTGGTTGCGAAGTTGGGTTGGGCCTGCCCATTTACCATCAGTTGGGAACCCTCGCGCCCCATCATCTTGCCCATCATGCTTGGGCCCAAGATATTGCCTGAGCCATCAAAACTGATGTCTGAAAGCACGAGCACGCGCTCGAAATCCACCTTTAGCGGGGTTTGGTCCTCAACGATGATTGCCCCGTAGAGTCCCGAGAAAACCTGCTCGGCTGCCATGCCGTGGTGGTGCGGGTGATACCAAAAGAGGCCGGCGGCGTGGTTGGCGGGAATATGATATTGATAAGTCAAGCTAGCTCCGTCTGCTACCTCAACAAAGATGTTGTCAGAGTTTGCCTGCGGGCTAACGTGAAATCCGTGAGTGTGAAGGTTGGTGGCTTCACCCAGCTGGTTCTTGAAGTCCACGGTCAACAGGTCGCCCGGCTTCACTCGCAAGGTTGGACCCGGCAGGCTGCCGTTGTAGCCGTTGGCCTTCACCGATACTCCGCCGATATTAAGCGTGGTGGGTTTGGCAATTAGGGTGACAGCCAGTTTTCCATTGGCAGACTCAATCACCTTCGGTTGAATGCCAGAAACTGCAGGCCTGCCGCCAGACCTTCCGGTTAGAAAACCGAGCGCGTTGGAAAGACCAGAACTGTCGGTGCAGGCAGTTAGACCAACGGCGCCGACTGCCGCAATACCGCCGGTAAGCGCGGTTCTTCTAGTGATATTCATAAGGCCAATCCTGTCCAGGAAGTCTGAGAAAAAGTGAGAGGGGCTCACCAATCGGCTAACCCCTCAAAACTTGTACCTAGCAGTTGCAGGTTGAGCCCTCAGACTTGGCCTGGCACTGGCAGTTTCCGCCGCAGTTGCAACCGTCAGCGGTCATGATTAGCTTGCTGTCCATTATTTCCTCCCTCCGATGTAGTTCTACCTTTATGGTAAGCCGGTTTGCTGGGAAAAAGCCCAGAACTCGGCAGGCAGATAGTTAGGTGAGGCTAAGCCACAACCATGGCGGTCAGCACCACAGAGTCGCTCTGGTTGATTAGGCGCCAGGTGTGAGTCAACTCATCCAGAAGAGACGATCCATAGCCCTTGGTCTGCTCATCGGCCACCTTCTGGCCATCGTTGGAAACCTGCAGCGAGATGAGCCCCTTTTCGGTGGGCTCAATTTCAATGGCAACCTTCTCGGCCTTACCGTGCTTCACCGAGTTGTTTACAGCCTCACGGATAACCTCAAGAGCACACTCCGAGGCGTCTCGGTTGGCATTGAGTTTGCGCAGGGCCGCCGGATCCAGCCGAATCTCAAAGTCGATTGCGTCTTCCCAAATGGAGATGATCGAATCCAAGACCTCTTCGAACTCGAAATCCAAAGCCTTAGGGCCAGAAACCTCTTTCATCGCATCGATGATTTCGCGCTGAACTTCTTCAATCAACTTGGGTGACGGATTAGCCTCACGACCCAACCGGATTGCGGCCGCGTAGAGCGCACCCTGCACCGAACCGTGCAATACCTGGGCCACCCTTCGGTGATCCAACCAAACCTGCTGACGCAGCTGGCTGGTTAGCAGGGCCATGCCATCGTTTACCTTTTGCAACTCGGCGATGGTCTGCTGACGATAGCTGTTGGCCAGACCCACGATGAAGAGGGCAATACCCACGATGGCGCTTAGCAGGGCAAAGTTAATGCGCTCCTGAAAGTGCATATGCCACTGCGTTTGCGTCCAGTACATGGGAGCGGCAAATCCGGAGGCGAAGTAGGTGCAGATAAATACGAGAAAGGCTGCCACCGGGCTGTACTGGCGATCCTCTAGCACGCTCTCCAGCACCTTGAGCGTGACGAAGAACGTGGTGCCAACCAGAATCGAAAGCAACACCGAATCGATTGGCGGCCTAATTGCACCAAGTGGCACCAGAACCGTACCGATCGAAAGCAGAGATCCCCAACCCGACATCAGGTTGATGGATACCTTGTCGGGGAGCAGCCCACTTCGGACCACGTTGATGGGACCTGTGGTGTCTAGCACTGGGGATAGATCCTCGGAGGCAATCTGGTGGCTCAGCGGTCTAACCACGTCATCTACGGTCTGTTGCAGGGCAGTAAGTGCCGGGGCCATTCCCTGTTCGCCAGCGGCGGCCTGAAGCTTGTTTCTAAGGTCATCGATGGCCGGGTTTAGAAGCCCACGAACCCTGCCAATCATCTCCGATTGCAGGCGCTGGTGCAGGCTCTGAAAATTCTTGATGGCGCTTCTGAACATGGTGCGCTCTTTGGCAAGTGCATCGAGCGCCTCCTGCTGCAACGAAATGGTTGCCACAACTGCGGCGCAAAGGCTCATCGAAATGGCTGTAAAAAGCGGCGGTGAAACCAACCTGAAGATTAGATCGCTGGCCGGAGCCAAGCCGAGGTCGTATGACATTAAGAACGCGGCAAAGCCACGAGCCCAACCAATCACCAGGTAACAACTAACCGAGTAGACGATGCCGGCGGTGGGAATCCAAGCAAACTTTATGAATTTAGCCGCGATGAAGACAATGAGCGTGACGGCATAGGTAATTAGGGCAACGGGTATCCATTGATCAATGGTTCCGCCCACGCGCTGTGGGTCGTAGATCAGGTTGCTGGTGTACGAGGGGAACGCAAAAATGAGTACAACCCACCAGGAAAACGAGTAATTCGCACCAATACTCAGGTGACTGCCAACCGGCCTAAATATCTCCAGGTTGGCTTTGAGTTGCGCCAATAGAGACATTTTTAGTCTCCGGCAATGTTTCCTGTTGCCTTTAGGAAGGTGCGGGCAGCCTCAACGCGAGCGTTGCCATCGGCCGAGGTGGAGATGTTCAACGCCTCGAAGACTCGACTGACCATGCCCTCAACAGCACGGATGGTGGTGCCACGAAGTTCGGCAATCTGGCTGTTGCTAAGACCCTGCGATACCAGCGACAAAACACCAAGCTGCTTCTTAGAGAGCGAGGCCAGCGGACGAGTGGAGTCGAGATCATGGCGGTACTTGACGCTCGCACGGTCTCGCAGCACTGCGTCGAGTGCGTCAACTAGTTCTGCGGTGTTTACCAACTGAGACTTGCGAAGGTAGGCCGCATTGTTTGGAACAGCCTTGCGATCCTTGCCCACAAAGCGCGGGTCAGGAACGTTGGTTAGAAACACGATGCCAACATCTGGCGAAGTGCGCTGCAGATATTCGGCGAAGTCGAAGCCGTTTGGGCCAGGGCCCAGTTCGATGTCAACGACAACAGCGTCTGGATCGGTTGATGCACAGGCGCGCTTGGCGTCGGCTACGTTGGCTGCGGTAGCTACCCGAAAATCCTTGGCTTCGAGCGTCTGTGCAATCAAATCGCGAAGTAGTGATTCGTTTTCAACTACCACGATATGGCGGTGATACATGAGACCTCCCCTTGGTCTTATGAATGTGAACCCGGTCCCCCCGGAATTCAAATCTCTTTTCAGTGCCAGCCGAAAAGTGATTACTTACATTCTGCGCGCAAAATGTGCGTGTTGACACCACAATATCAAGAAATGTGCGGTTGACCGAAGGTATTTTCCAAGTACTACCCGCACATGACGGAAAAAGGCGCTTTTGCGGGGAAATCCCGTTACTGCGGAAGCACCTTCAGCGTGGCAAGAGTTGGGTCAGCAACGAAGGCAATACGGGTTCCCGAGTCTCTGGCAGCAAAAAGCGCGTCCAACGCAGCCTTGGTGATTCGCTCGCCAGGAGACAAAACAGGCACTCCGGGTGGGTATGGGCAAATCATTTCGGCGCTAACACGACCAACTGCGTTGGCGCTGTCTACAACTTCATAGCTGCTGAAGAAGGCCTCGCGCGGGGTGACCACAACCTCTGGCTCGATGCTGAACGAAGCAGCGGTTGCAATCTGGCGCGGTTCTCCCCGGTGACGGTTTACGCTCTCGATGATGCGGCTAATGAGGTCTTGAATGCGATCTGGGGTGTCCGCAAAGGTGATCATCGGAATGATCATGTCGCGGTTTGCCATCTCCACATCGATGTTGGCGGCCAACAGGTCTGCCTCAACCTTGTTGCCGTCGGCACCGGTGGCTGGAAGCAGGATGACAAGCTTCAGAGGGTCGATGTACTCGCCGTCGATGACACCGATACCGGCGGCACGCAGGTCTGCGCGGCCCTTCTCAGTGGCAACGATGACTGGGTCCATCAGTTCCTTGCCATGGCGCTCTAGCAGCGCACGGGCGGCATCGATGGAGGCCAGGATTCGACCCGACATCGAGGTGGTCTGGGTGCTGTCAAACATCTTGTTGAAGCGGGCTAGGTCTACATACTTGCTGTTGACCAGCACAAATGATGCCTGCGAGTACGACGGCAGTGTCTTGTGAGCGCTGGTAACCACGATGTCGGCGCCCTCGGAAAGCGGGTGCTGTGGCAACTCTGGGTGGAAGCCGTAGTGTGCGGCCCAGGCGGCGTCTACCACCAGAGGAATACCGTACTCGTGGGTCACCTTGGCCAGGCGTGGAATGTTGCTCATGGTGCCTACGTAGGAAGGCTCACCAATCAGCACCGCCTTGGCGTCTGGGTGCTTAGCCAAGACCTCAGCCAGCTTGCTGCTTGGCAGGTACTCTGGCAGGCCGGTCTCAGGGTTGATTTCGGGGCGAACCCAGATTGGGGTAACTCCGGCGTAAACCAGACCAACCAAGACACTCTTGTGCAGGGTGCGGCTAACAATAACTTTGTCGCCGGGGCCTGCAACAGCCATCACGGCGGCGTGATTAGAACCGCTTGAACCATTTACACCGAAGCGGCAGAGGTCTGCACCCCAGAGCTTGGCGGCCAGCGCCTCGGCCTCCAGGATGAGGCTGGGCGAAATTCGGTGGGTGTGGTTTCCGGGGAGTACGGGGATATCTCCGTCTACAACGGCTCCGGTTAGATCGGTGCGGCCCTTGTGTCCAGGAATCTGGAACGGACTGCGATCTGTCTCCATGTCTCTCAACCATCCGTCTAGCAGTGGTGCACTGCTGCGGAGACCCATTGGGTCCTTTGGATCAAGTAGTGTGGCTGCGCCGAAAGCGTGTTGGGACAATATCCCGCCCTTCCAATAAAAAGTAACGAAATCGGCCCGAATGCCGGGCCTAAAAAATACTAAAGGGGCTGGGCCAAAAAGCCCAGCCCCCATAGATGAATAGTTTTAGAACTCTACCTTGGTGATCGAGGTGTCTAGAGGAACACCAGGACCGAAGGTGGTTGCAAGTGCAGCCTTCTGCATGTACTTGCCCTTGCTGGAAGCAGGCTTCAAACGCATAACCTCGTCTAGAGCTACTGCAAGGTTCTCGCCTAGCTGCTCCTTGGTGAACGATGCCTTACCAATGATGAAGTGCAGGTTAGCCTGCTTGTCAACGCGGAAGTCGATCTTTCCACCCTTGATGTCGGTAACTGCCTTAGCTACGTCTGGGGTTACGGTACCGGTCTTAGGGTTTGGCATTAGGTTACGTGGACCTAGAACCTTACCTAGACGACCAACCTTACCCATTAGCTCTGGAGTAGACACTGCAGAGTCGAAGTCGACCCAGCCAGCGGCTACCTTTTCGATAAGCTCGTCGCCGCCAACCTCGTCGGCGCCTGCAGCCTTAGCTGCATCTGCTGCCGCACCGGTAGCGAAAACGATGACTCGAGCGGTCTTACCAGTTCCGTTTGGCAGCGATACGGTGCCACGGATCATCTGGTCGGCCTTGCGAGGGTCAACACCCAACTTGATTGCAACCTCGATGGTCGAGTCGAACTTCTTCGAGCCGGTCTCGCGAACGAGAGTTACGGCTTCGGCAGGAGTGTAGAACTTGCCTTCTTGAATCTTTGCTGCGGCTTCTTCATAAGCCTTGCTGCGCTTTGCCATGCTGCTATTCCTTCTTTATTAGGTCACAGTTGTGGTCTACGTACCAGCGGAGGTACTCCCACGACTATTTGGTTTTTGTTATTTGGTCGGGGCTTAAGCCTCGACGGTGATTCCCATGCTGCGAGCGGTGCCGGCGATGATCTTTGCAGCGCCTTCGATGTCGTTAGCGTTTAGGTCAGACATCTTCTGCTCGGCAATCTTGCGAACCTGCTCCTGAGTAAGCTTTGCAACCTTCACGGTGTGAGGAGTGCTCGAGCCCTTCTGAACGCCGGCTGCCTTCTTGATGAGTTCAGCTGCTGGTGGAGTCTTTAGAACGAAGGTGAACGAACGGTCTTCGTAGACGGTGATTTCTACTGGGACAACGTTGCCCTTCTGGTCTGCAGTTGCGTCGTTGTACGCCTTGCAGAACTCCATGATGTTTACACCGTGCTGACCAAGAGCTGGACCAATAGGAGGAGCTGGGTTAGCAGCGCCTGCATTGATCTGAAGCTTGATCATGCCGGTGATCTTTTTCTTCGGTGCCATTTTTGTTTTCCTTTAGTTGGGTGGAAATTTGTGGTTATGCCAGTGGACCAACCTGGTCGAAACCAAGTTCGACAGGGGTCTCGCGCTCGAACAGCGAAACCAGAACGGTAAGCTTGCCGCTCTCTGGCTTGATCTCGCTGATGGTGCCTGGTAGGCCGGCGAAGGAGCCGTCCTTGATCATGATGGATTCGCCAAGCTTGTAGTTTGTGGTGATTGGAACGTTGCGTCCCTTGCCCTTTACGGCCACGCCACCCTTGGTTGCTGCCTTAGCGGCTGCCTCTTCTGGAAGCTCGTAGGTGCTCTTCAGCATCTCGAAGGCCTCAGCTGGGCGCAGTGGGGTTGGGTTCTGCGAGTTACCGACGAAACCGGTTACTGCTGGAGTGTGGCGAACTAGGTCCCACGAGTCTTCGGTCATGTCCATGCGAACCAGAACGTAACCAGGAATGCGAACCTTGGTAACCAGCTTGCGCTGACCGTTCTTGATTTCAACGGTCTCTTCCATTGGCACTTCGATCTGGTAGATCTCGTCGCCGCCGTCTAGGGTCTGCTTACGGGTTTCGATGTTCTGCTTAACGCGCTTCTCGTAACCGGCGTAAGAGTGGATAACAAACCACTTGCCAGGCTGAGCACGGAGCTCTTCCTTGAAGGCCTTGTAAGGGTCTTCGTGACCGCCCTCTTCAAGCATGTCTTCGGCTGCGGCTTCTACGGCCTGAGCCTCTTCGATGGCCTCTTCAAGTTCGAGGTCCTGCTCGAGCTCTGCGGCAGCATCTAGTGCGAGGTCGGCTAGGTCGGCGTCTGCGTCCGCAATAACTGCGTCGGCTGCTGCGTCTTCAACCTGGGCCAATGCCTCGATTTCGTCGCGCTCTAGATCACTCACGTGTGTTTCCTATTCGTAGAAGCTTGCCCGAAGGCAAAAAGCGGTTAACCCGCGAAGGTAAAGGTGACTGCCTGAAGGAACAGCCAGTCGAGAAGCGAAATGATAACCATCACGATGGTTACGAACGCCAGCACTACACCGGTGTAGTTGACCAATTCTTTGTAGGTAGGGCGGGTAACCTTGCGGAGCTCGCCCACAACCTGGGTGAGGAACAAAACAATGCGCGCAAAGATGTTGGTCTTAGCAGCTTTATCTGCCTTGGCCTTCTCGACTACATCTTCAGATGGAGTCTCGTATACGTCTGACATTGTCATTCCTCGGTTTGTGTTACCTACTTGCAGGGCGGACAGGACTCGAACCTGCAACCGACGGTGTTGGAGACCGTTGCTCTACCAATTGAGCCACCGCCCTATGTGGGGTGTGTTGCCGACAACTTTTTGGGCCCTTGGAGAAGACACACTTCTAGATTGAATCTTTATAGTGTGAATTTGCCAGATTAGGCTCAGCAGGTTGTCAATTACCTTCTTTCAATACTACGCCCCGCTTGCTAAAAGTGCAAAGTGTTTTCGCTTTACTGCCAAGCCAAAAGCAGAGGCGTTAGGCTAGATGACATGCCTGATTTTCCTCGAATCTCCAAGCGAATTGCTGCAATTGCCGAATCGGCAACCCTCAAGGTAGACGCCAAGGCCAAGAGCCTCCAAGCAGCAGGCCGCCCAGTTATCTCCTACGCCGCTGGCGAGCCAGACTTTGCAACTCCTGCTCACATCGTTGAGGCCGCACTTGCCGCGGTAAAGGATCCAAAGAACCACCGCTACACCCAGGCGGTTGGTCTGCCAGAGTTGCGCGAGGCCATTGCCCACAAGACCCTGATCGATTCGGGCACCCAGATTTCGGCGGCCCAGGTGGTTGTCACCAACGGCGGCAAGCAGGCCGTTTACCAGGCGTTCGCCACCATTGTTGATCCAGGTGATGAGGTTTTAATGCCTACCCCGTACTGGACCACCTACCCTGAGGCCATTCGCCTTGCCGGTGGTGTCCCTGTGGAGGTCTTCGCTGGCTCGGAGCAGAACTATCTGGTAACCGTAGACCAGCTCGAGGCGGCACGCACTCCAAAGAGCAAGGTTCTGCTTTTCGTTAGCCCAAGCAACCCAACCGGATCGGTTTACAGCCGCGAACAGGTTGAGGCCATTGGTAAGTGGGCCTACGAGAACGGCCTCTGGGTTATCACCGATGAGATTTACCAGAACCTGGTTTACGACGGAATCAAGGCCTACAGCATCACCGAAGTTGTTCCAGAGCTTGCCGACCGCACCATCCTGGTAAACGGTGTGGCCAAGAGCTACGCGATGACCGGTTGGCGTTTGGGCTGGATGGCCGGCCCGCTGGATGCCATGAAGGCTGCGGGCAACCTGCAGAGCCACCTTTCTTCCAACGTTTCCAACATCTCGCAGCGCGCTGCCCTTGCTGCGCTAACCGGCCCTCAGGACGAGGTTCTGGCAATGCGTGAGGCCTTCGACCGCCGTCGCAAGCTTGCGGTTGCCGAACTAAACAAGATTCCAGGCTGGGTAGCACCAATGCCTCAGGGTGCGTTCTACGTCTACTCCGATGTCTCGGGCCTACTCGGGCGCGAGTGGGGTGGCAAGCAGATCAACACCTCGTTGGAGCTTTGCGACTACATGCTTGATGCTGCCGAGGTTGCCCTGGTTCCGGGTGAGGCCTTTGGCCCATCGGGATTTGTGCGCCTGTCTTATGCACTGGGCGATGCTCAGTTGCTTGAGGGCATCCAGCGCCTGCAGAAGTTGTTTGCGTAAAGCTTTCAAATAGAAAACCCCGCACTAGGTGCGGGGTTTTCTGCTTGCTTAGAAGCCGATCAGGTTGGGTTCCGGTTGCAGTTCAATGCCGAACTTATTAGCCACGCGCACCTGAATAAACTCGGCAAGCTGCAATACCTCTGCTGAAGTTGCTCCGCCGCGATTGGTGATTGCCAGACTGTGCTTGGTGCTGACGCCCGCGTTTGAGCCAGGAATTCGGTAGCCCTTGGCAATGCCGCTGTTTTCAATCAACCAGGCCGCGCTCAGTTTTACAGTGAGGCCTTCATCGGCGGGGTTCTCAAACTTGGGGGCATCAAACGGAAGTGTGCGAGCCATCCGATCCGAGACAACAGGGTTGATAAAGAAGCTGCCACAGCTGGCGGTGTCTGGATCGGCTGGGTCTAAGACCATGCCCTTGCTGGCGCGCAGCGAAAGCACAGCGGAGCGAACCTTGGAAAGCTCTACCTGAGTGCCCAGATCTACCGCGAGCGCCTTGGCCAACTGGGGGAAGATAACCGGCTGCGATAGCCCACCCAGGTGCTCAAGCTTGAATTCGGCCCAGGTGATGATGCCCTGACGCTGGCCTTTGAATATGCTCTGGCGGTAGCCAAAACCAAGATCCTGCGCCTCGATGATTTCAGTCTCACCGGTTAGGTAGTCCAAGAACTCAACGCGTTGCAAGCTGTTGGCAACCTCGCCACCATAGGCGCCGATATTCTGCACAGGTGCGGCGCCTACACTGCCCGGGATTCCGCTCAGCGCCTCTAACCCGGCCAACTTAGACTCCACAGTTGCGGCCACCAGGTCATCCCAGTTTTCGCCGGCCTGCACTCGCAGAATGTACTGATTGGTTTCGCCAACGCGGGTGGTTTCCACACCCTGGCTGGCCACCTTTAGCACCTGCAGGTTGGGCAATTCATCGGCGGCAACAATGTTGCTACCACCACCGATAACAAGCCATTCGTCAGCCTCGGCCCACATTTCGCGTGCCATTGAGAGCACTTCAACGCGGGTGGTCGCCACCCAGAGGCGCTCGGGAACTCCACCCACACCAATGGTGGTGAGTTCACTGAGCGGCTGGGTGGTCATCGGTGAATCCGTTAGAAGCGAACTACGGCCTGGGCCTTGCCCAAAACCGCGGTGTCGTTGAATACGGCCGAGAGGTCTACGCGCACGGTGCGCGCCTCAGCATCGATGACGCCAATCTTGCCGGTGACAACCAGAACTGCACCATCGGTTGGGTGAACCACTACCGGTTTGGTGAAGCGCACCTGGTAGTCGGCAATTCGGCCGGCGTCGCCAACCCAGTTGACAGCTACCTGAACGGCAGCACCCATGGTTAGCATTCCGTGGGCAAGCACACCAGGTAGGCCAACAGATGCGGCAACGTCATCGCGGTAGTGAATTGAGTTGAAGTCGCCGCTGGCACCGGCGTAACGAACCAGCGAATCGCGGGTAAGCAAAAACTCCAGCTTGCCAACCTCATCGCCTACAACTAGATCTTCAAACTTGATGGTCATTACTCGTCACCTCGAACTACCAGAGTGCTGATTGCGGTGCAGACCAGCTCTTTGTGGGCGTCGTAAATCTTGGTTTCGAAGGTAACCATGCTGTGTGCACCTAAGGTCTTGACGCTGGCCACCTCCAGCTGCGAGGTCAACTCGTCGCCGGCCACAATAGGGCGGGCGTGGATGAAGCGCTGGTCGCCGTGGACCACGCGACTGAAGTCGATGTCGGCTTCTGGGTCTGCCAGCACGGTTGCCAGCGAGCGCTCCTGAATAACCACGGCGAAGGTTGGCGGGGCCACCACATCGGTGTAGCCAGCAGCCTGGGCTGCAAATACATCGAAGTTGGTTGGACTGTTGGACTTTACCGCGTGGGCGAATTCGCGTACCTTTTCGCGGCCAACCAGATAGGGGGCCGTCTCGGGGTATTTCTTGCCCTGAACGTTTACGTTTACCACCCCTCTAGTTTGGACTATTTTCAACAGATAGGTGGCCCCATTCCGGTTGGATGTTTTGGCTCTGGCTCACTTTAGGTATGACTTTTACCAACTCGAATATTCGTAGATCACTTTTGCCGGCGGCAGTTCTCGCTGGGCTACTACTTTTGGGCGGCACTCCAGCCATTGCAGCTAGCTCGCTCCAGCCCCAAACCGGCAAAGCCGGGGTTCACTATGCCGACCAATCTGCTTGCAACAGTGCCAAGCCCGGCCATGTGCGCTGCCTTGCCATTAGACGCAACGCATTCGTTGGAGGGGTTCGCCAGCACGCCCTAACTCCACTAACGGGAACCGCTTATGGAGCCAACGCATTGCGCCACGCCTATGGAATCACTGCAGTGGGTGCGCGCTACAAGGTGATTGCCATTGTGGATGCCATGCATTCGGCCAGCGCCTTTGACGACCTCAGTGCCTACCGCAAGATGTATGCACTTCCGGCCTTGGCAAACTGCGGCATCGATGGCCAGCCGCTAAACGCCTTGCCCTCGGGGAAAGACTCCTGCTTTGTTCAGCTGGATCAAGACGGCTATGTAGACCAATCCACCCAAACCACCGATGTGGGTTGGGCTCAGGAGATTGCCCTGGACATCGAGATGGCCTCGGCAGTTTGCCCGCACTGCAGCATCCTGTTGGTTGAGGCAAAGAGCACCGGATTCAAGGACTTGGCAAAGGCCGTTGCCACGGCAGCCGGCTTCAGCGGAGTAACAGCCATTAGCAACTCTTACGGAGGCGACGACGTGGATGAGACCAAGCAACCTGCCTACGCTGATGCGGCGGCAGCAGGAATCGCGGTTGTGGCATCCAGCGGAGACAGCGGCTACGGAGTTAGCGCACCAGCCAGCTTCTCCAGTGTGATTGGCGTTGGCGGCACCAGCCTAAACACCGATGGCACATACCGCTGGTCCAATGAAAGCGCCTGGGCCAAAGGCGGTTCGGGATGCAGTTCCATCAATCCCCCAGCTGCTTGGCAAGATCCGGCCGTTACCGGTTGCCAAGGTAAATCGGTTGTGGACGTTGCCGCGGTGGCAGATCCAGCAACCGGCGTGGCCGTGGCCTTCGAAGGTCAGTGGTACACGTTTGGAGGAACCAGTGCCGCGGCACCGATTATTGCCAGCCTGTTTGGAATGAAGGCCAACTTTGGCGAATCTGCCGGTGCCTACCTAACGCAGAACCAGAGCCTGCTGCACGATGTGAGCTCTGGCAGCAATGGGCGTTGCCTAATCAGTATTTTTTGTAACTCAGGTGTTGGCTACGACGGCCCGACCGGCTGGGGCACGCCCAATGGGGCTGGCGCCTTCTAAAAAACTTGACACTTTCAGATTTTGTGGGTGATTTAGAAATGCAAAAACCCCGGACCAAAGTCCGGGGTTTTTCTACGCCTTGGCGCTCGCGTAGCTAGGGCGGGACTTGAACCCGCGACCCCACGATTATGAGTCGTGTGCTCTAACCAACTGAGCTACCCAGCCATGGAGCCCCGAGCCAGGATTGAACTGGCGACCCCTTCCTT